>Ga0114968_10002023_pt1 | contig 15645 bp, 10 predicted proteins | sample M_130807_EF_Meta_FD_87020 | JGI IMG/M metagenome (GOLD analysis project Ga0114968, IMG submission 87020) | Freshwater microbial communities from Lake Montjoie, Canada to study carbon cycling - M_130807_EF_MetaG | ecosystem: Environmental > Aquatic > Freshwater > Lake | place: Lake Montjoie...
GCTGTGCGCAGGCTCCCGGAGCCAGCGCTGAACCGGTGGCGGTGCAGGGAGACTGGTTTGCTGCGGAAGTGCCGGGTACGGTGGCCTCGGCCTTGCGTTCGTGTGGCCGGTGGAATCATCAAACTCCGCCGGACATCGATGCGCAGGACTGGTGGTATCGTACCAGCTTTGCTGCGGCAGCACGGGCTGCTGGAGAGCCCTGCGCCCTGTGCTTTGAAGGGCTCGCATCACTCGCTGACGTGTGGCTCAACGGCGAACACATTCTAAGCTCCGACAACATGTTTCGCAGTCATCGTGTGGATGTCGCGCGAGTCCTGCGGGATGAGAATGAGCTGGTGATCCGCTTTCGCTCGCTCACGGCGGACTTGAAGAAGAAACGTACGCGTCCGCGCTGGAAGACCAATCTTGTGAACAATCAGCAACTGCGCTGGCAGCGCACGAGCCTGCTGGGACGCATTCCCGGCTGGTCGCCGCCAGTGCCTGCGGTTGGGCCATGGCGTGCGGTGAGGCTGGAGCGTGCTCTCGTGCTGCTGACGGACATTCAAAAGGCGGCCTCGTTAGTGGAAGACGAGGGCATCGTCAATTTCCGCGCCCGCATGGAATCGTCGCTGGAGATCGTCTCCGCGCAGTTGCACATCGGCAGGCATTCTGCGGATCTTGTGGGTGAAGGCAATGTCCTGCATGGGGAGCTGCGAATTCGGAACCCTGAACGGTGGTGGCCGCACACGCATGGCGCGCCGGCGTTGTATGCTGGCAAGGTGATCATCGAGACGAGCGGAGGCCGGCACGAGTTTCCGCTGGAGCAAACGGGTTTCCGCAGCATCGAGGTACGCCACGAGCCCGGGTTTGCGATTCAGGTGAATGGAGAGCGCGTTTACTGCCGTGGTGCGTGCTGGACGACGAACGACATTTTCACGCTGGGCGGAACCGAACAGTCACTGAGGCATGATCTCACTCTCGCTCGTGATGCGGGCATGAACATGCTGCGCATTGGCGGCACGATGACCTATGAGAGTGATGCGTTTTACCGCCTCTGCGATGAACTGGGCATCCTCGTCTGGCAGGACTTCATGTTCGCCAACATGGACTACCCCGTTGATGATGCCGCGTTCGCTGAAAACATCACGATTGAGGCCACGCAGCAACTCGACCGATTCGCGCAGCACCCATGCATGGCGGTTTACTGCGGGAACAGTGAGATCGAACAGCAGGCAGCGATGCTGGGCATGGCGCGTGAGCTTTGGCGCAACCGCTGGTTCGGCGAGCAACTGCCAGCGCTGTGCAGCCAGTATCATCCTGGCACGGCTTACGTGCCGTCATCGCCGAGCGGCGGCGTGCTGCCCTTTCACACTCGGACCGGGGTCACACATTACTATGGCATTGGTGCCTATCTGCGCTCCCTGCGCGAACTGCGGCAGGCGGACGTGAAGTTTACTAGCGAGTGTCTGGGCTTTGCGAACATCCCGGAGACGGAGACCATTGACGAGATCATGGGCGGCCTGATGCCGGTGATGCACCACCCGCGCTGGAAGCAGCGTGTGCCACGTGACACGGGTGCAGGATGGGACTTTGAAGACGTGAGGGACCACTACCTGCGTGAGCTTTTCAACGTTGATCCGGTGACGTTGCGCTCGTTCGACATGCCGCGTTATCTGGAACTGAGCCGCGTGGCATCGGGCGAGATGATGGCACGAACATTTGCGGAATGGCGCAGCGGGCACAGCCGCATCGCCGGGGCGCTGGTGTGGTTCTACAAGGATCTGTGGCCTGCGGCGGGCTGGGGCATCATGGACAGCACGGGCACGCCGAAGGCAGCGTACTATCAGCTCAAGCGCGCATGGCAGACGAGACAATTGACCATCACCGACGAAGGGCTGGATGGTTTGCACCTGCATCTCAGCAACGAAACTGCCGAGGCGGTCGAGGGCTTTGTCGAGGTGCAGTTGCTGCGTGAGCCGAGTGTCGTCGTCGCGCGCCATGAGATCGCGGTGAAGGTGGAACGGCGCTCGCTGGAGATGCGCAGTGTCGATGAAATTCTCGGGTCGTTTTTTGATGTGAACTACGCGTATCGTTTCGGTCCGCAGGCGCATCATGTGGTGATCGCGACCTGGTTCAGCGCCGAGCGTGAGGTCATCAGCGAGTCGTTTCATCTCACTCGTGCGCGTGATCCGGTGGCACAGCCCTTGTCAGCGGATATGCTGGGTGCCAAGGCCGAGGTGCTGGCTGACGGGCGCTACCGTCTCACGCTCAAGAGCGACCGGTTTCTGCACAGTGTACGATTGTCGGCCAAAGGTTTTCTGCCAGACGACAATTACTTCCATCTCGCCCCGGACCGGCTCAAGGCGGTGTCCTTGACGCCGAGCCCAGGGAAGAGCGGGGTGTTTGAAGTTTATGTTGAGGCCCTGAATATGGCGGGCGAAGTTTCGGTGGAGCTTGACCGTGCATCCCCACGAAACCCTTCATGACACCTGAGCTGCATGCGCAAACGACTGAAGACGCTTCGGGTGTTGATCAGGTGGCGCGAACCGCGTTTTATTTTGAGAGCGGCGGGCAGTCGTTGTTCGCATGGCTGCATCGAGGTGCAGGCGCTGGGGCTGATCATGGAGTTTTGATCTGTCCGCCGCTTGGGCATGAGCAGGTGCATTCACATCGAACCCTACGACACCTCGCGGACAGGCTGGCGGCGCGAGGTTTTGCGGTGGCCCGCCTCGACTACCACGGCACTGGCGACTCGGATGGTACGGAATACGATCCGCAACGCCTAGCCACGTGGCGGGCGAATGTGAATGATGCAGTGGAATGGCTGCGCCGTGAGGCGGGCTGCCGGAAGATCAGCCTCGTAGGCCTGCGCGTGGGGGCCACGCTCGCGGCGCTGTACGCGGAGCAGCATGAGGTAGAGAGCCTGGTGCTATGGGCCCCCATTGTGAAAGGTCGGCGCTATGTGCGCGAACTCACCGCCTTGAGTCAGACTGCGCAACTGGCTGCGAGCGATGCTTCAGCAGGCATCGAAGCGGTGGGCTTCGTTTATGCGCATGAGACGGTCGGCGAACTCGCGAAGATCGACCTGCTGTCCGGGTCCGTGCGTTGCCGACAGGTGTTGATCGCCTCCAGCGCGAACGCGGTGGGTGACTCGTTGCTGCTGGATCATCTGTCGAAGCAGGGCGTGGCGGTGGAGAGGATGGCGCTGCCCGGCTACGAAGCAATGATGGCCGAACCTCATGAGACGGAGGTGCCGCATGCAGCACTGAGGGGCATTGTGGACTGGATGAAGGCCAAGGCGACGTCAGTTGGAACGGGGACGGACTCCATCCCCATTTCTCGGGCAGCGACGATGCTGACCTGCGGTCCTGCGGCCGTGCGCGAAAGCGTCCGTCAGATCAGCAGCGCACCCGATTTGTTTGGAATCATGACGGAACCCGTGGAGCGTTCGACGTCATTGCCGTGGATCGTCATGCTCAATGCCGGATCGGCCTACCGAATCGGTCCGGGGCGTCTTCATGTGCAACTGGCGCGGCAGCTTGCAGCACTCGGTTATACTTGCCTGCGGCTCGACATCAATGGCATCGGCGACAGCGTGACAGCGGATCGCGAAAAAGAAAACGACTCCTATGCAGCGACTGCTTTCCGCGATGTGGCCGTCGTATGCGACTACCTGCACGCGCAGCAACCCGGCCGTCCCATCGTGCTGCTGGGCCTCTGCTCCGGGGCCTATGTGGCCTTTCAGTCTGCGGCGCAGCTGCCTCATCAAGCCATCATCGAGAGCATCCTCATCAACCCCCTGGTCTTTTTCTGGAAGGAGGGCATGACCATCAATGACACGAACACCGAGCAGCTCGTGGCTTGGCGTGAGTATTGGAATGCCGTCTTCAAATGGAGCCAATGGAAGATGCTGCTCACGGGCCGGACGCGCGCGGGATTTGCCGGCTCGCTGAAACGCTTCGCGGGTCATTTGATGCCGCGTCTCCAGAGGTCTGCCAGACCGGCTGCGCCGAGTGCAGAGTTTGTACCGCAGACCGGCTATGGGCATCCAGGGCGCAAAGATCTGCCCGGAGATTTGAACCGTATCGCCGCTGCTGCACGCACGTTGGCCATGTTTGTCTCCGACAACGACCCGGGATATTTCCTGCTGATGTATCAAGCGCGTCGCAGTGCCACGCGGCTGATGAAGCAGGGCCGGCTGCAGTGCCGCTTCATCCATCGTGCGGATCACACTTTTTCTACCGCTCAAGCACGGCAGACTTTTTATCAGGTGCTCAAGGAGTACCTGCATCAGCGCTTTGGTTCAGAGCTGATCCAGGAGCAGACATTGAAGGATGACTGCGCCTTGTTGGCTTCGACTGTGACGGCGTGAACGCAGTTGGTGCATCGTTTGTGAAAATCAAAAAGCCCTGCAACTCATTAAGTTACAGGGCTTTGAAATTGGTTGCGGGAGTAGGATTTGAACCTACGACCTTCAGGTTATGAGCCTGACGAGCTACCGGGCTGCTCCATCCCGCGATTTGATGGGAGGTCAGGATCGGCTGTCTGAGAGGATTGGCAACCTGTATTTGCAATACTTCACAGCTTGACCTGCAATATCGCCTGTGGCTTCTCGTTTGCTGCTTCCCGCATGAAATACACTGCTACCACCCTCCTGCTCGCTCTCGCGAGCTTTCCGGCCCTAGCCGCCGACTCCAAACCTGCTGCTGACAAACCTTCGCCCATTGGCTACTCGGACACGCCAGTCATTCCTGGTACTCAGTGGAAGGTGCATGACATCGACCGCCCGCGTCCGGCAGTGGTGGCTCCTGGCGAAAAGCCGGGCGATCCACCCGCAGATGCCATCGTGATTTTCAACGGCACGAATTCCGACGCGCTCCAGGCGAAGGAAAAGGACGCGAAGGGCAAGGAGACCGGGAAGATCATTCCCTGCCCGTGGACGATCGACAGCGGTGTGATGATGATTTCCGGCGGTGACTGCTGGACGAAGCAGGAGTTCGCCAGCTGCCAGCTCCATCTGGAGTGGATGAGCGAGCCTAACACCAAGGGCAATTCCCAGAAAAAGGGCAATGCCGGAGTGTTCTTCATGGACCGCTACGAGTCCCAGATGCTGGACTGCGACAACAACCCCACCTATGCCGACGGCATGACGGGCGGCGTGTACGGTCAGACACCGCCGCTGGTGAACGCCGTGCGTCCGGCCGGTCAGTGGCAGGTGTATGACATCGTCTTCACCGCGCCCAAACTGGAAGGCGGCAAAGTGGTGGAGCCCGCCTATATCACGACCTTTGTGAACGGCATCTGCGTGCAGAACCACACGAAGATCATGGGACCGACGAAGCACAAGAACATCACGGACTACAGCGGCGAGTTCCCCGAAAAGGCACCGATCCGCATTCAGGACCACAAAAACGAGCCGCCAGTGCGCATTCGCAATATCTGGATCAGGCCGCTCTGAGGCCGGTGCTTCCAGTATCATTTTTAAACTCGCAAGGCCGGAGGAAACACCCTCCGGCCTTGTTGTTTTTGGGAAGAGAAACATCAAAGGTAAGGAAAGCGTAAGAATGATACAGTATTTATGATAATTCCGTTGAAGTTAATAAATTGCCCCCTAAAATGTGGATGTTCGCCATAATAGCTAAAATATCATAACTACCATGCCTTCCGGTCGCTTGCGGCTGGGAGGCTAAGCTTTCCTTTAACTCTTTGATTATGCCGCTCGCTCTTCACTCGCGCTCTATCAAAGCCGCCGCGCTGGTTGGCAGTGGGCTGGCGTCCTTTGCACGTACACGTCGCTCGACCGAGGCCTCGATTTTAACGTTTCACGGTCTGAGCGAAGATATGAAGGATCGAGGCATTCTGGACTGGTCGCTGCATCTGCCGGTGGGTGTGTTTCGCGGCATCTGCGCCATGCTGGCCAAAGAGTACCATGTGATTTCGCTGGCGGACCTCGTCGAAGCACGCAGCAGGGGTACCGGCCTGCCAGACAACTCGGTCGTCATCACCTTTGACGACGGGTATGCGTCCAACTACGAACTCGCCTTCCCGGTTTTGAAGGAGTTCGGCCTGCACGCCACCGTTTTTGTCACCACGGGGTTCCTCGACAAAGTGGAAATGTTTTGGTTTCAGCGTGTTGATCTCGCGCTTGGTCGCACGCAAAAGGAGCTGCTCGAGTGGAGGATCAATGGCAAAAAACTGCGCCTTTACCTCGGCACCTATGAGTTGCGTCAGCAGTCGCTCATGCAACTGCTGCCCGAACTCAAGGAACTGCCTGACGTCGATCTGCTGGGCGAGGTGAACCGTCTGGAGGAGGCGCTGGAGGTGAGCCGGCCTGACTTCCACGATCTCCCCGACGCCATGCGCCCCATGACCTGGGAGATGGCGTGTGAAATGTCCCTCAGCGGTCACGTGGACATCGGCGGCCACACACACACGCATCCTATTCTGGCACGTTGTGATGTGAGGGCAATGCGTGCGGAAATTGCCACCTGCCGAGACCGCATTCACGCCGAGATCGGTGAACTGCCAGCCACGTTCGCCTATCCCAACGGTGGCAGCGACGACTATACGCGCGAGACCCTCATGCTCGTGCGGGAAGCCGGGTTCAAAGCCGCCTGCACGACGATCAGCGGCCGCGTCGATGACAACGTCTCCATGTACCAACTGCCACGCTACGGTTCTCCGGAATCCGTGTGGGAGGCGAAGGCCACGGTGTCCGGCGCATTTGAAACACTCAAAGACTGGCGTCAGAGCTGCCGGAAAGCGATGTCGATGATATGAAGACGATCACGCTCGGCACAAGTGACACGCTGCAGTTGCCCCTCCGGCAGCCTGTGCGTGCGTTTGTGGCGGAGCGGTTCATGCCGACGCCCGCACAGGACCGGCGCCCGGTGGTGCTGCATTTCACGTACAGCATCGGTGGCGGTGGCGCGGAGGCCATGCTCATGAACCTGGCTGAATCGCTCGATCCGGCGCAGTTCCGCACCGTCGTTGTGGCCATCAATGCCAGGCCCTGGACACATCAGCTCAAACGACTGCATGAGGCTGGAGTGGACGTGCATGACCTCGAAAGCACCACCTATCTCAATCCGCGCACACTCGCGAGACTGCACTCCGTGCTGCGTGCGGAACGACCCGACATCGTGCAAACTTGGACACACCACGCTGACCTCGTAGGTGGCTGGGCTGCGCGTGTGGCTGGAGTACGAAACATCGCCTGGAGCATCCATTGCCGTGAAATCCATCGCAATCCCGGCGACAGCGACGGCAAGATGGCGTTCTTCCGCGATGCGCTGGCGTTCAGCTCGCGGTTTATCCCGCAGCGCATCATTTCCTGCTCGGCTGCCGCCATCGAGGACCACGCGGCGATGGGCTATCCACGTGACAAAATGCGCTGGATTCCCAATGGCATCAACGCTGAACGATTCGTGCCTGACACGGACGCCGGGCTCGACACGCGGGCTGAATTGAAGCTGCCAGCGAACGCTCCGGTGATCGGCTACGTCGGGCGCTTGCATGAGATGAAGGATCTGGCGACTTTTCTACGCGCAGCGGCCCTGCTTCAGGCCCGCGTCCCTGATGCGCACTTTGTCTTCTGCGGCGGCGTCGAGATCGAACTGGGCGAAGTGGAGCGCGAGCTGCTGGCGCAACTGCCACAGCGTGAGCAGGTGCGGTTCGACTCCTTCCGTGCTGATCCGTGGCGGTTGTATCCGGCGCTGAGCTTGTTCTCGCTTTCCTCACGCACCGAAGCCTGCCCGATGACGGTCATTGAGGCGATGTCATGCGGGGTGCCGTGTGTGACCACCGATGTGGGTGATTGCGCGCGCCTGCTTGAGGGTGTTGGCAAGGTGGTGCCGGTGCGTGACCATGCTGCTTTGGCCTCTGCGTGGGAGCAGACGCTGCAACTTGGCGCTACAGCGCGTGAAGAAATCGCCCGGCAATCGCGCCAGCGAGTGCTCGAGAAGTTTACGATCAGCCATGCGGCACGGCAGTATGCGGAAACCTATGCAGAACTCGTGGAGGTGAAGTCTTGAAAGCGCTGCTGCTGCTCCTGACGCTGACCACCCACTCGGCTGCCCAGCCGGTGAGAGTGGCGTTTTGCGATGGCATGACGCGCATTTCCCGTGACGGCGCGGCACCCACGTCAGCCAAGAACACCTTGTACGCAGCGCGTGGCGAGTGGGAACCGCTGCAGATCATCGTCACCGCCACACCGGAGGAGCTCAAAACTATCCAGGTGGTCGCCACCGGGATCGCCAAAAATGATTCTGACGCCTTGCTGCCAGCCCCCAAGGTGCTGCGCGAGCATTATGTGCGCGTCTCCCATTCCACACCGATGGCACCGCTGCCGCCGGGCGATTATGCAGACGCGCTGGTGCCGCTCGACATGCCAGCGCAGGAACTCAGCGGCACCGAGGTGGTGAATCAACCTTACTGGGTGGATGTCTTCGTGCCCTACACGGCCGCTCCGGGGGCCTATACTGGTGAAGTGCGGTTCCAGTTTGCCGACGGCATGAAGGTTCTTGCCAGATATACGCTCAATGTATGGGGCTTTGACCTGCCCGTGGTGCCGAAGCTGCGCACCTCGATCATGACCACGGTGCGTCACGTCGCCCAGGTGCATGGTCTGGAGTATCATGACAACGCTCCATCGCTGGCCCACGCCGGATTGCTCAATGCGTACTATGATCTGCTCGCCGAGCATCGGCTCAGCGTGGATCAAATCTACGGCAGCTATCCCGAAGCCGGCACCGGCAGGCTGGATGAAGACAAGGTCGAGCGCGCGCTGAGAAAGCATCTGCTGCACCGCCATTGCAGCACCATCGGCCTGCCGATCTGGCCAAAGTGGCCGTTCCAAGATCCCTTGGGCCAGGACCGTGCGGCAGCGATGAGCTATGTCGCACAATGGATGAAGCTGCTGGCCAAAATCCACTGCGAATCACGCGGCTACGTCATCATGGGGGATCTCGATGAACCGAACGACGCGGCGGCCTATGCCACCGTGCGTCGCTGGGGCGAGTTTTTCAACGAGGTGGAAAAAAAGCACGGCGTGCGTGTGCCGCTGCACGTCACCGAGCAGCCGACACCTGAAAAGTCCGCGTGGGGCTCTTTGAACAGTGCGGTGGACATCTGGGTGCCGCATTTCAGCGAAGTGTGGAAGGATATGGAGTGGGCTGGCGGCAAGCATGACATCGCTCTGCGCCGTCAGGCCGGTGAGGAAGTCTGGGCCTATGCCGCGCTCGTGCAGATGCCAGTTGCCTGGGAGCAGCAGCATGGCAGACCCAAACAGCTCACCAGCAGCTTTCCACCCGTGTGGGCGATTGATTATCCGCCGATGGCCCATCGCATCGTCGGCTGGTTGTTTCCGAAGCATGGCATCACCGGTTTGGATTATTGGGACACGATCTTCGCCGCTGAGGGCGTCGATGTCTGGCAGGATGCCGGCACATTCAGAACGCCTGATGGCGCCACCTACAATGGCGATGGCTCCTACATCTATCCCGCGACTGAGAAACGTCATGGCCGCAATGCGCCAGTCGCGTCGATGCGACTGAAATGGCTGCGTGAGACTGCGGAGGACTACGATTACCTGATGCTGGCACGTCAGCTCGGTCTCGAAGATGACGCCCGCCGTCTGACTGGCAGTTTTGCCCGTGGGTTTGGCGACTGGGATGACAATTCCGGAGCACTGCTGGATGCGCGACAGCGGCTGGGTGCGTTGATTGAATCTGCGCAGCATCGCAAACAAACAGCCGCCCAGCAGGAAGGAACTCCACGATGACCTCGATTCTGCTCACTCGAATCCCAACCAACACCGTAGCCAATGCCGTTGCAGCACAGAGCCGTGGAGCTCTTTCACTCGACATTGTGCGTGATGAGGCTGGGTTCCTGGCACTGCAGCCGTTCTGGGACGCGCTGGTCGATCAAATGGCCACGCGTTCGCCGTTCGTGCGCTGGGACTGGATGAGCCTGTGGTGGGAAGAGTGCCGTAAAGAGGCGCGGCTGGTCATCGGCGTGCTGCGTGATGCCGAAGGTATTCCACAGGCCATCGCGCCGCTTATGATCGCCTCTGAACCGGATTCGGTGCGCAAGCATCTCGTGACCCTGACCTGGCTGGCCGGGTTTGGAGAGGCGCATGGCGAGCGTCTGGACCTCATCGTGCCCGCTGGCAAAGAGGATGAACTGACGCCACAGCTGTGCCGCGTGTTCAAGCTGCTGCGGAATGAATGCGACAATGTCCGGCTCAATCATCTGCTCGAAGAATCTCCCAACAGGCCGCATCTCCTCGTGGCGCTGAAGGACTCATTCAGCCATGCCGGAGTGCTGAACCGTCAGATTTGCCGGTTTATTCACCTGCCTGCGTCGTGGGAGGACTACGAGGTACGCCACAGCTCCAAATGGCGCGGTTTGCTGCGCCGCAGTCGCAGGGCGTTTACGGCAGAGCATGCAGGCATAGCCACGCAAGTCGGTGAGCGCATGACCATTGACGAAACGATGAAGGAGTTTCGAGTACTGCATGCCATGCAGTGGGCGGAGGGAATCAGCAGCTTCACCACGGAAGCCTCTTGGCGTTTTCACCAGCGCCTGGTCGTGCGCTGGCTGCCGCAGCAGCGCGCATGGATGCCCTTGCTCGAAGCCGACGGCAAACTGGTGGCAGCGCTGTACGGTTTCGTTGAGCGGGAGCAGTTTTTTCAGTATCAGTCGGGTTGGGAACGGTCCCTGGCGAAGATTTCCCCTGGCAAGCTTGTCATTCGCTGGGCCGTTGATTGCTGCATGCAGCGCGGCCTGCAGGTGTATGACATGCTGCCCGGCGACTACGAATACAAACGCCAGTGGTGTGACGGTGAACGCTGGCAGCTCGATCTCGAAGGTTTCAATCCGGCAAGCTGGCGAGCCACCGCCTTTCGTGCTCTGCGCACCCTGCGCCGCTGGCTTCCCCAAAGCAGGAAGGCGGAACCCATCAGCGAATCCCAGAAAGAGCGCGAACCTGCGCTCCGCCCAGCCGCTTAATTCACCCCTATGGCCATCTCCTACAGCATTCAGCCCACAAACGCCGCGCCCCCGGACGGCTTTGGAGCGATGCTCGCCCTTGCACCTGCGCGCGGTCTGGTGCCAGCGGCTCAGTCCATGACCGTGCCGGCGCATCCGGGCATGTCGCCGGTGTTTGATCCACGCGCCTTTCTGCCGCCGATCAATCCGCAGGATTTTGAAGTACAGTCGCTCATCAGTCTGGTGGATATCATCGGTTACATCCGCAAGCGCTGGCTGCGGGGTGCCGTGCTGGGCCTGATGCTTGGGGCGGCCACGTTTTATCTTCTCGGCATGGGAGTGAAGATCTACGAGGCGGAGTCGCAGCTGCTGCTGCGCATCCAGGATTCCAGTCCGGTTGACATCGATGGTACGGTTTCGCGCGGACCTGGGGAACTGAGTGCGGTGCAACTGATCAACAACCATCGTGCCGAGCTGCTCTCGCGGCGCTATCTGAGTTATTTTTACGATCACTTTTCTGCCAAAGAGCGTGATGCACTCCTGGAACGTGAAGCGAACTCACTCAGCCGCAAGGACGAGCTGATGAAGCTGCTGGGGCTGTTTAAAGCGGGCAAGCTTGGCGATCCACGGGAGCGGTTTATCAATTTCATGATTGCCAATGCGCGGGTGGAGCCACTCAAGGAATCGCATGTGCTGAGGGTGCAGATCCGTGACCGTGACCCGCAGACCGCCGCTGATCTGGCCAACCACTACATCGAAGACTACACCCGCTATGTGGCCGAGGAGGAGGGCCAGCTCAGTTCCGATGCCGCCACTTACCTCGAAGCAAAGTCGGAGGAGCAATTGAAGCGGTTGCACGAGTCGGAAAAAAAGCTGACGGAATACCGCAAACAGCAGGGGCTCACGGAGGACGTTGATTCGAAGGATGTCTCCAGCGACAAGCTGCGCCAGCTCAACGTTGCGATCACCGAGGCTGATTTGAAGCTCACCAGGGCGAGAAGCGACCTCAATGACCTTCTCGCCGCGCAGAAATCAGGTCGTGAACTCACGGAGCTCCGAATTTTTGCTGACAACGCGGACGTGAGCTTCATCCGCAAGCAGCTGGATGCGAAGATCGCCGAGCGCGCGCCGCTGGAGGCCACCTGTGGGCGCAAACACCCGCGCATGATTGGTCTGGCGAATGAAATCGAATCTCTGCGCGGTGCGCTGAAACGTTCGGTCAGCTCGGTCGTCGGCATGATTCAGGCTGAGGTGGAGTCCCAGCAGCGGCAGATCGCCGACTACCACCGGCAACTTGAAGAAGCGCGTGGAGCGGCATTGGATGTCAACGGCAAAAACGTGCAGCAAAACGAGTTGCGTGAGAAGGTTCGCATCGAACGCGATCTATATGAAAAGCTGGAGTCGAAGCGCAGCCAGGCAGCGCTCACCGGCCAGTTCCGCAACAGCGGCATGCTGCGCGTGGCGGATGTGGCGATGGTGCCTGAAAAACCCGTGAAACCGAGCAAGCCCATCGCTGCCTTGGCGGCAGCCCTGCTGTTTGGCCTGTCGTTGATCGGCCTGCCGGTGGGCTGGGGCATCTATGACGATCATGTGCGGAAGCTGTTTAGCCCCAAGGCAGAAAAACCGGTGATGCAGGATCTGACGCAGCATACCGCGTATGGCTACGGCTATCCGGTGCAGCAGCCAGCCCCTCCTGTTTCTCCCTTTGCCATCGCCACACCTGCGGCACCAGCCCTGCCTGCCATGGATCGCTCACCACCGATGATGCAACGCCCATCGCCGCTGCAGCCGCAAACACGCCAACTGCCGGTGATTAAGCCAGCCGATGCTGAAACCACCATTCTGGCCCGTCTGCCCTATGTGAGCGGCTCCACCCCGGAGGCGATGCTTTCGGAACTGCTGAAACCAGAACCCGTCGGTGCCTCCAGCGCGCTGCATCAGCTCACCAGCACGCTTGAAAAGCAGGCGATGAACCGCAGCAACACTGCCGGGGTAATCCTCATCACCAGTGCGGGAACGGGTGAAGGCAAAACGCTGGTTTCCGCCACCCTGGCGGCCGCCTTCTGCCACCAAGGCCGCCGCGTTTTCATGATGGAGTGCAATCCGTCCTCGCCCACTCTGCACCAGTGGTTCCCGCGGGCCGTGCAGGGCTGCGGTGCCTATGCCCACAATCTTGAGGCGTTGCGCTACGGTCACAGCAATCTCTTTCTGCTGCCGGGCTGCGACCTGCCAGCACACGCCACCAATGAGCTGCTGGATGGCTACCGCAGCTGGATCGAGCGTGCGAAGACGGAGGTGGACTGGATCATTCTGGATGCCTCGCCGCTGCTGAAGAGCTTTGCCAATGTGGCGCCGCTGGCCCCGCTCGCGACCGATGTGCTCATCGTCAACAGCCCCGCCAAAACGACACCCGCCCAACTGCGTGCCGGTTTGGCGCTGCTACAGCCGATGATGTCGTCAAGCGCGCTGCGCGGCCTGGTGGTGAATGGCGGATAGTTCTCAGCGGGCAGGCTGTTGCCGTTTTAGCTCATCAATCAACGCCGCAGGTTCGCTCACACTCACCATGACGGTGTAGCCTTCCGTGGTCGGAATGCGTGCCACTCGGGTGCGATCGGTGACAAAGAGCAGTGCCTTCTCCCCATTGCGAAGTTTGAACCATCCGGCGGCGTAGCCGGGCAGAGCTGTGCCCATTGTGCGCCATTTCGGCTGATGATCCTTGTCGGTGTTGAGGTTGGTGACGACCGCCGCGTCGAGTTTAAGCGACTTGAGCGGGATCAGTCGGCCGTAGAGATCGCCTTGGAGTCGCAGGCCTTCGTTGGAGACGGTGAAACGCACATGCTGCATGGACCACGCCAGCCAGAACATCAGCACTAGGACACCGACGAGGATGAGGCTGATGATGGCAAAGAACCACAGCGATCTACTCGCGGCAGGAATCATGGGGAAGACGCTGGAGGCGTTCATAATGACGAAATTTGAATGACGAAGGAATTACCGAGAGGAAGTAGCAGCTTTTTCGGCTAGGGCCTTGATATGCGTGAGCACGCGCAGGTGGATTTGGGAGACGGTGTGGCGGGTGACGGGCTCCCAATACCATTGAGGCCAGAGATCATGGATGAACCAGCTGGTGCCCTCGATCCGTGTGCGGCTGTCCGGGAGCGGAACGAGCACGAAACGGCCGTAGCGGGCCTCGAAGTAACCTTCGAGGTGCGGCGCATGCACTTCACCAAAGGGATTCGTTTCCACCATGGAGGGTGGTGTCTGCTTCACTTCAAATTCGAGCCGTTTGCCGGGTTCCCAAGCAGTTACGACCTCCGGCATCGTGCCGGTGGAGACAATGCAGCGTCGTTTGGCACCGATACCGCTGCCGTCGATCTCGGAGGCAATGGGATAGGCCAACCCGCTCGCCAGCCAGCCCGACGGAGGCTGTTCAATAGGTGGGAACGACGGAATGAAGCGCCACACGACTTCAGGCGGCGCATTGACCTCGATTGTCGTGGTCTGCTCAAGCATCGGTGGTGTAGGCCGATGCGATGCTTCCCAGTTCATCGCCAGTGGCAGGCAGAGAATGGCAAGGCAGTGGAGCTTGTTCCGATGTGCGAGACTTCGGAACAAGGTGTCTAGTGCCCAATAGATCAAAACGCCCAAAAGCGTGACCGTTGCGACCAACGCTGCAGCCATCAGGATACAGACAAAGCCTTCGATCTTGCAGAAGATCAGCCAAAGGGCCGCCAACGCGAGAACATAGACGATTAGGCTCAAGGCATCCGCCCATTTCCAAACACGCCCGCGACGATAAAGGAGAGCAAGCAGGATGCCCATGCTGAACGGCACCCCGATGAACAACGAGTAGCCGTATTGGCGAAATCCATTGGTCGCAGACACCACCGCCATCGCGGCCAATGTTGAGACGATAAAGCAGATCAAGCCAAAGCTGAACGGCTTGGGTGGCAGAGGGTCGGGAGTGGGCACCATAAAAATGTCTCTAACTGGAGACCAATTAGAGACATTTTAGAGGATTGGGCAATGTCAGAGACGCGGATAACGGACGTGAGCAGAGGAACGAGTTGGGAAACTCGTTCTACGGCTTACGCGTTGGCGCGCAGGATCTGTGCGAGCACATACGGCAGGATGCCGCCGGCGCGGTAGTAGTCGATTTCGACGGGAGTGTCGATGCGGACGATGACCGGGATGTCGAAGCTGCTGCCGTCGGCTTGGTGAACGCGGAGGGTGGCTTCGCTCATGGGCTTGAAGTCGTTGCTCAGGCCCAGGAGGTCGAAGGTGGCATCGCTGAGGTCCTTGACCTTGTCGTAGTCGGCCTTGTTCTTGAAGTTGCAGGGCAGGACGCCCATGCCGACGAGGTTGCTGCGGTGAATGCGCTCGAAGGACTTCGTGATGACGGCTTTGACACCGAGCAGACGGGTGCCTTTGGCAGCCCAGTCGCGGCTGGAGCCCATGCCGTAGTCTTCACCACCGAGGATGATGCTTGGCGTGCCTGCGGCCTTGTAGGCCTCGGCAGCATCGAAGATGCTCATCTCGGTGCCTGCAGGCTGCAGGAGCGTGTCGCCGCCTTCCTTGCCACCAAGCATGAGGTTCTTGATGCGCACGTTGGCGAAGGTGCCACGGGTCATGACGAGGTCATTGCCACGGCGGCTGCCGAAGCTGTTGAAATCAGCC
>Ga0114968_10002025_pt1 | contig 15641 bp, 15 predicted proteins | sample M_130807_EF_Meta_FD_87020 | JGI IMG/M metagenome (GOLD analysis project Ga0114968, IMG submission 87020) | Freshwater microbial communities from Lake Montjoie, Canada to study carbon cycling - M_130807_EF_MetaG | ecosystem: Environmental > Aquatic > Freshwater > Lake | place: Lake Montjoie...
CGCTCCTGGCACAGTTCGAAGTGAAATGTCTTGGATTGGCGTTTCTGATTTGTCAGCAAAAATAGCCTCTGCATTGCGCGGTTTTCCAAACTTACGTTTTGAAATTACCGAAGAACCAAGTCCGGGCTTTGATGGACAGAGATTTGTATCAACCCCATCACTTGGAATTTGGCGCAGCCCAATGGGCGTTTACGGCGAGAGTTTCATTTCAGATGACAAACTCCGTAACGCCATAATTAATGCAACTGCAGCTGGTAAGTCTTTGGTTGATGCTGTAGACGAAGTCATGGGTGGCCCATGGGATCGTGAACTTGAACCATTTAGATATGCCGGCGAAGGCGCACCCGTTAGATGGCTACATCAAGTTAGCTAGTGAGTTACAGCGGAATGTTTCCGTGATTACCGCGCGGGAAAGATCCATCTGGGTTAGCCGCAGCTTTTAAGGCAGTCGCAATTGCAGATCGAGTTTTTGTAGGATCAACAATTTCATCGACTGCGCCAATTTCAATGCACCTAGGCAATCCGCCTGCCGTGATCTTGTGTTCCTCTGCCAACTCGGCTTCGACAGCATCTTTTTGATCAGGCGGGACTTCAGCCAGCCGCCTGCGGTGCAAGATTCGAATCGCAGCAAGCGGTCCCATTACTGCAACTTCCGCACCTTCCCAAGCCATAACGCGGGTAGCGCCAAGTGCCTTGGAGTTCATTGCGATGTATGCGCCACCGTAAGACTTGCGAGTAACGCAAGTAATTCGAGGCACAACACATTCGGCAAAAGCGTGAAGTAACTTTGCTCCGCGTCGAACAACGCCGTCCCATTCCTGGCCAACGCCAGGCAAGTAGCCGGGCACATCAACCATGACGATCATTGGAATTCCAAGGGCGTCACACATGCGAACAAAGCGCGCACTCTTTTCAGCCGATGTTGCATCAAGACAGCCACCAAGACGAAGTGGGTTGTTTGCAACGACACCAACTGTGCGGCCACCAAAGCGACCAAGGGTTGTGATGATGTTTGGTGCCCAGCGGGGATGTAGTTCCACGCCAGTTCCGGCATCAATTACCGACTCAACGATTGGGTGAGCGTCATATGCGCGATTGCTTTGTTCTGGCAAAAGTGCGCCCATGTCTACGTCTGCAATTTTGGAGGTATCTAGCAGACCTTGGTTACCAAGTAGGTCAGTGATGTTACGAGTATCGGCGATGGCTTGTTCTTCAGTTTCGCTCACAACGTGCACGACGCCGCTGCGGCGACCATGTGGTTCAGGGCCACCTAACCGCAACATGTCTACGTCTTCGCCGGTTACGGAGCGAACTACATCGGGACCAGTTACGAAGATGCGGCCTTCTGGGCCAAGGATCACGATATCTGTTAGGGCGGGACCATAAGCGCCACCACCTGCAGCTGGGCCAAGCACAACTGAAACCTGCGGGATCTTGCCGGATGCTTGAGTCATAACTCGGAAAATGTCACCGAATGGCTTGAGGGCTCCGATACCTTCTTGCAGGCGAGCACCACCAGAGTGCCAGATGCCAACTATTGGGCACTGTTCTTTCATAGCTATTGCGTAAGCATCAACAATCACGGCGCCTTCAGCAGCGCCAAGTGCGCCACCTTGAAATGACGGATCGTTGGCAAATGCCACAACCTTGCGGCCATTGATTTCTCCAGTAGCCGATACTGCGCCGACACCATCAACCTGGCTGGCAACGTATTGCAGGCTACCGTCATCAAATAGAGCTGTTAGGCGAGCATTCGCCATTAACTTCTTGTCTACGACAACGGTCATGAGTGGTTCCGGAAAGCCAGCACGATGTCATGGCCACCAAAGCCAAATGAATTGCTAAGTGCTGCAATATCTCCAGCTGGTAGTTCACGTGGTGCGTTCATCACTACATCGACGTCTACGCCATCGGCCAGGTTAACCAAGTTGCCAACAGGAGGAACAATGCGATTCTTGATTGCCAAGATAGATGCAAGTGCAGCAAGTGATCCAGCACCACCAAGTAAGTGACCCGCAACACCCTTGACTGCTGTCACAGGTGCATGATCGGTATCAGATCCGAGAACTTTACGAATCGCTTTAGCCTCTGCTACGTCACCAGCTGGGGTGCTCGTTGCGTGAGCGTTGACATGGAAGACATCTTTAGTTGAAAGATCCGCATCTGCAAGAGCGCGGTTCATTGCAAGGATTACGCCACGGCCTTCTGGTTCTGGCTGTGCAATGTGGTGTGCATCCGCAGCAATTCCTTGGCCACCGTAAGTTGCATAGATCTTTGCGCCACGAGCTTTGGCGAATTCTTCAGATTCCAAAACGATGATGGCGGCGCCTTCAGCCATTACGAACCCATCACGATCACGATCAAATGGTCGTGAGGCACCCGCGGGATTTTCATGCAAAGTAGAAAGCGCACGCATTGCCGCAAACGCCGCGATAGTTAGTGGGTGGATACAACCTTCGGTGCCGCCACAGACAACAACATCAGCGCGACCAGTACGAATCATTTCGGCGCCGTAGCCGATTGCTTCTGCGCCGGAGGCACATGCTGATACCGGAGTGTGAACGCCAGCCATGGCGCCGATTTCAAGACCAATCACAGCTGCTGGACCATTTGGCATCAGCATGGGAACTGTCATTGGGGAAACTCGTGAGGCACCGCGTTCTTTGAGAATGTCGTACTGCTCCATCAAAGAAATAGCGCCACCGACACCAGAGCCGACTGCAACTCCAAGACGTGACTGATCTATCTCAGGTGATCCCGCATCTGCCCAGGCTTCGCGAGCGGCAATTAAGGCAAGTTGTTGGGATCGATCCATGCGACGAACTTCGTGCGGCTCGAGAATGGATTCTGGATCAACTTTTGCAGTTGCAGCAATGCGAACTGGTAAGTCTGCGAAGCGTGGTTCTTCTAGTAAATGAATTCCAGAGCGGGCAGCTAAAAGCGAATCCCATGTTGAGGCCACGTCTCCACCCAGCGGGGTAGTAGCGCCAAGCCCTGTAACGACAACCGTACGGCTCATTGTTGTCGACCTTTCAATTTGAATTAGTGATTTGGAATGTATTGAGGGAAGTGGTTGGAGTTTTTATGTGGCGGGCAACAACAAGGTCGCCCGCCAACATCAAAACTAATTAGGCCTTATTTGCAGCGATGTAGTTCACTGCATCAGCAACAGTATTTAGGTTCTTAACTTCAGTGTCTGGGATTGTTACACCGAACTTGTCTTCGCAAGCCATTACAACTTCAACCATTGACAATGAGTCAACGTCAAGGTCATCAACAAATGACTTTTCCATCTGGACTGATTCAGCTGGAATTCCGGCTACTTCATTTACGATTTCAGCTAGTCCAGCGAGGATGTCCTGGGACATAGTTATCTCCTTTAGTAATTACTTACCGCGTTGTGCGGGTCTTACTTCGAAAATCTTTCGATCTTCGAAACTTATGGGACAAGCGCTACTTGCGCAGCGTGGACTAAGCCGGCCCCGAAGCCAACCATCAAAACTAAGTCGCCACTCTTGACTTCGCCAGTTTCGCGAAGGCGATCAAGCGCCAGTGGCACTGAGGCAGCCGAAGTATTGCCTGAATACTGAATGTCACGCGCAACTACCACGTGTTCTGGAAGTTCGAGTTGCTTAACCAAGGCATCCGTTATTCGGTTATTGGCTTGATGTGGAACAAAGGCAGCTAAATCATTTGCAGTTACTCCGGCGGCAGTCATCGCTTGAGCACAAACATCGCCCATTTGCCCAACTGCCCATCGAAACACTTGCTGGCCTTGCATGGTCAGAACTGATGGTGTTCCTGAATGCTCAGCGGTAAAAATATCTGGATCCATAATGATTGCATCGCGTTGGGTGCCGTCGGCGCCCCAGATAGTTGGACCGATACCTTGCGCATTGGTTGGACCGACCACAACGGCGCCGGCACCGTCAGCAAACAAGAACGCGGTACCACGATCTTCGAAATCAACGATCTCGGAAAGCTTTTCAGCGCCAATCAGGAGTATGTACTTAGCGGATCCGGAACGAATCATGCCATCAGCTATACCTAGGCCATAACAAAATCCCGCACAGGCTGCCGACGTATCAGTTGCCGCTGCGTTTACTGCGCCAATGGCTGCAGCAACTTCAACTGCAGCCGAAGGCGTTTGGTAGCGATGCGTCACCGTTGCGATCATCACAAGATCTAATTGATCGGCAGTAATGCCTGCATCTGCAATTGCTTTACGGGCCGCAGCCGTGGCCATTGTTACTACAGTTTCATCAGGTCCAGCGTGACGACGTTCGATAATTCCAGAGCGCTCTTGAATCCATTCGTCATTTGAATCAATACGAAGGCAGATCTCATCGTTTGTGACGACTCGCCCTGGGCGAAACGTGCCAAGACCAATTATTCCAGCATGTGCGATCGGTGCTGGAGTGTTTAAAGTGATCATGAACCGGCCTTTGGGTGCAAGCGCAGAAGTGGCTGGCCAGGATTTACTGGATCTCCATCTGTGACGAGCCATTCGACAATAGTTCCGCCGTGAGGGGCTTGGACTTCGTATTCGTCGCGAAGTGTGCGAATTGTGGCAACTTTAGTTTTACCATCAAGCACCGTGCCTGGTTCTTCACTGACATTAAATTCGATCGTTCCCTTAAACGGCGCTACAACTAATCGCCAAGTCGGAGAGTCAGTTACTGCAGTTTCAGTGCCGTGACGTGCAATCAAATCAAGTGCAGCTGGCATGTCATCAGGAGTTTTAAGTGCGACACACTCAACTCCAGGCATGGCGCGCTTTGCCAAGCCAACAAGTGTTCCTGCTGGCGGTAGTTCAATCAAGCCAGTCACACCAAGATCAAGCATGGTTTGCATACATAGGTCCCAGCGCACAGGATTACTTACTTGAGTAACCAGACGCTTCAAAACTTCCCGACCATCTTGAACAACTGTGCCATCTGCATTGGAAAGAATTCGACTGCGCGCATCATGAGTTGAAATTGCTTTTGCATGTTGTGCCAAAATGCCGACTGCTGGTGCCATGTGCTTAGTGTGAAATGCACCTGCAACCGATAGCGGTCGTACCCGCGCGCCAGCCGGAGGATCAGTTTCAAGTGCCGCAAGTTGCTCGAGTGTGCCGGCAGCGACAATTTGTCCGGCGCCATTTTCGTTAGCAGCAGTTAATCCATGCTGCGCAAGTTTTGCAATGACTTCGTCACGATCACCACCAAGTACTGCGGACATCCCGGTTGGTGTAACTGCAGAGGCGGCAGCCATTGCATTGCCACGTTCCCGAACCAAGACCATGGCTTGTTCGGCAGAAATCACGTATGCAGCAGCTGCAGCGGTAATTTCACCAACACTGTGGCCGGCACCGATTCCGACTTTGGCGTAGGCCTCACCTGGATGCGGGAACAAACTCAATAGTGAAACCATGCCAGCGCTCACGATTAAAGGTTGGGCTACTGCGGTATCTCTAATGGTGTCTTCATCGCTAGTTGTCCCATGGGCGATCAGATCGATACCAGCGACGGTTCCAAGCCACTTCATGCGATCTTCAAAGTTAGGCAGTTCTAACCAAGGGGTTAGAAAGCCGGGGACCTGGGAACCTTGACCTGGGGCAACTACTGCAAGCACTCGTATAGTCTCTCGTATAGGCAACCGCTAAATCTGATGACGATCCACTAAATTCTAGGGCTATTTTTTGTAGGTAACCTACAATTCAGGGCTGTTTCGCTCAATCATGAGGGCAATTCGCAGGGTTAAGGCATCAGAGGGCTCAAATGGGTCCAATCCGGTGGCTTCCAAAACCCGTCTCAGCCGGTACCTAACAGTATTAACGTGAACGAAAAGTGTGCGGGCACAGCCTTCAATGGTGGGAGAAACTTCGAGGTAGCAAGCCAGGGTTTGGCGAACGTCACTGCTTAACTCCTGACGTAGCTTGGCAACAACTGGGTCAATGGCGGCCGAGTCTCCAGCAATGACTCGCGCTGCGATCAAGTCCGCTGAGGCCACAAGGCGTGGACTTGTCGAAACAAAGCTCAAGGCTCGGTATCCAGATAAGGCATCTAACGCAGAGCTATGCGCTTCTTGCAACGTTGAAACTACTTTGCCAGTCACGACAGTGCCAGGTCCAAAATGTCCAACAAATGGCTTCGCCACAGATTCTGGAAGGTCGGCTTCGGAGACGCCACCAATAATTGTGATCATTCGGTCGTTATGAATTCCAACCATGACATCAAGCTTTGCTGACTTTGCGGTTCTGCGAATTTGCTCCATGTGCACTTCAATTGCAACTTGATTGGATGGAACTGGCCCAACGATAGCCAGCACATGCTTATTCACGTCCCAGCCTGCGGCCGCTGCTCTGGCAATCAGCGCATCATCAGAACTGCCGGCCAGAATCGCATCGAGCACCAAGTCTTGTAAGCGGGCATCCCAAGCCCCACGATTTTCTGCAGCTCGGGCATAAAACTCGGCAGCAGCAAATGCAATCTCACTTGAGTAACGCAGTAATGATTCGCGCAAATACGACTGACGGTATTCGTTGGTGCCAGCAATTTGCTCGACCATCTCTTCGACTACTGCCATAGAAGTTCTAACCAGCTCAACGGTTTGCTGCAGAGTTAAAGCGCGAGCAAGTTCGCGGGGAGCACTCGAAAAGATATCACCGACATGATCTTTAGATTCAAGTCCAGCCGAAAACCATTCGACGAAATTGGTAATACCACTTTGAGCTACCAAACTTACGGACGCTCGTTCATTAGCAGGCAAAGCAACAAACCAAGGCAAGGTTTCTTCCATGCGATTAGTTGCTGCCGTCGTTAATTCTCCGGTCATGCGCGCGACCCGCCTGGCCAAAACGGCATGCTCGGCTGCAATCCGTTCTGGTGTTGACTCCGTAGAGCGAATAGAGCGTGCCATAGATCTAAGTGTGCCAGTAGCGCATTAGTTGGTAGTTGAGGAGCAGGTAGTTAGAGCGCGTTAACGCTTGCGACTTGCTGCGCCGATAGTTCAACTACCGGAAGAATTTCGGCAAGTTGTTCTGTGGTTCGCGCGCTTGCAATTGGGGTAACAATTCCGGGCTGAGCTCGTAACCAGCCGAGTGCAACAGCGGCGATTGAGGTGTTTTCTTCTTTGGCAATCTCAGTCAAGGTGTTGAGAATTGCCCAGCCCCGATCGCTCATGTAGTCCGACATATCTTCAGCTCGCACACTATCGACAACGACCCCTGGTTGGTACTTGCCAGTTAGAAATCCAGCAGCCAGCGAGAAGTAGGGGAGCACAGGAATATCTTCCTTTATGGCAGTTGCCATCAAGGCGCCTTCGTACTCATCGCGAACGATTGCGTTGTAGTTCGGCTGGAGCAGCAGGTACTCGCTCATTCCAAGTTCACGGGAAATCTTCAATGCTTCTTCTAGTCGAGCAGCGGAGTAATTTGATGCAGCCAGGTATCGAACTTTGCCAGCAGTTACAAGTTCATTGAAAGCTGTCAACGACTCTTCCAGTGGTACTGACTCATCGTCATGGTGCGCGTAGTAGATGTCGATGTAATCAGTGCCAAGGCGACGAAGTGAATCCTCGGCAGCTGCTGCAATGTTTGCAGCGCTTAAGCCGGGCCGAGTGCCAAGCTTGGCAACTTTGGTTGCAACCACAATCTCACTTCGATTGCCACGATTGCGCATCCAGTCACCAATGATGGTTTCACTTTCGCCACCAACGTTTCCGGTGTGCCAGCGGGAATACATGTCGGCAGTATCAATGAAGTTTCCGCCTGCAGATTCATACGCAGTCAAAACTTCGTAAGATTGCTCCGCGCTAGCACTCCATCCAAAAACGTTTCCACCTAAGCAAAGTGGGTGCACTTCTAGATCAGTTTTTCCGAGCCCAATGCGCATCAGCCACCACCTTCAGTGTTGCCGGCAGATGCCGCTTTTGGATTGCTTAAGTCGTAACGATCTATTGCTTCTTGCACTTGTTCGGCTGGAATTTCGCCACGCTTTGCCAACATCGCCAAGGCTTGCACTGTGATGCTTTGGGCATCAACTAAGAAGTGACGACGAAGTGCGCCACGAGTATCTGACATACCCCAGCCGTCAGTACCTAGCGAAACGAAATCATTGGGCACCCAATCGCGAATCTGATCTTGAACTGCGCGCATGAAATCCGAAACAGCAACCACAGGACCGTCGGTACCGGCTAGCTTCTCGGAAACCCAGCTGGTTTGTGGTGTCAGTGATGGATTAAGGAAGTTGTGACGATCTGCCGCAAGGCCATCTCGGCGAAGTTCATTCCATGAAGTTACTGACCAAACATCAGCGCTAACGCCCCAGTCTTCGCGAAGCAGTTTCTGAGCATTAAGTGCCCAAGGAACGGAAACGCCTGATGCCAACAACTGAGTGCGAGGTCCCTTGGGATCAGCGTCAGGTGCCAACAAGTACATGCCGCGCAAAATTCCTTCGGTATCAATGCCAGCTGGTTCGGCAGGTTGAACATATGGTTCGTTGTAAACAGTTAGGTAGTAGTAAATGTTTTCCGGATTTTTGCCATACATACGACGCAAGCCATCACGAACAATGTGACCAATCTCGAAACCATAAGCCGGGTCATAACTGACCACTGCTGGGTTAGTTGCAGCAAGTAGATGCGAGTGACCATCCTCGTGCTGCAGACCTTCGCCATTAAGAGTGGTTCGTCCAGCAGTTGCACCTAGGACAAAGCCGCGAGCCATTTGGTCTCCGGCCAACCAGAATGAATCACCAGTGCGCTGGAAGCCAAACATGGAGTAGAAGATGTAAATCGGAATCATTGGCTCGTCATGCGTTGCATATGAAGTTGCCACTGCAGTCCACGACGCAACTGACCCTGCTTCATTGATTCCTTCGTGCAGAATCTGGCCAATTTCAGATTCTTTATAAGAAAGCATCAAGTCACGGTCGACTGACATGTATTGCTGGCCATGCGGAGAATAGATTTTCAAAGTTGGGAAGAAGCTATCCATTCCAAATGTGCGTGCTTCGTCAGGAATGATCGGAACTATTCGCTTACCGATGTTTTCATCGCGAACCAAGTCGCGCAGCAATCTAACAAATGCCATTGTGGTGGCAACTGGTTGGTTTCCAGATCCCGCACTCATGTCTTTGTAAGTTTCAATTGGGGGAAGCGTCAGTGCCTTAGTGGTAGTTCGGCGTGAAGGAACGTAGCCACCAAGTGCTCTGCGGCGCTCGTGCAGGTATTCGATGTGCTCGTGGTTATCGCCAGGGTGGTAATACGGAGGCAACTTGTCATCAAGTTGGGCGTCCGTGATTGGAATCTGGAGGCGATCGCGGAATACTGCCAAATCTTCATGAGTCAGCTTCTTCATTTGGTGAGTAGCGTTGCGACCTTCAAAGTGCGAACCCAAAGTCCAGCCCTTGATGGTCTTGGCCAAAATTACAGTTGGCTGGCCAGTGTGAGCCTCAGCCGCTGCGTAAGCCGCATACATCTTCTTGTAATCATGGCCACCGCGCTTTAGGTTCCAAACCTTTTCATCAGACCAGCTTTCGACCATGGCCTTGGTGCGAGGATCACGACCGAAGAAGTTGTCGCGAACAAAGCCACCATTTTCAGTCTTGTAAGTCTGGAAGTCACCATCCGGTGTTCGGTTCATTAAGTTAACGAGTGCGCCTTCATTGTCGATGCCCAGAAGTTCATCCCACTCGCGACCCCAAACAACTTTGATGACATTCCAGCCAGCACCACGGAAGTGTGATTCAAGTTCTTGAATGATTTTTCCGTTACCGCGGACTGGACCATCAAGACGTTGCAAGTTGCAGTTGATAACAAAAGTTAAGTTGTCGAGTTCTTCGCGAGCAGCGATTCCAATTGCACCAAGTGATTCTGGCTCGTCCATTTCGCCATCACCCAAGAATGCCCAAACGCGCTGCTGGGACGTGTCTTTGATCCCGCGATGATGCAAGTAGCGGTTGAAGCGAGCCTGGTAAATCGCATTCATTGGTCCAAGTCCCATGGACACAGTTGGGAACTGCCAGAAATCTGGCATTAAACGTGGGTGCGGATAACTTGGCAAACCATTTGGTGCAGCTGACAGTTCTTGACGGAAGCCATCAAGCCGATCAGTGCTTAGGCGACCTTCAAGAAAAGCTCGCGCATACATTCCAGGTGAGGCATGACCTTGGAAGAAAACTTGATCGCCGCCACCTTCGTGTTCTGGGCCGCGGAAGAAGTGATTGAAGCCAACTTCATAGAGCGAGGCGCTTGATGCGTAAGTTGAAATGTGTCCACCGACACCAATGCCGGGACGCTGTGCACGATGAACCAACATCGCAGCATTCCATCTGATGTAGGCGCGGATTCGGCGTTCGATAGTTTCATCACCAGGGAAGTCTGGTTCACGATCCGGAGAAATTGTGTTTATGTAATCGGTGCTGCGCAAACTTGGGACGCCAACGTTTTTTTCAGATGAGTGGCGCAAAAGTGACAACATAATGTGTCGTGCGCGTTGTTCGCCGTGTGTTGCGATTAGGGCATCCAGCGACTCGATCCATTCCCGAGTTTCTTCAGGATTTACGTCTACATATTGAGTAGGTAAACCGCCAGCAATCAGCGAATCCCGATCTGGTGTGGTGGTCACGTTTAGTTACCTGCCTTATAGAGGAACGGCTATTTCACCTCCTATTGTGTCTGATGGTCCAGATATTGCTGAAGTCGCGTCCCAGTTGGTAGGAAATTAATATCAGGCAATTTCGGGTTTGCAGTTGCCTTTTGGTCATTACTCAGGTGGACTAAGACTGTGAGTTCACAGGAAAGCACCCTCGCGGGGTTGGCTGGCAAGTTTGGGTTAGGCGAAGGACTGATAGTCCAAGAGCTCGGGTTCGATGTTGATTGCGATAAATCAGTCTCAGACGCGATTGGCTCAGTTGCCGAGTTGGTTGATGAAACCTATGACGATGTTGTCGATGCGGTCCTCCTTTGGTGGCGTGACGATGATGGCGACCTAGTTGATGCGTTAGTGGATGCATTGGGTCCGCTTGCCGACAATGGCGTTATTTGGCTGATGACACCTAAGCCAGGACGTGACGGACACGTAGAACCAGAAGACATCGCAGATGCTGCTCCAACTTCAGGACTTCAAGCTACTAGCGCTATCAACGCAGCGCCGGATTGGCAAGGCACACGCTTAGTTGCGCCAAAGTCTCGCCGCTAAGACTTATTCAGTAAAGAAATACTCAATCCATAACAAAGAAATGAGAAAACTATGTCGCTAGAAGTTGGGCAAGAAGCTCCAGATTTCACACTGGAAAATCAGTTCGGTGAACAAGTGAAGCTATCGGATTTCCGCGGCAAGAAGAATGTTGTTCTAGTTTTCTATCCGATGGCATTCACCGGAATCTGCACTGGTGAGCTTTGCGAGATTCGCGATCAGAGTCCAGCGTTTATTAGCGACGACGTGCAAGTTTTGGGAATCTCCTGCGATACCTCTGCATCGTTAAAGGTGTTTGCGGAACAAGAGAAGTTCGACTACCCATTACTCTCTGACTTCTGGCCACATGGCGAAGTTTCCAAGGCTTACGGTTCATTTTTCGAGCCAAGAGGTTTTTCAATGCGCGGCACATTTGTCATCGATAAGGCTGGAATCTTGCGTTGGTCAGTAGTAAATGGTCCAGGCGATGCTCGCAATACCGAAGAGTACAAGCAGGCTTTAGCCGCTCTTTAAATTCGGACAGTTCGCCAAAAGATGCGGACTTGTTGAACTAGGTGTGGAATTGAGAGGCCACGGCCGGTGTAGACCCGAGACTCACCGGCCGTGGTTCTTTACGTTGTCGGGTCATTGCTTCGCAATACAGACCTAGGGCTCACCGGCTGTGGTCTTTTTCGTAAGTTTTCAAAGTCTCGGGTCATTGCTTCGCAATACAGACCTAGGGCTCACCGGCCGTGGTTCCTAGCAAAAACCCACTCACATTCGATTTCTAACTTTTCCAAACCTTAGATAAGGTAGGGAAGCACGTAGGGCGCTTAGCTCAGTTGGCTAGAGCATCTCGTTTACACCGAGAGGGTCAGGGGTTCGAGTCCCTTAGCGCCCACTGCAATAGAAATACCCCCGCAAGGGGGTATTTTTTTGCCTTCACAATAAATACACACATTAGGTGTATGCTATGTGTATGAGTCGAACCAACATAGATCTTGATGACGAGCTAGTGGAAATTGTGATGAATCGATTTAACCTGCCAACGAAAAAGAGTGCAGTCGAAATGGCTTTGCGCAGATTGGTTGAAGAAACCGATCAGATGAAATTGATTGACAGCATTTTTGGCATCGGTTGGGATGGCCCAGATGACGGAATCTTTACTGATGAAATTCAAAAATGGTAACCAGATATCTCGTTGATACAAGCGTATGGGTCAACATCCTCAGAGGAGATCCCAAGACACGTGAGCGCATGGATGTTCTTTCGAATCAAGGGGCCTCATTACTTATGTGCGAGCCAGTTGCGATGGAATTGCTTGCCGGTGCTCGCAAGCACGAGGTCTTTGCGATAAAAGAATTCATTGATAGTTTTGCGTCTTTAGAATTTGATGCGCTACATGACTTCAGAAGTGCGGGCGAGATTCGCAGGCAGCTATCTTGGCAAGGCAGGTCCGTGCGTAGTGTCGTGGATTGCATGATCGCGGTTCTCGCCTTGACCAACGAAGAAATTGTGATTGTCCATAACGACGCAGACTTCGACATGATTGCAGGAGCTTTCAACATCAGGCACGAGCGCTGGGAACAAGCTGCCTAACCAGTACGAGTTGATAAGGCGTTCGGGGTAGTCTGGGCCTGATAGTTCTTAACTATTCAAATCTAGGAGAACAAATGGCCGTTACCGCAAGCGCCGAACAGCAACAAGCATTGCTGGACTTGCAGGGCCTTGATACGAAGCTCCTGCAACTCGCGCATAAGCGAAGCGGATTGCCAGAAATCGTTGCAGTCCAAGATTTAGAAGTAGAACTTGGCTCAATAAAGATGCGCTTAGTGGCAGCTCAAACCGAAACTTCAGATTTAAAGATCAATCAGTTAAAGGCTGAATCCGATGTCGAGCAAGTTGTAACTCGAGCCAAACGCGACCAAGAGCGATTAGATTCTGGCGCAGTGTCAGCAGTCAAAGAACTCGAAAGCTTGCAACATCAAATTGAAACTCTAGCCAAACGCCAAGCCGAGCTTGAAGACATCGAACTTGAAATTATGCAGGCGTATGAAAATGCCCAACAAGCGGTGACTGACTTATTGGCTAATGAAATCGAAACAACCGAAAAGCTCGCCACAGTTTCTCAAGCGCGCGACGATTTATTCGCTGATATTGATTTTGAAATAAATTCTCTAACTATTCAGCGCACCGAAATTGCAAATCAATTACCTACTGATCTGATTTCGTTATATGACAAGATTCGCGCTGATCAAGGCGGCGTAGGAGCTGCACTAATTCATCGTGGTTCCTGCCAAGGCTGCCACATCACAATCGATGCTCAAGAAATTGATCAAATCCGCAAAATGTCCGCAGACGCAATCGCGCGTTGCGATCAATGCCGAAGAATTTTGGTTCGCACTGCGGAGTCCGGTCTGTGACGCACTTTGTAATGGAAGCTGATGGGGCATCAAGGGGTAATCCAGGACATGCATCATTTGGAACTGTTATTCGAAATGCAAGCACTGGGGAAGTAGTTGCAGAACGTGCCGCAGTTTTGGGTCATGCGACGAATAATGTGGCTGAATACAGTGGTTTAGTTGCTGGACTTAGCGCAATTGCCGAGCTTGATCCAGAGGCTTTAGTGGAAGTTCGTATGGATAGCAAGTTAGTTGTTGAGCAAATGTCGGGTCGCTGGAAAATAAAAAGCCCAGACATGCAAAAGCTCGCGCTCGAAGCCCGAGAAATATTGCCCTATGGAAATGTGACTTACACCTGGATTCCCCGCGAAGATAACAAACATGCTGACGCATTGGCTAATGAAGCACTCGACACCCACCTTGCTGGTGGTTCGGGAATTATTTCCAGACCATAGTTCGAGACGAGTAATAATAAAATGACAATGATCTTGTTGCCGCCATCAGAAGGCAAAACTGATGCAACAGGCAAACAAAAAATGGACTTCAAAAAGCTTTCTTTTCCTGAACTGACTAAGCAGCGCCAAGAACTGGTTAACGCCGTTGTCGCAATGGCAAATGGACCGGTAGCAAAATCTCGAACCGCCTTGGCAATTAGCGCCAAACAAGATTTTGAGATTGAGCGTGACCAAAAATTACTAACTGCGCCAACTGGTCCTGCTTGGTCGATCTATGCCGGAGTGCTTTATGACGCAATCGAAATTGATTCACTAAGCGCAAAAGCCAAAACCAAATTTGAAGCTGAAAACTTTGTGGTGTCAGCACTGTTTGGCTTGATCAGCATTACAGATCAAATTCCGGCTTATCGACTTTCTGGTGACGCGGTTGTTCCAAAGATTGGTTCTTTGACTAAGTTTTGGAGTGAGTCCGTTTCGGCGCTGATTACTGATCAAGATGAATTTGTAATCGATCTTCGCTCGGGAAACTACGTGAAGTTAGGTCCAATTGGTAAAGACATAGCCGATCAGGTAGTAGTTCCCAGAATCATGCAAAAGATGCCAAAGGGTGCTCCAAAAGTTGTGAGTCACTCAAATAAGGCAACAAAAGGTCGATTAGTAAGAGCTCTGGCTCAATCTGCAAAATCAGTAACGAGCATCGAGCAACTCGCTGACATAACGGCGAAAGTGGCTTTGGATGTGGAAGTTATCAAGCCAGCAAAAGCCGGAACTCCCTGGGGACTTGATGTAATTGTTGAGGTTTTGTAAGCCTTAAAAGCAAGAAACTGAAAGATTCTGTTCATTTGTCGAAATTTTTTCAAAAACCCCTTGCCATGACGTTTTCATAGGCGTAGAAAAGTCTTAGTTAGAAAATGTCGCCCCGGTTGGATCATTGTCGAGCGTCATCGATGCCAGGCAAAAGCGTCACCGCAGGGCAAAGGCAATTTCTAGCGAATTGAGACCCCGCAGTAACTCATACTTATTGCGGGGTCTTCTCCATATATTTTCTCAATACTTTTTGAATCCGCATCTTCATGTGCGCTATGTCATCTCAGGTTTCACAAGTTCTCAAAGCGGATCTCGAATAAAGTTGGGCTAAGTACCTCAAATTAAAGGATTCTTTGTCGTGGACAATCTGCTTGAAGAAGACCTCACAGCAACTGAGTTTGATGATCAAGCTAAAACCAGGGCATTGCCTGCCCGAGCCCAAACTGTTGTTGTGGGTGCCGGGGTAGTTGGTAGCAGCATTGCTTACCACTTAGCAGAGCTTGGCCATAAAGACGTCTTGCTAATTGAACGATCCGCTGTTGCATCTGGAACCAGTTGGCACGCAGCAGGCTTAGTGGTTCGATCTCGCGCAACTCATGCCATGACAAAACTTTCTTATTACGGAATCGATGCTTACCGCGCAATTGAAAAAGAAACTGGCATCAATGTTTCGTTGCAGCAAAATGGATCGCTTTCCTTAGCTCGCACACCAGGTCGTCTAGATGAATTGCGCTACAGTCACATGGTTGCAAACCACAACGGGATATCAAGCGAACTAGTTTCACCAGAGCAAGTTGCAAAACTTCATCCACTTGC
>Ga0114968_10002028_pt1 | contig 15634 bp, 20 predicted proteins | sample M_130807_EF_Meta_FD_87020 | JGI IMG/M metagenome (GOLD analysis project Ga0114968, IMG submission 87020) | Freshwater microbial communities from Lake Montjoie, Canada to study carbon cycling - M_130807_EF_MetaG | ecosystem: Environmental > Aquatic > Freshwater > Lake | place: Lake Montjoie...
CAGTTCCGAGAGTTACAGTCTTGCGGTGTAAGCGTGGCCGGTGTGGACACAGATCCCGCATCAGGAGCGGCATACACGCGGCTGTCCGATGTCCCCGCTGGCCAGCACAATGCCCTAGTGGCAGAGCACGTGCTGGAGCATATGACGCACGAGCAGGTGCTGGAGGCATACCAGGAGATCGCAAGGATCCTGCCCGTAAACGGGATCGTCATGATCACACTGCCTAACGTGACCAACTTTGGATCGTGGTTCAACAACTTTGACCACAAGAACTTCTCTCCGCCTGAGGATCTGGCAGGGATGCTGGAGCTCTACGGGTTCCACGTGGTGGATCTCTTCGGGTGGAGCAAGCCAGGCAGGTTTCAGCGGCACTCCTCCATGAACGACACCGAGCGGCAGGTTTGCCTCTTCATGGATGAACAGTGGGGTCTGACACTACCGCAGTACATTACGTTCATTGGGATCAGGATAGAAGACGTCACTACGTGATCACAGATCGTACCCGTGATAGGACCTGACGCTGACCACATTACACTATGGTTGCAAGATCAGGGTTCGACAGAAGTCATCTGGTTGTGATGCACCTACGTTTGCACGCCTTCCTGCAAGTCAAGATCTTCATCTCTAATATGTGTAAAGATGAAGATCTCAGGCTACAATATCTCTGATCGAGGACGTGCTAATGGCACGAATCCACGATGACGTCCTGGAAAGACAGGAGATCTTTGGGCTTATGGTGAAAGGGATATCACGAGGGCTTTCTAATCCCTGATTCCTGGTTCGAATCCAGGTAGGCCCACCACAGACAGACAAAGAAGCATGCGGGTTCTCATTGACCCGCATGCTTTTTTTATTTTCTTTCGCCAGGGAAGAGATTCTTCATGCTGCTTCTGATGTAACCAGGAGCAAGACTGATAGGAAGAACACTCGTGTTACTTGACTTGCCCTGCCTTGTGTTTAGATCATCAATCACAGATCTCGCTGCCTCGAGCGCCGTCTGAATTGCAGCGAGATCTGCACCGTCAGGATTTGTGACCTTGCTTTCCTTGGATGCAATTGCATTGATTGCATAATCTAGCGACGTGTCAGAGAGCGGAACCTCTTCACCAGATGCACTCTTGATGGTGACATTTGTACCCATATCATCGGCAGCTGCAACGCTTGTTGCAGCTGACATGTAGGATGCAGCATTACCCACCTCTACGCTTGTAGTTCCAGTAGAGTCAGCTCTGATTGCAGGTGTTCCCTGCTTTTGTGCAGCTGCTCTTGCTATGCTTTGCTGTGCCTTCACTTCTGGACTGACTCTGCCCCGCAGACTCGCAAGATTAGTATTCTTGTCAATAGTCCCTTGTTCGCCTACCCTGCGCTCATCCGGCTTGGGCGACCTAATAGTCTGACTGGTGACACCGCTGTCATCAGACTGAGTGACTTGAGTGAGATCAGACTCAGGCGCAGTCTGAATTTTTATTCCGCTCTGTTCGAGGAATACACCAAGCTCACGAAGCCGATCAAGAGCTCTTGAATCGCCTTCTAGCGCTAGTCTCTTTAGCTTATTTGCAGAGTCTAAAGCGGTGATAATGCTTCTTGATCTTGCATTTGTCGTGATTTCGTAGTTAAGACTTGTTAGCGCTTCACCTCCGCCTCTGCCTACCAGCTTCTCGGCTTTGGTTAGTGAAACGAATGGAAAGAAAGCATTCAACAGGTGTTCGCTAAGCGCTCTAATAGCTGTGCTAGTACTCTTCATCGTGCCAATGATGATCATCTTTGCGACCTCATATGGGTCTGTTAGCTTCGCCATTCCACCCACAGAAGTCTTTTGAATGATCGACTTGAACAGGATGCTCTGATCTTCTGTTAGACCCGCGATTTGCGCTTTTTCCTTGTAGGCTTTCGTCACAGCTACCGGATCCTGCATTGATCTTGCAGCTGTCTTGGTGCTGATGTTTCCAAGGGATTTTGCAAGATTAGAAGACCCTATTGAGCTGTGCAAGATCGACGCAGCGACACTGACAATGCTTGGCTTGCTGACGCTCTCATCATCACCAATGAGACTCTCAGAGAGATCGTCGCCAATGAGACTCTCAGAGAGCTCAATGACGCTCTTGACAAGATCATCAACTTGATTAGCGCCTATAAGCGATGCAACTTCTGACAAATCTAGCACTGTGTTTGCAAGTGGCACTCGCTCGGCAGCTTCGGCCGACCGAGCTCTTCCTGCTTGAGACATTACACTGTCAATTTCTTGGACACGTTTAACGACAGTGTCCATCTCCTCTTGCATCCCTTTCAGCAGGCCATCTAGTCTTGTGATCATCTGCAGGGTCACGCTATTATCCCGTTCCTCCTCTGTGGCGCCATGGTATCCGCTACTGCGAGACTCTTCCAGTGTTGTTACGAGATCCTCACGTAGTGACGATGCACTAAGCACTGTCTCTCTAAGCGATGCTACTAGACTCTTTGCTGAATTAATCGAGTCCTCTGACATGATCGATCTAAGACGTGTCAGATAGCCGTTGATCTCATTGTCGGCTACCGCCGTATTTTTGTCTACTATTGAGATAAGACTCGCAAGTCTGGATTCCGCGAAGTTCGACTTGTTCCAGCCTGACATTGGCGGAAGCAAGGCATTTCCTTTGAGTCGACCTTCAACTGAAGGTGAAGACAGCTCAGACGCGAGACTTTCAATACCTTTCATCAAATCGTTGAGCGCTTTAGCATCTTTCGCACCTTCACTGCGAAGATCAGCTAACTTATCTGACAAATCTTCTAACTGCTCTCCAAGGCCAGCAAGATCAATTTCTGTCTGATCCGCGTCGACATCGGTGCTGGTCATGTCTGACATGTGAGTTTTCGTAATGCGGTTAAGCACTTCTTCAACTTCAAGATCTTTGAAATCTTTGATCAATTTTTCAGCTGCTTTGCTAGCTAGATCAAATGCTGTAAGAAGCGGCATGGCCCGAGGATACATGCGATATCCTGATTCAGCTGCAGGATCTTCGAACTTGCCAGAACTAGTCATTCTTACGACATAGGATTCAATAGTTTCTTCGCTGCTTTTCGTCAACGTGGCAAGAGCAGCATTAATAGCAAGGGATACAGCTGGAACTTTATCAAAGCTAGTTGTCTCTAGCACCTCACCATAGAGACCTTTTGATGCGAGTCCAAGTGCCTGATCTGCTTTGGAATCAGTGATTCTTGCACCTGCCAGCAATCCTCCAAAGCCTGTAGTAGCAGCTGCAGCGGTTTTAATGTCTTCGCTAGCCGATCTACTGCTAATGCTTTTTGCCTTGATCAACACTGTGCCCAGTGAATTCTTGATCAGCTGCGCGCTGACACGAGAGTCAAGCACAGATGCACTGCTGCCGTGTGAGGATTGAAGGAGGCGAAGCATTTGCCGCTCAATGCCTTTCTTGTGCTCAGATGTGCCGAGATTGCTCTCAGCTCTGATCTCGTATCTAAGCCTCTTAATCATGTTCTCTATTTCGCTCGTGAGTGAGCCGTATCCTCCTGCATTGGGATCTTTGATGAGCCTATCTCTAAGATCGAAGCTCGCAAATGATTGCGGGTTGCTGTCGATTCCTGTCTCATTCTTTAAAAACGAGACAGCTGCTGGTGCTATTTCAGACTTTATTCTATCCTTGGTCTTCTGACTCAACCTCACATCATCAGACAGGACTACGCCCACCGGAATGATGCCCATCTCAGGAATGATTTTGAGGTATTTTGTGCTGACTGCCTTTCCTGCGTTATCATCATCATGAAACTTCTTGGCACCAAGAAGCTGGACCGTAACTTTAAGCGGTTTCAGCTTTTTGTCGTATACTCTCTCAAGCGACATAACGTCTTCAACAGTCATGTTTTTTTGGTTTGTCGTGATCTTCTCAACGTATGGAACCTTGAAAGGCTTGCTGGCAACGTAGCTCGAGCTAGCGCCTAAAAGCCCTGCTACATTTCCGCCTCTTATCGCCTCCTCAAGCGCGCTATCTGACAGCTTGATCTTTAAGTTAGGCGTCAAGATTTCTGATCTGTGTTGAGCTGGCCTGCCAGATATCGCTGTCGCCTCACCTGCAGATCCGAGCTTTGCGCTGGCAGACTCAAGTGGTGATCCGCCTCCTTTGAAGATCTTCAAATCAGTAAGACCTAAATGTGAGGCTGCAGATGTCATCTTTGAGAGCGTTTCAGTATCCTGAACTGTCCTGATGTAGGTCTGCTTTGGTCTTTCAATTCTGGCTTCAAAGATAGGAAAAGAACGCTGCGTGCCCAACCTTGCAGATCCGCCCTGCAGATTCAAGCTCTTTTCTGCTTCTGTTTGTTTAGCACTGCTGATTTGTGTCTCTAGGTCCTTGCCCACGCAGCGAAGTGTGACGCCAAAAAGCATTCTACGAAGAATGTCCTGGTAGATTCGCTTCTCTGACTCGTTGAAGACAGCTCGCATGGAGACTTCTTCTGCTAGCGCTGCAGGACTAGTCTTTTTTCTTTTTTCGTAATCTGCCTTGCTGCGGGTGTCACTCAGGTTTGCGAGCACTGACTTTTCTGCTGCTGCAATCTTCCGCGCTTTCAGAACACTCTTGACCCTGGTTGGCGTTATTTCTGTCCCAAGATCGCCTAAGGAAGAGATAATCTGACTAATCTGTGCGTCAGTGATCGTATCAGGATTAGCACCCGGCACAAACTCATAACCCGCAGTCCCATCAGCCGCCGTTGTCGGAACAGAAGTTCCCGGCATGACCTTAAGCGCAGCATTGATGATGGCATCTGTCTGTGGATCCCAGTGACTTGAGGTCCTGAAGCCGGGTCTAAGACTTTTACCAGACGCTGATCCGTTATATGCGAGATCGCCATTCCCAATGAAACCTTCCGCTATTTCGACAGTATGCTCAGGATCCAAATGCTCAGCCCAAAGCGCGAATGAGCCAGCTACTTGTGGATTTGAGATGTAAGTGCTGAGTTTTGCAGCACCGTATGTGATCTCCCAAAGAAGGAGACTCACGATCGACTGCAGCACAGGCATAGGAAGGCCGTCTCTCTCAAGCCTGCCATGCGCATCGCCAGACGTTATCTTGATCTTAGGGCCGTCGAATGTGAGAAGTGAGACGCATCCGCCGATCAGAATATCAACAACATCATTGGTCGATTTGTACTCCTCGCCGCGTTCAAACTTTCCGTCCTTTAGCTGCTTGCCAACACCAGTCAGATGTTTCTTGATGGTGTTCGCATCTCCCATTTCTTTCGCGATCAGAGCGTCGCCTTTGAGCCTTCGAGTACCAGGAATTCCTGTCTGATCCACACTGAGTGTATGCAGCTTATTGCCGTATGCAACCATCTCAGCAGCGCTGATCAGCAAGTTTTCAGTGTCAATGTAGGCTTGAGTGAGTTTGATCTCACCTCTTCCCATACTTGCACGTAGCACATTAAGCGCTTTCTGTCTTTCACTCTGCTCCCCACTTCTTAGGCTTGCCACTATGTCTGGAGACAATACAATAATCTTCTTGAGCTCATCGATCAAGTTTGCAGCAGGTGCGCTGCCGAGCTTGACGCGATTAGCAAGGCTGCTCAGTGTTGTGATTCGTTTTTCCTGAATGGTCTTGATTTCTTTAAGACCCATATCCATCAGTCGCTTGCTTGAAGCAAAGGACGAGGAAGCATTTTGAAGTGTCTTGGTAACCTGCTTCTCATCCGCAGGCTGCCGATTGATTTCATCATCTGACATGGTCGTATGCTTGCCCATAAGCGCAGCAACCATACTGTCATAGATCGCTGTTGAGAATCGAAGATCGCTGGGCGATGCACCCAGATTCTCTCTTTCGCTATCAGTTAGCGGCGCATACTCTGCAATTCCATATGACAGCCAGAACACGTCACCCGGAACGGCATTATCCAGCGACGTCTTGAATCGCAACATGACGCTCTCAGGTGATTCCTCACCTGTTGAGCCTACACCTCTGTTGCGAGTGACGTCTTTGTTATTTGCTTCAGCAATCAGGTACTGCCTGACTCTTTTTCGCACTTCACTGATGCTGTGACCTGTTAGCTTCTTCATCCTTAACCATCCTAGCTGCTCTAACTATCTGAGTGCAGCTAGGATGGTTAAGGTAAACTTAATGACTTACGTATACTGACGTGCAATCTCAGCAAGCGGTGTCAAATCTCGCGATCGCCTTCCGCGTGGGAAACGCTTGACAGCGTAACCTCCTTTTCGAAGGTGAGATGCGCGCATTGAGGCAGAGGTTTTTTGCACACCAAGGCGTTCAGCGGCCTCGTCCAGTGTTGACGCCTCATTCCAGACAGCAATAAACTCTGCAGGATCACTTCCTGTTCCAGTTCGAAACTTCTTCAAAGGGACACCTGCACTGCGAAGGTGGGAGGCCTTGACTGATGCACTAAGCTTGCTTAGCCCCAGACGGTCTGATACTTCTGAGACACTTTCAGAGGTCTGCCAAGCACGAACGAACTCCTCAGAGTCAACTGCAATCAAACGTGTCATACTTTCTCCTAAAACTTCATAGCTGGTAAATCCAGCATAACTAAATTATATGATGCAATCGACTTAAATTATAGGAAAATAGATAAACACGCCGGTCCGGGACAGCAAATAGTTAGTGAAGCGCTTGTGCGCAGGAGTGTGCTCATGTTGGAAGGGTCAGATGATGTCATCAGAATGATCGCCCGAGAGGCAATTGAATCGCTGCAATTTAACAGGTCACTTAACGAGGCCCCTGAGGACCCTGCTAGGAAGACCCATGTCGTAGACACTGATATCTTAGGAAGACTTGTTCGTGGAGAGCGTGAGTCTGACGATCTTGTCAAGGCTAGATCACGCGATGTGGCTGCAATACTAGCCATAGCTTCTTTCAATATCAATCAACAAGACTCTAACGCATTTAAGAAAGAGAAAAGTTGGACACACATAACAGACGTCGTCTATGAGCATGAGGACTCAATTGACCTCCTCAGTTATGTGAAAAGTCTTCAAGGATTTGCGAAAATCAGCGAAAGTGTCAAGGGTGGCGTCAGAATCTTGAGCTTAGGCGAGATCTATGACAATATTGTCACCGATTCTGAGGCTACACGGATAAAAAAGTTCTCAGACTTGATGCGAGTAAAGATTGCTTGCATCATAAGAGTAATTCAAACGCTTACGAAATACACTGAAAGATTCAACTTTGAAGTCAGCCTTGACAAGCTTTACACCAAAGCTGCAGAAGTAAATTCAACCGTCACTCCTGAGACGCTGTCAGAGCTGAAGAAAGACTCAGAGGTAGACGTAAATTCAAGCCTCATCGGCTGTGAGGAGGCGTTATTAAAGCTCGCAAACATAAAAAACTCTCTGGAAAACTGGGCAGTTGCGGAGCTCGCTTCGGAAGGAAGGATATTCGTAGATGACAAAGTCATAGACGTCAAAAGCCCAGACAAGGCTAGAGATCATTTAGTCAAAAATAACCAAGGAGCTGTCCTAAGCAAGCTCAACAGCATCTACAGCATGGGAGAGTTCAATCCCAACCAAAATCAGGCTGACCTCGATAAGGGCCCAATGCACATTGCCGTCGTTCAAGGGACTAACAATCTGCTAAATATGATGGGGCTTGGCATAGTAAGAGGAGAGAAAGGCAAAGGTGTGACTGGGTACAGAGTGTTGCCTAATGGTCAAATCGCAAGCATCGCAGGCCTTCCAATTGATTACATCGAAGAGCTTGGAATCACCGCTGCTATCGAAAAAGTAGATCAAGAAGTTAGAGAGAGAAGACGTGATCCTACAAATGAAAGGATCAAGAGCATTCTTAGAAAATACGGTAGTCAAAAAGGCTCGCTTAGAGACGCTGAAAGCAGCGCTAGAGACAGCCTGGAAAATCAAGCATCGCGAGCGAACGCAGGTAGACTCGGGCTAGGCAGAGAGGACAGCCTTGGTGGAAAAGCAAAGAGCTATGAGAGTAAAATCGAAGAAGAAAAATTCATAGCACCACTCAGACGAATTGCGCAAGCCATCAATAAGCATCGTTATGGACTTTTTCCTAGCAGGACGTTGCCAAACAGGTGGGTAGCGCTAGCGTTTAGTGTGTTTGCAGGCCCAATTGCAAGAGCGATCACTGAGGCGAAATTCAGTGACATGTCTGCGCTTGCAAAACTGCATAATCAAGACAGCGTTACAGCTGACGAGATCTCTTCTGCTTCTCGAGGTCGACGCTCTGCAGACGAGCTTAAGCGCTTACAGTTTCCCGGTCCTGAGACAAGTCGCAGTGTTAAGTCGGGTGCTACCGGTGACTACACTCTAGATCGTCTTCTGGCGTGCTTTACTCACAGCAAGTTCGGTGATCTCCAGTTCTTCCTGGACGGGCAGAAACCGGATGAGGCGACATCAAAAGACAAAAGTGTCTCAAATGCAGTTTTTGGGGCGGTAAAAGCAGCAGCTGTTAGCGCAAGAGTCACACCGCAAAATGACATCATAGGTGCAAAAATATTATCTGGAGGCGGCATCTACAGTGATCTTGTGGACGTGATTGAACCAATAGCAGGTAACGCAGGCATAGTGAGTGCGATCAGTGGCGCATATGCAGCGATGGGTGGCAGACTTGGAGATCTAATCCACGACATCGCTAATGGCAAAGTTGATGATAACATCATGAAGTACATTGCAGGATCCTGCTTAGAGCCCATTAGAGTGAATGATATCGAGGCAATGCAAGAAACAATAGACCACACTCACAACGAAGAAGCTCTGAAAGCGCGTGATGAGAGACCCGAACAAGCTCCTTCAACATCGCGAAACGCTAGTTCCGCGACTCCTGCTGCTGCGAGTAAAGAGACGCAAGAAGTGCCGAGTTACGATGTCAGCGCATTCGACGACGATCTGTCTGAGAGTCGCCTCCTAGAGGCTCTTCATAGAGTCCTTATGAGAAAAGCATCAGCAGGTCAGCCAAGGGCATAAACAAAAAAGCAGGGCCGTGGAATCACTTCCACGGCCCTGCAACTCTTTCCCGCTCCTGTCTAGTGACGCTGGACGAACTCGTAGAGATCCTCAGCGAGAGACTTGATGTCAGACGCCGTAGGCGGCTCCGGCATCTTGCTTATACTTTCATTCTTGAGCTGAGCATTGCTTCGAATGGTCTCACATGAGAGGTGCCAGTTCTCATAGAGCATGTTCCTTGCATCGTTAAGCAAGTTGTAGCGAATCTCATATCCTGACTGTGCCATTGTGTGTCCAAAAACCCCAGTGTGAAAAAGCGAATGTTTAGGGGGTAGTGCAGAACATTCGCCTGTGCGGATCCTACCAGAGACGGAGGACCACCCAGGTGTCGTAATCATACTTGGCACGACCCACCAATTCAAGGTCGCGTCTCGCTGCGATAAATGATGCAACGCCCGACTCAGTGAAGGTGCAGATATCGCTAGCCGACGTCACGTCGCTGTAGTCCATACCCAATGCCAGAACACCGCCTGGCTTGACGATGCTCAGCCACCTTTCAAAGGTTGCAGTCGAATCGTAGCTATGATCCAGACTGTTAGAGTAGACGATATCCCAAGAAGATTCCCACTCCGGTGGAAGCTCTGTGAAGTCTATGATGTGGTCAGCTTTTGACGCGGGGCTGATGTCAAGAGAGCGAACAGTCACACCCGAGAGCAGCGATCTGAAGTGGTCACGCTCGTGGTTGTTTCGCGTGCCGAGGCAGAGCATCTTGCTGCCGGGTGATGCTAGACCGTTGCTCAGTAGGACATTGGCAACACCAGCATACTCTTGAGGATCACGCTTCGTCAGCATCTTGGTGTCATGTCTGTCGATCTGATCCTGCCAGTAGGTCGCAGCTCGAACGCCGTCAGTGTGACTTCGGTTCTCAATTCTTTGACTCATTCATTCCTCTCCCGTCCAGAGCAGTGTCTCGCGTCATTGCGCTCTTCAATATATCTCATAAGAAGCCGTCTTGTACTACGGTCCAGCTTCTGTTGAATTTCTTCTTGTGAGATGGGTGTTTTATTGGGCGCAAGATCTGATTCATCTGGAAGCATCTGAGAGCTCTGAATAAGCTTCCGTCTCGGACATCACACTGCAGATTGAGCAGCCTTTCGCTGTCTGGCACTCAAGTATGCACTCCTGTTGGAGCATGTACGACTGCAGTACTTTGAAGTCTCAGTGTGAGGATTGTCACAGTTCTTCCATGCACACTTCATTTTCAATTTCGCTTCTGCTGCTGCTTGTGCGGTTGATGCCGCAACTTCAGCTTCTTTTCTTTCTTTCTCAGCTGCGCGAGCCTTCTCAGCTGCGCGAATTCTTGCCTTGTATGCCCTGTCATCAGCACGCTTTCTCTCACGCATGGCAGCACGCTTTTCTTCGATAACAGCTTTCTGCTCAGGTGTCAGGATGTCAATTCCAGAAGCAGCCGCTAACTTTGCAGCCTCCCGCCTTTTCACTCTGTAGGCGTTATCGATAGCACGCCTGCGCTCCAACTTGGTCATAAGCTTCATCGCATCTTCTTTAGCCTTGAGCAATGCCTGCTCTGCAGCAAGACGCTGCATCTCAGCTTGCGCCTTGAGACTCGCTTCTTCGAGGACACGTGCCTCTTCTTTTGCCAACTTTTCTTTCTGCCATGCCACAAGCTGGTCTGTAAAGCGGGCAATCACTACGCTGTCGCCGTATCCCACGATGCCGCACATGCAGCAGTTGTACTTGACCTCTGACTGGTTCCAGATCCAGAGGTGTCGTGTGAATACGAAGTTCAGGTTTGTGCTGCTGCACTTGTGGCAGCGAGGCCTGAAGTCGGGTGGGAACTGGGGAAGGGGAATAGCTGGCACTGTTTTAGATCTCCTATGTCTACTTTCGGCTTCGAATCTCGCGGCGACCAATTGAGATCTGACCGCGGCACTCAATCAAAGGCGCAGTCATTTGCGCCTTAAGTGCCTCTGTTACTTCTTTCTCGATCCGCTTGGGAAGCTTATCGTCACCATCGTGAACCTCCAACGCGAGTGCGTTGATATCAAGTGAAGACTCACCCTTCTCGGCACGAAGCGTGTTCACCTCGCCAAGAAGGCGAAGAATGATGTGCCACGGCTTCGAACGAATTGGGCTTCTCTGATTATACCGAGTACCGACTGATAGCTCCATAATTCCTTCCAGATCGAAAGGCACCACATAGTCACCAGGCTGAACTGACTCTCTTGCACGATCCACCGTGTCGTCAGTGATCAGGCGTGAGAGAGCGAGGACTTCAAGGTCTGTTAGATTACGCATTGCACCTCCGTGTGCAGAATTAGTATATTCACTTATTCGATGAATGAACAGGCTTTTTAATCAAGCTGATCCACTTCATCCCTAAGCACCCACCCAAGGACGCCGTCTACGAGGACAACAATCGCATCATCCACTTCCGTCAAAGATGCAACGAACATAATCGCAGAGCCAGGACGCAGATCACACGTCTCATCGCTGGCTTGATCGAGTGTATAGGTTCCGTCCTCACGCAGGATGACTTCACCTAGTGGAACAATGATTTTGTCATTGACCCACAGGAGGTCGCCGTGTTGGAGGTTGCAGAGCTCAACCATCTTTTATCTCAGTAGAAGTGATGTGTCGAGAAGCTGTTTTTATGCGCGTCTGACATCCTGTCTTGTCTGAGTAGACGTCGTCCTCTCGGGATCTCACACACGCTCCAACGGAATCACTTCCTCGATCTCACTGTCGAGGACCTGTTCCAGGTAGCCGTTGTCTACGAGTATTCCCCAAACGACATCATCGTTGAAGTTCTCGAGCTTCTCAATCAGAATCCCAACAGCGCGATCACCCGTGTCGAATCCCTGTCTAGCATCCAGGATCGACTGCGTTGCATTAAGAGTAAGAATAACAGCGTCACCAGGAAACAACTCTCGCTTGCTCACTGGACTGCCTGTAAGATCATCGCTCATTTAGATACATCTCATAACATAGATTATATACATGTTATGAATGCAAGTAAACAGATTTTAGCTATCCAACGCTGCCAAAGCCGTTGGATCCCGTGATCACAAGGAAGCTCTGCTTCGGTATGTGTGTCAGGCCCGCGATGAGGTTGAAGTTCGCGGTGCCTGCAACTCCGGACAAGAACAGCCTGTCCACCTTCATCTCACCCGTGTACGACTCGGACCCGCTGAGAATGAAGTAGTTCGCATTCACGGGCTTTAGTCCGAGCTCTGTGAATGCGACCGCAAGGATAGAGTTGGAAGCACCCACGTTCTTCACTGTGAAGAAACGGGAAACTGACTGAAATGGGATTTCCTTAATTTGCCCCAGCGTCACATTCGACGCTGTGAGAAAAGGAACTGCGGACAATTGGTACGCTGGGACGTAGCCCTCGCCCCACACGGGATGGTTTAGCGACAAGGAAGCTCCATATTATGACTTAAGTATTTGGGCCGTTGTGAAACTCTAGAATGTTTCCTAGACTCAGCCTGACGATCAGCAAAGCAGTGTGTGATCTTACGCATCTAGGACCTCTAGATCTTCATTGTGCATGTATCGTCGCTTCTCTGCCACAAGGACAATAGATCCGTGGTCAGCACGCCCAGGTGACCTGAAGTACTTCCACCCACCGATGACAACCCCTACAGTTTTTGTCTTCGAGCTGTCAGCAACAAATGCACCACGTCGCTGTGACCACACAGACGGCGGCAGGAACTGAACTAGCGTTCCAGGTGGGAGATGGCCTTTTCTGATTCGATAGATCCACATCCTAATGCTTCGTAACCACCTCAAACAATCACCTCAAGCCATTCAGAGGCTATCCAGCTCATTTTCATGGATCACTTCGATCTTCCCGTTTACAAGGACACTGTAATAGACATAGGAACCATATGATCTTACGCGCTCTATGAGAACGCCGACTGTATCAGCAGCAAACCTACGTGACATGCCGGATGCCCAAACAAATTTGACAAGATCACCGGATTTCATCGATCACCTCGAGGTAAGCTTCACAGATGGACTTTTTCTTCGTGCCCTCAACCAGGACCGTCCAGAATGTTCCGGCGGTTGTTTCACGAGGTTCATCGTAGAGGTTGATCGCAAGCTTTCCATCGTCCCCAGGATATCCCAGATCATCGTCCATTGACCATCCCGTCCGGCCTGGATGGTAAGGCTTTCCGGCGTATGAGATCCTAACCAGATCACCGGGTTTCATTTGAGAATCTCTACGTCTTTCTCACTGATCCAGATCCAGTGGGGGCTGCCGTCGACTAAAAAGCAGGCAGTGGCGTCGCCAAAACTGCGGATTTGCGGACCTGCATTGGCTGTTTTGGCGGACTCAGGATCCGATGATGATGAGTCTCGAACGGTTTCAGAATCCAGAAGAAGACAAACGCGTCCTGGACATCCGTCCCAACTTCGACCGGTATACCAGTAGAGTTCGGTCTTCAAGCGGACGAGACCGCCCTTGTGAGCCTGGAGCTGTTCGAGAAAGGTCATAGGAGCTCCACGTCATCTTCAGCGATCCAGACCCAGCTAGGTGTGCCATCAATGAGGAGATAAGTAACAACTGTCTTCTTCAATTCATTTGCATTGTAAAGTTCGACAGTTGGTGTAACTGCGTCTTCTATTGCAGGAGTTGTTTTGGTGGGTGCGTCCAGCAAGATGCAGTGTCGCCCTTCGATTCCATCGCGTTCGCTTCTATTGTACCAATAGAGCTCAGTCTTCAGATAGAGAAGACCTCCCTTGTGTGCCTGGAGTCTTTTGTGAAATGGTGTCATAGGAGCTCCACATCTGCTTCAGCAATCCAAATCCACTGTGGTGAGCCGTCGATGAGGAGTCGGGCTGCGGCGGATCTGGCGGTTGCGGTTCTGGTTCCGGCGTCGGCGGGGAGAATGTTGGCGGCGGCGTCCAAGATGAGACAGACTCGTCCTACGTTGTTGTCCCAGCCTCGACCCATGAACCAGCAGAGATCTGTCTTCAGGCGGACGAGACCTCCTTTATGTGCCTTTAGCTTTTTAAGGAATGTCACTGCTTGTCAAGCAAATCAAGCTGGTTCTCGCTGGCCCACCACAGCTCACCATCCAAGAGTATCTTGAACTTCTTGATCGAGACATTTCCAGTCACCATGTAACCCATGTCTACAATCAATGCCGGTTTGCCGGGTTTTATCCAGTGTGTTTTGCCCGGGTCAGTGATAAAAAAGAGCACCGTAGCACCTGGTGAGGCAACCACAACGAGATCACCTGTCTTCATTTTAATTTCTCGGTTTGATTGCATACGAGGCTGCTGCCAGATACACGAAGATGATAGCAACGGTCCAAAACGCAGCTTGTGCTGCTTTCTTTCTCATGTCGTCCCCTTGCGCCTGAGCCATTCGATTGCCGCATCGGTGTCGCCGCGACACTCGGTTAGAGCGCGCTCACACTCTGGGCGGGTAGCCCCGGTTGCATATCGCATACGTTGTACCTGCACAAAACGCCGCGTCTCTCGCTCGGCACGGGACGGCGCAAAACCTTGGCTCATGGCGCAGCCTCCAAGGGGTTCGGAAGAACACCCGCTTGAGCCATCGTCGCCAAAACCCGAAACCGGAGCCGGGCGGCGTTTCGGGCGGCGTAGTAAGCGGCGGCATCGGCGATGGCGTAGGAGGCGGAGGCAGCGTAGGAGGCGTAGGCGGCGGCGTCGGAGGCGGAGGGGAAGGAGCCGTAGGCGGAGGAGGAGGAGGAGGCGGCAGCGGCGTAGGTGGCGTAGGTGGCGTAGATGGCGGAGGTGGCGGAGGAGGCGAGGATCGGGGCTTCGGCGGCGTAGTATGCCGCCTCCCGATTTTCCTCGGAGGGATCAGCTACCCAAGCCTTTGTAGCCGCGATAGTGGCTTTGTCCTCCGCTCCTTGGGGAACGGTCTCCGCTGACTCGATAGCGTCCAGCACGATCCACCGGTGAAGCACCGATCCCTGTTCAAGACCCTTGACTTCCAGTGCAAGGACTTCACATCCCGCTACCTGCATACAGTCCCAAAGGACGCAAGCATCGGGATCAGCCGGAAGTATGCCTGTCTCGTAGATCTGGGCTACCCCGTCGAGGGTAGCCCTCGTAATCAAGGAAGTGGGGGTCACGGTTTCTCCGTCAAGGGGTTCGGAAGCATGTCGGCTTGAGCGTCAAAAGCGTCAAGGACTTCCTTGATAAAAGCAGCGACCTTCGCGTCGTTCTCGTTGCTAATTTGCGCTCGTAGTTCCGCTTGCTTCTTCTCAACGTCCCACACCGCAACGTCCCATTCCGCAACGGGCGCAAGTGGTTGTGTCAGGACGGGCGAGGGCTTCGCTCGCAGGGCTTCGTCACAGACCGCCGCGCACTTGCCGGGGCATTGAGCGTTTGCCCACTCAAGCACGGCGCGGAGTTTGCGGTTCTCCGTCTCCCGTGTTCGGAGTTCCTGCTGCGTCCAATGGAGGGCAGACCACGCCCACTCCATGGCCCCGTCAAGACCACGGTTCGGGTCGGCGGCTATCTCCGCGAACGTCTCGTAGAACTCTTTCTCGTCTACGTCAAAACTCATGGCGCACTCTCCAACGCATAGACGAGGGCTTCGGCCTCGGTGCTCGCAAGGAGGAACTTTTGGGCGTGCCCCGTATCGAACACGACCATGCACTTATCGTCGGTCACCCACGACAGGTTCGCTTTCGGCTCACCCCACGCCTCCCGCACCAACGCAAGCAA
>Ga0114968_10002029_pt1 | contig 15630 bp, 18 predicted proteins | sample M_130807_EF_Meta_FD_87020 | JGI IMG/M metagenome (GOLD analysis project Ga0114968, IMG submission 87020) | Freshwater microbial communities from Lake Montjoie, Canada to study carbon cycling - M_130807_EF_MetaG | ecosystem: Environmental > Aquatic > Freshwater > Lake | place: Lake Montjoie...
ACAAGTTATATCATGCAATAAATACATCATGCGCAAACATATTGATTTACTAGAAGCAACCACCCGTCCATCTAAACTGGAAACAACTCCCTTGCCCTACGGCCGGGACGAACTGAATCCTGTCATGAGCGGAGACAGCATCAACTATCACTATGAACACTTGGCCAAGGGCTATGCCAAACGCTACAATGAAGGCGAAGGCGATGCTGATTTCAACCGCGCTGGCAGTTTCTTACACAACAAGTTTTTTCCACAGTTACAACCGCCCAAGGGCACCAATCGACCGCGTGGCGCTGTGATGGAATTGATTGAGCGCAAGTTCAAAAGTTATGAAAACTTTCAGGACGAAGTTAAAAAAACAGCCATGAAGATCCAAGGATCTGGTTGGGTTTACTTGAGCACTGGCGGCGAAATCAAAACTATCAAGAATCATGCAGTACGTACAGATATATGCGTACTTATTGACTGGTGGGAACATGCCTGGGCGTTGGACTACCAGTGGGAAAAAGAAAAATATCTCGACAACATCTGGCGTATTATCAACTGGGACGTTTGTTCTGATAGACTATAAAGTAGGTACATTATGAAACTAGAATCTGGCGCAGTTGTAAAACTCCGTGAACTTGTGGCTGAAGAAGGCAATCCCAATCTCATGCTACGAGTATTTGTGCAGGGTGGCGGCTGTTCAGGCATGAGTTATGGATTTACCTTTGAAGAAATCAAAAACGAAGATGACTTTGATTTTGCCTACGAAGAGGTAAAAGTAGTTGTGGACTCAATGAGCATGCAATATCTGCAAGGCGCAAAGATTGACTACAAAGAAGATTTAATGGGCGCCAGTTTTGTAATTGAAAATCCGCAAGCCCAAACCACATGTGGTTGCGGATCAAGTTTCAGCATATAACCCAAAACACATAGACACTGTCTGCCGCTAAATACAGCAGAGGACACAGATCTATGGCTCAACAAATAATCAACGTAGGAACCGTACCAAATGACGGCTTGGGCGACCCGCTACGTACAGCATTTACCAAGACAAACGACAATTTCAGTCAACTTTTTGCCACAGCAGGTATTACTGGTATTGCCAATGGTACTAGTAATGTAAGCATTCCTGTTGCAAGTGGTAACGTAACCATTTCGGCAGCAAACGTTTCCAATGTGTTGACAGTATCCGGTGCTGGTGTTTATTCTTCGGGTATACTAAATGTCACAGGTCAGACCACTCTTGGTAATCTCAGTGTTACAGGGACTATTTCTAGCACAGGAACAATTCAAAGTTTTGCAGATGTTACTGCGGTCAATCTTGACGCAAGTGCCAACATAGTTGCCGCTGGATACTTTTTTGGAGATGGCGGATTTATTAGTAATATTACCGCAGTCAGTAACTTGGCTGTGACCTCAATCGCCAATGGTTCAACCAGTGTGGCGACCACAGGATCAGGAGCCAATGTAGCAATTTCTGTAGGCGGGGCATCAAATGTGGCTGTGTTTGCTACCACAGGCGAATACATTACTGGTGTATTAAGTGCTAGTGGTAATGTGACTGGTGCTAATTTACGCACAGGCGGACTTGTAAGTGCCACTGGCAATGTCACTGGTGGTAACGTACTGACCGGCGGACTTGTAAGTGCCACTGGCAATGTGACCGGCAATTATATTTTGGGCAACGGTGCATTATTAACTGGAGTAATTACTTCAGTTACCAACATCAGTAATGGCACATCAAATGTGTCAGTTGTGAGTTCGGGTGGCAATGTCACTGTTGGTGTTGGCGGCACAGGCAATGTGGCTGTGTTTGCTACCACAGGTGAATATGTAACTGGTGTTGTGAGCGCAAGTGGCAACATCATATCAGCAGGCAATGTCACAGGCGGTAATGTATTAACAGGTGGCCTTGTATCAGCCACTGCTAACATCACTGGTGGTAACATATTAACTGCCGGACAAATAATTTCAACTCAAACAGGTAACTCAGCCAATGGTGCGGCTCAAATATATCTCAATGGCACCGGCAACAATAGAATTGAATTTAATACCTCAGGATTGGCTGTTCCAAATGATACCACCAGAAGTGCTGGCACAAAAATACTTTTATATCCTGGGATGGACGGCACTGGTGTTGACTATGCAATTGGTATGGAATCTACCGCAATGTGGTTTAGTATACATGATACAACCAGACAATTCAACTGGTATGCTAACACCACTGCTGTGGCCACGTTAACTGGTACTGGAAACTTTTCAGCCAGTGGCAATGTCACGGGCGGTAACGTATTAACAAGTGGATTGATATCAGCAACTGGTAATATTCAAGTTGGTAATGTGCAAACCGCTGGTTCGATAAGTGCCACTGGTAACGTGTTGGGCAACGTGTTTACTGTAAACACAGGCAACACTGGTACTGCCATTATCAATGGCGGCGGTAATGCTGTGGGCAACATTGGATCATCCAGCAAGTACTTCAATCAAGTGTTTGCTCAAGCAACCACAGCACTGTATGCTGACCTGGCAGAGATATATTCAGCAGACGCAGAATATGCTCCAGGTACTGTGGTCAGTTTCGGCGGTGATCGAGAAGTTACCAAATCCGTAGTAGAAGGTGACAATCGGGTGGCCGGTGTAATATCCGAAAATCCCAGTTACTTGATGAATTCAGGACTGCAAGCAGAGCATCGAGCCGCAGTGGCCTTAACTGGTCGTGTGCCAACCTTGGTAATAGGTCCAGTGGCCAAAGGCGACATGATGGTGTCGGCCGGTAATGGTTGGGCACGAGCAAGTGCTACACCTGCTATGGGCACAGTGATTGGCAAAGCACTAGTAAACTTTGATGGTGATTCGGGCATAATTGAAATAGTTGTAGGAAGACTGTAATGGCACAACCGCAGTGGCAAACGGCCGCAGGTCATTTGGCTACCATACCTGAAGGTCAGTTTTATCAGATTCAATTGGTAGCCACAGATCCTGTTGATTCTAACGTAGTAACCTACAGAGTTATTGCAGGTGCCTTGCCCTTGGGCATTCAATGCACCTCGTCTGGATTGTTAAAAGGCATACCATATGTTGTTAATGGTATAAACAACGTCAACAGCAGATTTGCCATTAGAGCAAGTACTGATACTATTCCACCACGTTTTGCCGACAGAACTTTTGATTTCACAGTGCTGTCACAGGTACCTCCAGTGTTTGTAACACCAGCAGGCGACATAGGGCCAAAGTATCCTGATCCGCCCATCTATGATGGTGCTCCAATCACTCCTATTCAGATCGAAATTTCTGATCCCAATCCTGGAGACAATGTTGTAATATCCTTGGCTGCCGGCACCTTGCCTCCTGGATTAAGTCTAAGCCCAACTGGGTTGATTTCAGGGTACATCACTCCATTAGTTCCAATCAATCAAACTCCAGGATTCGACGCAACACCGTTTGATCAGTACCCATTTGATTTTGCTATCAACAGTCTCAGTACCAACTATCAATTTACTCTGGAACTCAACGACGGTAGAGAAACAAATATACGCACATTTGAAATATATGTTTACAGTCGCAGTTCACTCACGGCTGACACTACAGAATTCACAGCAGACAATAACCGTATCACTGCCGACGAAACCAACTTGTACACACCATTCTTGGTCAATGCCGAACCCAGCAACTTGGGCACAGTACGCAGTGATAACTTCTGGGCGTATCAATTCATCGGCTTGGACTTCAACGATGACGTGATGGAATATCAAGAATATCCTGGAGTAGATTTACAATTGCCACCAGGTACCACTCTTGATCTGCAGACAGGATGGTTGTATGGCTACTTGCCATATCAAGGTGCTGTGGAAAATACCTATGACTTTGCTATCACTGTGAGAAAAGCCTATGATACCCAGTACCGCAGTGATCCTTACTACTTCTCATTGACCCTGGTCGGACAAGTCAATACAGATGTCACCTGGTTAACTGATTCCGATCTTGGCACCATTATCAACGGCAGCACCAGCACCTTGTATGTGGCCGCAGTCAACACTCTAGGCGGGCGACCACTACAGTATCGTCTCACACCTGGTTCTTATCCCACACCCAATATTGGTGTGTACAACAAGTTGCCCCAGGGATTAGAGTTGTTATCATCGGGCGACATTGCCGGACGTGTGAGTTTCAATACTTTTGCCCTGGATCTCGGTACTACCACATTCGATAGAGAAACAACTACATTTGATTCTGTATTCACATTCACTGTGAATGCCTACAGCCAAGATGGCTTGGTCAGTGTATTCAAAACATTTTCCATAACTGTGGCACGTGTGTACAACGAGCCTTATGAAAATCTCTACATCAAGTGTATGCCGCCACAAGGTGACAGAGATCTGATCAATCAATTGATTCAGAATCAAGATATCATCCCTGTGGATTTAGTATATCGCATTGATGATCCCAACTTTGGCGTTGCTCGCAATGTGATCTATCAACATGCTTATGGGCTTACAGCAGCCACCTATGAAGCCTATGTCAGCAGCCTGGTGATCAATCACTATTGGAAAAATCTTGTGCTGGGTTCAATCCGAACTGCTCGAGCACTGGATGATGCAGGCAATGTACTCTATGAGGTGGTGTATAGCAGTGTGATTGACGACCTGGTCAATGCCCAAGGGCAAAGTGTGAGCAAGAGCGTGACACTACCTTACCCTATCAATCAATTTGATTCAACAGAAATTACCACGGTGTATCCCAACAGTCTGATCAACATGCGAGATCAAGTGATTGATACAGTGGGACAAATTTCAAATATTTTACCACGGTGGATGTTGAGTAAACAAGCCAACGGTCAGGTACTGGGCTTTACACCTGCCTGGGTTATTTGTTATTGCAAACCCGGAGCATCAGGACAGGTGGCCTACAACATTGCCCAACAATACGGTGATCAACTCAACAAAGTAGACTTTGAAGTCGATCGTTACGAACTGGATCGACTGCTGACCAAGAATTGGGATCCTATTGCTGATTCGACCAATGCCCATTGGGTCGCTCCGATTCCACAGCCTCCACTGCCAGCAGAAACTACATTTGATTTAAATCTGCATTATCGAATTGGAACTGAGGACAGTTCTTATCAGACCATTGCTAGTATTTCCACCTACAACGGTGGATTTGGATATGCAGTTGGAGATCAAATACGTGTATTAGGTAGTCAACTCGGCGGTGAAAATGGTGTAAATGATGCCACAATCACTGTTATGGAAATCAACGAAGGGTCCGATTCAGCGGCTGGAATCATTACCATAGTAAATGTTCAAGGACAAGCACGGGCGTTTTCAAGTGGGGCCATGTACAACAGCATAGGCGGTACCAATATTATAGGAACCGGTGTGGGTGCCACATTTGACTTCTTGGTAGCCAGTGGAGAAATAACCACATTTGACGCCACAAGCATGAGATTTGTGGCACCTGTAGACATGTACTCCAGTACAGACGTTTACGATCGATATTTGGTATTTCCACGCAGAACTATTCTCAGTCCAGTGACGTGACACTGGATAAATACTACATATTATTCTAGGATACTAAAATGACCAGTGCAATTAACCCAAACGATATCGACGGCGCTTACCCAGTTGCCGGGCAAGACAACGACAGCCAGGGCTTTCGTGACAACTTTACCAATACCGCAACCAATTTTCAGTATGCGGCAGACGAAATCACTGACCTGCAAAACAATGCGGTGCTAAAGGCCGCCCTGACAGGCACTACCCTGGACAACAACATGAATGAAAGTTTGTTGTATAATTTCCAAGCACAACAAGTTTCCGAAACTCTTAATAATTTAGGTTCATTGGTAACTGGCTCTCAAACGTTGAACTGGACTTTGGGCTCATACAAAACAATAACCAGCACAAACGGTTCAATATCACTGGGCTTTAGTAATTGGCCAGCCTCAGGAGTTGCGGCTTCAATGGTGTTACAGATTACCATCTCCAGTGTGGCACACACTCTTACATTTACTGGGGCAGTGTCGGTCAATAATGCAGGTATCCAAGGTCTCAATACCAGTACCAACACAATCACATTTGCGGCGGTTGGCACGTACACATTCCAATTCAGCACAGTCGATGGTGGAACCACAATTACTGTGTCCGAAGTTAACAAGAGAATTCAACCATTCAACAACACCAGTGAAGATTTGGTGTCAGCAACTGCAGCCAATCTGGCATTGACTACTTCATACTTCTCTACTGCTGCCGCCGAAACTGCTACCCTGGCCGCAGGAGTTGCAGGACAAATCAAGACCTTTGCCATGTACGCTGATTCTGGAGACATGGTGATCACGGTGACCAATGCAGGTTGGAAATCAAGTGGCACAGGAACCATTACATTTGATGCCATTGGCGATGCTTGTACCTTACAGTATATCAACTCCAAATGGTTTGCAATCGGCAACAACGGTGCAGTATTTGCCTAACAGGTATTGACAACGTCGTTTAATTCCTGTATACTCTACACACAAGGAGTAACATGGAACATCCATTCATCAATGATCTAGATGGTCTGACCCTGGAACAACTGGGGTCGAAAATTTCCGAACTTCACAAGAAATTGGGCATTGCCATGCGGTCTGGTAATCCCTATCTCTGTGATCAAATACGCATGGCCCTGGACAGTTACACAACCAAACAACAAGAAAAAACGGCCGAACTTTACAAACCCAAAGGTGACGAAGGTGCCTTTGATTCCAAGATTGATATATCATGAACGTACGATTAGAATATGACATGCAATGGCGTGCCGCCATCTGGTTTGAGAACTGTCTGCAAATGAACAGTTACAATATGGAATTGGCCATCACTACCAATACCTCCAACGCAGATGATCATGTGGTCAGTTTGAACAGACTCAACCACTTCATCTACAACGAAATGGCCAATACGGTGTACATACACCAAGAAGATGTTGCACAGATACAGGCTCTCACTGCTGCCGGGATCAAAGTAACAACCTTGCCCGAACAACCTATTGACCAGATCATTGGTATTGCGTTATACTGCAAACTCAACGCCATATTGCAGGAGCGAATGTTTGTGAACGGTGTGACCATACAAAGTGATCTCGGGGACAATGTGCGATATCTGCACAGTGACCGTGAAAGCGCAGGTCCATTAGAACAACCGGGCTGGTGGCAGGATCCCACACCCATACACTCTGACTTCAAATCTTCTGCCAGTAGGAAGCACGTGGTCCGACTCAATAGAACCATGACATGGCAGGACCTTGAAATGGAATGGTCAGACGTGGAACCTACAGACAATACTGGTAACACGGTGGTATTTGCAAAGTTTGGACCCGATGAAAACTGACAGTGTAGGACAGATTGTGCTAGGTGAAGCCGACTTGATCAACTTGATCATGCAAGGGCGTGATCTTGAAAGTGTGTCAGGCACCCTAGTAGACGATTCAGTGGACATAGAAGCCGCGGCTTTTTGGCTGGAACATGTGCCTGATTTCACACACTGGAACGAACCAGATGCCCAAGCAGTATTTGATCACATGCAACAAAGCACATGGCACATGCCCGAAGAATATCAAACTTTAGACATTGCAGAACATGTGTTGAAACTGTGCTCAACCGAAGCCCAACTACAACGCTGTGGTTCTGAATTGCTTTTGTATCAAGAGCGTGGCTTGTTTGATCTATTGCGCTATCTCAAGTATCTAGTGGACGTCATGCGAGACAATCATGTGATATGGGGTGTGGGTCGCGGATCCAGTGTGGCCAGTTACGTACTATACCTGTTGGGAGTGCATAGGATTGACTCAATGTACTACGAATTAGATCCTGCAGAGTTCCTGCGTTAAATAGCAATCAAGGAGAAAAAAATGACACAAAAAACTTATCGAACCGCACAAGGCCGAGTTGTGGATCTAGGTGCAATGATGACACAAAATGAAAATGTTCGTGCTGTGGGCAATATGAAAGCCAACGCACGAGGCGACATTATAGACAGTCACGGACATGTCGTGGCCACACGTGGCGAACAAGTAAATCGAAATCTCAATCGTCAAACCAACACCAGTTCAGGACCTGTTGCGTCAAGCAATCGTAAACCTGAAGCACCTAAGTTGAGCGAAGCAGAACAATTGGAACAGGATCGAAAACAACGACAGGCCAAACGTGAAGCCGTGGCACGTGGAGAGTCTGTAGAACTCAAGGGTGACGCACCCACACAGGGACTGGCGGCTGCCATGGCTCGTGCAGAAAAACTCAAGGATATTGAATGACAAAATTAGCATACCAAGCACATCAGATACGTAAAGAACAACTGCAACCCCTAAACGATTCAGTAATCGTGGGCGAAATGATATTTGACCAACGATTTACCACAGGCGGTATTGTGTTGCTCAACGACAACGGCAAGAGTACAGGCATTCGCCCACGTTGGGGTCAAGTGTATGCTGTAGGTCCCGAGCAACATGATGTCAAGGTAGGAGAATGGGTGTGTGTAGCACATGGTCGCTGGACTCGTGGTATTGACATTGAAGATGAAAACGGCAAGCAAACACTGCGACGTGTTGATCCCAAAGACATTCTAATACAAACTGATGAACAACCCAACGATGAAACGTTCAGCACAGCCATTCACGTGGAAGCCAAGCCAGACTGGATGCAACACAATTGATAATAGATTGGAACGTGGATAAAGTAATTGCCGATTGTCGCAAGATGTACGCTGGTGCTAACGATCCTTATGTTACAGGATTTGTCAATTGGCCTTGCAAACAAGACCTGTATCGTGTAAAATTTGCTGTGGATGAGATGTTGAAAAACACCAGCGGATTTGCTGGTGAAGAGGAATGGCTCAAGGAACAAGAAGCAGAACGCATAATCAAGATACTTAAAAAATGATATTCAACCACATCAAGCAACTCAAACAAGACGGTAAGAAAATTGGAATTACTTTCTCAACCTTTGACATGCTCCACGCAGGGCACATTGCCATGCTGAGTGAAGCCAAGAATCATTGTGACTACCTGATCTGTGGACTCCAGACAGACCCAACTATTGACCGCCCCGAAACTAAAAACCGCCCTATACAATCTATCGTGGAGCGACAGATACAGTTGGCCGCATGCCGTTACGTTGATGAAGTCGTTGTATACCAAACCGAACAAGATCTCCGTGACCTCTTGCTAATCTTGCCATTAGATGTTAGGATACTAGGCGTAGAATACCAAGACAAAGACTTCTCTGGTCGAGATGAATGCTTTGATCGTAACATTGAGATTGTGTTCAACGGCAGAGACCATTCGTTCTCCAGTTCAAGTTTACGTAAACGAGTTGTGGCAGCAGAAACAATAAAGGCATTGAAGCAATGAAAGAATTATGGGTAGAAAAATATCGTCCAAACACAATAGATGGCTATGTGTTTGTGAACAACGCACAACGTGAGCAAGTTGAGCAATGGATCCGAGATGGAACTATTCCACACTTGATGTTGAGTGGTTCAGCAGGCACAGGCAAAACAACCTTGGCCAAGATGCTGATCAATGAACTGGGTGTGGACGAGTATGATGTGATGTATGCCAATGGTTCTAAAGAAGCCCGCAAAGTTGAATGGGTAGATAAACTGATCTCGTTCTGTCAGACCATGCCGTTTGGCCGGTTCAAGATTGTGCTGATTGACGAAGCCGACTATATGAATCCCAATTCAGTACAGCCAGCACTTCGTAACTTGATGGAAGACTACAGCCAAACAGTAAGATTTATTCTCACTTGTAACTATCCCAACAAGGTTATTCCACCCTTGCATAGTCGTTGTCAAGGCTTTCACATTACCAAGAATGATCACACAGAGTTCACTGCCCGTGCGGCCACTATATTGGTCACAGAAGGTGTGGAGTTTGACTTGGATGTGTTAGACACCTATGTCAAAGCCACATATCCAGACCTGCGTAAATGTTTGAACTTGTTACAACCCAACAGTCAAACCGGACATCTGTTGCCACCTTCGGCCGCGGACAAGAGTGCAGGCGACTGGCGATTGGATTGTGTGGACTTGTTCAAACATGGCAAGATTCGTGAAGCACGGACCTTGTTGTGTCAAAGTTCATCGCCCGAAGAGTCAGAAGAAATATTCCGTTGGATGTATGACAACCTGGATCTGTTTGGTCGTTCTCCAACACAACAAGATCAAGCCATTGTGATCATACGCAACGGATTGGCAAACGTACCCTTGGTGGCCGATCAAGAAATCAACTTGAGTGCCACACTAATTGAACTGGGACAAATTTACAACAACGTCAAAATCATTTAAGTACAACATGAGATATCTACTAATCACCTACTACAAAAAACCCAATGGGCAAATTGACGAAAGCACCGCAATTAGCCGAAATCTAAAAAAGCGAGACATTCAGACTTGCAATGTAATACTGGACTTTAAGACCTTGAGTGTGGTAAAATGTAGTATGATTGGTGCCGTGGTTCCTAGAGATTGGGATCGAATTGTCTCCTACTACAATCAATTTTACGAAAACATCATTGAGCGACTGCTTAAAGAAAACGGGTACGAGATTGTAAAAGAACCAGATGGATCCTAAGAAAAAGTTTTTTCTATTCAAACAGTCGACGCATTTTTGCTCTGTTCCGTGGAATCATATTGAAATTTTCACAGATGGCGGTGTGCGTACTTGTAGCAAGGGTAGATCTTTTGGTAATATCAATCAGACGCCATTGGAGCAAATACTACAAGCAGATGCAATTCAAGACATCAAGCAAGATCTGCTGAATGATCAGTTGACCGATAACTGTCGTGGCTGTCATCAATGGACAACCGGCAACGAGCATTTTGATCTAAGAAATCACTACAACCCCATGTTCAAAAATACCGATATCGATTACACTGATGTTGGTGCGTTTGATCTCAATGGCATCGATTTACACTGGGACAACACCTGCAACTTCAAATGCGTATACTGTAATACCAAACAAAGCAGTTCGATTGCACAGGAACAACAGATTCCTGTAACCCGCACAGACAACGAAAACATAGATAAAATTATCAGCCTGATTGAAAAAAATCAATACCAAATGAAAGAAATTTATTTTTCCGGCGGCGAGCCCTTGTTGGTAAAACACAATGTCAAACTACTGAAAAAAATTGTCAATACAGATTTGCCTCTAAGAATCAATTCCAATATCAGCCACGCCACAGATACAAATCCCATGTTTGTTGAACTCAAGAGATTTAAAAATGTACTGTGGACGGTGAGTGCCGACTGCCAAGGTGATCGATTTGACTATGTGAGAAATGGTGGCAACTGGGACAAATTCTTGCAAAATCTTGAAACCATCAAACAACTCAATCACGGCACCCGATTGAACCTGGTTTGGTTTGTGGCCAATGTTTCCAGCATGTGTGATACCATAAGGTATTTTGTTCAACAGCACCGCATAACTGACATCACAATCAATCAATTGGCCGAACACCCTTATCTACGTGCCAGACACGCACCAGTTGCTGTCAAACAACATGCCCAGCAACAAATACGTGAACTGTTGGATTCGGGCTTGATACTTGAAAAATCAAATGCCTGGTATAACATTGCTAGATGCAATCAAGAGTTAGACGCGGCGGAGTCAGACCCTGAAGGCTATGTCAATTACTTTGATCGCCTGGACCAGTTGAGAGGTACCAACTGGCGACAGGTTTTTCCTGAGTTGGTGGTATGAAACAATGCTTGCTTACTGGTGGTGGCTCAAAATTTGGGGCAACAATCACAACTGAATTGATTGCGCAAGGTTATCATGTGCATCTTGTGACCAGTAACCCCACCCCCTGGATGTCTGTTGACCATGTGACTGTGATACCAGTTGATTGGAAAACATTACAATTAAATAATATTCGCACATGCGTTCCTGCTGTGGACCAGATTGATTTGATATTTTTCAATCATAATGCAAGTGCGTTGGATCAGACAAAATTTAAAAAATCCACAGTACAAAATCTGCAGGACTGGCAACACAGTTACTTTGTTGCTTGTCAGTTTCCGTTTTACCTAATACATATTCTAAGTAATCGAATTGGTCCTGATAGCAAAATTGGATGGATGTTGAGTGAATTGATCACTAGACCGGTTGATCAACAAGTTGGATACGCAGATTATATTGGTAACAAGTTTACCAATGCATGTATAATGAAATCATTTTCACTGAATTTTCCAGGGTGTTTTTTTGGAATTCATCCCGACGGCGGATTAAACAACAGTGTTGGTCTTGAACAAAAAGCCAGAAATATGGTGCAACTGATAAGAGAAACCAGTACAACAGAACTGAATGGAAATATTTTTTCTACGCAAGGAGACGTATTAAAAATTTATGAGACAATCTTGGACTGATTTTGTTGTTTGATTCTTATCATCTTTTTTATTTTTGTTCTGGTATTAAGCGCCGGTAAGTTAGTTTTTATAACTTCAAATACTTCATCGCCTGAATCATCCAACAGAGGGTAATTCAGTTTGATCAAGTGGTCTCGCAATCTCATTCTTCTTTCAATTCTTTTTTCCAAAGTACATGTTGGATTATCAAACGCTATCCAATTGTTTTCATTTTTGTCTAATTCAATATTCAACTGTTGTGCGCTTCTGTACAGTTCAGTGCCGGGCAAAATTGCCAGCGTAGTACCAACAGCAACATTTTTTATTATGTGCCCAGCATGCTTTTGATATCGTTCAAACATTTCTAATGTTTGTTCAAAATCTTCATCGGTCTCAGAAGGGTAACCCACAATCATCAAAAATAAACATGTTATATTATATTTTGCAAACATTTCCATGGTATAATCTAGATCTGCATTGGTAAATTTTTTATTCATATGAGATCTAACTGAATCGCTGCCAGTCTCGACGCCCATGGCCAAGTATTCTGCACCCGACGCGGCTATGTTTTGCCAAAAGATTTCATCAACTTGATTGGGAGAACGCACAATAAATTGGCCTCGCCACTTTATAGGAATAGGTTCTGTTTTGTTATGTTCCATTAGAATTTTTACAAATTGATTAAATTCTTTGAGACTTCCATTGATCAGACTATCTGAAAAGTTAAAACTGTGAACATTGTATTTCTTACTAAGGTACAGCATTTCTTGTGCTATACTTTCTCCAGTTCGAAAACGATATTTCCAGTGTTCGTGAATATCGCAAAACGTGCATGATCTAATACATCCTCTACTGCCAGTAATGGGCAACACAACATGTCTATAAGCAGTCAAATCATAGTCGTCATAGTTTGGAAAGGGCATGTTGTTTAAATTTTCCAATTGCTGAAACGAGTTGGAGTTTATGCCTGGGTACGAGGTATTACCTTTGAGCAGTTCCACAAGACTTACTTCACCTTCGCTCTTGATCCAGTAATCTGCCAGTCCTTCTTTAAATAAAGTTTCACCAAAACTGGACTGGCCTTCGAGGCCGCCTTCTGACAGTCCTTGCCCACCTAATATGATGGAAATGTTGGATAATTTTTTAATGTATTCGCAAAACAATCTTGTGGATATTTTATTTTGGTATGTGAATACACTCAACCCTATGTATCGAGGATTCATTGCTACCAGTTCTTTGGCACAGTTTTCTACAAATGATTTTGCTTGCTCGTCGATTTCAGGATTTGATCCCACCATGAAATAAGAGTTGAATCGGTCTACATCTTTTTTAAATGTTTGATATAATCTAAGATTAAAATCCACAGTCTTGCAAGAAAACCCAGCAGATTCAACACTACCTTTGAGCAATGCAGGCGCGGCTTGCGGTGTATTAGAACCAATTCCGGGAGTTGAAACAATGATTATGTCTACCATGGACTGTTATTTATAGGGTATGTGCGGTTGACCGATATTTCAACTTTGTGTATAATAACACTATGAAAAAATACAATCCCAAACAACTAATCCTGGTCGATGCAGACGGTGTACTACTCAACTGGGAATATGCCTTTGCCATCTGGATGGAGCAACACGGGCACGAGAAACAATCCGGATCTGAATTCATATACGACATTGGCGAGCGTTATGGCATATCGAAAGACCAAGGACGCAAGTTGATCAAACTGTTCAACGAATCAGCCGCTATTGGTTTCTTGCCACCCTTGCGTGATGCCATGTACTATGTGAAACGCTTGCATGAAGAACACGGCTATGTGTTTCATTGTGTCACAAGTCTATCAACAGACATCAACGCACAACGTCTACGTGAAATGAATCTCAGCAAACTGTTTGGATCAACTGCTTTCGAACGTGTGACTTGTTTGGAAACAGGTGCAGACAAAAACTACGCACTAGAAGAATATGCCAACTCAGGCTGTTGGTGGGTAGAAGACAAACCGGAAAATGCTGAAGTTGGACTAGATCTAGGTTTACGTAGCATCCTGATGGAGCATGGGCATAATATGAATCACGTCAACGAACAAATTCCGGTTGTCAAAAACTGGCGAGAAATATACAATCTTATCACTGGTGAATAGCAAAGTACTGTTCCACATAGTGGTCGATGTTGCTATGCACATGAATATTTAGTCCCAGCCAAGAAAGACATTGTTGTACGTGGTCAATTACTGCCAATTTATTAAATTGATTGCGGTCCACATCAAAATAAAACGCCTCTAGGTCGCTGGGCAATTGATCTGTTGTCAACGGACCAAAGTCAGGACTTTTTAACCCCACAGCCAGTTGCTGAAATTCTCTTTCGTTGTGCAACACAATGTGCCGAGCCAGGGGCCATAAGTTTTTGAGTCGATTGTACATGTTCATGTTCATCACATGATTCACAATAAAGCATCTGTGTTTTTGTAGTAGACTCAGTGATTCCTTGGGTGCTTGAATAACAGGAGGATCAAATATTTGTCCCAGACCCCAGCCCCAAAACTGCTGACAGCCCAATTCGTTACCTGCCCATTGATGCAAGTTCTCTCGGTCAGGAATGGTTCCGTTGATTCTGGCAATTTTTCTCTGTGTTTTTTCCGCTGTATCAAGTGGTTCAAAGATCCAGTGATCATATGTGTGTACAGGAGCAGCCACGCACAGGCCCGGCAACACCTGTTCATGGTGTGCTAGGCAATTGATAAAGAATTTTCCGCCGGCGTACTGATTGTAATGGACCACCACTAGATTAGGGTGGTCCATACGACTTATGGATTCATGCATCCGTTACTTATTGATATAGCCTGAGTACCTCTCCAATTATGGGATGACGCTGGATATCTCTTCCGGTCATTCTGCACACAGCCATGCCTGTGACAGGTTGTGCTTCTAGTCTCACGCACAGATCCAACAGGCCATTTGCGTCCTGTCGACGGTCTGCTTGTTCCACATCTCCAGTTACCACAATCTTGCTGCCGGTGCCGATGCGGCTCAATAGCATTTTCATTTGTGCGGGAGTAGCGTTTTGCATTTCATCTGCAATGATCCAGGCATGCTTGAACGTGCGTCCACGCATGTAGGCCAAGGGTGAAATTTCAATAGTGCCTTCTTCGATCATGGCCATGATCTCAGGGGGCCGGTAATACTCACGTAGCACATCAAGCAAGGGTCTTGTCCAGGGTTCCATTTTGGCCACTAGATTGCCGGGTAAGAAGCCATGTTGTTCATCCTCCACGCC
>Ga0114968_10002030_pt1 | contig 15628 bp, 29 predicted proteins | sample M_130807_EF_Meta_FD_87020 | JGI IMG/M metagenome (GOLD analysis project Ga0114968, IMG submission 87020) | Freshwater microbial communities from Lake Montjoie, Canada to study carbon cycling - M_130807_EF_MetaG | ecosystem: Environmental > Aquatic > Freshwater > Lake | place: Lake Montjoie...
ACATCTTCCAACACCCTGATTTGATTTGTAAGGGAATCAATTTTAGTTTGTCTGGCATACTTACCCATACCATTAACGGGGGTCATTTCCTGCCATTGCTTCAATTCTTTTTTCAATTCATTAATCTTACTCATATTACTTCACTTTGGTTTTAGTTTTTAATTTTGTTTCTACCGGTGCATAAACACTAAACTGACTATCCATAGGGATAATAAATTTATTGTTAGCCGTATCAATTTTGTTACGAACTTTCTTAAATTTAAGTCCTACAATAACACCTTGCTCGTCCAAGTATCTCATATCATACGCATCACCGTCAATTACTTTGTAACCCATAAATTCAATAGGTAACACTTTACCTTCAAACACCATAGCCACACGTCCTTTCTTATTACTCAATATATCCAAACATTGAAACATATTGTGTCCGCTGAATGAATAAGTCAAATCGTAGTTAGTGTATTTATCTAACATACGGAAACGCTTGGCAACCTTAGTATAATCATAGAAGATTACATCATCAAACAATTGGAATATAACCCTACCATTGTGTTTGAATGTTGTTGGCTCAATATCGGATGTACCATTTAATCGTACAGAGAAACGGAAACCTTTACTATCAGCATCTGCTTTAGCTTTCTCAATTTCAGTAACCAACCAAGCCATAAAGAATGCTCTTTCTTCAAAGAACAATTTGGTCTTTTTGATACGAGCTTTGTTGATAGCGTTTTTCTTCACGTCAATTCTATTGTGACCCGATTCAGTCAAACAAGCTTCGGTACATTCCGCCGTACGCATCGGGCAAACTTCATAACCACTTTGATTAGCCGGAGCCAGATAAAGTATGTAAGTCATTTCGTTGTACTTTAAACCCTTAGCGATTTTAGATGAAGAAGCAACTGACCCCAAATAAGATAAACCTGTAACTTTCTTAGCGTTACCAACCGTAGTAAATTGTAATGTACTCATATTATATTTTTTTAGTATGTGATGCCCTACTTCCTGTCGGACCATACAAAGATAAGGCATATTTGCTTACTAATCAAATAATATAGAAAGATTTATTATTGATAGTCAACCAGTTAGCAAAACGTGAAATAGACCGACACATAACTGGTTGATAGTCAATAAACTTTTTTGTCATTGACTATCAACCGGTTACGTGGGGTCTATTGTGCGATAACCCGTTACATATATGAATTTTTTATATGTGGGTTATGATATTAGAATTATTCTTCATATATGTTATATTCGGTTGGATAAAAATATTCTTCGTCAATACATTCACCCGTTTCAATGTTTTTCCATTTACCCGCATCACCATCATATTCAACCGGATTTCCATCATCATCCATATATTCCAATTCACCATCTTCCGAATCAAATCCATTTTCTGAATCCCAAGTTGCTACCCCACAATAACCCATACCTGGTTCCTGATAAGTCATTTTAAATTTCAAATCAGGGAATTGTGGAGCGATATATTCCAACCAAGGAGACGGTGGTGACCAAGCTGAATCAAATGATACAGCAAATTCCGTATCTTCGTTATCTATGATACAACTTTCAGTCACATCCCACTTCGTTCCCCAATTAGATACACGCCATGTGTACCAATCACTTGCTCCGTATTTCTCAGTAAGAGCTTCGGAATTTTCACTTTGGTCGAAAGCGTTTTCTCTCATTAATTCGGGAGGAGTTGGATAAAGGCCTTCAAGCGTAAATGCAATATCGTCCGGGTGATTGTGGTCAGCTGGAGTTGTTGCTTTACTTATAAATTCTTTTAATTGTTCTAAGTTACCTGTAACACGTAATGTGTTGTTGCACCAATTTGGCATAATGTTTAAGTTTTATTGTTTATTAAATAAGTCCGTTTTGTATTGTTGTAGGCATTTCAATTATTGAAAATTCATAACCAAGCGCAGCAAGGAAGAACTCCATCTTACCCCAAACGTCTGGCTGTATTTCGGTTTTCCATTTCGTAACATACAGAGGAGTTGAATGATACACAACTATTATTATTTTTGATTTTGTCTTTAATCTGTTTTTAGTTTTTGGGTCTATCTTTGTGTTTATATACAAATGGTTGTATATAGTGTCCCATTTAAACATTGCTGATGATAGAGCAATACACATTGTGTCCTTATCTCTATAATTTTCAACCGTAGATTCAAGTGTTTTTTTATGAGTATTTGATGCGTAATCAATCCACAGCTGATTACTTAATGCAAAATTTTGTTTCTCAATTTCAATCTTAGCCTTTCTAATTATTTCCGAAACCTTACGTCTGGTAAATCCACAAGCTAATAAAAACTCTTTGTTTATATCCTTATCAGCCGGAGTACCTACGTTATGAGCACCTACCACATATTTAATAGCATCATCTATATTCATAGGTTTCTTAACAACTGGCTCAACAGCATTCATTAAATTGCTTACACCAATTAATTCTTGATTGGTGAACTTTTTATGAATTTCAAATGGTACTCTTATAACCGGCACATCAGTACATCTTTTGGCATCATATGCAGCGCCTAATGTATGATTACCATCGCCTATAATATCAACACCATTCTGTCTACGCTCATAAATAACAACAGGATTACAACCATCCGAATTACCACCAGCATCTTCAATTCTTTCTTTAATGTCTCTACGGTGGGAGGCATCCTCTTCAAATCTAACTTGTAGTCTTGGTAGTGTGTATATTGTACTAATCTGCTCTTTCTTACACGGAAACTCCCTACGTTTTATCTTATCAGCCAACTCCTTCATAGCTTCAACATCGGGACTAAAATACTTTGGTGCACCATTACTTTTATTGAAATACTTTGAATTATTTTTCGCATCATCTTTTGATAATATCTTATTTTCAATAACGGTCATATCTTCAAATGAGCCATATTCAAGAACTTCATATCTTATATTTGAATTTCTATTGGCAATAAGTTTATCCAATTCAGTATCTGTTGCCGAGTTCCAATAACCATCTCCGACAAATCCCATATGAACTCCTACGTATATTCTGTTCGTAGGTATATCCGTCCAACGATATAAAAATGCTTCATAGACTTCCGGAGCTTTAGCTATAATCACTTCTTTAATTGAAGCCGGAGTTTTTTCTTTTGTTTGTAAAATTCTACTCATTTTGTTTTAAATTTTAAGTTTTAATGTTTATGTAAATATACGAAGAATTTTTCACTTCGCAAAATCTAATTTTTAGGGTAATGTGTATTAAATGTACCCTGATTTATTCGGTGTAGCATTGTATGAAATATATCATAGAACTCACGCATATCTTTCATAGCCCTTTGGTATATGGTGGTTTCCCATTGGTGACCAGATGTTTGGAAAGCAATCTTATGCCTCCCGAAACCACCTATACTATCAAATTCATCACGTAGGATGGTCATTGTGTATCGGATTCCATAATACCTTATATCAAATGTATAATCAAGTATACCAATTTCCACATCGGTAACAAGAGGTTTGGTAGATACATTACCTGGAGGTGTCCACCCTTTTATTTTTTCTATGTTTGTTATTTTCATTTTGTAACGCTTTTATTTCATCTCGCAATATTGCTGCATATTCGTATTCTTCTTCTTCAATGGCGATTTCCATTTCACCGGGTAACCAATCACTCCAACTTAATGGGTCGCCAATATCTTTTGTTTTTATCATCATTGGGCGTTCATCTACATCATAAAGAACTTGGACTTTTGATTCGTTCCATATTTGTACATAAGCCTCATAGGCCGCCCTTGCATCTGGTTTTATCATACGTTTTTAAACTTTATTGTTCCAAAATTTTCTTACTTCCCTTCCCAGCTCCATATCGTTTGGATTATCTTTAACTAATTCGGTAACTTCTGCTAATGCCGTATTCAATTCATCAATCTTAACTAGCAATTCAGCAAGTTTATCATTCATTCTTTCCTGTCTTTCCAACATAGTGTCTAATAATTTTTCTATTTCTTTCATTGTTTTATTTTTAATCGTTAATAATTTTGTACCAAATTTTTCCTGCTATCCATTTTAGGATCTCCCAGCTTACTATTATCAGTATTACTCCTGCCATTATCTTAAATTTTTATGATGATTATTCCAAGCCCACTCAATCACATCCTTTGCATAAATACACCAATCAGCTTTGCTTGTTATTTGGTTTTCTCTGGCATTTGTTTCACCTACCTTTGACCATACTTTTAGCTTCTCATTAAATGCCCACACTTCAACAGGCCAGCCGGGCATAAAATCCTGCGTACGCAATAGGTGTATATCAAAACTCATTCCGTAAAGTTCAAAATGAAACATATACTTATCCGGTTCAGCCGAAGCCACAAACTTTCTGTTTATAGAGCTATTTGCCTTAAACCACACATCAGCGTAATTGTTAAACTTATGTAAATTCTCAATCGTTAATTTCATTTTTCGGTTTTTTAAATTGTTTAAACCATTGCTCTAAATCAACTTTTACTAATGCTGATTGTAATGCTTCCGATATTATAAATTTAACTTCTTCCTCACTATACATTCTTTCTGATTGCCATTTAGCACCTTTGATGAAAATTCTTTTTTGAATACTGCTATCTGGAAATAGTGATTCAGCAACTTCTTCAAGTGTTTCTTGTTTAGGTTTTTTATCACATCCTATACAATCTACATACCTTTTAATTTGTCCAATAGGAGTACAACAATTTTCTTGTTTAGTTCCGGTTTGAGCTCTTTCTGCCGCCTGCCATTCTTCTTCGGTCATTTTGCCTGTACGTTTTTGAATTATCTCCTCACACAGGTTCATAGTTCCTTCTAACTCCGGATATTCCGATACTGCTTTGGCAATAAAAATATCAACAGTCATATTACCTTCAAACACTTCACCACAATCATTACATAGTACATCTTTAATAGGCCGATGTTGTTGGTTGTAATCGTAGTTGAAATGTAAATTCTCCTTTTCGCCACACTTCGGGCATTTGTAAATATTTTCCATATTAAATTTTTGTTTTTTGGTTATGTAGTAATTGTGTAAATAAATCCATAGCATGATCGGGATTTGTTATATCACGTAGTAGTATCATAGCACTATGTAAGAATCCCCACATCTTCGTATCACGACGAAATACGCAATAGCTTATAAACCCATCATCCGTCACTTCATTTCCCAATTCAATTCCCCAATCATTTTGGTCACGATCGATAAACTTAAACCAATAACCTTCAAGATTTTTCCCACCATAATCGCATGTAAACCCACGTTGTGTTAAACCTTCTATGTTATGTGTATTTTCTATTTTGTATTCCATCTGGTAATTTTTTTAGTTTTATGTATTTTTTTAACCTCATCAATAAGTTGCATAACCATATGCCTTAAAAAATTTGGGTTAGCCAATAGGTTGTAACTTATTTCTCGTCTACTACGATGTGCACCATATCCTACGGTAAGTGAATATCGTCCGGCCGGTGTTTTGTTACGTCCTAATTCAACTACCCAATTTACATTTCCCCATTGGCATCGGAAAAGGTAATCATCATCACCAGCTGATACCAATCTTAGACTCGGCAGATGCGAATGTGATTCTTCAATTCGTTCTATGTTTTTTATTTCTAAGCTCATATCGTTATATTAATAATAATATTCACTAATAACCGCACTTACTGCGTTTACCATATTCCCAAACCAACCGGGCGTTACCGATTGAGTATTATGTGAACCATGTCCAAAGTGGTATACCCAATCACCTTCGGCATCAATCCTACCATTACGTTTTACGAATACGTCTGTGTACTTAACTTCATCTATATCCTTAACGGTAAAGGTATAATAATCCGATGTTTCTACGGCATTAACTATTGCGTGATTACCATAGATACCTATAATCTTTTTGTAGTTGTTTATTGTTAATTTCATATGGTTTATATTAGTTTTTTTAATTCTTGTGCTATTGAGTAAACGGCGTTTTCCATATCACCAAACCAATCCGTTGTTATCTGACTTACACCATACCCTGTCGGTTGCCAATACCGAAACTTCCATTCACTACCTTCCTTAATACCATCACGATTGAGTCGGACATTTGTTATTTGTCCACCATTTACATTTTCCTGGCGGCAAAGGAACGAATAAAAGTTGTCCGTTTCAACTACATCAGATACCAACCAATTCGTAGTTGGTAATTTTTGCCCAATTATTTTTCCGAGATTCTTTATTTTTAATTTCATATTTTTATTTTTTTGATTGCGGTATTCATTAGGTTTTCTATTATTGAAAGGGTTATACCAGCTGAACTCAATTCAGTCCGGTCTATTGCCGTTGTCTCAAAATGCATCTTACCAATACATTGTACCAACATACGATATTGATTATATACAGGGTTTATATCTCTATACAATACCACATTCCAACTACGTCCTTCGTACTGCATTAGTATTTCATATCTATCATCGTGTACAGTCGGATTAGTTACTATATAGGCAGAATTGGAATCCCCAAGCTCATTAAGCCGGCTTATATTTTTAATTGTTAATCTCATATTATTTGGTTTATAAGGTGCATCATTCGGTCTACTAATCTATCCGTATCTTTCACTTCATCTATTTTCAAAAATATTGAATTAGAGAAGTTCGCTGTTAATCCAGCACCAATTGTTGTAGCACGCTTAGCTACCATACGAAGCGTTTTTCTATGTAGATGTAAATAAAACCGTTTACTTCGCCTGTTTGATCTCAAAAATTGCTGACTGACATCACACGTAAAAACATATTCGGAATCATCGCCAGTCATTAGGTTTGCTGTTACTTCCATATCCCATTCAACCCAATGTAGTTTTCGTCCTCTTAATTTCTCCGGATTTGTTATTGTTAGTTGCATGGTAATTATTTTTTATGGTGATACCTTTTAATAAATTCATCACGAACTTTATCAACGGCATTAAGTATATCTACAAACCAATCACACGTTATACGGTCCGAATTATTACCATCTGGCCCTACAAAGTAAAATACGGGGCCGAACCCATGTAGGTTTACACCATTACGTTGTAGTGGAACAACGTGTATAGTGGATTCATTTGGGTAGTGGCAACCAAAATAGTAATAGTGTAAGGTTTCCGTTACATCGGCTATTGTAAACCCGGCCCAGCCGCCCTTTATTTTTTCGTAATTCTTTATTGTTAATATCATATCCATTGCTTTTGATAATGTTGTACTATTGATAACATAGTGGCTTCCTTACCGGTTGAGTCGGCATAGTAAAAAAATCCTTCATCATCCGTTTCCGTACTATAATGCTTTAACAACCAATTAAGAAATAGTATTTGCTCTCTCACTTCTTTCGGCTGCATAGCCCTATCTAATATCCCCTCAATCTTATCATCATCGGTTAGGTCGCCAATATATTCCGATGGGCCTTCATTCTCAATCAACTTAGCAACCGGAATAGGGTCTTCCATACCATGCTCCCAAAAGCTTTCAATTACGAAATCCACATCAGGATAGGCGGCGATACGTGCCTCTATATTATCAAACCTTTCCGAGTCTTCTTGGATTTGGTGTACATCGTATGGGTGCAACGGCCAACTTCCTTTACAATAGGTAACATCGTGTGCCTTTTCCGTATCAAACAATCTTACTACCCAGTCCGTTTCCGTTTTAATTAATTTTCCTTTCATATCTTTTAATTTTAGTTGTTATCTAATATCTTACATAGTGTGTTAAATAATTTTAGTGGTGACTGAAGTTCATGCAGCTTGAATTTGGGATCAGAACAAAGAGCTCCTTTAAGGGAATAGAGTCCATCTTCATTGGGCAATCTTGCTAAGGAATATACCCACGACGTCAATCCGTTATCAGTTGCAACTCTTATTAGGTAATCCTCCACATCTTCTCGTACCGCAATCACTTCCCATTGGAATCCACCAAAAAACCCTAATGGACCTACAAGCTTTTCGTAGTTCCGGATAGTTAGAATCGGTGCGGTTTTCACTTCGGGTTTATCTGCCCATACGGACGGATTATATGCATACGATCCATCTCCCAACGGGTCTAATGTTCCGCCTGTTACGAATGCCGATTTAAACGCATCTGCCAGAGTTTGTGTTCCTATCATAAAATCACCAGTCGCCGTTTTAGAATTACTCATTAAATTCAGAGCCGCCATAATATCCATCGTTTCTTTTTTCATGTCGCTTTGTTTTTATTTAGACCCTTTACCTACTTTATATCCAATCACCAGTCCTAATAGGTAAATTGCCAATACTTTTAATACTATCATATCGTTTTGTTTTTATGTTATGTTGTATATAATATCACGCAATCGGCGGGCTAAGCAGTGCCGGTCAGATAGTTCCCTATGTGATATAGTTCCCACCTCGTAACCCTCAATACTTAATCCGTATAATCCCGCCGTGTTCGGCATGCAATTCAGATGTATCACTTTTAAACGGTCTTCACTCACAATACTCCTATCGTAAAGCGTGAATCGGTAAAACCCGGTTTTGTATTCTACATCCTGTATTTCCCACTCCATGCCATTAACCAAATACCTTATATCCTTAATCTTTTCTATACCGTTAATCACTAGCCCACGCCTTTCAGTTGGTATGGTTGGTAGTACCCGTAACCATGCATCCATTATGCCTTTCCAGTCGGCCGGATTAGATGTATCACCACCCATACTACGTACCATTGCCATTGCCATTACTTCGGCGGCCGTTTGTGTATCTCCCATATCGTTTTTATTTTATCGTTTCTTCATAATAGTTTTTTCCAGTACCCTGTTCCGATATGGTCTCGCCCCTATCCGTAAAATAGTGGTAATGGCCTCCATCAAGGAATCGGTACATCTTTATACCATTGTGCTCGAATAGTAGGTCTACTTTCACTCCGTTACCTTCTATCTTCGTACTTTGTGGGTCTTTGTAACACCCCGTAAGGGCTGCGATGATTGCTGCAGCTAATAATATCTTTTTCATTTGGTTTATATTTTGTTTGTTTGTGGTACTATTAGTACCAAATTAATGATTTAATTAAACTATCAAGAAATTTTCCTCTTTACGACCGGGTCTCCCCAACCCCTCGCCCCTTATTCGTATTCCTCACGATTGATATTAATCACATAGGGGAAACGGGGTATGCCTGCTGGTGTAAGATTGAAATACTTTACAGTTGCTGATTTACCGATTAACTTCTTACGCGATTTTAGTATCTCAGCCGTTTCTTCAAACGTACCCTTTACATTGGATTTGAAAGTTTGTCCATCTTCCGTTTGGAATACCATATAACCACACGTACCAGCCCTATTGCCCTCACCCTCACATATATCAATGATTTCGTATTCAGCGTCTTGGAACGATTTGTGTTTCAATAGGTACTTACTACGTTTGTTTTCGTACACATCATTCACTCTCAACATCTGCCCTTCATAACCCTGGTACATATACGCTTCATACATATCCATTAACATATCTTCATCCAATGCTACTCTGGTATCAACTACTACACACTTTGTATTACGGAATACTTTGTCGTGGTGTGCCATAATTGCCAACTGGTTTTGTCTACCAAAGAAATTCGTTTTGTGGCTTGGTAAATCGTAAATGTGATACTCAATAACATCCGCACTTTCTTTAAGTTCTTCAGCCGTTGGTTTGCTTTTCTTTACCAATGAAACGATTTTGTTGAAATCATTAGCCAACTTATCACAATACAATTCCCCGTCAAAAATCAGTTCAGGATTTGCTTCAAATAGGGGTTTAAGCCCTTCAAAGATATGTGGTGCTGATAAGATTGCCTTACCATTACGAGTAAACATTCCATCCTCTTTAACGATACAACGAATACCGTCAAGCTTTGGTTGTGAATAGATTGGAAATTTCACTTTGTGCTTTTCATCATTCCAATCTTTAGCCAACATAGGTTTGAAGTATTGTGTTTCATCAATGTTACTAATCGTTTCATAGTAACCACGCTCTAACTTCAACTTACGTTTTGCTTCAGCTTCTTTCATTGCTTGCTCCTTATCGGTGGTTTCATTTGCTTTACCGGCGTTCTTACCGAACACTACAGTCCATTCATTGATAACTTTCTTACCATCAGTCTGGCCGGATATAGTACGATACTTATTACCCACGACTTCAATAGTCCATTCTTGCGTTTTACCTGTTTCAGTTCTTTTGTAGATAGTTGCTAATTTCATATGTTTATTTTTTGATTTTAAAGTTGTGTCCTAATTTATCTACCAATTCTTCCATTGTATATTCAGGAACGGATTTTGGTCTCCTGTCCTCGATAGTTCCGGAACTATTTTCATAATAGATTTGATTTCCCGCATCATCATATTCTTTCTTAACCCAATACCCATCACTAGATTCGGAATAGATTATATTTCTATTATTATCGTATTCGTACTTACGCCAATATCCATGTCTTTCTTCATAATAGATTTGATTTCCCTTATTGTCCTTTATGGTAAATGGAAATTCTTTAATTTTAAGTTGTTGTGCTATTGTCATATGTTTATTTTTTTATTTTACTAATTCAATTCTAATCGAGCCATCTTCGTTAAACCAACCTTTAATACGATATGGTTTTTTATCAGCGTTACTGGCTGATTCCAAATAACCGGCTAAATGTGGTCTTTCACCAAGTCCTTCTTCCGAATAACAAGAAAACTTCAATTCGTAACTACATTTGTTAAGTCCGGCTGGTGTTTTTTCATTTTCAATTCCAAATGTATTAAATCCATTTATCATTAGGTGTCCGGCCGCCTGCAACTCACCTAATATGTTATCCAACCCTTGCTGCGATACTCCTTCTTTTTTCGGTTTCATTAGTTTACGATTTTGGCGTAACTGCCTCACTGCCTCTTTTGAATACCTGTTTCTTTGTGTTCCTGCGAATTTCATATTTATATTTCTTTAAAGTTTTTTAAAAATGGTTTATCGTATTTTGGTCTAATCAACTTCCATATGATGTGGTCATATGGTTTCTTATCCCACATTGCGAAACATACTGCTCTCAACGGAGCTTCTATGTGTTTCATAACATGCTCAGCGAACTCCTTTTTAGTAGGTTCAGGATCGACATCGCCATACTTACCATAACGAAAGTAATCGTGCATCTTACCACACCTTTCACCAATAGAATATTTAGCGTATTGTAAGTTACCTATTGTCTGCTTTACCCACACATCAAATTCATCCGGCACTCTATCTAAAAACTCGTCCAAAGGTTTACCATCACGTAGTAACTCCCATATATCAACGGATGAAAAGTTAGTTAGTATTTTATGTAAGCGTATGTATTCATTACCCTTTATCTTCATTCTCATTCCACTTCTGAACCTGATTACATAACCTTCGGCATCAAACGCTATAGTATCTTTCAATTCCTTAAAATCAGTTATACCATTATACATTTTCACTACGTCAAAATTCTTTGTATAGTATTTGTCCTGTACGTTTATCTCATACCCAATGTGGTTATGATATGCTCCTAACAATACCATTCGTTCAACTCCATAGTCCACAACGATACGATTTTCAGGATAGATAATCTCAAATAGATAAGTACAATCGGCATCCAATAGGGATAAGTCATATCTCTTTATCATCTCTGCTCCCATTATCGCTTGTTCCGATTTGAATGAGCCTCTGGTTGCTACTCTCCACTCACCTTCGTAATAAAACACAATACCCAATGAGCCATCCATTTTCTCATATACATCAAAAGTTTCATCTGGTATCTTTGAAGGTCTAAATGTCATACCTTCCAATTCTTCGTAGTTAAAGAATTTAGGAAACGATTTAGCCATTACATTACCTTCTCTATCTAACACCAAACCTCTACATTCAATAGTCAAATCATCCCACTTAGATTCGTACTGGCAAGTACGTGAGTAGTTGTAAATTGATATTGGATATTCAGGGTGGTCTTGCTTTACTATTAACCCTTCTGCTATGTATTTGTTTATTCTATCTAAATCGTATTTCATATAAATAATTTTTTCGTTTCAGGCATTAATGATATTGTTTCCGGTCTAACGTGTGAACAGGGTGTCCTATCAATAGTTATTTGAAACTCCCAACTTGGTAGAAACTTATTATATCCCAAGAACTGGCAATTCCCAACCCAGCGTTCACCACTCATTGTTTCAAATGTGATTTTTTTGTTCATAAATTCACTTCGCATTTTTTGTATTGATTCTTCGGATATTCTTTGTTTCATAAATTAAAGTTTTATTTCAAATCGGTTTCGCATTATCTCAACTTTATCAGCTGGGCAATCATGCACATTTTTTCCATCGTGTCGGTTTTCAACTACAACTGAATGTACTCTATATCCGTTGGCGTTTGCTAACATATAGTAATGTTCCATTTCCCACTCCATTGTAAAGGTATTTGAAACTACTATCTTATCAACCCCACTTTCCATAGATAACTTCACTTTGTTTTGACACCAAGCATGCGCATCTTTTATACGAGTCGGGTCAAAATTGTAATTACCAAAAAGGTCTTCAAAGTACATATCTGCTTCAAAGTGTATTCCACCGATTGCGGTTGCTAATGTTGATTTCCCACTTCCGGGTAAACCACGTAGTAATATTAATTCTTTCATATTATTCATATTCTTTTAGTTCATAATAATCGGCTCCAAAATCATTGAAAGCCTTTTCGTAAAATTCTTCAACCTCTTTTAATGATACAATAGGTCTTCCCCAATCATTAGGTAGGTGTTCGGCGCTGTATCTCAAATCAATTGTATGGTCTTTACCACCCCTTTCAATTCGGAACTGAACATCAAAGGAGTATTCATCCCTATTCTCTGCTCTATCTGGGTAAACATGTCCAAAGTTCCAATGATAACCGGTGATAAAATACTTTGTACCCTTATCATCACGGAATCTTTTTTGAAAACCTCTCAATGAATTTTTCCAATGGTCTTTAAACCAATGATAACCGGCTTCTTCTAATTGTTTTTCAAATTCGTTATCGAATGTAGTTTTAATCGTTTCCATATTTTTACTTTGATGCATTATTTAATAGTTTTTAAGTTGTGTAATGGTTTATCAAATTATCAATGAATCCTAAAAAAAGATCCGGTGATTGAAGATTGTGGGCCCATATCGCCACATCAATTGATTGATTATGTGGACCAGTCAATTCCCAAAAAGATATCGGATAATCCATTTCATCCCTCATATGTCTATATTCACCTTCCCTATCAATCGTTAAGAAAAATTCTCTATCAGGTCTATCTCTATGTTCAAATACAATATCGTATGTGCGTTGTGGATGTACTCTATCAGTCATTTGGACTTGCTTTACTTTTACCGGCGAAGTCGGTGACTTAATCATCTTTTCTATATTCTTAATGTTTAACATAATTTTCAGTTATTTCGTGGTGGTCAAAATTGAACATTGATTTAATCGGTTGGTCTTTCATAAGCGATATAACTTCACTCATATCAATCGGATAAAGATTGTTACCGTCAACACCTACATCCATCATCTTACCTGGTCCAATTCGTTTATCAGCCGTAAAGTGTACGTGTCCGTGTAAGTGGATAGCCTTTCTAGCCATATTGTCCCACGATGCTATTGGAAAATGCATTAGGGCGAATCGGTATTCCTTAGATGCCAAAGTACCTACATTAGTTTTCACTACGAGGTTTTGGTATTTACTAACCGATGCGAATAAGGATTGTACTCCATCTTTATTATTTTCAATGTGGTGGTCGTGGTTACCTGTAATGATATGTACGTTCTGGCATACAATTCGTTTTCTAAATTCTTCAATCATTTCAAATCCACCAAACGACCAGTCACCCAGGTGGAATAGAATATCATCCTGCCCTACCTTTTCATTTATATTACCAGCCAGAGTAGCGTTCATATGTTCCAATGATTTGAACTCTCTACAAGTCACCGGGTCAATCCACTTTGTAGTAGCTGAACAAATGTTATCGTGATTGTAGTGAGTGTCTGATGTAAAGAACAATCGTTGTCCTTTGTTTAGTGTAATCTTCATACTATTAAATGTTTTCGTTTACAAATACTTTTTCAACCCGTTTACTGAGTCGTTTATAATTCATATCAAATTTGTTTGACATTACGTCTATAAGGTTTTGATTACCATACGGTGCGTTTGTCGGATTGCTCCACCTACGGGTCTTACCCATATAATTGTAGAACTGAATGTAAGCGTTTGCTTTTTTAATGTAGTGGTCAATATCTACATCCAATTCCCAGCGCTGTATTAGTGCTACCGTTCGTTTTTCGTTATCCAATTCCAAATCACGTACAATACCCAAATGGTATTCAATATTTTTCACTTCGTTGCCGGATAACCATTCATCAACACAAGGTAAACTTTCACCTGCTTTCTTCCACATCCCATCGTTCTCTAACCATTGGGTCAAATGTGAATACTCATGCGCCAATATCTCAATCCAATCGGGTCTATTCATAGCCACAACCAACGTAGGTTTACCTATTGCGTTTTCATCAAAGTAACCCGAACAGCGAATGTTACCACCCAATCTTAAATACTTTACGTTTCTTAAAGAATGTTTCACTCCATATTTTTTACATTGTGACTTTATCCACTTCACAAACCTAATCTCTTTATCAGTCATATATTTTTTTTTAAAATTATCAAATTCATAATATAGGTAAAGGGGACACAGTTACGTGTCCCCATAGTACCATATCACCATTAAAAACTATTACCAAGTAATTGTTGTATCAGCATCTTGTCCTTCTTCAACATCGTTGAACAATTTGCTATCAGTTTCTTCGGTTGTTTTGTTGAACTTTTGTATCAACTGCTTCATAAACACTCTCTCACTATCAAGTCCACCATCGTTACTGAAATAAGGTAAGATAGCGATTTCGGCTGCTTCTAACAATGTAAACCCATCGTAGATAAGTCCGGCTGCCTCAACATTCACACGCGTTGAAACGATAGTTGAAATCTTACTAGCGTCAGATTTGATTAACTGACGAGTTGTATCGGCGATTTCAGCCAAAGCGTTTAACGAATAATCATCAGCCTCAGGGAATTTGAATTTTAACAATTCGTATTCACTTTGTTTATCTAACAAATCCATTTCAATTTGAACAAATCTGTCCATAATCGCACGGTCCATAATACGAGTCGAAGTATATTCGTTACCGATATTAGCCGTAGCGATAAAGGTAACTCCACTAGCAACTTTTACAATTGGTGAACCTTCAGCTTCATCCAATCTCAAATATCTTTGACCAGCGTCTAACACAGTCATTAAGATATTCCAAGCCTCAGGATGCGAACGAGATATTTCATCCAATAAGATAATAGCGTTTGGCGTTTTGATAGCCTTAACGAAAGCGGATTCACTAAAGAATGTACCGGCTTCTTTGTTAAAGTGCGTATTACCAATTAAGGTTGCTCTGGGGTCTTGCGTAGCACCTAAGTTGAAGTAGAAGTCAGGACGTTTCAATGAACGAACAAGCGATTGAGCGGCGAGTGTTTTACCACAACCAGTCGGGCCGGTCATCATAATATTCTTACCACGTACTGCTGAACGTAACAAATACTTCCACTTCAAATCTTCAATGAATAACCCAGTCGGTTTCAATTCAGTACC
>Ga0114968_10002032_pt1 | contig 15614 bp, 15 predicted proteins | sample M_130807_EF_Meta_FD_87020 | JGI IMG/M metagenome (GOLD analysis project Ga0114968, IMG submission 87020) | Freshwater microbial communities from Lake Montjoie, Canada to study carbon cycling - M_130807_EF_MetaG | ecosystem: Environmental > Aquatic > Freshwater > Lake | place: Lake Montjoie...
CTCGATCTTATTCGTCACTCAACGGCGCACTTGTTGGCCTATGCGGTCAAGTCGCTGTTTCCGGATGCGCAAGTCACGATTGGCCCAGTGATTGAAAATGGCTTTTTTTACGACTTTTCGTATAAGCGGCCCTTTACCCCCGAAGACCTCACCGCCATTGAAAAGAAAATGGCTGAGCTCGTCAAAAAAGACGAGCCTGTCACGCGCGAAGAATGGAAGCGCGACGATGCCGTGGCTTACTTCAAAAGCATTGGCGAGCACTACAAAGCCGAAATCATCGGTGCAATCCCGGGTAACGAAACCATTAGCCTGTATCGCGAAGGCGACTTTATCGATTTGTGTCGCGGCCCGCACGTACCTAATACTGGCAAACTAAAAGTTTTTAAGCTGATGAAACTGGCCGGTGCCTATTGGCGTGGCGACAGCAATAACGAGATGTTGCAGCGTATCTATGGCACGGCTTGGGCGAACAAAGACGACCAGGACGCGCATCTGCACATGCTTGCCGAGGCCGAGTTGCGCGATCACCGCAAAATCGGTCGCGAACTTGATCTGTTTCATTTCCAAGAAGAAGGCCCAGGTCTGATTTTTTGGCACCCAAAGGGCTGGGCCATTTGGCAGCAAGTTGAGCAATACATGCGTAACGTGTATCGCGACAACGGTTACCAAGAAGTCAAAGCCCCTCAAATTCTTGATATTTCTCTCTGGAAAAAAACCGGCCACTGGGATAACTATCGTGAAAACATGTTCACGACAGAGTCCGAAAGCCGTACTTACGGCTTAAAGCCCATGAACTGCCCAGGGCATGTTCAAATTTTTAATTCAAGCCTTCACTCGTATCGCGATTTACCGTTGCGCTATGGTGAGTTTGGTCAATGTCATCGTAACGAACCCTCGGGTTCGCTACACGGCATGATGCGTGTGCGCGGTTTTACACAAGATGACGGTCATATTTTTTGTACCGAAGCGCAAATGCAAGACGAGTGTGCAACGTACACAGCATTGCTGCAAAAGGTTTATGCCGACTTTGGCTTTACCGAGATTTTGTATAAAGTCGCAACCCGCCCTGAAAAGCGCATTGGTAGTGACGAGGTCTGGGATAAGGCCGAAAACGCTTTAATGGAAAGCTTGCGGCGCACAGGGTGCAATTTTGAGGTGTCGCCAGGCGAAGGGGCATTTTATGGTCCTAAGGTCGAATACACCTTAAAAGACGCGATTGGGCGTCACTGGCAATGCGGCACCATTCAGGTTGATTTCTCGATGCCCCAGCGTTTGGGGGCCGAGTTTGTCGATGCCCACGATCAGCGCGTGGCGCCCGTTATGCTGCATCGTGCCATTTTGGGTTCGTTCGAGCGCTTTATCGGCATGTTGATCGAAAATCACGCGGGTGCTTTGCCCGCTTGGCTGGCCCCTGTGCAGGCCGTTGTTTGCTGCATTTCTGAATCTACTGCTGAATATGCAACAGAAATCACACAAAGCCTGAAAAAACAAGGCTTTAGAGTAGAATCTGATTGTCGGGGTGAGAAGATCACCTATAAAATTCGTGAACACAGTATGCAGAAGGTCCCTTATATCCTGGTGGTCGGTGAAAAAGAGCGTCAGGCTGGGGCTGTGGCTGTGCGTAGTCGAGGTGGCTTGGATCTGGGTGTAATGCCCATTGAACAGTTCATTTCATTGTTAAACGAAGACGTGGCCTTGCGCCGCAATTCTGGCTTACCTGCGCCGCAGGCAGCCTAACCCTCAGGAGTCGTCAACATCGCAACAGAAAAACCCCATCGCATTAACGGTGACATCCGCGTTCCCGACGTGCGTCTACTAGGAATCGAAGGCGAGCAGTTAGGTATTGTCAATACACTAGAAGCTGTTCGTATGGCCGAAGAAGCAGGCGTCGATTTAGTTGAAATCGCCCCAAATGCTGAACCGCCAGTTTGCCGTTTAATGGATTACGGCAAGTTCAAATATCAAGAACAAAAACGTTTAGCTGAAGCCCGCGCTAAACAAAAAATCATTCAGGTTAAAGAGGTTAAGTTCAGGCCAGCCACCGACGAAGGTGACTACCAGGTCAAACTGCGTAACCTTAAGCGCTTTCTTGAAGAAGGCGATAAGGCCAAGGTCACGTTACGGTTTCGTGGTCGCGAAATGGCCCACCAAGAACTCGGTATGCGCGTCCTTGAGCGCGTGCGTGACGATCTGACCGAGATGGCTTCAGTCGAAGCGATGCCTAAGCTTGAAGGTCGCCAAATGGTGATGGTATTGTCGCCGCGCAAAAAAGCACCTGCAGGTAAAGCAGAAGCGGCTTGATGATGCATGTACTGTTTGTTATTGATCCACTGCCCGACCTAAAAGCCTACAAAGATAGCTCGGTGGCCATGATGCGAGCGCTTGTCGCGCGCGGCCATCGCTTAAGCGTTGTCTTGCAAGGCGGCTTGTTTATTGAAGCCGGGCAGGTTTTTGCGCACGCCACGCCGATTAGTCTTGTGCCCAACGCAGATATGCATGGGCATGCCTGGTGGCACGACGAATCGATTGCAACAGATGTACCGTTGCAAGAGTTCTCGGCCATCTTGATGCGCAAAGATCCACCCTTTGACATGGAATACGTCTACGCTACGCATATGCTTGAGTATGCAGAGGCGCAGGGTGCGCGGGTCTTTAACAGCGGTGCTGCAATCCGCAATCATCCTGAAAAACTTGCGATTACAGAGTTTGCAAAATTTACGACCCCAACTTTAGTGACGCGCGACATGAACCGCTTAAAGGCGTTTCATATCGAGCACCATGATGTCATCGTCAAACCCCTTGATGGGATGGGTGGCACGGGGGTGTTTCGTTTAGCCCCGCACGAAACTAATTTAAATGCCATTCTTGAAGCGCTGACGCATGACGGTACGCGCACAATCATGGCGCAGCGTTACATCCCCGAGATCAAACAAGGTGACAAGCGCATTTTGTTGATTGGTGGTGAGCCGGTGCCGTTTTGCCTGGCTCGCATACCGCTGGCGGGCGAAACACGTGGCAACTTAGCCGCGGGTGGGCGGGGCGTCGCACAACCCCTCACTGACCGTGACTGGGCCATTGCGCGCGAAATCGCGCCGCAGTTAGTGACCCGAGGTTTGTTGTTGGTAGGCTTGGATGTCATTGGTGAGTACGTCACTGAAATCAACGTCACCAGCCCGACTTGCTTTGTTGAAATTACCGAGCAAACTGGCTTTAACGTGGCTGAGTTTTTTGTGCTGGCGCTTGAGCGAGCTGTTGCTGCGACCTAGGTAATAAAAATGATTGCGATAGTGATTGTTGCGCACGTTCCGCTAGCCTCTGCGCTTGCGGCTTGTGCCAGACACGTCTTAGGCCATGAGCCCGATGTCGAGGTTGCTGACATCTTGCCTAATGAATGCGCTTCAGACTGTGCGCCTAATCTTGCCCAGCAATTGATTGCAGCAGATCGGGGCGAGGGCGTATTAGTCCTCACAGACCTTCCGGGTGCAACCCCTTCCAATATTGCCGTGCAAGCCAGTCACTTAGTGCAAGCCGCAGGGGTGCCATGCTGTGTGTTGGGTGGCGTGAATGCCTCAATGTTGCTGCGTGCCATCAATTATCGCCAAGGCAGTCTTGAGGATGTGGCAACGAGCGCACTTGCAGGTGCCACACACGCCTTGTTGCGTGTAGACTGAGGTCATCCCACATAATATTTTTGAAGCAAAGTTTCTTATGGCACAGTTAGAGATTGTTGTATCAAACAAACTTGGCTTGCACGCCCGTGCAGCGGCCAAACTCACGCAACTGGCAGGTCAATTTAGCGGCGAGATTTTTATTTCTAAGGGCGCCCAACGTGTCAACGCAAAAAGCATCATGGGTGTCATGATGTTGGCTGCCGGTATCGGCAGCACCGTCAAGCTCGAGGCTTCGGGCAGCGACGCTGAACAGGCACTGCAGGCGATTCAGGCGCTTTTTGATGACAAATTCGGTGAAGGCCAGTAGCTTGCTACCCACTGCTCAACTGGGCAGCCCGATGTTGTGCCTGTACGGGCAGGGTGTGGCACGCGGCTACGCCATTGGTCGAGTCGTTGTGTTGGGCGCCACCGCGCTCGAGGTCTCACACTATCGCATCTCGACTGAGCAGATTGCTTCTGAAAAAAATCGCTTATCGAGTGCGCTAACTACCACCCAGCAAGAAATGAACGACATGGCAGCCAACTTGCCTGACGATGCGCCGCGCGAGTTGGCGGCCTTGCTAAGTGTGCACAGTATGTTGTTATGCGATCCGTTACTCGCAGATCAAGCCCTGGCTTTGATTCAAGACAAACACTACAACGCCGAGTGGGCCTTAACCACGCAAGGGCAGATCTTAGCTGAGCAGTTTGCCGCGATCGAAGACGAATACCTGCGCGAACGCGGCTCGGATGTCAGACAAGTGATCGAGCGTGTGTTGCAGGTGCTGTCTGGTTCAAAGCAAGTGCTTGCGATAAAACATGATGTGGATGTCGATGATCATTTAATTGTCGTGGCGCATGATATTTCGCCGGCAGACATGATTCGGCTGCGTGGCGCGCGCTTTGCGGGCTTTGCGACAGATTTGGGCGGTGCAACATCGCACACGGCGATCGTAGCGCGCAGCTTAGGTGTACCCGCGGTGGTGGCACTGGGTCACGTGCGAGCCCTGGTATCAGACGGAGATTGGGTTGTGATCGATGGCGCCAGTGGTGCTGTGTTGGTCAACCCATCACAGCAGGCGCTTGAGCAGTATCGACGTCTACAACAACTCTACCTCGACGAGCGCGCTGAGCTCTCTTTACTGAAAGATATTCCGGCCGAGACGCTTGATGGCATTCCGATTTCGTTAGAAGCCAACATTGAATTGCCCGACGAGGCTGAGTTGGCCTTGGCAAATGGCGCGTCTGGGATTGGTTTGTTTCGCAGCGAGTTTTTGTTTATCGGTCGCAATGATCTTCCGACCGAAGAAGAGCAGTATCAGGCCTACCTGAGCGTGGTTACCACCATGCAACATCGTCCGGTCACGATTCGTACGCTTGATATTGGTGCGGATAAAAGCTTGGATGGTGAAGCGACGGTTGCCACTAACCCGGCATTGGGGTTGCGCGCGATTCGTTATTGTCTGGCGCACCCCGACTTATTTGCCACGCAACTGCGCGCGATATTGCGAGCGTCTGCCCACGGCACGGTGCGGATCTTGATCCCGATGGTGGCGCACATGCACGAGGTGGTCGCGACTAAAGCTGCGATTACGGCTGCCAAGCGCGAGCTTGATGCGCGTGGTCAGGCCTACGATCATGCCATTTTGGTGGGTGCCATGGTTGAGGTACCCGCTACCGCAATTGCCATCGAGCCGTTCGCTGAGGCGCTCGATTTTCTGTCGATCGGTACCAATGATCTGATTCAGTACACGCTGGCGATTGATCGCGCTGATAACGAAGTGGCTGCGCTTTACGACCCGTTGCACCCCGCGGTGTTGCGTTTGATTGCCAACACGATCAACGCCGGTGAACGAGTGGGAAAACCTGTCGCCATCTGTGGCGAAATGGCAGGAGACTCAAATTTAACCCGCTTGCTGTTGGGCTTAGGCTTAACGCATTTTTCGATGCACGCGCAGCAGTTGCTCGACGTCAAGCGAGAGATCAGGCGTGCACATTCAAATGCGTTACGCCTAAAAGTCGCAAACTCCCTGAATCGCGCTATTGAAATTGATCCAGCGGCGCTTTATCACTAACTGAGAACACCATGATCCCTAAAAATGCCTGGTTTGAAGAATTTCAAAAAAATGTTTCTGACCTGATTGCGCGCAGCCCTGCAGCGGACATCGAGCGCAACGTGAAAGCGTTTATGGGTCAGGCCTTTACTAAAATGGATCTCATCACACGTGACGAGTTCGACATTCAAGTCGATATGCTCAAGCGCGTGCAAGAGCGCGCAGCGGCGCTAGAAGAGCAAGTTCAACAACTTGAACAACGGATGACCTTGCTAGAAAGCGGGCGCCCTTAATGACAGAAGGTAAAGGTTTCTCACTCATTTTGTGTGAGAGGCGGTTACATGATCGCTCAAAACACTAAGACAAAATAATCCACCGGTAGGCAGCGCCCGACAAGCGCTTCATACTCTCGGCTTTTTGCTGAGAGACCTATGGCGCTAGCTGTCATCATGAGCCGTTCATTGTTTGGAATGGACGCACCACCCGTTCGCGTTGAAACCCATCTAAGCAGTGGTTTGCCAAGCTTTACGATGGTGGGCTTGGCCGACGCTGAGGTGCGCGAAAGCCGCGAGCGTGTGCGGGCGGCACTTTTAAGTAGTGGGTTTGAGTTTCCGGCAGGGCGCCTCACCGTTAACTTGTCACCGGCTGATTTGCCCAAAGAGTCTGGCCGTTTTGATTTGCCGATTGCTCTTGGTGTTTTGCTGGTGTCGGGGCAAATCGAATTGCCTGAGCTGACTAAAAAAAATGCTGGCGACATTTCGCACGTGGCCGCGTTGTCTTCCCTGGTGGTTGCGGGTGAACTCTCACTCACCGGAATGCTTTCACCTATCAAGGGCGCGATTGCGATTGCCCTGGCGGTCGCGCGCAGTCAGCCCCCAACATGCCTGCTGCTGCCCATGGTCAATGCACAACAGGCCGCCCGTGTCCCGGGTCTGCAAGTTTTAGGTGCGCAAAGCTTAGGCGAGGTGGTTGAGCATCTGACGGGTCGCCAACCATTGCAATACCAAATGCCACTGCCTAATATTGGTGCGCCACCGGCGGTGCCTTGCTTATCGGACGTACGCGGTCAACTGATGGCCCGCAGAGCACTTGAGGTCGCCGCCGCAGGCGGGCATAGCTTGCTGTTTTCGGGTACCCCTGGGGTCGGTAAAACAATGCTGGCTAAGCGGTTAGCTGGTATTTTGCCTGCTCTCACGCCTGCTGAATGTCTAGAAGTTGCGTCTGTGGCTGCTTTTTCTGGCATGCGCGATCACGTATGGGGGCAACGACCATTTCGAGCGCCACACCACTCGGCGTCGATGGCTGCGATGCTGGGCGGCGGTTCAACGCCGCGCGCAGGCGAGGTGACCCTGGCGCATCGGGGTGTACTGTTTTTGGATGAGTTTCCAGAATTTGAACGACGCGTACGCGAGGGTTTGCGCGAACCGCTAGAAAGCCTGTCGGTCACGATTGCGCGCGCCAAGCTTAAAGTCGATTTTCCAGCTGATTTTCAATTACTTGCGGCCATGAATCCATGCCCTTGCGGTTGGTATGGTCATATTCAAGGTCGATGCAAGTGCCGAACTGAGCAGATTGCGGCTTATCAGCAAAAGCTGTCTGGCCCGGTCATTGACAGAATTGACCTGTTTGTTACCTTGACCATGAGCGACGCGCATTGGCTTGAACTGGCGCCAGGCGAAACTTCGGCGGTCGTACGCAGGCGGGTTGAGGCGGTACGCCAACCGCAATTGCAGCGGCAAAATACGATCAACGCACGTTTGCCAGATAAAGATCTCGAAAGATGCTGCGTGATGACATCCGCCGCCGCTAAACTCTTGGAGAGCACGATAAAAAAACACCATTTGTCAGCCCGAGCGATTCAACGCGTGCGGCGTGTAGCGCGCACTTGCGCCGACCTCTCTAGCGCGCAACTGATTGATTTGCCGCATTTGGCCGAGGCTTTTCAATATCGACCGTTGTTTTCTGCGGGTCTGCGGTAATGATCCGGATAGTTTTTTAGAAAGTGGTTGTGATGCTAGGATTAAACTTTTTTAGGATCTAGTGCTCTGAATGAGAGCTGCGCTATTTTTAGGAATTTCGAGCAATTATTCGAAATACCAGTCATCTTACGCAACTATTTAAAGACGCAGGACCCACTGACCGAGTTGTAAACGTGTTTTTACGAAAAACGTGCAAAGTGTCAGAATTTGTCATATAATCAAAGGCTTTCCTGCAAAACCTGCAGAGAAAGTGAAGTTAAAAGTGGATCTTGGGTTAACAAGACTGGCGTTCGATGGGCACTTAAACAGGCACACCGAGCTACATGCCAGGCACCTACAGAGCACAATTTTAAGTAAACGGAAATCAAATGCCTAAGATGAAAACCAAGAAAAGTGCTTCCAAGCGCTTTCAGGTTCGCGGCAGCGGATCGATCAAGCGGGGTCAAGCGTTTAAGCGCCACATCCTGACTAAAAAAACCACTAAAACCAAGCGCCAGTTGCGCGGGTCAGCAGCGGTCGACAAATCCAACGTGGCTTCAGTTAAAGCCATGATGCCTTTCGCTTAACTGGAGATAAAACATGCCTCGCGTCAAACGTGGTGTAACGGCCAGAGCCCGTCACAAAAAAGTTATCGCCAAAGCTAAAGGTTATCGTGGTCGCCGCGGTAATGTGTTCCGTATTGCCAAGCAAGCAGTTATGCGTGCTGGTCAATACGCTTATCGTGATCGTCGCAATAAAAAGCGTACATTTCGTGCGCTCTGGATCGCTCGTATCAACGCAGCAGTGCGTGAACACGGCGTGACATACAGCGTGTTTATCGCTGGCCTGAAAAAAGCATCAATCGAACTCGACCGCAAAGTCTTGGCCGATATGGCTGTGCGTGATAAAGCCGGTTTTGCTGCGGTATTGAATCAAGCAAAATTGGCCTTGGCTGCTTAAGTACTGAAAAGTTGTATCCGTGAACGGGGCCATTGGGCTCCGTTTGCATTTTAAAGATGTGATTTCGCGAAGGTTGTAAAAAATGACTGACATGAGCGATGACCTGATTGAACAGGCCCGTGTGCAATTCGCACAAGCAACGGATGCGGCCTCGCTCGAAAACGCCAAAGCGCGATTCCTGGGTAAACAAGGTTCGCTGACTGAGCGAATGAAGGGCCTGGGTAAGCTTGACCCCGAAGCAAAGCGTGCCGAGGGCGCACGCATCAATATCATCAAACAGCAAGTCGAAGCCTTGCTCAATGCACGCCGAACTGCGCTGGCACAGGCCGAACTCGATCTACGTTTGGCCGCCGAAACAATCGATGTCACGCTACCTGGCCGCGGCCGTGGCAAGGGGGGCATTCATCCCGTCATTAAAACTTGGCAACGTGTTGAGGCCATCTTCAGGTCGATTGGTTTTGAGGTGGCTGATGGCCCCGAAATCGAAAACGACTGGACCAACTTCACCGCCCTGAATAATCCTGAGAACCATCCTGCGCGCTCGATGCAGGACACGTTTTATGTCGATATGAACGATGCGAACGGATTACCGCTGTTATTACGTACGCATACCAGCCCCATGCAAGTGCGCTACGCACGCATGAACAAACCACCAATTAAAGTCATTGCACCAGGCCGTACTTACCGAGTCGATAGTGATGCCACACACTCTCCGATGTTTCATCAGGTTGAGGGCCTCTGGATCGACGAAAATATTTCGTTTGCCGATTTAAAGGGTGTGTATACAAACTTTTTACGATGCTTTTTTGAAACCGACAACCTTGAGTTACGTTTCAGGCCATCGTTTTTTCCGTTTACTGAGCCCTCGGCTGAGATCGACATGATGTTTACGTCAGGGCCCAACAAAGGGCGCTGGCTCGAGATCTCGGGTTCTGGGCAAGTGCACCCTGATGTCATCCGTAATTTCGGGCTCGACCCCGAGCGCTATATTGGGTTTGCCTTTGGCTCTGGCCTTGAGCGCTTAACGATGTTGCGCTACGGTGTGAATGATTTACGGCAATTCTTTGAAGGCGACCTGCGCTTTTTACGCCAGTTCAACGATTAATTTTTTAGACCGATACGGTTACTTATGCAATTTTCAGAGTCTTGGCTGCGTAGCCTGGTTAATCCGCCGATCACGACTGACGAGTTGTCGCATCGCCTAACCATGGCGGGTCTTGAGGTCGAAGAGACGACATTGGTCGCGCCCGCCTTTTCAGGGGTTGTCGTAGCTTTGATTCAAAGCGCCGAACCACATCCTAACGCCGATAAGCTGCGCGTGTGTATGGTCGATGTGGGCGCTGCTGCGCCGCTGCAGATCGTATGTGGTGCGCCGAATGCTGCCGTTGGTTTGAAAGTGCCGTTAGCCACAGTAGGTGCAGTACTGCCTGGCGATCTAAAAATTGGCGTAGCCAAAATGCGCGGTGTCGAGTCGTTTGGCATGCTGTGCTCATCAAAAGAGCTGGGCTTGTCGCAAGAGCATGCGGGCTTGTTAGTGTTGCCAGCCGACGCGACAGTCGGCGCGAATGTGCGCGTGGCTTTAGACCTTGACGATACCTTGTTTACGCTTAAGCTCACACCTAATCGTGCGGATTGCTTATCCATTTTGGGTGTTGCTCGCGAAGTGGCTGCTTTAACCGGTGCTGCGTTGAAGGCACCGCACACCGCTGCGGTTCAACCAACACTCACCGAGGTCATCCCTGTGACTGTGCACGCGCCAGATCTTTGTGGGCGCTTTGCGGGTCGGGTCGTACGTGGTGTGAACGCGCGTGCACAAACGCCAGACTGGATGGTTGAACGTCTGAAGCGGGCAGGGCAGCGCTCAGTCACCGCCTTAGTCGATATCTCTAACTACGTCATGCTGCTGCTGGGTCGTCCAACGCACGTGTTTGATTTAGAGCGCATGCCCAAGCCCGCAATCGAAGTACGCTGGGCACGCGCAGGTGAAACCTTAAGGTTGTTAAACGACCAAATCATCACGCTCGACCCTTCGATGGGTGTAATCACCAGTGCCGACGTGCCAGAGAGTTTGGCAGGGATCATGGGAGGGGCTTTGACGGCTGTGTCGCTTGACACCACCAGCATTTATGTTGAGGCAGCGTTCTGGTGGCCTGAAGCCATTGCGGGCAGGGCGCGCAAGTTAAAACTCAATTCAGAGGCAAGTCACCGTTTTGAGCGTGGGGTCGATTTTGAACAGATCCCCGAACATCTTGACTTGATTACGCAACTAATTTTGGATATCTGCGGTGGCCAGGCCGGCCCCATTGATGATCAGCATATCAAGTTGCCCGCGCGCGCACCCGTGACGATGCGTTTATCTCGCTGTCACCGCGTGTTGGGCGTACAGGTCAAACAAGAAGATGTGTCGCAAACCTTTGCGCGCTTAGGTTTTGAGTTTACGGTTGAGGGCGACAAGTTTGTGGTGACGCCACCTTCGTATCGGTTTGATATCCAGATCGAAGAAGACTTGATCGAAGAAGTCGCCCGCATCATCGGCTTTGAAAGCATTCCGGCCGTGCCACCGATTACTGCGGCGCGCATGATTATGGCGCCCGAGACAACGCGATCTGCGCACACCGTGCGCCATGAGATAGCAGCACTCGATTACCAAGAAGTGATTAACTTCTCGTTTGTCGAACAAAGCTGGGAGACCGAGATGCTTGGGCACGCGGATCCGATTCGTTTGTTGAATCCGATTGCGAGTCAGTTGGCAGTCATGCGTTCATCGCTATTGCCAGGTCTTGTGGCCAACATTCGCTATAACGCTAACCGCAAGCAGTCGCGCGTGCGTGTGTTTGAGCTTGGACGTGTCTTTAGGCGCGATGCAGCGTTGGCTGATGGGCCGTTGACCGTTGCCTCGGTGCACCAACCGCAGGCCTTGGCTGGCGCCGCTTGGGGCGCAGCAACCGAAGATCAATGGGGGCAAAAAAGCCGAGCGGTTGATTTTTTTGATGTCAAACGTGACCTCGAAGTTTTGTTCAGCGCGCAGGCGCATCAACTACGGTTTGTGCCAGCTCAGCATGCCTTGCTGCATCCGGGGCGTAGTGCTCGGATCGAGTTTGGTGAAGTTACGATCGGTTGGTTAGGTGAGTTGCACCCACGCTGGGTGCAACAGCAAGAGCTTGCGACGGCTCCGGTGCTGTTTGAGGTTTCGCTTGAGTCGTTAGCGGTGTTGCCCATGCCCAGTCTGCACGAGCTGTCGCGTCAACCGATGGTGCAGCGCGATCTGGCGATCTGGGTGTCTGCTGACAAGTCGGTGCAAGCACTGCTTGACACTATTTATCAGACGATTGCAGCAGACCCAGCACTTGCTGTGGTGCAGCATGTTGGCTTGTTTGACGTGTGGCGCGATCCAGCAAAAATTGAAGCGAATGAAAAGAGTCTTGCTTTTAGGGTCTCATTGCAAGACACTGACAGCACGCTGGATGAGGCGCAGGTCGATCTTTGTATGACTAAGATTCGTGCCGCCCTCGAAAGCGCTCACCAAACTCGTTCACGTTAAACCAGAATGTCGGAAATTAAAAAATGACAAATGAACATTCTTTAGCAGAATCGCGCACGTTGACCAAAGCTGAGTTAGCCGAAATGCTCTTTGATCGGGTGGGGTTAAATAAGCGCGAAGCGAAAGATATTGTGGATACGTTTTTTGAAGAAATTCGTGATGCCTTGGCGCGCGGCGAACCCGTTAAGCTGTCGGGCTTTGGTAATTTTCAAGTACGAAACAAGCCACCGCGCCCTGGGCGAAATCCTAAAACGGGTGAAACCATTCCCATTGCAGCGCGTCGTGTGGTCACGTTTCATGCCAGTCAAAAGTTAAAAGGTGCCGTCGAACACACCGAAACACCACAATCTGATGTATAAAACGAGGCTCTAAGTTATCTTTGCGCAAAGCTGAGCCCATGTAGCGCGAAGAGAATACGTATCCCATTTATATGTTTTGAGTCGGCAGGTTGGTTGCTTGATTGTGCAGACTCTTTTACCCGTCACGTTTTTACGCCGCTAAATGACCCTTTCAGACACGCCAATCGTTTTGCCGCCGATCCCCGCAAAACGCTATTTCACCATCGGTGAAGTCAGCGACCTCTGCGGTGTCAAGCCTCACGTACTGCGCTATTGGGAACAAGAATTTACCCAATTAAAGCCAGTGAAACGTCGTGGTAACCGTCGCTATTATCAACACCATGAAGTCTTACTGATTCGCAAGATTCGCGAACTGTTGTACGAACAAGGCTTCACGATCAGTGGGGCGCGTAATCGCTTAAGCGAAGGCCGTGAAATCCCCCAAGATCCTGATGCAGCCGTACGTTTAACCGCAGCTGAGCTTCATGCCTTGCGCACCGAATTACACAGCATTCAAGAGTTACTCAATCAAGCCTGTATCTCTGCAACACACCCAGGCCAACTCGACCTCAGATAGGGCGTTGCTCTGCTATACTTACGTTCTTTCGGGGCGTAGCGCAGCCTGGTAGCGCACTTGCATGGGGTGCAAGGGGTCGAAGGTTCAAATCCTTCCGTTCCGACCAGTTATATCAAAGGGTTAGTGTTCACAAGACACTAACCCTTTTTGTTTGCGTCTTGGATAACGGTAGTAGACTTACTCAAAATAAAATGTGACCGTCGAAAAGGGTCACAAAAATGGAGAGGCAACATGACCGAAGTGAAAAATCAAGTAGGGCAGCCTTCTTATGATCACGGCGCCAGCAGCACGCGGTTGATTGGTGACACTATTGGACAAGCCTTTGACAAAACTGCGGCGATCTATGCGACGCAAGACGCTCTGGTTGTGGTCGATCAGGCCATTCGGTGGACTTGGCAAGAACTAGGTGCACGCGTGCAGGCACTGGCCGCCGGTTTTCTTGCGCTCGGACTCGAACCTGGCGATCGCGTGGGCATCTGGGCACCCAACTGCTCAGAATGGGTTCTGACGCAATTTGCAACCGCAAAAGTGGGTCTCATTCTGGTCAACATCAACCCGGCCTACCGCCGCGCCGAGTTGGCATATGCGTTGCACAAAGTTGGCTGCAAGGCACTGGTTTTGGCGCCCGCATTGAAATCCACGGATTACGTGGCAATCTTGAATGATTTGGTGCCCGAGCTTTCAAGCGCCAAGCCTGGTACGTTGCAGTCTCGTGCCTTGCCAGAGCTGAAACACGTCATTCGATTGGGTACACCGCAAACACCAGGCATGTTCAATTTTGATGATATCAGCGCGCTAGCTCAGCCCGCAGACGTCGCGCGTGTCGAGACCTTGGGCGCGCAGCTGCAATTTGACGATGTCATCAATATCCAGTTCACCTCAGGGACAACCGGTCAGCCCAAAGGCGCCTGCCTCACCCACCAAAATATTCTCAACAATGGCTATTTCGTTGCTGAAGCCATCAAACTGACCGATCAAGACCGGCTGTGTATTCCGGTGCCTTTGTATCACTGCTTTGGGATGGTGATGGGAAATTTGGGGTGTGTGACACACGGAGCCACCATGGTGTATCCAAGTGCAGCCTTTGACCCACTCGCTGTGCTGAAAGCCGTGCAACAAGAGCAGTGCACCGCCCTGTACGGTGTCCCCACCATGTTCATCGCTGAGCTTGAGCACCCAGACTTTGCCAAGTTTGACTTACGTAGTTTGCGTACGGGCATCATGGCTGGCTCGCCTTGCCCAGTCGAGGTCATGAAACGGGTACAAGCTGAAATGAACATGACAGAGGTCACCATTGCCTACGGCATGACCGAAACATCGCCAGTATCCCTGCAGAGCGCCACAGACGATCCGTTAGAGCGCCGAGTCTCGACGGTCGGTCGGGTGCAGCCGCACGTCGAAATCAAGGTTGTCGACGCTGATGGCCGCGTGGTGCCTCGCGGTGTCACGGGCGAGCTTTGTACGCGTGGGTACTCGGTCATGCTGGGCTATTGGAGTGACGAAGAAAAAACTCGTGAGGCCGTTGACGTTGCAGGCTGGATGCACACGGGCGACTTGGCCGTGATGGACGAGCAGGGCTATGTCAATATCGTCGGACGCTTAAAGGACATGGTGATTCGCGGTGGCGAGAATATCTACCCGCGTGAAATTGAGGAGTTTTTATACAGCCACCCGCACATTCAAGACGTACAAGTGATCGGCGTACCTGACGAAAAATATGGCGAAGAGCTCTGCGCCTGGGTGAAATTACGCGAGGGTCAGGTCATCACGGCAGACGATGTGCGCGCCTTTTGCAAAGGACAGATCGCCCATTACAAGGTGCCACGGCACATTCGTTTTGTCGACGAGTTTCCGATGACGATCACCGGAAAAATACAGAAGTACATCATGCGCCAACAAACCATAGAAGCTCTTGCGCTGACTGAACAGAAAACGGCTTGAGTACTGTATCGCGACCGATCCGGTTTGCTTTGCTTGGGCAATTTACTTGTGATAATCCACATTTCCTGGCCAAGGTTCTTCTGAAATATCAAAGACCATTCCCTCGAAGCCGCGAAATTTATCTGGTCGCTTACGGTCTGCGAGGGGGGCCAGATCCATTTCATCGACGTAGGGCACGCCACCTAGTTTTTCGACCATATCGACACAATGGTCTGCCTGATCGGTGAAGACGCCAAAATGATGTAGGCCGACATAATCCATGCCTTTACCGAGTTGGTCTGTTTTGAATTTTAAGAGTGCGATATTGAGCACGCCATCTGTCAAAAAATAGCCGCTCGCGCGCTCGTTATCCATATATTTGAGCTCTTTAAAGCCAAACACCTTGGTATAAAACTCTAAGGCTTTTGCTGGGTCTTGCGTGGCAATAACGAGATGACGTAACTGAGACATGTTCCTGCTCCTACTTGAGTTAAGAGGAAAAATACATTGAATACAACTGACTATTCAGGGCGTATTCCAGCCGACTGAACTAACGCACCAATCCGAACCGCTTCTTGCTCAATAAACGCGTTAAATTCTGCCGGGGTGTTGGGCA
>Ga0114968_10002034_pt1 | contig 15607 bp, 15 predicted proteins | sample M_130807_EF_Meta_FD_87020 | JGI IMG/M metagenome (GOLD analysis project Ga0114968, IMG submission 87020) | Freshwater microbial communities from Lake Montjoie, Canada to study carbon cycling - M_130807_EF_MetaG | ecosystem: Environmental > Aquatic > Freshwater > Lake | place: Lake Montjoie...
CACTATGGCGTGCATGCTTTTCTCAGCGGCGTGCGTCGTGAGCAGGCGGCGGGCTTCAAAGACGGCTGCGTCACGCTCGATCAGATGGTGGAAGAGCATCTCGGTGGACTGACGCGGTTTCCGTCGCTCTGCCTCGGCGTGGGCAGCGGTGATGCGGTCTCATGGACGCGCTCGGGCATCGCGGTGCCGAAGCTGGAGGACCCGGGCGTGGCGTTTGACATGCTTTTCAAGCCGCAACGCAAGTCTGCCGCAGCGGCGCGGCGTGCGGAGTTGTCGGAGAATGAATCGGTGCTTTCGCTCATCGCGCAGGATGCCAAGCGCGTGGCTCCGCATCTGGATCGATGGGATCGCGAAAAGATGGATGAGTTCATGGGCGCGATGCGGGACTTCGAGCGTGCGAACGCCTCGAACATGGCGTGGCTCGACAAACCGCTGCCTGTGACGGCTGGCCATAAACCCGAGTGGAAGAGCGAAGGCTGCATGGACCGCGTGCGCGCGAACTTCGATGTCGCGGCGCTGGCACTTCAAGCCGACGCCACGCGCATCATCACGCTGAACATCGGCGGTTCGTTGCCCGTGACGAACATCCCCGGCATCAATCGCGGCTATCACGATCTCTCACACAGCGGTCAGGACCCGGACAAGCTGAGGCAATTGCACATCATCGAGTCCGCACTGATGGCGGAGCTGGATCACTTCCTGGAACGGCTCGCTACCATGAAGGACATCGGTGGCAGTTCCTTGCTGGACAATACCACTGTGGTCTTCGGCAGCGGCATGGGCAATGCCAGCGCGCACGCCAACACGAACCTGCCCGTGGTGCTTGCTGGCGGGGGCTTCAAGCACGGCCATCATCTCTTCTTCCCAAAGAATAGCCGCCAACAAACGCCGCTCTGCAATCTCTTCGTCACGCTGCTCCAGCAAATGGGCATCGAGCGCGACCAGTTCGGATCGAGCAGCGGAAACCTCAATCAATTTCTGGTGTAGCATGCGCGGCCATCTCATTACTCTCCTCGTCTTGGTCTCCGGCACGCTCCACGCAGAGGATGCCGCCTCGCTCAAGCCCGAGGACTTTCTTTCGCGCCACTGCCTCGACTGCCATGATATCGATGTGCAAAAGGGTGATCGCCGGCTCGACGATTTGCCTTTGACCGTCGGCACGGACATCGCCATCGCCGAGCGTTGGCAGGAGGTGCTGCATCAACTTCAGCTCGGTGAAATGCCACCTGCGAAGAAGAAGCAACCAACCGATGACGAGCGCCGGGCTTTGCTCGCGTGGATCGAGGGGCAGCTCGTTCAAGCACAGTCGAGCGCACAAGACCGGGGCGGACAGGTCGTGCATCGTCGGCTGAGCCGAGCGGAGTATCTGCATACCATGCAGGACCTCTTCGGGTTCGATGGAGACTTTGATCCCACCACCAGCTTCCCGGGCGATGAGGAGCTGGAAGGATTTCGCAACATCGGCTCCGCGTTGCGCACGTCACGGCATCATCTGGAGCAGTATCTCAAGGCAGCCGATGCGGTGCTGGATCACGTTTACGATCTCGCCGACGTGAATGGCAAACCCGAAGCCAAGCAATGGAAGGATAGCGCGGACAAGATGCGTGGCCTCAACGATGCCTTCGGGCTTGGCGTCATCAGTGCCGAAAAATCGAAAGGTCCCGCCTACATTCATCTTAGCCACGGCCTGCGAAATCAGGAACTCATCTTCGACAGCAAGCTCTTCCTCAGCCGCCTGGGCGATACCGGCGTGCCGCATTCCGGTTGGTATGAAGTCGAGGTCGAAGCCACCGCCGCGAACCGTCATCACCCGTATGGCAAGGATCTCATGCTCGGAGGCCTGACAGCCTATTACAAAGACATGAAGTCCTACTATGACGAGTCGCAACCCATGCAACTCGGCATCGGCCGACAAGGCGAAGGCATGAAAGGCAATGGCTGGCGCCTCATTCCGCCGAACATCATCCACGCCACCGAGTTGCCAGATGATCGCTACATCACCGTCCGCGCCCGCATTTGGCTGGATCGCGGCACCGTGCCTTACCTCTCCTGGATCGATGGTCCGCCCAAGGGCACACGCGGCAACTTCATCTCCACCAAGCTCTACAAATACGATCCCAGCGTGTCGAAGATCGACAAGCACGTGTGGGAAAATCTCGCCCTGCGTGCGGAGCGCGACAAGCTTTACCGACACCTCTACCAAGGCCCCGAGGTCCGCGTTCATTACTGGCAAGTCACCGGCCCCATGCGCGACGACAAACCGCATCCTGCGCGGTCGCAGCTGTTCGCGAAGATCGCGCCCGACGAAAAACAAATCGAACCCGAGCGCCTGCAAACCGAACTGCTAGGCATCGCCAGCCGACTCTTTCGTCGCGACGTGAACTTTGAAGACATCGCCCCGTATGCGAGCGCCGTGCAAAAGCGTCTCGATGGCAAGACACGCTACGCCGATGCCGCGCGGCCTGTGTTTAAGGCGCTGCTTAGTTCCTCGGAGTTTTTGTTTCTCACTGAGCCGGAAGCGGACGCGAAGACCATCACGCCAATGCAACTCGCCACCCGCCTCTCCTACTTCCTCACGGCTGGTCCGCCTGATGACACCCTGCGCTCGCTTGCAGCCAAAGGTCCGCTCAATGCGAAAGCCATCCGCCTCGAGACCGGGCGCCTGCTCGATTCGCCACGTGGTGATCGTTTCCTGCGCCTCTTCACCGAGCAGTGGCTCGGCTTGAACAAACTCGGCACCATGCCACCCGCCAAGGAAACCTTTCCTGCCTATCACATCGACCGATTGGAGCCCGCGATGAAAGAGGAGACTTGGCGCTTCATCGCCGAACTCATTCGCACCAACCAACCCGTCACCGCGCTCGTCGATGCCGACTTCTCCTATCTCAATGCAGGACTCGCACGGCTCTATGAACTGCCCAACGTCAGCGGCGACTACTTGCAACGCGTCAGCCTGCCTGCGGATTCACCACGACGTGGCTTGCTCGGCCAAGCCAGCATCCTCACCATCACCGCCAACGGCGTCGAGACCTCGCCCGTGAAGCGCGGCGTGTGGTTGCTGGAGAAACTCTTCGGAACACCGCCCAGCCCGCCCCCGCCGGATGTGCCGCCGATTGAACCCGACATCCGCGGTGCCACCACCATACGTCAGCAGTTGGAGAAGCATCGCAGCGTGCAGGCTTGCGCTGATTGCCACGCGAAGATTGATCCGCTCGGCTTCGCCCTCGAAGCCTACGATCCCATCGGCCACTTCCGCAGCGCCTACCCGAACGGTGCCGCCATCGACACCACCGGCGAGTATCGCGGCCAACCCGTCAACAACCCCGCCGACATCCGCGCCTACCTCATCAAGCACCCCGACCTCCTCGCGCAAAACCTCGCCCACCGCCTCCTCACCTACGCCCTCGGTCGCCCACTCGGCTTCACCGACCAGCCCGCCCTTCGCCGTCTGCAAGCGGACTGGAAAGCAAAAGACCACACCCTCCGTGAACTGATCCATCTCATCACTACCAGTGAGCTGATGCGTCAGCCGTGATGCTTGCCTTATCTTCATGATGAAACCCACCCTCACTCTCATCACCGCCCTGCTGCTCGCGCCGCTGGCCGCACTGCACGCCGCTGATGATCTTCCCGAGCCGCCGGTGAGTTGGAAATACCCGCCGGAGATGCCGGGGGCGAGTGTGGAGGTTTATCGGGAGGTGAATGATGTGAAGCTCAATGCCTACATCTTCACGCCGCCTGGTCATCGAGTGTCGGATCATCGTCCCGCAGTGTTGTTCTTCTTTGGCGGCGGATGGAAAGGTGGATCGCCGGGACAGTTCCTGCCGCAGTCGCTTTACCTCGCGCAGCGCGGCATGGTCGCCATCCCGTGCGACTACCGGGTGCTGAGCCGCCACGGGGTCATCCCGCAGGATTGCCTGCGCGATGCGAAGGCAGCGATTCGTTGGGCTCGTGCCAATGCCGCGCGTCTGGGCATCGACCCCGACCGCATCGTGGCCGGAGGTGAATCCGCTGGTGGTCATCTCGCCGCTGCGGTGACGCTGGTGCCGGGTTTCGAGGACGGAGCCCACGCCGTCCTCTTCCTCGCCGCTCCCGAAAGCTCCTACCTTAACGGTGCCATCATCCCTGTGGATGGTGGCTGGCTCGCGAGCTACAGCCGCGATTTTTGATTCAGCTTGGGTGAGGGCTGTAAAGGAGCGGCACTGTCGCTCCTTTTTGTATTCGTTCGCAGAGGCAAACCTCACGAAAGAACTCAAAAACTATTCGCGTTTTGTCACTGGTATGACCTCCTACCAGCCCTTTCCTTTATGAATCAAATCGATCTCCAAAACCGCATCGCCATCGTCACGGGCGGCGCTCGGGGCATTGGCCGCGCCATTGCCGACCGCCTGCTTGCCTCCGGGGCACGCGTCTCGCTTTGGGATGTGGATGCAGCGGCGCTCGCGCAGGCTGCGTCCGAGATGGGCACGCCGGACGCCCTTCATACTGCGACCGTCGATCTCGCAGACCTCGCCTCTGTCCAGGCCGCCACCGCAGCCACCGTGGCCGCGTTTGGAAAGATCGACATCCTCGTGAACAACGCAGGCATCACCGGTGGCAACGCGAAGACCTGGGAACTCGATCCAGCCGACTGGCTGCGCGTGATGGAGATCAATCTCAACGGACCCTTCTACTGTTGTCACAGCGTGGTGCCGCATCTCATCACCAATGGCTACGGCCGCATCGTGAACATCGCCTCCATCGCAGGCAAGGAAGGCAATCCCAATGCAGCCCACTACAGCGCTTCCAAGGCTGCTGTCATTGCCTTGACCAAGTCTTTCGGCAAGGAACTCGCCACGGCCAACATCACGGTCAATGCCGTCACGCCTGCCGTCATCGCCACTGACATCCTCCTGCAGATGCAGCAATCGCACATCGACTACATGCTCTCCAAGATCCCGATGGTACGATTTGGCAAAAAAGAAGAGGCCGCCGCGCTCGTGGCCTGGCTTTGCTCCGAAGACTGCTCCTTCACCACCGCCGCCGTCTTCGATCTCTCCGGCGGTCGCGCGACGTATTGATGGAGGGACGGAGTAATGGAGTGATGATTCGATATGAACACTGAACGACGAAATAAGAACCGCGGATACCAGCAGTTGCTGGTTTGGCAGGATGCTATTGAGTTGTATGGACTCGTTTTTCAGTCGGTTCGCGGTTGGCCCTTTGAGCAAAAGAAGCTGGCCTCACAATCCATTGCCTCCGCTGACTCAGTGCATCGCAACATCGCTGAAGGTTACTGTCGGAGAACGGTTCGTGAGTATCTCCAGCATCTCAATATCGCGCTGGGATCACTTGGCGAAACGCTCTCAGGATTCATCGCCTACTCGCGCACTGGCCAAGTAGAGCCATCTACCTTCGAGCAACTTGATACGCTAATTTTTAGACTCGAAAACCGACTCCTTAAGCTCGTCGAGTCCCTTGAGCGTAAACGAGATGCAGGCGATTGGACCGAGACCTTGATCGTTCGAGAGGACTCAATCGAGTATGGCGTAGAACCAGCCATCGCACACGATCTCGATCTCCTCCACCTCAATCTCTCCCCCAGCTAACTCAGCTCACAACTCCACTTCTCCATCACTCCATTGCCCAATGAACATCACCGCACTCGACCGTCCTGCATCCCTCGTCGAACGTGTCTGTCAGCAGCTCGCCGAACTCATCCGAGGCGGTAGCGCTGAGGAAGAGCGCTGGCTGCCCGGAGAGCGCTCCTTGGCTGAAAAACTCGGCGTCAGTCGCACCGTCGTTCGCGAGGCGACAAAACGGCTGGAACAGCAAGGCATGCTGGAGATCCAGCACGGCACCGGCATCAAGATCGTTGACCGCTTGCACAGGCCTTTGAATGACTCGCTCTCGCTGCTCATTCCTGATATGGCGGATCGTCTTCAGCAGCTCAATGAGACACGGCTTTCCATCGAACCTGATGCTGCTGCCTTTGCAGCCCAGCGTGCCACCAAGGAGCAACTACGCACACTGCGCCGGATCCAAACGCAGTTGGAAAAGGCACCTGACAATGCCGCCGCCATTGAGGCAGACATCGCAGCACATCACGCCATTGCAGACGCGAGCGGCAATCTGATTTACCGGCTCATTCTCGATTCCCTGGCAGAGATCGGTGTCACCAGCCGCCTGCGCACCATTGGCCGTATCGGCAAGCAAGCCGCCATCGCGCACCACGAAGCCATCCTCGTCGCCATCGAGAACCGCGACCCCGAAGCCGCGCGTGCCGCCATGCACATCCACATCCTCGCTGCCGGTGAGGATATGGATTTGCCAGCACTCAAAATCAAAAAAGCCAAGTGAGATATGAAGACCATTTTCTTTTCTGCCATTATTTGTCTTGGCGTCTTCGGCACCACTCAGGCCGAAGACACCGCCTTCTTCGAATCCAAGGTGCGCCCGCTGCTCATTAAGCGGTGCTACGAATGCCATTCGCATGACAAAAAGATCAAAGGCGGTCTTGCGCTGGACTCAAAACCGGGCTGGCAGACGGGTGGCGAAAATGGTGCGGCGATCACTCCTGGCGATGTCAGCAAGAGCCTGCTGATTACCGCTATCCGCTACACGGACTCTCATCTTCAGATGCCTACCAAAGGCAAGCTGCCTGCGGAAGAGATCGCGATTCTGGAACAATGGGTGAAGCTTGGCGCACCTGATCCGCGTGAGAAAGAAGTGATGACCGGAGCGAAGAAGAAGCGCGTCATTGATCTCAATGAAGGCAAAAAGTTCTGGGCCTTCCAACCCGTGAGCAATCCCAAGCCACCGCTGGTCAGGGATACCGCATGGCCGCTTGATCCGTTGGATCATTTCATTCTCAAGCAGCTCGAAGCTAAAGGCATCAAGCCCGTGGGTGATGCTGATCGCTACACTTGGCTTCGTCGCGTGAGCCTTGACCTTACGGGCTTGCCGCCAACTGAAGCCGACGTGCGAGCCTTCGAGCGCGACACCACGCGCCAAGCATTCGACAACGTGGTGGATCGTCTTCTGAACTCCAAAGCCTACGGTGAACGCTGGGCGCGTCATTGGCTCGATCTCACCGGTTACGCAGATATGATTGGTACGTCGAACGCTGTATTCGCCGAACACGCATGGCGCTATCGCGATTACCTCATCAACGCTTTCAACGCAGACAAACCCTTTGATGAGTTCGTGCGCGAGCAGATCGCTGGCGACTTGATGCCGTCGAAATCCACGGAAGATCGTGCGCAAAAAATCACCGCCACTGGCTTCCTCATGGTGGGCGACATCGAAATCGTGAATCCGGACAAGGCGAAAATGGAGACCGATCACATCGACTCCCAGATGATCAAAATCGGCCAGACTTTCATGGGCATGACGCTCGGCTGTGTGCGTTGCCATGATCACAAGTTCGACCCTATCGGAGTGGAGGATTACTATGGCATCGCTGGCATGCTGCGCAGCTCACCCTCCTCGCACAAAATGCCGGACATGGGCGTCTGGAGCACGCTTAATAGCACCGTCCTGCCCGAGACCTCCGCTCAACTCGCTGCGCGGAAAAAACTCGAAGCTGATAACGAGCAGCGCATCGTCGGCTTCAAAGAAGAGCAAAAAAAGCTCACTGCCGAGAAAGCCCTCGTGACCAAACAAATCACCGCTCACGGCAAGCCTGACGCGCCATCACCTCAAGTCGCCGCTACCGACAATGCACAACGCGACATCTCGGCCAATGCTGACCCCAAGCCCGCCGCCGGTAAAGACGCCCTCGCCAAACGTCGCGACGAACTCGACGCTCAGATCAAAAAGCTCGGCGAGACGATCAAACACGCTGAGTTCTTCAAGGACAAGACACCAAGAGCCTTCGCCATGAGCGATGGCCCGACGCCTGCCGACATGCCCGTTTATGTGCGTGGAAATCCGTACGCGCCGAGCACCGTCGTGCCGCGAGGGGCAGTTCGCGTAGCCTCATGGGAAAAGTTCCCCGCCATCCCCGCCGGACAAAGTGGACGTCTGCAATTCGCGGACTGGCTTGCTGACAATCGGAATCCACTCACCGCGCGCGTAACGGTGAACCGCATTTGGCAAAAACTCTTTGCCACGGGTATCGTGCCAAGTGTGGATTACTTCGGCACTCGTGGCGATGTGCCCACGAACCCTGAGTTGCTCGATCACCTCGCCACTCGGTTCATGCGCGGCGGTTGGTCGCAGAAAGCGTTTCTTCGCTCGCTCGTTCTTAGCCGTGCTTATCGCCTCAGCAGCTCCAATGATGCCCTGGCGATGAAGCTTGATCCCGAGAATAAACTATTCTGGCGCATGAATCGCCAGCGCCTTGATGCCGAGGCCATGCGCGATTCCATGCTCGCCATCAGCGGTGAACTCACCCGCGATAGCGGCGGCCCTGCGCTGGTGCTCGAAGAACCGGATAATTGTGGTGCATTGGCTCTGAAAGGTGTCAATCCGCCTAACTACAAGCACAGCAAACCGCGTCCCTCGCAGGAGTTTGAGCGCACTCTCTATCTTCCTGTCCTGCGAGGCGGCACCGCTGGTCCAGACCGCCTGCGTGCCTTTTTTGATTTCGTCGATCCCGCTGGCACGGCCGGTCAGCGAAACCAGACCGTGGTGCCCACACAGTCGCTCTTCCTGCTCAGCAATGACCTTCTCCGCAAACGCGCCACCAAGCTCGCCGACCAATTCATTGCCGCCGAACCGAACGAAATGGCGCGACTCGAAGCCCTTTGGCTCCGCGTGCTCAATCGCCCCATCACCAGCACCGAGCGCGAAGATGCGACAGCCTTCCTCGGCAACGTGCAGCCTCTCATCAAAACCGTCAAAGGCCGCCCCGCCCTGGACTCCATCAAGTGGCGTGAACTCTGCCACAGCCTGCTGGCCTCGAATGAGTTCGTGTTTCGACTGTGAGCCAGATTTTCTGTCGCATGAAGCCCACCCTCACCTTCTTCACCGCCCTGCTGCTCGCGCCGCTGGCTGCGCAATCTCAGCAAACATCGCCGTCGGCCACAGCGGTTACCACCGCGAAGCCCACCGATGATCTCTCGCGGATCGTCGCCGCCTCCGGCATGGTGAACCAGCTGCGACTCGATTTGCAGCGCCCCATCGACCCGCGTTTGGAAAAACTCGAAACGGGAGAGCTTTCGAAGTGTAGTCTCTTTCGCGGCAAAACGCATGTGGTGCGCACTGCAGGCGAAGTGAGCCGTCTCTCGGGCAAACTCGCTCCCGGCGACCAGCTCGTGCTAGCCGCCGATGGGGCGTGGAAAGATGCGCGATTCACCTTTCAAGGTGAAGGCACGGAGGCTGCGCCGATTCTCATCCGGCCGGAGGTGGAGGGCGCTGTGGTGTTTTCCGGGGCGGCGGGCGTGACCTTTCACGGCTCTCATTTGATCATCACCGGTTTGGAGTTTCGAGCCGTGATCCCGACCGGGAATGGAGCGGTCGTCTTCCGGCTGGGGAATGGTCGTGCTCAAACAGCGGAGCGCTGCATCGTCAACCGCATCAAGATCGAAGATTGCAACTCACCCGATGCCGCCGATTGGCCGAAACAAAAGGTGTGGTATTTGACCGCCGACTTTGGCGCGGACAACACCGTGGCGAACTCGACTTTAGCCGGGCTACGGCACCTTGGGCAAATGATCGGCGCGGCTGAACTGCCGGGCGAGGGCTTGCAGCGGCTGCACATCCTGAACAATCAGTTCAGCAACCGTCCCTATCTCGACAACCAGAATGGCTACGAAGTCCTGCAAATCGGCTGGAGCGCCATGCGGGCACGCCCCTCCGGCTCGCTCATCCAGGGCAACACCTTCGAGCGTTGCGATGGTGAAAACGAACTCATCACCCTCAAAGCCTCCGACATCGTCGTGCGCGGAAATCGCTTCCTCGCCTGCCAGGGCGTGCTCTGCCTGCGGACCGCACGCCGCGTTCTCGTGCAGAATAACATCTTCGACGGCCAGGGCCGCGAAAACACCGGTGGCGTCCGTTTGCAAGGCGACGGACATGTTCTCGTCGGCAACACCTTCCGCGAGCTGAAAAAACCAAAAGACTACTACGCCTGGCCCATTTCCCTCCTGGCCGCCGATCTCGAAACCTACGGCGAAACCGACCAACTCAGCGGCTACGGTCGCACGCACGACATTCTCATCACCCGCAACCGCTTCGAGCACTGCGACAACCGTATCGCCGCAGGCATCTACGCCAGAAAAACGTATCCGCTTTTGCCGAAGAACATCGTTGTGCACGAAAATGTATTCGCAGGCATGGATGATGGCAGCGCCTTCGATTTCATCGCCAATGATGCGAACGGTGAGCTGCCGAAAGAGCTGCATGAATCCAGCAACACCTTTGAGCCATGATGCTGCCAAGATTGATCGTTTCCCTCTTCGCCTTCGCCACCTCCGTCATGGCACAAACGATCACGTTCAGCGTGAGCGAGACAGCAGGTCTGCGGCGCTTTGGGTATCCGGTGACGGCCACGCTGGAGAGTGCCGAAGGCATGATCGCAGATGCGGAGAAGGTCCGCTTGATCGCTGCTGATGGCAAAGAAATGCCCGCGCAGTTCACCGCGATGTCGAAGTGGCCCGATGGCAGCGTGCGTGGACTCGATGTCGATTTCTCGCCGAGTCCGGGACCGCGTGAAATGCTGACATATCGCGTGGAGATCGGGAAGGGGCCTGCTCAGCCGCTGCGTGCTGGTTTGTCTGTCATGGAGACAGCCGACGAGATCGTCGTAGCCTCCGCAGCCATTCGTCACCGCATTCGCCGCGATGGGAGGCCACTGCTGACTTCTATTGCGTTCGGCGAAAACGAGTTCATCGGCGCTGATGGCATCCGCACCACGCTCCAGACCGGTGCCGGCGAAATCGTGAAGCGCGGTCCCTTCAACGTCACGCTGAAGCTAGGCTCTGTGCAGCTCGAATACGTGAACACCAAGTCCTGGATAAAAATCACCCAACAAGCCGAGAGCGAGCGCGAAATCGCCGTCGATGCGCATTTTAATCTCACCAAGCTCCCGCTGCTTTGGGACTTCGGCGCTGGAAGCTGGCTGTATGGAAACATGAACAAACCCGGCCAAACCGTGACGATGCACCATCGCAAAACCGACTGGGACCTCCTCACCGGCCCGGACACAGTTTTTGCCACCACCCCAACCTTCGACGGCTGCGGCCACCTCGCCGATGCGGAGCGGGTCGCCGCCTTTGGCACCGCCAGACCAGCAAACAACCTCGAAACAAAACTAACTGCCGATGGTCGCATCCACATCACTGCCAAGCGACGCGAACTCACGGTTTACTTCCACGTCGTCGGCCAACCCATCCCCGTCACCGCTGTGACAAGTCCGCAGGCGATGATCAGTCCGCTAGAGATAAGCACTCAGAGTCACTGACAGCCAACCAAGAAGCTATGAAACTCACCCTCAACATCCTCCCCACTGCCCTGCTGCTCGCGCCGCTGGCCGCTCGCACAACGAACTGCCCGCCAAAGTTTCGCGAGCAAGCCTGAACCCGAATCACCAAGCACCATGAACTCAATCCTCACCCGCCGCCAACTCCTTCAGCGCACCGCCTGCGGCTTCGGTGCTCTTGCCTTGCAAGACATTGCTCGTGCGGCCTCGAATCCGCTTGCAGCACGCATCCCCGGCATGTTGCCAAAGGCGAAGCGCGTCATCTTCCTCTTCATGCAAGGTGGTCCGTCGCAGATGGATCTCTTTGACCCAAAGCCCTTCATTGAGCGCAAGCACGGACAGAAGATCGACTCGCCACTGCGCAAAGAAGTCACGCAGATCGGCACGGACCAGTTTCTCGCACTCAAGGCCATGGCGCCGGTGCGTCCGCGTGGACAGAGCGGCATGATGATCTCTGATTTGATGCCGCATCTCGCCACAGTAGCGGATGATATTTGTCTGCTTCGCGGCATGAACGCCGATAACCCGCAGCACGCAGGCGCGACGCTGCAATTTCACACCGGCACCTTTGCTGAAGTGCGTCCGTCCATGGGTGCATGGGTCAGCTACGGACTCGGCACCGAGAACGCGAACCTGCCCAGCTTTGTCAGCATCCAGGGCGGCGGCGTGCGTGAATACGGCTCCGCGTTCCTGCCTGCGATTCATCAAGGCACGAAGCTCACAGTGCCGCTCGATAGCAAAACATTGCCTGTCGAAAATCTGCGCAACGTTTCCGAAAACGACGCCATTCAGCGCCATCGAATGGATTTCATGGCCCGCATGAATCGTCGTCTCGTCGGCGATCTGCATGGCGATGCGAACATGGAAGGCATGATCCAAAACATGGAACTCGCCGCGCGCATGCAGCTCACCACGCCTGCCATCGTGGACATCTCGAAGGAGAGCAAAGCCACGCTTGATCTCTATGGTGTTGACGGCAAAGCCACGAACACCTTTGGCCGCGCTTGCTTGCTCGCGCGGAAGCTCAGCGAGGCAGGCGTGCGCTTCGTGCAAGTGAGCACCGGCGGCTGGGATCACCACGGCGACATCCGTGGCAACCTACCCAAACTCTGCTCTCAGACCGATCAACCCATTGCCGCCTTGCTCAAAGATTTGAAATCACGCGGCCTTCTTGAAGACACGCTCGTGCTCTGGAGCGGCGAGTTTGGTCGCACTCCATGGAGCCAAGATCTTAGTGGCAAATCACCCATCGAGAAACACGGACGCGAGCACCAGCCCGAAAGCTTCTGCTCATGGATGGCTGGCGGCGGCGTCAAAGGCGGCCTCACCTATGGCGACACCGACGACATGGGCTACCGCGCCATCAACGGCAAAGTCCACGTCCACGATCTGCACGCCACCATGCTGCATCTGCTCGGCATTGATCACCTCAAGCTCACGTCACGTCACCTCGGTCGCGATTACCGTCTCACGGATGTGTATGGCGAGGTGGTAAAAGAAATATTGGCGTGATGATCCCAAGCCATCAGAGACAAAAGGATTGGAGACACAAAATCCATTTTTCTGTCTCCAAACTTTCTGTCCTCTCATGAAGCTCATAACCTTTCTGGCTCTCGCGTTCACCTGCTGCCACGTCAGCGCAGAGGAGCGCTACCTGCTCGCGGCGGACAACCAAGTCATTGAGATCAACCGTGCTGGCAAGGTAGGCGTGGCTCGTTGCAGCCAAAGGCACCGCCATCCTGACCGCAGGGCGAGATGAGCAGGCCTTTTACCTTGACCCTGTCTGCCGCATCCAGCGCGATTATAGTGCACACACCCTGCCAAAGCAGGCTGGTCTTGGTGTCGATGTCAGCCGGCGCGCCGTCGATCTGAATCAGACAGCCTCGGTCTGCGGTGAAGATGGCGTTGGAGAGGTTCATGGTTTGGAGGTTCGGAGATGTGACAGGGGCAGCCACAGCGCCTTCGCGGTGTCGAGCATCGAGAAGCCTGACCGCAAATATTTAGGGGAACTCGGAATCCATGAATAACACGACCATGAAAAAACACGTCAAAAACAAAGCGGTCCCGGCATTGCTGCCGAGGCCTACAAGCCGGGTGGGAGGGGGCATGTCTTGTAACCAGCTCTCTCTACTCATCATCTGCCTACATGGATGCGCGTTAGCGATGGGTGCCGTCAGGACTTCCATAATGCGCCTGATTGGCCGCTTTTCAAGCCCTGTATGCATCTCTGCCAATGAGGCCGATGCAGCGGAAGTGCTGGCCGTCAATGAGCAGGCCTATGACATGGAATCAGAAGGCGTGCTGGTGCCTGATGCGATCAACTTGATGTCAGCGTCTTATAAACGGTGGTGATTCTATGGTTTGTCGGAGGGATGGAACCACTGCTGGGACTGATGAGGAGCTCATGCCGGAATGCTAACGGGTTTCATTGCCTCATGTCAGGGCATGAATGAAGGATCGAAAAGAATCCACCCGCTTGGCGCGTTAGTATCGTGTAACCGGCAATTCTGCCGATCACACAACTCAAACCAAATCCATCGATGAAAACTCTGATCACCGTCGCTTTGCTCTCTCTCTCTTCTGCGGCTTTCGCGGCTGACAAATGCCCCATCAGCGGCAAGCCTGCTGACTCCAGCATCACCAGCACCGGCAAAGACGGCAAAACTGTCTCGTTCTGCTGCGAGAAGTGCAAAGCCAAGTTCGACGCCAAGAACAAGTAAGGCTCCGCGCTGACTCACTCAGCGTTTGAAAAGCGGAACCGGGATACCGGTTCCGCTTTTTTGTTGGGCGTGTCAGCGCTTCTTAATGCTAGGAAATTGCTTTTGAAGGGCCTGGTCGAGTTGGCCTTGGGCGTGGCGCGGGGACGGGGTGTGAGCCGAGATGAAATTAGTTCATTCGCTGGCTTGAACCATCTTCCCCAGTTCCTCCCGCACCCGATTCTTTAATTCCGGTGGTCCCAACACCTTGGCTTTGCTTCCCCAACTCAGCACCCAGCGGGTGATCTCCTCCAAGCCGGACAGGTCTGCCTGAAACTCAATGACACTGCCATCGGGTTTCAGTTTCCGAATCGCCTGGGTCGAGTGCCACAGGCGCTCACCCACCACGCGTGCGGCATAGCCTTCAAAGCGGATGTGAACCTCGTGGGTGCGCTTGTCCTCTCCTGCATAGCTCCACACGCCAAAGCCACCTCCAAGATGATCCCGTGCATTGAAGCGCGGATCACGCACGAACTTCGTCTTCAGCAGGCTCAGGTTCGTGGTGCGTTGCAGTGCAAAGGTGCGGACCGCTTTTCGTGCAGGATCATAGGCCAGCAAATACCAGCCATGCTCAATTTGCCCCACGTGATACGGATGAACCGTGCGCTGCTCGGGCTTGCTGCCGGTGAGTTTGTGATAATCAAAGTTCACTTCCCGGCAGGCCCGCACGGCATCGAGCAGGTCACCAAAGAGCGTCACATCCGCTGGCAGCACACCCGAAGCCTTCACGGAAAAGGCTTCATCAAGTTCATGCCATTCGATGGAAATCTCCCCGGGGCAGGCATCCGCAATCTTGCTGAAGCTCTCGGTCAGCATGCGCTCCAAGCGTGTTCCCCGTAGCGGCTCCAGCGCATGCCGTGCAAGGAACAGGGCCACCAGATCATTCCGGGACAGATGCAGCATGGGGAACTCATGCACCTCCTGCATGTAATGGTAACCGTGCTTGAGCGGGTCATATTCCAGAGGCAGCCCAAGTTGGTCTCGCATGAAGCTCACGTCCCGCTGGATGGTCTTGGGCGTCACCTCGATCTCCTTTGCCAGGGTGGAGCAGTTGGGATATTTGCCTGTGCGGATGATCTTATGGATCTCTAGCACCCGCCACATGGCCGGACGGCTGGCTCCTGAGCGGATGGCCGGTTCGGCACTGGAAACCTTGGCCCGTGATCGTCGGGAAGGGGATGTTTGGGACATAGGAGCAAGGAATACCGCAGAAAGTTCGCCTGTCGCCCCACAAGATGGGGCATGCGGTAAGCGCACTGATAGGGCGCATGCAGGTTCGGTCATTGAGCAAGGAACATTCTGAATTGAGCAATAGAGGCACTAGACGCGGTTGGCTGCGACCGGGTAGCATAATGCCTCATGAGCAGCTTTCGTCTCCGGCCCCGCTTTTCGCATGTGATCGACAGGGATGTGGAGGGGGCAGGGGAATTGATCACCAAATACGCAC
>Ga0114968_10002035_pt1 | contig 15598 bp, 18 predicted proteins | sample M_130807_EF_Meta_FD_87020 | JGI IMG/M metagenome (GOLD analysis project Ga0114968, IMG submission 87020) | Freshwater microbial communities from Lake Montjoie, Canada to study carbon cycling - M_130807_EF_MetaG | ecosystem: Environmental > Aquatic > Freshwater > Lake | place: Lake Montjoie...
GAAGGTGGGCGCCCCTGGGGAGAAGCCATCGCGACGTCGGTGCTGACCAACAGAGCGCCGCGACCGCAAGGATCGATGCCGCTTCCGCTGGTCATCGGCCTGTCTGCGGCGGGCGTGATGGCCATCATCGGCGTTGCGTGGCTTGCGTCGAAGCCGAAGGCGCGAGCGCGGCTTGGCGGATGAACTCGCGGTAGACGCGAGCCTCTTCAATCGTCTCCCTCAGGTCGTCCATGGCGCGATGAGGACGCGTGTGTCCGTTCTCGCTCCGCTCTGAGGCAACGTCTCCAGCGCGTGACGATGGGGCCCAAAGCTGCATCTGCATCCGAAGCGAAGAGACATCGAACACTCGGTAATGAAGTCGCTCCACAACCTCTGGAGCGTGATACCTGAGCCATACTCGATCGAACGTGCCGACGCTGTTGCCCGCCAGGACGCCGTCCCCTTCCTTCACGTGCTGGGCGATGAAGGCCGCGAGTTCTTGCCGAACCGGCCACATGCCCGTCGTCGATGCCCTCACCGCATCGAGCAAGCCGCTTTGCTCGTGCTGGTGCCGAGCCCATCCGGTCAGCTTGTGGTCGAGCGTGATGTTGTCCCAATGAACGACCCAGTTGCTCTCATGCTCGATGATGAGAGAACTGTCGTCGGTCAGCGCGACGGACACCTCAAGGATGACGCCGTTGCGCTCGTCCAAGCCGCTTGTTTCGATGTCAAGCCACACCAGTTTCACGTTCAGCCGACCTCCCGAACCTCGATCCCATGGACTGAGACGACGTCGTCGTTCCGGTTCTGACGCTCCCGCTCCCGCTGAGCACGCTTGTGCCGGCGGTTCATCTCGCGGAGGGAGTCGGAGTTCATGCGGGCTCTGCGCTCCCGCTGCTGAAGCCTGGCGCGCTCGCGGGCCTCTTCGTCAGAGAGCTTTGCGGATGTGCGCTTGGTCGGGCGTACCGGGCATGCCTGCCTGGCCAGCGGCCAGTCTGATCGGCCTCCGCATCGATCGCACACACCTCCGCTCCACTCGTGTCCGCGTTCGTCCACGACCGTCATACCCCTCCTTGGATGAGGCGCCGAACCTAGCAGAGTCTGTCGAATGTACGCAAGCGCTTCCTGCGTCCGTGCTATGGTGGCGCCGACGATGTCCTACAAGAAGCAACTCGATTGGAACTACGACTGGGTCGTGCCGGGGAAGCTCATCCAGGGCGGGTTTCCAAACCCTGCCATTGAAGCTTTTTCGGTCATTGACACCTTGGTGCTGTGCGCCGAGGAGAAGCAGCCAAGGCTCAAGCCTCCGCCTGGCAAGGCTGTGATTCGGATTCCGCTTGATGACGACCCGTACCGTCCCCTGCCGAAGGAGTTTGCGGAGGCCGTCCGGTCCGTCGGGGCAGAGCTGGCCAACCAGATTCGGTCGGGCAGAACGGTCGCGAGCACCTGCGCGATGGGCGTCAACAGGTCGGGCCTTGTCAGCGCGTTCACGCTGATGAGCCTGTACAACATGACCGGAGGTCAGGCGATTGAGCTTATCCGCCGTAACCGCCGCGCGCCCGAAGAGGGCATGACCCCACTGTGCAACCCGATGTTCGAGCAGCACGTTCGGAACGCGCGCAGGTAAGATGCCCTTCAGCAAGGACCACCCGAGGACTGCGTTGTCGGCGGCTGACAGGGCGCTCTTGAAAAAGACGCTCGGCTCTTCCACCAAGGGAGCGCTCGGCCGCGTCTGGCGAGGAATCCGAGAGAAGGTCTACCTCCACGAGAGGTACCTGACGAAGCTGCCCATCTGGTGCGAGGGCATCGCCAAGACGTTCTACGAGAGGGACGAAGAAGAGGTGCTTGTCGCTATCAAGCGCGGCGACGTGTCCTTCTTCCTCTGCTTCATGCTCAGGCTCGACCAGATCGACTGCGAGTGCATCAAGGCCGGCATGGATGCGGGCGCACGGGCTCACATCATTCAATGCAGGGCTGCGCTGGACGGCTTCAGGCAGGCTGCCCAGAAGAGACTGGAAAGCCTCGGAGGGGAGTTTCCTCCCCAGCCGAGGCAATCCGAGCCCAAGAAAACTCAGACGGCCGTGAGGCCAGCCGCCTGATAAATCTGAGGCTTGAGGGACCCGCCGCCCACGCCCTGGTCGACGAACCCGCGGATCTCAGTCCAGGAGAAGAACATCTCAGAGGGCTTTCCGCAGCGGCACGCGAGCACGACGTGCATGCCGTCCCGGCGAGCAGCACACCCGGATACGGGCTTGCCAAGGAACCAGCAGGCAACCTCTGCCCAGTTGACCAGCTCCTTGACCTGCTTGCCGCACTGCGGGCAGTTGGTCCGCAAGATCATGCCGCTCTTGACTGCCTTCGTGTTGACATTGTCCATGTCCTCGAAGGTCAGGTCGGCTTCCATGTCCTCGCCGCTGAGGCGATTGCCCTCGAAGTCCTCAGCCCAGAGCTTCTTTCTGTCCATCGTTACCACCCTACCGCCGCGAGGTCTTCCTGGCAACGCGGACTGACGTTCGGCGCTTGGGGCGGTTGGCGTTGAGCTTCTTCTTCTCGACGGCCGCAACGATGCCCTCGACGTCGCCCGCCTTCGGACCGCCCATCGATCTCATACCCACGTTCAAGCCTTCCAGGTCGTGGGCGCCGATCCCAAAACTGACGAGGGCCTCGGCGACCCGGCTGTCGGTGATGCCTTCCTCGCTCCACCGTTCAAGCTCACGCGGGGTGAACCCACGAGACCACCAGCCAGCCATGACGCCAGGCTCCTCGTAGATCTTCGCGCCTCTCGCAGCGTCGACCCAATCCTGCGCCTCAAGAAGACGCTGGCGGTCATCCTTGAGCATCTGACCAAGCCCTTCCGTGCCTTTGAACCTCCCAGGCGGAAGCGGCTGCTTCTTTTGGACAGCAAACTCAAACTCGGTCTGGCGACGAACCGGCATGCGACCTGCCATCGCGACATACAGACGGGCAATGCCGATCAGGTCCGTGTCGAACCCGCCGTCGTCTCGGATTAGCTCAAACACCGGGTAGGGGAAGGTCGTAAACTCTGCCGGGGAGACGTTTTCCGACGCAAGCGTCTCTGCCACGTCAGACCGTCCTGAATCAAGACCCGCGCCCAGCCAGTCGGAAAGTTCAGACGCGCTGAAGCCCGCGTTTGCCCACTCCATGGCGAGGGGAAGATCGTACTCCTCGTCGTGGCCAGACGTGTCGTCTTCCCTGATGACCTTCAAGATCGCTTCAATCCGCGGAGGCAATCTCGGTAGCGATGCCAGGAACTCGTCCGCGTACTTCTGGTACTTTGCGATCGGCGGCTGGTTCTGTTTGCCTCTGACCTGGACAACGTCCTTGGTCTTCGGGTGGTACTCGACCGTGACGTGGGGGAAGCCCTTCGGGTCTCGGATCGAGTAGAGGACAGAACCGCGGCGCTCTGCGGTGCCGCAGTGCTGCATCGCATCCGCCTCTTCTTCGCAGTAGTCGCCAGGAAGCTTCTGCACGGTCCACTTGTCGGGGAACACGTAGACAGCCTCGTACTGAGTCGGAGGCGCATCGGCGGAAGGCTGGAACTCATCGACAGCGTCGATGACCTGGTCGTAGGTCATCTGGGTCAGGTTGGGGCCGGTCTCCTGCATCCACGCGCCGATGGCCGAACCGCGCGTCTTGAACTGCTGCACCGCGTCCGTGTACGCGCTCATGTCGCCAGCCTTGAACAGCTTGGCAAGCTGCGTGGCCATCCACGGGTATGCCTTGTCGGCGACGCTCGGTGACTTGAACTCGTCCCACTCGGACATTTGCTCGGCAAGCTCTTTGGCAAGCTCGGCGTTCCTGGCCGCCTGCACGATCTCGTTCTTGCGGACGTCCGAGATCGTAGCCCTGCCCTCGACAGCCTGCTTGCCGACGCTCTGGTCGTCGACCCAGGTCAGCATGTAGAGCGCCTTCTTCAGCGGCGCCGAGATCACGTCTCCGCCGCGAAAGAAGTCAAACCAGTACCCTTCGCCCACCGTGTTGGACATGACGTCGATCATGTCAATCACGATCCAAGGCTGCTTCTCGTACGTCTTGGCGATGTACTTCAGCCGGTCGTTCGGAGGATTCGGAATGACCGCGTACATCAGCGCCTCCGGCGACGAATGAGGATGGCGACAGAACCGAGAGCAGCGACCCCGGTCGCAGCGACGAGCCCCCATTGAAGAGGAGTCAGCCCGAAACGGATGTCTCGCTCGAACCGCACGGGCTCGTATTGACCCATGCCTCCGAGCGTCACCGGGACGTGCTGCGCCACCTGCGCCAAGCAGTTTCCTTCGTCGGCCATGTACTGGCAGGCGTTGGCCTTCGCGTCCCAGTACGCCTTCAGCTTGGCAGGCGTCCAGCCCATCGCAGCGTTCGCCTGAGCGGTGGTCATGCCAAGGCCAGCGACGCCTCGATTCCAGGTGCCCTGGTTACGCGCGGCGGCAGAGCCGGGGGCAATCACGGTGGCACCGCGGGCGCCGAAGGTAATGCCCTTGCTGGCCATCCACTGCTGCGGGTCCACGTTGTACACAGCCTGCGCCACCGTCTGCGGATACGCCGTCGGAAGCGGCAGGAAGGGCGAGGTGCCGTCGCGGCGGGGCCCTCGCACTTCGATGTGAAGGTGAGGGACCATCACGCGCGGAGCAACGCCCTCGGCAGTCTTGCGCGCCCTGAACTGCGCCAGGGACTCTCCGGGCAGAGGGCTGAACTGGCCGTTCGTGGTGTTCGACACGTTGCCGATCACCTGACCTGCCTGAACGCGCTCGCCCGTGCGAACGCGGGGGTTCGACATGTGCGCATAGAGAACCCAGCGGTCCTCGCCGTCGGACTTGATGACGACCGCATCGCCGTAGCCACGTAGGGGGTCGTTGACGCTCGCGTTGTTACCAACCCGCTCGACCACGCCATTGGACATCGACATCACCGGAGCGCCCGGGGTGGTCGTGCCAACGTCGGTGCCCGCGTGCATGCGAGGGCTTCCGGTGGTCCGGCCTGGACGAATGCCCATGCGGCTGACTAGGCGAGCGCTGTTCGGATGGATGGGCGGTGCGGCTGACATGGGCAGGATTCTACATCAAAAACAAGCTGGCACAACAACGGTGCCCCAAAAAAAGAGACCAACGCGACACACAAATCTGCCTTCCTAGCTTGCGCCATCAAAGATCGCGATCTATTGTGGCCGCCGAAGGAGATTCCCGTATGCGAAACATGAGCAAGATCCTGGTCGTGGCTGCGGTTCTGTGGACCGCGTCTACTGCGGTTTCTCAGACTCGCGAGCGCGTATCAGATCAGCTTGGTCTTGCGCGTATCTGCGCCTCGGAAGCTGGACTTCCCGAGCGGGACACCGAGGACAGGGACGGCGACGGGGACCGGAGCGAGTTCGTCTTCTCGGACGACTGCGCCGCCATCCACTCGTCGCTGAGCTTTGGCGCGGACCAGACCGACATGCAGTTCATCTCGTTTGCCCGTGCCTACTCGCGCCGGCTGTTCGACACGAGCAGGACGGGAGGACGGTCGTGGCTGGTGTTCTTGAACCCTCAGGGCAGCGAGCCCGCAAACTGGCCCACTCAGCGGTACGTTCCCCAGCGAGACGGAACTGTCAGTATCCAGCGCCACGCGCCTTGGTCGGCGTACCGGGAGGCGTGGATGGCCCTGTACGAGCATGCGGGTCGGATTGTGCGCGGCGAGGTCGATGACCGGTGCGAAAGCACCGTGAGTGACTGGGGGGGAAGCATGGACAGGAACAGAGCCAACCGGCTTGGTCTCATCCCGGTCTCGTGCGGCCACACGCACAACGACTTCTACATTCGTCCGTCTTGGGCATCGGACGTTGACTGACACAAATACTTCTACTCGTTTCTATCAGTTTTCTGCTGAAAAAACAAGCCTTTAGAGCTGGACAGAGAAAAGCCAAGAGGCTAGCTTTATTGCAGGACGGCCCGAGACGCGGCCTGGGTTCCCCCCCTCCCAGGCGAGTCTTGGGCCGTCCGCTTTCAATAAAGAGCGGTCGCGCCTGGGTGCCAGGCTGCTGGGATCTGCTTCCCGTCGCCTACCGTGTCCATGATGCGCGCCTCAAGGCGGAGCATCGGAATGCCAAAGTCGACGACGATGCGCTGCCAGATTTCCTGACCCGGGTCGGAAGGCTTCTGGCCATTCGACTGCCGGTGCGCCCAGATGTACTTGATGGGCATCCCGGCTGCCCTGCCGTCTTCTACCAATCGAGTGAGCGCGGCCCGGAACGTCTGGATGGCAAGGTCGTCCAGGGGCGTTGGCAAGGCGCTCTTCCAGATAGTGTCCTCGTCCTCGCGACGAGGGGTCTTTGGGTTATCCATGAGCCCGGGGTACTGCCCTTCGCACTCAAGGCCGAGAGACCGCTGGTTGAGTCCATTGCCGTGGTAGAGGTACCAAGAGAGCGGTGCGGGCAGCACCACGGTGCCGTCGCGGAAAGCAACGGCGTGCGCGGGGATGCCGAGAGCCCGACGGTGTTTTCGGTCCGGGTCGCTCTGGGGGCCGAACACGCACGCCGTCTGATGGATCACGATCCCATCGACGGTCCTCGGGTCTCTCTCGTACGTCTTTCCTTTGATGACCTTGCTGGTGGAGATGGTAGAGCCGTCCAGTTTCTTCTTGCTGGGGAAGGGGTTGCTCTGCTCGTGGCGCAGGTCCAAGATCTTGACGGTCACTTGTCATGCTTCCTGGCGAGGTCCACGTCGGTGCGGCCTCGCGCAGCGGCGAGGGTCGCGGCGAGCGCGGACAGCACCGCGTCACGCTGCCCGAGTCCCTCTGACAGGATCAGGATGGTCTTCATGGCTCGATCACCGCTTGAACGACTTGGGGGAGGCTGATGGACCCGGTCCAGTTGGGCGTCGTCGCCGTCGAGAGAGGAGCCGGGTTGGTGGCGTTGAGCGTCGAGTAGTAGCACCACGCACTCAAGCCCGACGAGAACACTCGCTGGAAGTACCTGATGTTCGCTGCGACGGTGACCTGCGACGGCGCGAGGTAGGTCGCCTCCGATGGGTTCTGGACGTAGCTGTAGATCCCCGGCGTCGTGAAGTAGCTGGCGTTGAAGTTCGCCATGATCAGACCGAGGGAACGATGCCTGTCACCCAGGGAATCGCGCAGCTACCTGCCGGTCCAACCTGCACCGCGATCCGAGGGTCGGCGGACGACAAGTTGAAGGTGTCCGCGAAGTTCTGGGTCGTGCTGAACGTCAGGATTGATGACGAGAACCCCTTCCAGAGCACGATGTCGGCAGTGCTGGCCCCGCCGAGCAACACGGGGAGCATCGACACCTTGCCGTCGTAGGGGGACAAAGACCCCGCTGCGACAGTCGGGAACGAGATGCCACCGATGGTGCCCGTCGTGTTGTTCCACTGAAAGTAGGCGTTCGCGCCACGGTTGCGGACGTAGGCCGCGCTCCCCAGGCCGTAGGCGTTCCAGTAGGACCAGCCCCGGTAGGTCGCGGGAGGAGAGACGGTGGACGAGACGTTGCCGATGATCGACGGCGTCGAACCGGCGTTCGTTTCGATGTGGTACCGCGCCGAGGGGTCGGTGTCCCCGGTGGGCGTGGACCCCGCCGCGATAGGCTCTTGGAACAGACACGCCGCGCCGATGGACGAACCGCCGATGGCGTACTGGAAGGCCCAGAACCCGTAGACCCCGTTGACGCTCACGTTGTTCGCCACGCATTGGACGTAGCCCGCGCTGCCGCACACCTGAATGGCTTGCGTGGCAGACGTAGCCGTCAGATCGGTGAAGGTAGGCGTGGACGCCGTGCCCGCCGCGACGATCAACTGCCCGTCACCACCGACGCCCGTGGTCGAACACGTCGTCGCGGTGCCGCCCGTGCCGAAGCCCGTTGCGCGACTGTACTTCACGAGGGCGGTGTTCCCGCTCACCGCGCCGTGCAAGAGGATGAACTCGCGGCCTCCCGCGCCACCCGGCTCGCGCAGCCTGCACCAAGCGTTGGCGACGTTGAACTGCGCGGCGGTTGTGAGGTTGTCGGTCGCCGGGGTTCCGGTGTTGAGCGTGACTCCGTTGGAGCACGACAGCAGCGTCCAGCCCGCCGAGATCAGAGACTGCTTGATCACGAACAGGTAGTCGGCGCTGCCGCCGTTCGCGATCAGGGTGTTCGTTGTTCCGACGTAAGCCATGATCAGATCCTGTTCAGACGGTGAGGTAGAGGCCGCGAGCGAACGACTGCACGGTGCCGCTGACGAGCGCGATGCTGTACCAGCCTGGGGCGAGCACCACGGGCAGCGTGGTCGAGATGCTCACAGCGGCGAAGCCGACAATCACAGACGGCGTCGTAAAGGCCGCGACCTCGACTGCCGCCGAGTTGTAGAGCTTCAGACTCACGAGGCTCGAAGAGACTGTCCCGAGGTAGGCTTGCGAGGCTACTGACAGGCTCATGGAGAGCGGAACGTAGACGGCTCCGACGTAGGTCGTGGTCGATGCGGGCGAGGTACCATCGAGCGCGAAGTTGATCGGCAGCGCGCCACCAGCCGTCGTGCCGACTGCCGTCCAGTTGGGCGAGAACCCCGCGCCCACCGCCGTGAGCACATACCCTGGCGAACCTTGGTTGCCGTTGATCTTCAGTTCTGCGATCTGGAGATCGAGAGGCGCTGGAAGGCCTGTAGGGTTCTCCGACCGGATGACTGAATCGCCGCTGACGAGGATGTTGTCCGTTGAGAGCGTCAGGCTTCCGGTGACGGCCCCGACGGTGTCCTCTTCAGCGAGCGTGATCGACGGGCCGGGGCCGAGGCCGACCCCGGTCACCATTTCGATGTACTGCCGGGTGCCGAGTGCCGACGTGTCTTGCAGCAGCACCGTCTGCGTCGTCGCGTCGTAGGTCAGGTCTGCCGAGCCGCCGAAGGCCCCGGCGTTGTTGAACTGGATCGCCGTCGTCGGTGACGCGGGCGGCGTCGAGCCGACAGCAGTCCACGTCACAGAGGGCGCGAGCGCGGTGCAGACGACGAGCGAGCCGAGGGACGTGTCGTAGGCAGTGTCGCCCACCTGCACGTCGCTCGACGTGGGGAGGCTACCGGAGGCGTATGGCCCCCAGTAGCTGTGCGTCTGCGTCGGGCTACGAAGAGCCACCGATCACTCCCAGCCGTAATCGAACACGATCTGGTTGTAGATCGTCTGAGAAGCGGTCGCGGTGCCGACGAGGAACTTCGCCGCCACGGCGATGAACTCGCCAGGGTTGACGTAGATCGGCTGCGTGAAGGGCATGAAGATCGCGCCTTCACGAGCCGGTGCCCCGATTGCCGCGCCGACTGCCCAGGACTGGATCCCGAGAGCCTCACGACGCGGAGCCTTGACTGTGTTCGTTGTACCAGACACCGACTCGACGGTCGCAAGCGACACAGCCGTGTGCCCGAACGCGAGCGAGTACGCAAGCGTGGATTCGGTCGTCGCCACAGCAGCGCCGAGGTTGCAGGTAGCAACGCGCACGCCGTAGAGCGCAAGCCTTCGCCCCTGCACAGATACGGTGCCCGCAGGCACCTGATAGCTGGTCAGGATGAAGTCGGTCACCGCAGTCGCCGCTGCGTTCAACGTGGCCTGACCTCCGAGGCCGGTCGCCAGCGCAGCGGTGTTCAAGCCAGCACCACCAGCGGGCGTCGTGCTGTTGGCGTAGCTTGCGAGGCTGCCCATCGTGCCGCCGCTCAAGCCCTGGTGAGCGCCGAGCGTGCGGTTCGTGGTCTGCGAGAGCGCCGAGGTGGTCGGGCTTCCGCCGAGCGATACGACGTAGTCGCTCAAGGTTACCTGAAACACCCCACCGGCTGCGCCGCCAACAATGGCGTGGCGGATCGAGAACGGCAGAGCCGACGAAGCGAACGGCTGCCCGACGCCCACGGGAGTGGTGATCGACCCGTAGAGGACGTTGTCGATCCAGAACTGCGTAATCCGCTCCGTGACCATGATCGCGAACTTGTACTTCTGGTTCGCAACAGCCGTGAAACCCGAGAAGACAGCGGTCGTGGTTTCCGAGCCGTTGTTGTTCGCCACACCGAACATACCCGCAGAGTTCATGCGGAAGTACGCGCCGTCAGACGGGGCGAACGGATTCGCTCCCGAGGTCAAGTACGCGCCCCAGTCGATCACCGTGTTCGTCGGGGCGTTCGCTGCGGAGAAGCCGACGGTCGCCTCGAAGTAGCTGAATGTCGAGCCGAAGAGAGGGAAGGACGCGAAGGTCCGAAGCAGGACGCCGGTAGTCGTGGTCGTGATCGAACCGCTGTTCGTCAAGAAGCCACCGGCCGTCCAGTTGCCGGTCAGGGTCGTGAACGTGTAGAAATGCTTGCCGGTGTTCTGCGCCGCGTAGTTGAACGTCTCGATGTCGAGCAGCGTGTCAACCGCAGTCCTGAGACGCGAGTCTTGATCCGTCTCAGGGCTGCTCACGTTCCGCACGAGGGTCTTGGTGCCCGCGTCGTTCTCCGAGAAGATCGCCACGGCTCCAGCGTTGGCGCTGCCGCCGCCACGAGAGACGCCGACGGCATCGACGCCGGGGGTGTTGACCTGAAGGTTGAACGTCGCATCGACGTTCGCCTTGCCCGCTGTGCTCGTGCCCGTATCGATGACTGCCATGACTTCTCCTCAGACGACTTGGTAGCAGATCTTCCGCTTGCCGACTACGGGGCCAGGGTAGGGGTATGCGGTGATCGTGAACGTGCCGGTGCCGGGGTTCGCGGCGAGTAGAATCTGATCCCAGGCTTGGTCGTTGCCGACGCGCCCGGTCGCAGTCTCACCGGACTGCCATACGCTGATCCGCGATGCGGTGGTGACCGTCGCGTCGGTGATCGTGAACCCGCTGCCCCACGAGGGCAGCGCGCCGAAGTCGATCTCAACGCTGACGACGGGACCGCCCGAAGCCACTGCGGCCCAGACAGCCGCGCCGAGCGTTGCGACGGTGCAGACGTAGAGCGCCGAGGTGCCCGAGACGTAGGCAGTGTCGCCCGCCTGAAGGTCGCTGCTCTGCGTCGTGCTCCCAAGGACGTTCGGCAGCGCGATGTAGGTCGCGAAGATCCCCCAGTAGGCGTGGAAAGCTATAGGTGAACGAAGGGCCATGCAGCCTCAGATGTTGTGGGCGACTTCGTTGCCCGCGCCCGTATTGGTCACGGGGGGCGTCGTGTTGCAGACGTTGAACCCCACCGTGTTGTTGTCTCCCGACACCTCGATAGAAGCAACGGGGCTCGTGTCCACGCCGCCCACGTTGGTCGAGCAGGCGTTTCTGTCTCCGAGGATCCTGAAGGCAGGCTGCGAAGTCTCTCCAACCACCATTTCGATGGTGTTACCCAAGATGGTGCAATAGTCGGAGGAGACGCTGACCCCAGGAGCCAACTGGCCCGTCCCCGCCCCAAGGTAGCGCCCGATGTTGTTGGCGATCACCGACCTGTCGCCATTGATCGCGTAGCAGCTTTGGCTACCGGCAGCCGTCAACGTCACGTCGTTGCCGGTCACAGTAGCGCGGGTGGACGCGATGTCCGTGCTGATGCCCTGACGACCATCGCTCTCGATCAGGTTGTCCACGACCGTGAAGTGCTCCGCCCCGGAGGCCGAAATAGCACTCGTGACCGACGCGCCGTCTGTCTGAGTAATGGTGTTGCCACGGGCAGAGACGACGTCTGCGTCTGTGATCTTGATCGGATCGCTCCCCGTAATGACGCCCGTGGTGATCGAGTTCCCAGAGAGCGAAATACCAGTAGAGTCCTCGTTTTCTACAAGGATACCAGCCGTCTGTGTGGTGATATCACAATCGGTGACGGGAGTGTTGGTCACAGGTCCGCCGTTGGCGAACGCAAGCTGAACGCCAACCGAACTAGGCAAGAGGCCGAAGTCCGTGATTGAGCATCCGACGATCTGCGCGGTCGCACTCACGGTAGCCGGGGGATCCACCAGCACGCCGTACTCACCCAGGTAGAGCACGTTGTTCCGCAGGACGTGAGTCCCGCCCTGGAGGCGGGCGCAAGAGGTGCCCGCCCTCCCTGGACCAACGAAAATGCCCGTGGCAATCCTGACTGCCCCCGGCACACCGGGCGCGACTGCTTGGTGGTACCAGACCCCGCTCGTGGTCCAGCCCACGCAGTACACATCCTGGCCGAACAGAACGCAGCCGCCAGCCCCAGGATCGGGGTTTTGGTTGTCCACCTCGAAGCCGATGTCTCCACCAAAACACGTCACTGAGCGGAAAGAAACCTGCCCCTCATTCAACTTGATGCACGACGTGGGCGTGTTGATTGACGTGGTCTGGTTTTCCGCTCTGACGTAGAGGTTCTCGAAGCTAGCAATCGGCAGAGCAGATACGCCGAAGGTATCGACAAGCACCGCGTAGCGAAGCCCAACCGTTACGTCCTGCGTGAGCAGATCGAAGGTGACCCCGTCAAGGATGCAGCCTCCTCCCGTGATCTTGAGAAGGGCGTAAGGGAGTCCGGTCGCGTAATCGCTCGTGCCGTTTGCCTGGAGGTTCATGTTCAGGACAGAGCAGCCCGCCCCTAGCGTGAAGATCTCCTGACTGAAAGGACCGGCTTGGCTCTTGATCGTGGTCGCTCCGCCGCCAGATGCGGTCTCTCCTCCGCCAGCGCCCTGAACGAGCACACCGGGCGGTACGACCATCGGGCACACCACCGCGCCGGGGTTCAAGGAAAGGTCATAGGTGCCAGGACGGATCCAGACGTCACCATGGACAGCCGCCGCAGCCCCTAGAGCCGTCTGGATGCCCGTCCCGTCTCCGGGGTCTGGAATGTACTGGAACCCGTCCAACGAGTAAGCCGTGGGCGAGTCGCCGTTCGCCGTGTTGCCGACGAGGTACTTGGGGGCGAAGCGGTCGATGGTCGCCGCGCCGGTCGTGATCTGCACCCAGGTCGCGCCACCCGCGCCCGCCGTACCGGCAACGGTGCAGACGTAGAACGTATTGGCTGCGGTGACGTAGGCGAAGTCACCGATCTGGACGTTGCTGTTACCGTAGTACGGAGGAAGAACGCTGAAAGCGCCTTCGTTGGGAAGCGAACCCGCGACCCAGGCAGCGTTCGTGGAAGGGCTAATCGTCCCCCAGAAGTTGTGGAAATCAACAGGCGATCTGCGTGCCACGGTGCCTCAGATATTGATGTTATGCGCGACTTCGTCGTTCGCGCCCGTGACAACCGGGAACGTGCCCGTGTAGGTGTTCCCGATGATGACGTGGTATCCGCTGTTCACGCCACCGATGCTGTTCCAGGCAATCGTGGGATTGCCAATGTTGATCACGTTGCCCACGATGCTGCCCTTGTTGTCCCCACTCGCGGCTCCGTTGGGGTCGAGGTAGATCGCCTGCCCCGAGCCTCCCCCGTTCAGCGTGCAGTTTGACAGCGTGATGCGCGTGCGACCGTAGTTCCCGACGCACGTCGATGCTCCGCTGTACGCGCAACTGACCGTAGCGCCGTCCACAAGCATCGACGTGACCGCAAGGCCGTTTATGAAGATGCCGCCACCGTAGCCGTTGAAGGTGCCTCCGCGAATCACGAGCGAGCCAAGGCCAAAGTTCTCGCCTGCTACGTTGTACCCGCTCTCGTTGCCGGGATAGATGTACTTCGCGGTGCAGTCTAGAAGTTCTAGCGAGGCGTCCTTGAGACGGTACCCCACAAGGTTCTTGGTGTAGTCGAAGTTGTTGACAGGCGCGTTCAGGCTGTACTGGGCAGAGCATCGCACGCAGCGCAGCTTCGTCTGGAAAGAGCCGTTGACATTCCACGAGACAAAGCAGCCGTATAGCGTCGAAGTGGTTGGGCTGGGGTCTACCGTAACGACGCTCACGTCCACGCAGAGCGCAGTCTTGGCGTCACCTCTGAGATCGACCACGCCGTACTGGGTGTTCGACGCCTGCGGCTCGTTGTGCAAGAGCGACATCGAGTAGAGTGCGGACTTGTCGTTCAAAATGAACAAGGGCCCGGCGATGGTGTTGGGCGCGCTCTGGATGATCGTGCCCACACCGCTGCCCCGAACCGTCACGCCGATGGGCACGGTGAGAGTCTGAGAGACGGTGTAGGTGCCTGGGCGAATCCAAACATCAGCAGCAAGGGCCGCCGCCAGACCAAGGGCCGTCGCGATGCCCGTGCCGTCGCCGGGGTCCGCAATGTAGGTGAAGCCCGCTGCGGTGCCGGTTGTGTCGTTCGTGTCGCCCGCAGGCACGTTGCCGACGAGGTACTTCGGCGCGAAACGGTCGAGGGACGAGCCAGGAGGCGGAGGACCGCCGCCGCTTCCAGGCTGTGAGATTCGTACGGGCCAACGCATGGTTCAGCCGATCGATTCCTGCACGAGCGAGTTCGTCGTGCCAGTCTTCCATCGAAGCAGGAGTCTGACGTCGTCGCCTTCTCCAGGCGTAGAATCCCACGTGGCCTCGTACGTGAACCCAATCGCCACGCCGTGGGCAGGGTAGTAGAACGATGCCGTCCGAACCGGAAGCTGACCGGGCAGCACCGTGGCCGCATACGCCGGGTCGTTCGGGTCTTCGAGGTCGAACGTCCACACGTCGTCGAGGAACACCGAGTCGCTGTTCGGCAGGACGGGGATTGCCGGCGGAGCGGTGTTGTAGGGCGTGATGTCAAGCCGCTTGGGGCTCGGGCTCCAGCAGTACCGGTTGTCCGTGCGAGTGCCGCCAGAAAAAGCAGCTTGGTCGATGCCGAGCCACGAGGGCACGCCGGGAGCGCGGAACTCGATGTTCTCGCAGAGCCACCAGGGCTTCAGGCGCAGGCGGGTGAGCCAGTTGCCAGAGCCCTCGGGGTTCTGGAAGATGGTGAGCTGGTACCAGATCTGCTGGCCGATGCGGTAGGCGCCGATTGACGACGGCACCTCCCGAATCGCCCCGTAGTTGATGTCCCCGCCTCCGCCAGACAAGATCAAAAAGCTCTGCGCCAGGTCGCCGAACTTTGCGAGCTGACCCGTGCTGTTGAGCGGCTGAATCCCACCAAACTCTGCGCCCTGCATCACTTCGCCTTGGTTCGAGCCGCCGCAGCAGCGATCTTTTGAAGATGGGTCGGCATCGGTGAGGTCATGTCAGACCAGCAGCGACCGCAGTACGCTCCGCCGCCATGCGTGTGGATGATGACCGAACCCATAGGCTGGGCGCAAGACTCGCACACAATCGGGTCGGAATCAACCTTGACCTCCGTGTGAAGCTGGCCGCCCCATCCGGCGGCTTCCAAAAGCTGCTTGGTCTGCCTGGTCACAGCCGCTGCCTTGGCCGGATCGGACGATGCAAGGATGGCTCGCATCTCCTGAAAGCTGAACTGTCCGCCACGTCCGATGGCAATCTCGCCACCGTCTGCGGAGGGCGCTGCGATGGTCAGGTCAAGCCACTCGGCCGTTGCCATGTCGAGGCCCATCAGCAGGTCAACCCGCTTGGCCGCAGCAGCCTCTCGGCACAGCGACTCAAGGCTCGCCAGCAGACGCTCGGTGTCGGCAGGCTCAAGGGGCGCCTCGGCGGCGGCAAGCGCAAACCTGCGGATGTCCGCAACGAGCCCCTTGTCGATCCATCGCCTGAAGACCTTCGGGTCTTCGCCCCACGCAAGCAGCTCGTCGGGGATGTTCAACTCATGCACGAACCCGTCGTGCTCCACTCGGCTCTGGTTCAAAACGGCACCTCGGA
>Ga0114968_10002036_pt1 | contig 15592 bp, 13 predicted proteins | sample M_130807_EF_Meta_FD_87020 | JGI IMG/M metagenome (GOLD analysis project Ga0114968, IMG submission 87020) | Freshwater microbial communities from Lake Montjoie, Canada to study carbon cycling - M_130807_EF_MetaG | ecosystem: Environmental > Aquatic > Freshwater > Lake | place: Lake Montjoie...
AAACCCTGATGCTCTCCCAATTCTCTGTTTTTTTGTTATTCTATTGCTACTATTGCTTCTACTACTATTGCTTCTACTACTATTGCTTCTACTTCTGTTTGGTTTATGTATAGACCTAACCTTTTTTCCAGGAGCTAATCCTTCATCCCGATTATCAATTTGAAAAATGCGATCAGGTAGATCCGTTCTTTTTAATACATTTAATTTATTGCGTGCATCTCGTCTTTGTCTTCTACGTATTGCTCTTTTTCTAGTAGCTCTTCTTTCTTCTTTGCTTGGATAATATGGTTTTTTGTTGATATAATATAGTGGTTCAGTAAATAAAGGTGCGGGAATTCCATCCATCCTAGAGCGATGAAGCGATGTAGCAGATTGAGATAGTATTTCAGATTCCCTTTTTCTTTTCAAATTTTCAAAATGTGTCTTCATTTGTGGTTGCAAAAAACGTTTTTCACTAGATGAAGTTGCCATATTGTTATTTAATTTATATAAAATAACAATATATTTTTACACCGATGAACATTTTACGAGTTATAAATTAATTTATCGGCAACGTTTCCCTTTCACATTTTGTGGTACGCTAAAAGCGTCCCATCATTACAAGTTATAAAATGTTCAAGGGTGTATAATACATTTACAAAACAGATAGATAAAAATATTTTTGCATGAAAATGTCAAAACAAGATGTATATCTCTTATACACAGACACCCCAAAAATTGATTTTACATATCCAATCCTATTTATCCACGAAAACAAAACAAAATATAATGGGATCTTGTTTCAGCTGTTGCTATCGATCCAATGCAACCATTGAAACCACCAATGACTATTTCAGTACCGCGATAAAATCCCCAGGTGGAACAAAATATATATTTTACAGTCCACAATCAAATACCATGATCGGCGGAGAAAGTATAGATGAATGGATACAAAACCTCTACCAATATAAGATTTGGCAAAACTATATTGTTTATAATGACCAAACTGAAAAAATGGGCATCCACGGATCAACGCATGGGCACACCAAAGGGATTCTTTGTTGGGATGAGTCCAAGATTTCATGGCTCGTTCATTCTGTTCCCAATTTTCCAAGAACATTCGAACCTCACGGATCTGGTACAACTATATCTAAATTAGAACACGCCGAACATATATACGGACAATCATTTGTCTACGTAGAAATTGATAGATCGCCTAAAGATCCCAATTTCTTGGACAAGGTATTAAAACAGTTGTTTCTTATGGATCCTCATATTTATATATCGTCCGTGGATTACAATGATATCAAACGTCGTCTCATAAATCATTATTTGAAGAAAAAGGTACTTCCGGCCTTTTCGAGACTACCCTTAACAGACCAAATCCATCACATTGCTAAACCACATTCCTTTGAAAAGGATATATATCAAGATTATTTGGTCGAAGTCTATGGCGGTCCGTGTCGTGTAGAAAGCTGGATGCGTGGTCAACCTATGCACGAATCTGATACGGTAAAACACGTCAAGTGTATGAAAACATACCATGATGAGGTTTATACGGAGACACATGATCATTCCAAGATAGCAGTATCATCGCAATTATTGCCCATGCCTTGGACCTTCATCGGTGATTTGAATCGCATGGAATCGCAAAAAACGAGAGGCGGAGGAGGAATCATACTCTTGGACAAAGCCTTATCGAAATCATACGATAGTTTGATCATAGGATAGATTTCTATTCCAAGACCAAGACCAAGACCAAGACCAAGACCAAGACCAAGACCAAGACCAAGACCAAGACCTATACAAATAATATATTCCACCCAAAAATTACCAATACATAGACCTAAACTGTCGTGTAGTCAGCGGGTAGCTCCGTAATACTCGCCTTGTAATAGTTCTCGATGAATTTCATTGTTCCCACATCCTGACGTGTAATAAAATTAATGGCAACTCCTTTGCGTCCCCATCTGCCACTGCGCCCAATCCTATGCAAATAAGTGTGTTGACAAGTAGGAATATCAAAATTAATAACAACGCTAACCTGTTGCACATCGATTCCTCGTGCGGTTGCATTGGATGAAATCATCACGCGGTGAGTGCCTAATCGGAATTCAGTAAACGATTTAGTGCGCTGTTCTTTACTCATGGCACTGTGAATACAACATACCGCAAATCCATCAGCCATCATAGCATTATATAGATCCACCACACGTGGCACACTGTTCGCGTAAATAATGCATTGTGAGATGGAGAGTTTGGCGAACAGAGTCTTCAACATTTCGAACTTGGATCGATCATCGTCCAACGCAACATAATATTGTTGGATTCCCTCCAAATTCAATTTCTCAGCTTGCAATGTGATTTTTACCGGGTTTCGCATGAATCGTTTTGTAATCGCCAAAATTTCATCGGGGAGTGTAGCGCTAAAAAGCGCAATTTGCAAATCCTTGTTGAAGTATTGGAAAATGTTGTAAATCTGGTCTTTGAATCCAGTCGAAAGCATTTCATCGGCCTCATCCATGACCAACATTTTTACTGTGTTGATCTTGAGTATGCGTCTGCGAATCATGTCGCAAACGCGACCCACTGTTCCTACTACGACATGGGGTACCGAATTGCGAATCATCTCTGTATCATCAGATACTGGTGTTCCACCAACCAATGTCTTCACAATGAGACCATCCATGGATGCACCGATCGATTCAACTACACCGGCGATTTGATTCACTAATTCGTGTGTAGGTGCTAGAATCAAAATCTGCGTAGATTTCACGCTAGTATCTACGTGGTGTAAAGATCCGATTGTAAACGCACCCGTTTTTCCCGTTCCCGAAGGTGCTTGGGCAATCAAATCACGCTTTTGTAATATTGGCAATATCGCCGTCTTTTGGATTTGACTGGGGGCTTCGAAACCATAGCTATAGATTCCGCGTAGCAAATCGGTTTTCAAATCATAGTCGTCCCATCGTTCTATACTTTTAATCGCGTCTTCATTGGAAGGATTAGAAACGGAATCACCTTGACTATCTATTTTTACAGTATTTTCAATTATAGTAGATGTATCCATGATATTAAGTATAAAATAAAAGGTTTATATTCATTTCTCAAACTTATATAAAACCTATTCACGTTATCTATCTAGCGAAATGACTGAAATAATGCAATCGGAAATAAACAGACAATATTCTTTGTCAGATATTCAGACTATTATGTTTGAATGTTCTACCGCGTGTTCATTGGATTCTTTGGTACTGAAACGTATCGAGGAACTTGAAAAAAATTTAATTATACCATTAAATGATGAGGTATCTTCAGCGGCTAATACATCGGATTATCAGTATAATGGACAAAGAAGAACAAATAACATTGCAATTTCCTCTGGTTCTAATGAATGGATTCGTAAGGAATCGACATATGATTCTAAAATTGCGACGTCATATTCGTCAAAACGATCTGGAAATGGTCATCCTAGATCAAAAAACGGGCAACATTCCCATGATGTATTATCAAAACATCGTGATTCTGATCTATCTATGGAGTGTTGGGAAAGCATAAGAAATTTCAAACCGACCGAGTTTGTTGCTAGTGAAGGTGTTTCAAAAATAAAGAATGATTTGGCAGCCATTTTCAATAAATTGTCTTTAAAGACATTTCAAGATCAAAAACAGAATATATTAGATAAAATCATTAGCATTTTGAATCCTCATATAGTTGCATCCAATTCTGCATCGGACGATATATTGAACGAACTAATCCAGCATATTTTCACGTTATCGTGTGCCAATAAAATGATGGGTGATATACATGCTGAGATATATATAGATTTGTCATCTTTATCTCCAGTATTTAAGGCGGTATTGCTAGAAAATATCAAGAAGTATTGCAACTCAATACATGATATAAATCATATAGATCCCGATAGCGATTACGATGGGTTTTGTAATTATAATAAAAAAAATGATAACAGAAAATCAATAATATGCTTTATTATTCATCTTATCATAAAAAATCTAATAGAAAAGGAACATATATTTGATATATTATTGGAATTCATGAAAATAATTGATAGTTTTATTAATACAGAAAAAAAGGTAAATGAGGTAGATGAGATAACTGAAAATATTTTCTTGATAGTAAATCTTTCCTATGCAACTATAAAGTCGGATTCAATTTGGACAAATGAGGTTTTTCCAAAAATAATCGAAATGTCTAAAAGAAAAACAAAGGAATACAATAGTTTGTCTAGTCGGGCTATTTTTAAGTATATGGATTTAATCGATTTTATCAAGAAACAAAAGTAAGATTCGCCGTAAACAATATGAATAATATATGTCATAATAAGTTATTATTTTATTATGACAATAACATATGTGTCTGCGTTTTTAAAAATAGATACAGTTTGTGAAGATTTAGATAAAAATACATTTGAATGGAGATTAAACCATTTTAAAGATATAGCATCCACAGGAATAAATTTATGTATATTTATATCTCCAGAATTCGAAGAGATTATTCGCGAATTTTGCATCGAATATACTAACGTATATATTGTACACGTTTTATCAATAGAGGATACATGGATATATAAAACGTTGAAATCTTCTGAAGTTGATTATACATTGCCTGTGAATCGAAATGAAAAAAAAGATACGGAATCTTATTTAATATTGCAAAATTCGAAGATAGAGTTTTTACAAGAAACCCTGGTAAAAAATCCATGGAATTCTACACATTTTGCTTGGATCGATTTTTCCATATCGTATATTTTTAACCAAAAAGAATCGACTCTTCGCTATCTTAAAAAGTTATCTAATATGACGTTGTCTAATAATAATGTATTTATTATTCCTGGTTGCTGGAGTAAAAATGGCGGATATGTGATAAATATGAATTATGTATGTTGGCGATTTTGTGGCGGGTTTTTTATTGCCGACAAGAATTCAATGGAGAATTTTTGCATAGAATTTAAAAAAACGTGGTTGGATGTTCTAATAAAATACAAAATAATTTCTTGGGAAGTGAATGTTTTTTCATATCTAGAGTTGATATCTACTACATGGAGACCTATATGGTACAAAGGAGATCATACAGATTATATGATTAAAAATATTTCGTGCGATTTTATAACATATGTTTTAATAAATCATCCTTTGAGTCAACCTAAAATAATACAATACAATTATCCGGTTATTAATAATTATCTTCCAGGCTCTGCTAGTTATTTAGAATATAATGGGAAATGTTGGTTAAATACTAGATATGTTAACTATATTAATTATAAATCACATTACATTTTTCCAGATGGTTCAAACCGTATACGTAATATAAATATGATATCGGAACTAGTAGTAGATGAGGAAACAAAGAATTTGTATCCTTTGAAATATAGTGAAATGGATATGAATTCTGCGGAGTTGTATGAACATATATCAGATACATTTTCTTATGGGTTAGAGGATATTCGTCTTTATGAGCATGAAGGAAGAAGCCGATTTATTGCAACTACTGTAAATTATGCACCGGTTGGATCAAATCGAATGGTCGTCGGTGATTTTTGCTTTGATACAGCAACATATTCAAATTGCAAGATTGTTAACTCGCCTTATGAAAATGTTAAGTGCGAAAAAAATTGGTCTTTTATTTATTCAAATGAAAAAAAAGAACGTTTTGTGTATCAGTGGCATCCATTCGAGGTTGGATATTTGCAACCAGGAAATGATGATAAATATCTTGATTTTATTATTGATTGTTCTTATCAAATAAACAATCCTTTTATAACAAAATTAAAAGGGTCTACTAATTTTGTACAGATTGATGGTGGATATATTGGATTAGTTCATTATAGTGAAGATCGAGATACTATTAGATATTATTACCATAATATAATATTATTGGATGTATCATATAAACCAGTAAAAATTTCTCTACCCTTTGTCTTTTGTAAATATTCAATCGAGTATTGTATTGGAATGTGTATTGACACCGATACATATACATTTTGGATTTCACAAATGGATAGAGATCCTATTACTATAACTGTATCAAAAGATGCAATTCCGATTAATATTGATGTTGATTATGAGTAGTAATATAAATACATTTTTACACTTTTGCATATTTTATATTTTGTGAAATATTCAGAATATTCAGAAAGGTGTAAATATAATAATATAACATACTATAATATACTATAATATAACATACTATAGTAGTATTCAAGAACAAATGAAAACAAAAAATAATCGTCGTAATAGATTATCCAAAAATCGTACAATACAAAAACGACGAAGATGGTCTTTGAAGTATAAACGTTCTATTGACTGTTCGAAACCCAAGGGATTTTCACAAAGACAATATTGCAAATATGGTCGCAAAACGGGTATATAAGATGGTTTATATTGGTTGAACAACATATTCTTATGTATATACGTATAAATATATACGAATAATATAGTCGTCTATTGTAGATAAACAATTATGGTATATTCAACAATCAATTCATCTATTTATTATCCAGAAAAACAGATGATTGATCCGGAAGATCGCGGATATCAGTCATCAATGTATGAACTGGATATATTAGGTAAGACGGTTATCGTAGGGCTAGGTAAACCAAAGCACCATTTCTCAAACAAAGGTGTAGTTTTTTTTCCTATTTATTTAGTGGCTCGTGGAAGAATAAAGTCGCAAATAGGATTATTTGAGGTTAGAAAAGAAAGGGCTTTAGAAGTTATTGATGACGAGGGAGACATAGACGTAAATCAATTGGACACACCCCTTATTTTCGGATTTGTATCAGAATCGTTCATAGACAGGTCTGGATCTGATATACATGATATTTCACTTTCTCCGCCAAAGAAAGAAGATACCTCTGATACTACAGAAACCTCTGACAAAAATAAAAATCCAGAAAAATTGGAGAAAATGGAAGAAAACGATTCAGAAGACGTAGTAATATTGGAATCTACTACAAAAAAGAGTACTTCAAAAGAGATTGAACGAGCAAATACAGTTTTGTCTTCTGGTGTATTTGAAAATGATGCGAAAATTAAACCTCCTCCACTTCTCCCGGAAGAAACCGAATCTGATGTAAAATCCGCGCCGAAATACAGACCTAGTCAACAAGATTCCTGGATTGTAAAATTCATGTCGAATAAAAATTATGATATCCATGAAGTTGAAGCTAACGGAGATTGTCTATTTGCAGTCGTGCGAGATGCTTATAAACAGATCGGAAAAATAACTACTGTTGCAAAATTACGTTCTATTGTTGCAAAAGAAGCAACCCAAAAGGTTTTTGAAAATCAACGCAATCTTTTCTTGGAACTCGATTCTATTGTAAAACAACATGATAAAAGATTGCGTGAACTAAAAGACACTCTGGAAAATGATTTGAAACAACGTGCAAAAAAGTCGCAAAATAACCCCGAGGTTCTTGCAAAAATACTAGAGGATAAGAAAAAGATGAAACTACAATACGATGAAGAGTTGGTAAACCGACGTCATGCTAAAAATATGATTGATGAGAATGTGGGAGATTTTTCGAACATTCATTCTTTAGAAGAATTTCGCGCGTATATTTTGACTTCATCATATTGGGCAGACATTTGGTCTATTTCTGTATTGGAACGTGTATTGCAAATGAAGATGATCATGTTTTCTCAACGGTCTTATATTGAGGGTGCAAAAAGTAGTATTATTCAGTGCGGCGAAGTTGATGAAGAATTGCGCAGATCAAAGAAGTTTAAGCCTCGGTTTTATATTATGACCTCTTTCAGTGGAGATCATTTTAGATTAGTAAGTTATAAGGATAAATGCATATTCGAATATCATGAAATACCTTATAATATTCGTATGTTAATTATTAATAAATGTATTCAACGTGCAGAAGGACCTTTTTATATGATAGAAGAGTTTCGTGAATTTGCTGCAAAATTGGGTGCTGAAGAGGATTTACGTAGAGTTGATGGCGACAATGAAGAAGAAGATGATGAAACCGATTTTGATAAAGATACGATTTCAAAATCCGCTTTGAATGATTTGTATGATCCGAAGACAGTATTTGTATTTCATGCTAGGGCTGAAGTTTCCAAGAAACCAGGAAAAGGAACGAACGAAAAGATTGATCCCAAAGACCAAACCAAGTTTTTACCGATTCATGGCATTGATAATTGGCGCAGAAAATTAGACGATAAATGGATGGGTGCAATATTTTCAGTACAAGGAAAAAAATGGGCATCGGTAGAACATTTTTATCAAGGTGCTAAATTTAGAAAACAAAATACTGAATTTAGAGAATTGTTTAGTTTAACGCCAGATGCAATATCTGATTTGACTAACATGAATACAAAGGGTAAAAGAGAACCTGGTATGCCTATAGAACCTACGATCGCAACGAGCATTGTTTTAGCTGAAGTCGCTGGAAGTAAAAATGGAAAAACGAGTGGAAAAAATTCGGTACAAATAAGACCTACAAATATTACTATTGATCCCGATTTTTATGGTGGTAGAAATGACCAAGAACGTGAAACTGCTTTACGTGCCAAATTTTCTCAAAACGAGGATTTGAAACAGCTTTTGATTGCTACCTACCCCGCAAAATTAATGCATTACACGAGTGGGCCACCCAAAGCAGATATTTCATTGATGGTTGTTAGAAAAGAACTCTTAGTATAACTTGTAAAATGTTCGTCGGTGCATAAACGGTCCAATATATGAGAATAAAATAACATAGTATTGTAGACGAAATCATACTATTTTATTGAATATGAATAATACAACTGCAACCACAGTGTTAACAAAGTTTTTGAAGCAGGAATTCCCTTCTTTATTACTTCCCATAACTAAACAAAATAGAACCCAACGACGATCTACTGGTTCATCTATTTTTTTATCTAAGAAACCACGTGAATTTTTATTAATATTATACCGAATGGTAGTAAAAGCAGATAAGTCTTGGACAAAAATAAAACAAGAAATACATAGCACTCCTTTTTCTAAGGTGTTAGACCTTGGATCTATCCAAGGGACAAACTATAGTTATATTCCTGAGGAGATTCGCATATTGATCAATAAATCCGTAAAATATCAAACCACATATACATTTCGAATTGGCAAGGATGAATATAAAGTGAATATGGTTTTACCTACCAATAAATCGGGTGAACTGTCAAATGGAGAAGTTGCAAAATATACGCGGTTTTGTCATGAATCATTATATAAAATCTTTCTTTGGTTGACTATTGCACATCATTTTGCGCCACATGAGTGTAGTCCTGTTATGACTGTTAATCTTTTTTTTACAGATCATTTGAAAATGATTGCATCAACCAAGATGCAACCCTTGGACCAAGTTCACGCCAATACAGCTTTTACGACTAGTTGTGCACCTAGCACAGAAATAAATATTTATAGGAGTGAAGAATGGTTCAAAGTTTTCATTCATGAGACATTTCACAATTTGGGTATGGATTTTTCTGATATGGATTGTTCACACGCAGATAACGAAATTTTACAGCTTTTCCCTATCCAAACTTCTGAGGTTAGATTGTTTGAAACCTATTGTGAAATGTGGGCTGAAATTATGATGGTATTATTTACCGTATTTTTTTCAAACCGAAATAAGACGAAGATACAAAGTGATACTAAAATATTGAAACAGGTAGAAATTATATTGAAAATAGAGACCGCTTGGTCTCTCTTTCAATGTGGTAAAATCTTGGATCATTATGGGTTAACTTATGATGAATTAATAGATAAAATGTCAAATGCGTCTAGCTCAAAAAGGTCTTCCCAATATAAAGAAAATACGTATGTGCTGTCTTATTACGTTATCAAGAGTGTTTTTATGACACACGTAAATAGTTTCATTGAATGGTGTTGCGTTCCAAGAAAGACCATCGAATTTGATAAAACTCCTGAGCGTATTATTGAGTATTGTGGGCTTGTTCGGGATCTATATAAATCGCCAGAATATCTTTCTAGAATTCGATTGGTCCAAGAGTGGTTCCACCGTAATAATTATCGTAAAGATTTCGTGTCAAAAACCATGCGTATGACGGTTTTGGGTTGATAATACCATATTAGAAAAATGCTGACAATTGTGTTCATATAATTGAAAATAGGTAGACCACGAAAAGATATAGTCCATTAATTCATTTATTTTTGGATCTTTTATTGAGAAACGTATTTTTTTAGACTCTTCATAAGATTCTTCTATTGTTAATCTTTTATTCTCAATATTCAATTCATCAGTAATGTATTCAAAATTTATTCTCTCTATATCCATAGGTCCATTTACCCTTTTTTCTATGTATTTATGAAATTTGATTTTACGCAATCTTATCTCACCTTCAATTTTTTTACCAAGGATCATTTTTAACAAGCTAGCATTTTCATTTCTATAATCAATTATAGGTGTAAAATCTATTGCGTATGCATAATATTTATATCTTTGGCAGTCGTTTTGTAAGATAATAATGTCATGCCATTTTGCCCAAGGTAAAGATCTATGAATAGATGTACGTAGTTTATACATATTTATTTTTGAAAATACATTATATATTTTATGTAAAAATAAGTAAAATATCATTATAAATATCGCATTCATAATTATATTTATGTATTACTATACAATACGCGTTATATTATTTTGATATCTGATATTATACATAAATTGTCTGAAGCAATATGAAAAACTACATAAAAATTTTTTTGAAAATATTATTATTACCATGAAACTGGATACAAATAGAAAAACTATAGAACTATATCAAAATTTTGCAAATCTTGGACTTTGTGTGATTGTGGCTTCAAATATTTTGTATTATTCATGGTATAACAAAAATCTAGATTTCTCTGTTCCCGTTATTTTTACCTATTTTGTGTGCGATTTATTCATATGTAAACCAGAAATAAAAATTCATCATATGTTGGGAATCGCGGTGTTAGCATTCAAAATGTATTATCGCGATACTATAGTGGATGATTCTAACGTGGTTCTCGCATTATATAAAACCGAACTCTCAACATTCTTTTATATTTTCAAATGTTTGATGGATACATATAACATTAAAAGTACGATTTTAACAACGATGAATAATTCTCTATTCTTTGCAACTTTTTTCAAATATAGAATTTACGATTATTTTTTTGATGTTATCATAAACCCAATAACATATTCTGTATTAGATACGTATTCAGGTGGTTCACGCGAGAGTGTATTTTTTGCATGTGGTGGGATATACGGTCTTTATATATTGAATATATATTGGTTTTCTATTATGTGTAAAATCTTATACAAACCAATCAATCAGTATTTTTCCGTGTCTACTTTTATTACCGTATCTCATAAAATCCTTTCTTATTCATATTGTGTAAATATACCTATTGCTTATATTATATATTCATCTAATCCAAATGTTGCATATTTATTTGATATGATAGGAATTGTTTCTCTAAGCTACGGTAGTTATTACTATCACCAAAAAATCGTAAATTATTATAAAAAACATGGTGATATCGAGTATACATCATATAGTTTAATGAAACCTTTTGTTTTCGACAAAGCTACTATTCATTTGCGATCTTTTTTATGTTTGACTACATTTGTATATGAAACAGATTATTGGTTTATTCTTATCATTTCTGCCGGAATCCATATAAATTGTTTGTTCTCATTGGTTCAATATTTTTATTATTTGAAAAAGCAGAATGAGGTTGTAGTATACGATTTGAAATCCGATAATTGTATAGGATTTTTACAATTAACGAATCTTCTAGTTGGTGGTCCTATTCTTATGGACGTTTTGTTTGTTGCTTTAAACACTAATTATTGGATCAATGGAATTGAATTATTCTTTATTACAATATTATGTTTTATTGTTTTAAAAATAAACTCTTTTTATGAAATGAATCATGTATTTGTACACGGTTTGTTGATGCTTCAAACGTTTTGTCTATGTTTGTGCAATATACATGTATAATGATTAGGTTAGTATGATCGCACCATAAAATTGATCAAGCGATATTTTTTTATTCTATGTCATATCATAGAATAAACAACATTGGTTCTTTCGGCATCGTTGTATGGGAATCAAGGATTTGAATAGATATATTTCTGACAGATGTTCAAAACGTGCAATTTGTCGAAAACCTCTCTTGGCATTACGGAATAAAACGATTGTTATTGATACCAGCATTTATATGTACAAGTATGCATCACAGAATATTTTATTACAGGGTTTTCAGAGAATGCTTAATATATTCAACAATTATAGAATTAACCCTGTTTTCATTTTCGATGGAAAAGCCCCTGTTGAAAAGCGGGGTTTGTTGCGGGAACGTAGCCGTTTGAAAAAACAAGCTGAAAAGGAATATGCAAAAATAGAGCAATCGTTGATGGATGTTTCTTGTATTCTATCTATCGATGAAAAACAGGGTTTGGAAAAACAGTTGGATTCGCTGAAAGCTCAGATGGTTCGTATTAAACCTGAAGATATTCAATCTATTAAATCACTCTTTGATAGTAATAAAATAGAATACAAGGATGCTCCTGGAGAGGCGGATCATTTATGTGCTAGTATGGTTTATCAAAATAATGCATGGGCCTGTTTGAGCGATGATATGGACTTGTTTGTCTATGGTTGTCCTCGTATTCTACGACATTTGAGTTTGCATAACCAGACTGTTCTCTTTTACGACTTTGATCGCATACTAGATGAACTCAAAATGGATGAAAAAGAATTCAGAGAAATAACCGTTATATCTGGAACGGACTATTATCATGATCAGAAAAAAAACAATATTAATTTGCATGAAACATTACGTTGGTATTCCGAATACAAACATCAATGTCGTAAAACTGGAGATAAAATAGACTTTTACGACTGGTTGGTCAAGAATACCAAATATATATCTGATTTAGTATCGTTGAATAAAACATATGCCATGTTTTGTATTATGCCTTCTTGATACACCGCATGAACAACAATCATCCGTCTGTATCATTCGAAAACATTTTAATATAAAATTGAAATGCTTTTTTTTCATCCAAAACAACAACATGCTTCGCGCAAAAAAGTATTAGTTAAAGTTTACAGTTAAAATAACCATGTCTTCTGTTTCTGTTTCTGCTTCTTCGTCCGCATCCGCCGGTCAATCTACATTTGAACAGCTAAGTGTATACATACCATACGTATACACGAATGTGTCTAAGCAAATGATCATCAATGCATTTGAGTCTCAAAATGTTGGAAGGGTAGGAAAGGTTGATTTTGTTGCCAAGAATGATCCGAAGACGGGTCGAAATTACAACAATGTGTATCTTCATTTTACTGAGTGGGAGTCAAACCAGTATGCGGACGATATTCGCACAACTCTACTTGCAGGTGAAACATTCCAATATTACTACACTCTTCCTTCAAAGGGGAAAAAAGAACAGAAATTCTTTTGGAATCTACATAAAAATAATTTCGTAAAAAAACCCAGCGAATCTAAAAAGAAAGAGAAGACTGAGAAAAAAGAGGTTGTATTCATTGAATGTGATACTACTACAGCTGATGATTTCGAAGAAATTGCGACGGAAGATGACATGCCGTATGGATTTATTCCTATACCAGACACGAGTCTTGTTAGTTCGGACTATGTCTGTTATCTTGAGCAATCACAAGCCTACTGGATGAACCAGTGTTCTGGATATCAGGGTGTGATCGATAACTTAATTCAGCAGTTGGAGTTTTACAAGCAAAAATCTGATTCATTGGAACAGAATATTGGTTTAATAGAGCAAAATATGCGCGAAGAGCTAGACTATCAAATTAAACAAATCAGAGGAGTAGAAGAAGTTGAGGATGGAGAGGAGGGAGAATTGTATGCTGAAGAAGGATATTAGACTATATGTGTTTGTATCGTTCTCTATGTGTAGAGCTTTGATAAAAGCTAAAATATATACACCTTTGCACATTCAAAACGCCCACTTTGTGGTAAGTTATGAGTGAGCAAGGTGATGCTGATTGCGCATTTGAAATGCGCAATGGTGTAAAAATTATTAGACAATTATTAGATGTGCGTTTTTTTCATATCTATTTGCATAGAGAATATATATGAAATTTTTATATTATTATATCATCGTATTTTTTGTATTATAGAAAATATTTTTGTGAAATATTATTTTATCAAGATATTTATGCTGTGGCAGGTGCCTCAGTCTTCACAAAGTGGTGCTTCATGAATCTCTGGAGGTTGAAGTAAGTCAACTCGTCGGAAGGTTGGGTCTTAAGGAGAGCAGACAACTTGGCATCAGGGACGATGATGCGGCCATTGTTCTTGTCCTGAAGGTTGTTATTTCTGATATAGGTGTTGATCTCCTTGCTAACAGCAGTGCGTGCCATCTCAGTTCCTGATGACTTTCCGAGGAAAGATGCAAGCTCGTCGCTGATCAAGGTGGGCTTGACAAATCCAGAAGGAGCACGGTTTCCAGTTCGCTTTGTCTTCTTTCCGGAAGACTTCTGGGCAGCCTTGAGCTCTCGGCTGATAACCTTCTCTAATGTCTTGAAATCACCCTTGACGGCTGAGAAGATGCTGTTGAGCTGTTGGAGCTTGGCGCTGAACTCTGTCATCTTGGAGGCCAAAGAAGAGGCATCTGCCTCAACAACAACCTCGTTAGCGGGGGCTGCCTCAACAACAGGCGCAGGTGCAGGGGTCTCGACAACAGGCGTTGCCTTCTTTGCCTTCTTCTCCTTCTTTGCGGGAGCAGAGGCGGAGGCATCGGATGCAACGGGGGCAGTAGTAGCGGGAGTAGTAGCGGTTGGCTTTTCGGTCTTAGCGGCTCTTACCATTCTAAGTATACACAGTATATAGTTCTTTATTTAAATGGTTTAACGCATTAAATTAATAAATGCCTAAATAGTTCACAGCTAGAATGGATTGACTCTGTTTATTTATTTTAGTTTTTCTATTTTACACAGTTTTTTAAAGAAAAATATATCCATATAATAAAACGTTGCGTATGACACGATATAGAACATACATTATTACTGCAGTGATTATTTTAGTTATTGCGTTTGGTTTTAATGCAACGTTTAGCAATCCAGTAAAAGAAGGAGCTAATGGAGGAAGAGGAGGAGGTGGTCATATGCATGGAGGAAGAGGTGCTGGTGGTAATGCCGGAGTAAGAGATGGTAATATGCATGGTGGAAGAACAGGTTATTCTGGAAATAGAGGTTGGATTTATGGAAAGGGGTATTATAATAATGGAGAGCAAGTAGTTTACAACCGAGATTATACTTTTGAAGATGGATGGTTGTGGTGGTGGTATCCAATGTGGTTGAGATTATATACATATGTTTTTCCTAATTCCGGAGAGAAGGTTATCGTTGTGTATCCTGGATATGATTACTATCACATGTAATTCAAAGTTATTCGTGTTTTTATATACACCGATGAACATTTCACAAGTTTCGGAAAATGGGACAAACCGCCTAATGACGGTTTGCCTTTTTACAAGTTATAAATTGATTTATAGCCAACGTTGCCCTTGAAACTCTAGTGGGACGCTCTAAAGATACCCATTTTTGCAAGTTATAAAATCTTCAAGTGTGTAAAAATGGAT
>Ga0114968_10002038_pt1 | contig 15585 bp, 9 predicted proteins | sample M_130807_EF_Meta_FD_87020 | JGI IMG/M metagenome (GOLD analysis project Ga0114968, IMG submission 87020) | Freshwater microbial communities from Lake Montjoie, Canada to study carbon cycling - M_130807_EF_MetaG | ecosystem: Environmental > Aquatic > Freshwater > Lake | place: Lake Montjoie...
GAGCTTAACCGGGTTTGGCCGGGCAAGGTCGTTGAGTCCACGCTTTACAGTATTGTGTTGCGTTTACAGATGCGCTACGGCATTTCGGTTTTGCAAACTAAGGATGCGGCGGGTTCTGTGGCGCTCATCGGTCAATTGTATAAAATGCTACAGGAAGATTCTGAAGTATTTTCACAGGCAGGTGGTATTGTTGCTGATGCGACTGTAGCTGCTGCGGCGTATACAGAGGCGCTTTCTGCTCAAAAGTCGGCAAATCGCAGCTTGAAGCGTGTTGCGGCAGGCATGTTGTGTGCCTGTCCAGGCGTAGGTGCAAAAATGAGTGAGTCTATTTTGGATGCGTGTGAAGGCACGCTGGAAGGCGTAATGAAAAAATCGGAGGCTGAGCTGGCTCTAGTCAGTTTAGGCAAGCGGACAGTTGGTAAAGTATTGGCAAAGACATTATACGCTGCTCTTCACAGCATCTAAATAGTGAACACACTCATCGTAGTTATTATATGTCTTTTCCATGCACTGTTTGAATTCAGTGACTTTTTCTTCACTCTTTACGGGTTGTTGGCTATATACAACAGGTTGTGATGGCTTACTTTCAAAGATATTACGTGCAATGCTGCTGCCCATTCCTAAGCCGAATCCCTGTGTAATTGAGCCGAAGAAGGAGGGCTGTGACTGCTCATGTCTTACAATCATAGGAGGTGGCGCGGGCTTGTAAGGAGCTGGTGCCGGGTTAAAACCCAAGGACTGCTTCTTTGAACTGTTACTTGTGCGTGGCATTGTTTATTTATAATGCGAATAGAAAAAAATGAACAGACAAAAGTTGTCTTCATCTTTCAACAAAAAATGGAGCTATCTATTAGTGAGCTTAATACCGAGGATGGGACAAAATGCTATATCCCCTGGAATGCATGTAACAAAGATGTACCGGACAAGGAGATTCTGCGCATCCTTTCAACCTATGGTGTAAAGGATGTGCCCCTAAATTACGAACTGTTTCGACAGGCATTTGTACATCGTTCCTACGTAGATAGACCGGAGGGTCCCAGTGTCCAGACTACTGGTGAGCGTGTTATTGTTGCACCGCGACCCGATGGTGTTATGCCGCTCAAGCTTGCCGATAATGAGGAGCTGGAGCATCACGGTGACGGCATCCTTCAGGCAATTACGGCGGAGTACCTTTGCATGCGCTACCCTGGTGAGGGTGAGGGCTTCTGGACATCACTGCGCTCCAATCTTGTAAATAACAAGATGCTGGGGCACCTGGCTGAGAAAATTGGCATGGGTAAGTGGCTAATCGTCAGTCGTCACGTAGAGGACCTGTGCAATGGTCGCCGCAATTTGCGCATTCTAGGCTCCATGCTGGAGGCGTGGATTGGCGCGCTATACAGGGACCTGGTTGTTGTTGACAGGGGTAAGGCATTTGCGCGGGCATTTGAGTGGATTGTATGCCTGTTTGAGACCCACGTGGATTTTGCCGACCTTATTAGTTCCCAGAAGAACTATAAGGACACGCTACTAAAGCATTACCAAAGCACATTTCACACGCCGCCGAAGTACAAGGAGGTCGCTGTGGAGGGTCCTCTTCACAACCGTACATTTACGATGGGTGTACTTCATCCTGATGGCTCTGTTGTAGCAACTGCGGTTGCGCGAAACAAAAAAGTGGCGGAGCAGGAGGCGTCACGAAAGGCGCTTATCAAGATGGGCGTGATTAGTGCTAGTGCGCCGCAGCGTGTGGAGGATTAGGTCCTTTGACTCTTATATATTGCAGCACACGCTGGGGAACAAAGTGGCTTAATCTTATTGCCACCAGCCTGTTTGACACAACCATAACAGCTCTTCTTATCACAAATAACACAATCCCAATGATAACAGTTCGTCAAGTCATCGTTAAAGTGGGTTAGTTTTTTACAGTTACAGCAGGCGCGCAAATCTGTGGCATACTGCGCGACGGTCTTACAAGAATCGCAGGTATTGCACCACATGCCCTTGGCAATCTCCTTCTGGCTTGCGTGAATGGTTTGTTTGGGTAAGCGTTTGATGACGGTCTTAGGTGCGACTTTGACGGGCTCCTGCTGCTGCTTCTCTTGCTTCTGTTCCTCTTGGTCTTGTGACTGCTCTTCTTGCTCTTGCTTCTCAGGAATAGGAGCATCCCTTCTAGAGCTTTGTCTAGCTGTAGGCGCAGTTGTTAACACCGAATCTCTCCAGGTCTTATACTGTGCTAGTTCAGCTTTGACCTGTGCCAGCTCAGATTGTATTCTGGTGTTTTCATTTCGTAGGTGTGTAATCTCATAATGATGGTTGCATGCTATAGGTTTCTGTTCATGTGCTTCGTCTTCAGGTAAAATCATATTAATCTCATTAATAGGCTCTTGCGACTCTTCTACTACTACATTCTTTTTTTCAACTGGTTTAGCCTTAGGCTTGGTATCAGCCGCAGTGATTTTGCTACCCTGTAGCCAATCCTTAAACGACACGGTACAGACATGCTTGCTATGGAGACTCATACCCTTCTCAAAGCACAGTCCTACACCAGGACACAATATGTACGTGTGACCCGAACAGTTAAACTCTGGATGATAGCTTTTGCTATCACAACTATCCTTATTAATGACACACTTTATGAGGTCATTTTGCTCATGTGTCGTAATGTGCTTTCCTAATTGCCCTCTTTGGCACTGTTTATTACAGACCGGACATTCATAGTACGGTGGTGGTGGCATTTCAACCTAAAAATATAGGGCTTGGCGAAATGTCAATTTTTATTATTGCACCACGCAAATAATGACACAAGTAAAATCGTTGTTTGAATTTAGAGAGATGTCAGATGCTCCTGTGGTAGCAAAAGGACCCAAAAAATTTGGACCATTAAAAAGGACTGCTGTTGCATTTGATTCTAAAATTGCACCCACTGCAGCTAGTATTGCCGAAGACTTTTCAAAAATTGCGCCTATAGCATTTACTGGGGTGCCCCCGGCTCCGCTTGTTGAATTAGCGGCACAGCCCTTACAACAGCAGCGGCTTGGTGAAATGAAGGCGGTACGTGAGGCTCTTGAGGCACCTGCTCCTGCAGCTGAAGCCAAGGAAGCTGAAGCTGAAGCCAAAGAAGACGAAGGCGTTATTGACCTGGATGCAGTAGTTGGAACAGCGGCTCCTCTTGTTGCAAAACCAACCATACAAATGGGCAAACCGGCTGTTACTGTAAAACCAACAATAAGAATGGCAAAGACTGCGGGTCCGACAATCAAGGAGTCTGCTGTTGCTCCTGCTCCTGCTGTTGTTGCTGAGGTCTCAGACCCGGCAGTAGCAGAGCTAATAAAACACGTAAAGGAAAAAATCGATAGCGGGACAGATAAAATTACACCTGATATATTTGTACCTGAAAATAGACGTGCGCACAAGCCTTTTATTATTCAGACATTCAAAAAGTACCATTTACCAAAAGCCTCTGAGGACCCAGACCCAGAGACCTGTATGAAGGCTGCGAAGGCATCCAGTAAGGAACTCAAGACCTTTCAATACCAGGCGTTTGTACGCGATTATTTACAAAGAGCCAGTCCCTACCGCGGTCTTCTTGTATATCACGGCTTAGGTTCCGGTAAAACATGTACATCTATCGCAACTGCAGAGGCGCTTTATGGCGCCGGCAGTCGTAAAATCATTATAATGACACCTGCCTCCCTAAGCGGTAACTTCCGCGGTGAGATGAGTAAATGCGGCTATTTTGCCTTCCAACAGGAGAATCACTGGAGCTTTGTTGAAGCGTCTGTTCGCAAGGGCGGACCCGAACTGGCTTTTTTGACAGATACACTTGGCTTGCCTATTGACTGGATTAGAAAGATGAAGGGTGGTTGGGTTCCTGACCCCAGCCTACCATCTAACTGGAAAGAGCTAGACCCTGCAACACAGGGTGTTATTAATGAACAGATTCAGCGCCATGTAAATAGTCGCTTCCAGTTTATTAACTATAACGGCTTGAGTGAACGCAAGGTGCGTGAATGGGCGTGTAAAACTCCTAAGATGTTTGACGGTGCTGTAATCATTATTGATGAAATCCACAACTTAATTCGTACTATCAATAACAGTAACCTAGAGCACTTTTTCAAGGAGGAGCCACTGGAACCCGAATACACTGCCAAGTACTGCCAGACGGGTAAAAAGTACCGCATTGGTTATTTGGTTTATCGTCTATTGTGTAATGCTGTAGGCGCTAAAATCGTCGGTTTGTCCGGTACACCTATTATTAACTACCCACAGGAACTTGGTATCATTGCTAACATTCTAAGTGGAGACATGAGATTTGCGTCTGCTACATTATCCGCTACTAGCAACAAGGACACGGTTGAGAAATACTTCCAAATGCATCCTGAGGTTGATATTTCTTCTGTTGTTTCCAATGGCGGTATCTTATCTATTAAACTGACTCCTGTACCCAGCGGACATCGCAAGGTTGTTACTAAAAAGGGGGAGCTTCGTGGATTTGTACGCGATGAGGACTTGGCTGCGGAAGGCTCTGAAATGAGAAGAGAGCGCGATATGCCTGCATGGTTAGGACGTGTTGAGGCGGGTCTCAAGAAACTAGTAGGTGGTTCTGCAGGAGTATTTGAGAACATCAAGTTTGGCGTTGATAAGCGCCTTCCTGATATTGAGAAGCCTTTCGTAGATACTTTTGTCAATACGGAAACACTCAGTCTACAGAAGCCCAATGATACTGTTTTGACTGCACGCCTAGCCGGTCTAATCTCCTATTACAAGGCTGGCAAGCCCGAATTGGTAGCCAAGGTTGTAAAGGATGAAATTGTTGAGATTGAAATGAGTGATAGACAGCTTCAACAATACACCATTGTACGTAACGCTGAGATTAAACAGGAGGAAGACGAATCGAAGCGGGCGCGCAAGAAGGCGCCACCAAAGAAGGATGCGCGTTATGAAGAGGTGATGAAGTCACAGAAAGGCACCTTCAAGATTTTCAGTCGCGCCTCTTGTAACTTCGTCTTTCCTGATGATATTCCCAGACCACGCCCAGGTGATGAGAACTTGGCTGCCGTAGAACTAGGTACTGCCGCAGAGGATGAGGAAGGTGTTGGTGGTGTTATTTCTGAGGCTGTTCAAGACGATGTGATTGATGCTGAGGCGGTAAAGCCAACCTTGGCTGAAATTGCGGCTGCAACAAAGGAGGACCCCTATCAGCGTGCTATTCAAGCTGCGCTAAGCTCACTGAAGGCTACTGGCGAAGAAGTTTTCAAAAAGGACAGCCTTATGATTTACAGCCCCAAATTCCAAAAGGTTCTTGATAATCTAGAAACATCAAAGGGTCCTGCGTTAGTCTACAGTAACTTCAAGACGCTGGAAGGTCTTGGTATCTTTGGCTTAGCTCTAGAATTTCAAAAAGACTATATGCGCCTTGATGTGAAACAGGAGGGCGGTCAATGGAATTTAGCTCCTGAACTGCTGGAGGAAACAAATCTTGGCAAGAAGCGTTATATTACGTATAGCGGCGACGATGATGCCGCCAAACGCGATTTACTCAAACACATTTTCAATGCTAACTGGGCGAAGCTGCCTGCAAATCTGGTGGCACAGGTCAAACAAATCAACGGTGGCTCAGAAAATAACATCAAGGGTGAGATTTCTATGTTGTTTATGATTACGCAATCCGGCGCTGAAGGTATTTCCTTGGAAAACGTGCGCCAGGTCCACATCATGGAGCCCTATTGGAACTACGTTCGCTTAGAGCAGGTTAAGGGACGCGCAATTCGTATTTGCAGTCACAAGTCTTTGCCTCCTGAGGAGCGCACAGTTGAGGTGTTCACATATATTTCTAAGTTCTCTGAGGGACAGAAAACAGAGCGCCGTGTTGACCAGACTCTAATGATTAAAGATGGCGGCTTGACGACGGACCAACAGATTCTGTCTGTTTCCGATGGTAAGCGCAAGTTAGCCGACTCATTGGCGTCTGCTATGAAGAATGGCGCGGTCGACTGTGAATTAAACAATAATGAAAACGGCGAAGGCATTGCATGCTATCGTTTCCCTGAAGCCACTATGGACATATTGTTCAATCCTAACTTGGCTGAAAACATCACTGAGTCAGCGGCTGCTGTACGTGAGAAGAAATAGTCCCTATAAAATATCTTTGCATGTAGTAAGATGAGTCATCCTACGCGCAAAAATAAGCGCAGTAGCAGTCCTAAAAAATCTAAGAGTCAGCAAAAACCTTCTAGACCCCATTCCACAAGAAAGAGCGGAACTTTGTACTTTCCTCCCGATATATACAAGGGATTAGTAATACCTAATAAGGTAAATCCTTTGCAACACAAGGTCAAGGAGGTTATTGTCAAAGCCAAAATGACTGCTAAGGAAATTGAAGACAAGGAGGGTGCCTATTTTGATGAGGATGCTGCAGATAAGATTTACGATGAAGATGTTGATGTTTATGTCGAAGATGATACTGGTGAGCGCACACTTATTGCCAAGTTACGTAAGAATGTAGTCAGCCCCGACCTTATCAAACTTGGTTGGGAGGGTTTCTGGACCAGTGCATCACCGTCACTAATGAGAGGTGCTGCTGCTGGTCCCATTCAGTTAAAAGGACGCTACTGGAAAAAGCGCAAGCCTATTGAAACACAGGGACACGCCACACGTTACATCCAGCCCGATGGTACTGTATCCAAGATGCGCGTGAACAATCAGGTGTTTAGTGCAGTCCTAGGATACTTTAATGCCGGCACAGCTATGCATAAGATTCCTTGCCGCTTAACAACATATACACGCCTGCACTTTGAAAACTTCAAGCATGGCTTGCCTTTTATTAGCGCCTTGGATAACTGCTTCAAGAAACTCATACCAGACAGATACGATAAACAAAAGGAGGCGGCTGATGCCAAGCCCTTCTTGCGTATTGCCGACACTGCCTTTAGCTCCGTAACTGTCAATCGCAACTTCCGCACGGGGCTACACATGGACGATGGCGATTTCCGTGGTGGATACGGTAACTTGTCTGTTATTGAGCGTGGGTCCTACCATGGTGGCTTTACTTTGTTTCCCCAGTATCGCATTGGCTTCAATATTCGCACAGGTGATTTCTTGGCGATGGATGTTCACCAGTGGCACTGTAACACGGCTATTTATGAAACTGAGGAGGACAAGGCGGCTAACAAGGACTTGCCCCGTATTCACAGTGACAAGATTGAGACTGGTACGCTGGGCGTAGATAAGCAATACAGTCGCGTATCTTTTGTCTGCTACTTACGCGAAAAGATAGCCGATTGTGACAAGAAGGAGACCTTGGATTATTTCAAGGAGCTGGGATTTGACCAGAAGAAAATGACACTGGACAAGAGCAAAGCACGCGCAAAGTCAATGAAGGCGTCTGAATAAAAATTGACATGGTATAATGTACAAAATAGTATTTTAAAAATGCTATTTCGTATGGTACTCAATATGTTTAAGCCAAAGCAGCAACTGTTGCTAGGGCGCTGGGGCTATCACTGGGAAATTACTAGACATAACAAAAGGACTACTTGCTAACCATGTTAGTAATGTTGGTTGCGGTATAGGCGTTAAGCCCGGTTGTTTATCTCTATCAACATACTGGGGGCTTCACCAATATATTTTCCATTGTGTAGACCAAACCAATTTTGCATTTTAGGGTGTGTATAGAAAATAAATCCAATTAAAAGAGGCGCATGAATCCTAAAATTGGTTGCTTAATGTGGTATAACAGCGCTATTTCTAAGTATGCTGATATCAACTATGCAATAAATCAAGCCTATTGCAAAAAACACGGATATGATTTAATACGCTCTTCAAAGGCTGTTTACACTGATGGGCGGACACTACATTGGGAGAAAATTCCTATGATGCTTTTATACCTAGATAAATACGATTATATTGTGTGGATTGATGCCGATGCGCACTTCTATTTGGATGCTGCGTGTTTAGAAAATGTTATTAATGCGCACCCTAATGTGTCCTTGATATTTAGCGGTGACCTTAACCAGAATAAACTATGGGAAATAAATTGCGGCTTTATGATTGTTAAATCAGATACTGTAAGCCGCCGTCTATTAACTATGTGGGCGTACGATACAATGATAAAAACTAAGAATACTTTTCCATACTGGGAGCAGGGCGTCTTATGGTACATGTATTCACTTAATCTTGGTTCTATACGCGCACATAGCGTTATTATACCCTATGGACTACTACAGCATTTTTATGAGCATGAGCTAGTTACGTTTGGACAAAATAAGTACACCCTAACTAAAAAACCGTTTATCCATCATAACCCAGGAACCTTTGCTTTGGACCGATATAAGTCATCAAAAGCCTATTTTGACCTGCATTTTGCCGAAAATATAGGAAAAAATTGAAAGACTTCGGTTACCTGTAGATTAGTTGTTGCGAGATAGCAAAGAGGTATTGCGCCTGGCTCATAGTTTAGTTGTGACCAGGAGGTCCATGGATCGAAACCATGTCTCGCAAGAGTTTTTTAACTGTAAAGCGGGTCTAGCGCCTCATACTTGTCGCATCCCTGCAGGAAATCACGCACCTTCAGCACCTCACGGAAGTCACGTGTTACCTGTGCACGCTCCTCAATGCGGTCCGCCTCCTTCATTGTAGCGCGACACTGCGGTGATTCCAACCACTTGAGCCGAGCTAGTAGCTTCTCATATGGTAGAATCCCGTCCTCACGCTTTGGAATAGTAATAGATAGCTTGAAATTCATCGTGGCTTTTGAGTAGAAAAACGGCGCGCTTGATGATTCAATTTTTACATTGTGAAAAAAACGTTTTATTTTCTTTTTTTGGCTTTTTATTGTATTTTTATTTAAGCACGCGCATAGCCCTGCGCCTCCATCCAAACGTACATGTTCTGCGTGCCCATCTCCTCATTGCAGGCGCGGCAAATAGGGTGCAGATTCTCCGGCTTGTTGGTACCAGTGCCGGCAACAGCATCAACATGACCCATCTCACAGGTGGCGTCCGTAATAGCCTTCTTGCAGCACCAGCAGGCACCGTCCTTTGAGTCGCCCATGTCACGGCGCCACACCAGCTCCCGCAGGCGCTTAGGGATGGTCTTGCGCCCAATATGGGGCTGTGCAATGGTGGCATGGCTGGACAGCTCTGCCGTCACGGCGTCAAAGTACTCCTGGCGCGCCAGCTCACTAGTCGTGCGCCCAATCCAAAGCTTCCGCTGCTCCGCAGTCTCATGCCAGTGGTGCGCGTGGCTGACAAGAATGTCAGTCTTCGCATCATCTGCAGTCAGGAGCTGGACGAAGATGGCAAACAGACGGCTAGGGCTGACCTTGACCTTAACCTTGTCCATGAAGGCGAAGAAGCGCTCCATCTGCTCCGTGAAGGCGGCGCGCGACTCATCGGTGGATGCAAGCTTGGCGGGCGTTTTGTGCATGTACTCATTGATTTGACTGTCAAGGGTCATGAAGGTCGCCGTGGTCGGCGCCTGGCTCAGCAGGTACATGCGGCAAATCCAGTGAAGCCAGAAGCGCTCCGCCTTGACGTGGCACTTTGAGCGCAGAATCGCCTTCATAGGCGACTCCCACATCTGGGTCGCGGTCAGGGCGATCAGCGGAACATGGTGGTAGTTCTTCTGCTTGTCGCAGCCCGTCACAGGCTTGCCCTTGGACAGGCTAAGGAAGAGCGCGATGCGCTGCTCCTTTGTCTGAATGCCATTGATGGTCTTCAGGTCCAGGCAGTAGTCGTTGAAGATGTCGCGCTCATCCTCAGTAAAGTAGGCGACCGCCTTATCAGTCTCCTCCGCAAAGGCACGCGTATCCACCGTCTCCTTGTAGAACAGGTGGACGATGCTGCCATCGTCGTGCGTGTGCTTGAGCGTGACCATGAAGGGCTTCTTGCCAGGTAGGGCAACGGGCGCGGACTTGAAGAAGCTGCGCAGAACAAAAAGGCGGTGCTGCCCGTCCACGCACTCGTACTCAAAGGTGGAACCCGCGGGCTTGTCGTCGCCCGCCTGGAACTTGTAGAGCGTAATGGGCGGCAATATGCCCGCGTGCATCACGGTGTGGATAAGGTCACCCATCATGGCGGCGTCCCAGCAGATGTCACGCTGGTAGCTGGGGTGAATATCAACACCCTTGTCCAGGCGCTTCATCACGTTCTTGAGGGGCAGGGTCTCACAGGGGGCAGTGCCCACAAGGATAGGGTTGAAAACACGAATGGCGCTCATTTTAGCTGGTTACGTAAGTTTCTTGACTTATGTAAGGGCAGGGCACCTTTTATATTTTGATGATTTGTGATTTCAATTTTTCTTATTTTCTGATTTATGAAATCGTAAAATAAGTATTTTGCGCCCTGTTTATAGCTTGCGTGTCTTGCGGCTTGTTTTGCTTGCCTTTTGCGTCTTGACATTGTGCTTTGACGGCATCTTTTTCAGACGGAACTCTGTCATGCCTGTCTTCTTTGATACTACATCGCCATATTCAGGGTAGGTCTTCTTCAACAAGTCCGACGCGTCCTTCATGGGCTTCAGGCGCTCCTCAAAAGTGCCTAAGCCGCCTGTCTTGCCGTAGTACTTTGTGATAAAGCCAACACGATTAAAACGAATAACAATACCATCTTCAATAAAATACTTGATAGTGCGCTCTACGTCCTCCTTCTGACCGTTTTCCGCTGTCAGCGTGAGTTTTAGATTTTTGTTATCGGGACGGTTGATTACACCGTAAAAAGCACCTACAATGTAGTTTAAGCAGTCACCAACTTCCTTACGGGCTTTTCTAAAGTAGGGATTAAAGACCGGATAGACTCCCCATATGTATGCCTTGTGTTCCTCTGTTGTTTTGAAAGCCTCCTTGAAAAAGTGGTCCAGGGGCTTGCCCTTGAATTTTGATAGGGACAGGTCAACGGATGCAACGTCGTCGTCGAAAAACACAATGTGTTTGCCTGCGGGAAACTGCTCCATGATGAACTGACGCTGGGGAACTAATCCCTTCTTGCCAACTATAAGTTTGCCGTAAAGATTTGCGTCTAAGGTCTCTTTGTATATTTTGTGCTCTGCCTCATTTGCTACATACACATTGATGCAGTCCTTGGAAATGTTGTTATTTTTGAGCATAGCCAGGGTTTTCTCATTGCAGAGTTGGGCTCTGTTGTAACTGGGAACGGCAACTATGTACTCACTATTAGTCATTCTAACAGGGGCTGTGTTTTTTTACTCAAGTAATACAACTTGTGACCATCATAACCGTCGCGTATATAATCAACTTGAAAGCCCTTATTAATCCAGTACTGTGGCGCCTGAAAATCAAATGTTTCGACGGTGATTTGACTGGCGTTGAGGTCCACGACCTTATTGAATAAAAGTGTCCCGACACCTTGTTTCCGGTGCTCTGGGACAACTATCATGAGGTCAATATGAACAACGGACCACATGATTTCACATCGCAAGGCGCCGACTAGTTTATTATCTTTATGGGCGGTGAAGATATGCTGTTTGTAATCGGACTGCTTGCCAATTGTTTTCTTTGAATAAGCGGTAAAATTGCGGTCGAAGAAATCGGATACTTCGGCTGTTGTTTCTGTTAGGACCTGGATTTCCATTTAAGCGTATAAAAACATCTGGCTTTAATAGAAAATAAATGCCTGCCCGTCGCTCCCGTTCTAACAGAAGGCACAGACAGCGGGGTGGGGCTGGTTTAACAATTATTAAAGATGACTCTATGAACACACGTAATGTTGCATCAGAAGCAAATGAAGAAGGCAAAGCCCTTCTTGATGCTTGGATGGCTGCTAACCAAGAGGACATTAATAAAATTCTAGAACTTTTCGACGCCGATGGAGAGCCTATTAAAGGTGGAGATTTTCCTGAGGGATGTGTAACTGCTACCAGTTTCAATGACTTATATAAATGGACTATGTTACCAGTTGTAAGAAAGTTGGAGAGTCTCAAACCCGATGGACAAATTACGGTTACTTTTGGAATAGACTTGCGTGACCCGAAATTAAGGGCTGATTTGAGAGCTGGTAAGACTGCTGCCAATGCTAATGACCTTGTAAGTCCTTTAGAAAATGCAATCTATGTCGCTCTTAAAGATAAGTTAAAGCCTAGAAAGTTTGACAAGGGTTTATTTAACTATGTATTATCTGGACCTAGAGCTAAAATTCTTGAAGTTGATGGCGGTGCTGATTTCAAAGAGGCTACAATTGCCGCTATCTGTGACCGCCCCCTTGTGGATAATGTTACACCTTTTGGAGTAAAATACACACCAACAAAAGAGGATATTGATGCTGGTAATGTAACGGTTTCATTCTATTACAAACACGATATAAATGACCCTGAGTCAAAGGAGCCTGGTACTCACTTTATTGAGGCTACTGGTCCTTGGCACAGAGTTACATGGCTGGAAACAAGTATGATGCAGTGTGTATATGAGGCTAAATTGAAGACTGATTTAAAAAATGAGAATATACCCTACGGTAAATGGCTTTATGGTGCGCTCTTGCGTTGTGCCAAATCTGTTGCTTACACGATTAAAGTACAAAAAAGTTTCGCGGACGCATCCACTAGTCCTACAGGAAGAGCTTGGCTAGCACCTAGCTATCCGCCAACACACCCTACTCACGCTGGACAAAAAATCAATGGTGTTCCTCCTCCTATGACACCAGCACTTTTCACAGGGCGGCGTACAGGCGGAATGGCATTTATTTTACTACAGAATCTATTCCATGCAGACCATTTTTCTTTTATTACTCCACTAGCCCCTATGGAAACTGTAACACATTCTGGTACAGGCAGAACATTTAGTCTAGGCACTTCTTCTTGCGATGCAAACTTTATTTTAACACAGAAGTTACAGTTAGCCAAAAAAGACACACCACGCTGCCTGCCCCCTGCCGGCACACACGCACACGAACTATCCATGGTTACGTCTATCCTATTTCCTGATTTAGATGTAGAAACCAAAGCTACAACACAAGTAATAGGGCATTTCTTATATGCAAAATACGTATGGGCTAAATCTGGGCGCGCAGGACCTATGCCTATGTTGCCAGATACATTGGGCTCACGTGTGTTCTTAAATGCTGCAAATAAGTACACCGTTCCTAATTACTCTATTGGATTACCCAATCCTATTGATATTCCAGCTATCGAATCTGCTGCCGAAACTCCCCTAATTTCTATAATTAGCTCTGGACGTCAAGATTCTGGAAATCTCCTTGATTTCAAACAGAATATGCTTAACGGCGGCTATAAAATACCAGACACGGAGCTTACAAAATCCATGATGGCATCTGAAATTGATGATACCGAAACCCTATCTAATGCTGCTGCTGCAGGATATGGAAGTTTTGGTGCTGGTGGATTTTTCGGTGATAGTGCAAAGGTTTGGACTAAGGCAACAGATGCAAACGGATTAAAAAAGTATGGCAGTATGGCTGTAAAAGCCGTTCGTGTTATGTATAAAAAGGATATTGATATCGACAGTGCTGTTATGCCTTACATGGTTGAAACTAACGTTAGTGGAACTCCCTATTTACTTGGATATCCTGTAAAGATTGGCGACCCTAGTTCTGGTGCTCAGCCTAAATTGACTCCTAGTGATAAGCTTTCTATAGATAAAAATCAAGAACTGGTAAAAATAACTTCTGCAAATGGTTCTGAAAAAACTTTTGTTCAAGCTGTCAAGGAATGGGCAAGTGCTGCACGTGAAGCCGCTGGAGCTCCTGCGCCAGGAAATACTATCACCGGTGAACCTAAAAAATCTTTGAAGTCTATATTTGACTGGACTTCAAAAACAGGCAGACCTGGTGCAGCTGGAGGTCGTCGCAGAAGCAGTCGCCGTAACAATAGAAGCAGTCGCAGAAACAACCGCAGAAGCAGCAGACGCAATAACAGACGCTATTAAACTGACTGTGTGATATAAATAAAAATCTGTATTACAGTTTTATATTTATTATTTATGTTTGGTTTAGAGCCAGCCACAGCGCACATCCGTAGGAAAGGCAACTGACAAGGCAAAACGATTGTTCATATCCAGGCGTACCTGTGCCTGCGTCATATTGTAATCAAATATGCGGAACCAGGCAACCGCGATTTCCTTATCATATGCTTCGTTACTGTGTAAGATATACATATACTTAAATATCTTGTCTTTTAGCTGGTTGATAGGTCCAACTTGTTTGACCACAGGTTCGCCGTTTATGTACATTGTTAAGCCTGTTGTATCGTCAATTAGCCATGCCAAGTGTGTCCATTGCTGTGAGGGTAGCGTGTCTGCTATTTCAAGCTTTGGTCCAGTTTTGTTCTTCTGGCAGGAAAATTCCATTCCTATATTATTTTTGGTAATGGCGCTGAAAATTTCATCCTTGTTGTACATATCGCCTGTGCACTTATTTCCGTATTGCTTCATATCACCAGGCTGGTGATTACAGAATTCCCAGAAACGGAAGGGACCATACGGGTCCTTTTGCAAATTCACCATCATTGTAATTCCCTTAAATGCACTGGTGTGAATTCCATGATTAATTTTGATGTAATTATCCCTGCCATTGAAAATTACGCATTTCTTAGAATCGACCATTGCGGTCTGTAAATTACCTACAACTGTTGAATTTAGTGTTCCACACCGGTCATCAATAGTTCCCTGGTAAAAGTCCCAGCGGGCAATAGGGAAAAACATCGGCTGCATTTGGTACATAGAAATTTCAGGCACCTTGTAGAATTTCTCCTTGTACTTCATTCTGATATAGAACTTGTACTCCACAGAATTATTGAACCATTCAACATGGAATTTAGTCGGTCCTAATTCTTTAACATCCACATTAAATTCACTGGACTCATAAATTACGGGCTCAGATTGCGGCATCCACTTGTTTAAAATTATGTTCTCATTTGCCGTAATTTTAATTCCGTCATCGCTACAGGTCCAGAATTTACTGGTATAAACCTTATCTGTAACAATTTGTCCCTTAAAACGTATGAGTGACTTTACGGAGCGAATTTTCTTACACTGCATCTCTTTCTTTTGTTGAGTATTATCAAAATCAGGAAAGGATTCACAGATTTGCCTACCAAAATAAATTGGTGCTGCGCGCTCCTTTTCAGTCCATTCATAGATATAATACGATAAACCAGTAATTTCACCCAGCTCCTCTAAGATATTGTATCCTGTTGACTGGACCACTAGACCGTAAATATCGTAGGCGGCTTGCCGTCTGACCTGCAAGTCATCTGAATCTAAGCCCGTTGTTTTCGACTTGTAATAATCTTTAATTTGCGACCAGGTTTTATCCGAGAATTTATTCATGTCTGATTGTGTTCTAGGATACATACTGGCGCTTTTCTGGAAACCATTTTCTAGAGCCGCCCGTTGTACACAGTGTAGTTCAAAGGGTCCGGTGGCATTGGCGTCTTTTTGGCATTCGTCAAAACTGTTACCACCTTTGATGAGGAAAGACGCAGCGCCTCTTGAATCAGGGTGTTTGCCTTTGTACATGGTTTTTAGAACTGAACCATAATAGTACATTGCGTCGTAACGACTGCAGACACCATATCCAAAAAAAGCATCCTGTGATACTATATTTTCATGTAATTCCAAGTACTGTTTTGCTATGC
>Ga0114968_10002039_pt1 | contig 15584 bp, 16 predicted proteins | sample M_130807_EF_Meta_FD_87020 | JGI IMG/M metagenome (GOLD analysis project Ga0114968, IMG submission 87020) | Freshwater microbial communities from Lake Montjoie, Canada to study carbon cycling - M_130807_EF_MetaG | ecosystem: Environmental > Aquatic > Freshwater > Lake | place: Lake Montjoie...
ACCGAGCGCGTGTACCGCAAGGTCTGGGAAATGGCTGCGCTGGCGGGCTTTTTGTTCGGCCGTGAAGTGGCCAAGGCCATGCTCACGCGCGGGCGGGGCACAATAATTTTTACCGGCGCCACGGCCAGCCTGCGAGGGGCTGCGGGCTTTAGCGCGTTTGCCGGCGCCAAGCATGCGCTGCGCGCGCTGGCCCAAAGCATGGCGCGCGAGCTCGGGCCCCAAGGCATCCATGTGGCGCACACCGTGATCGACGGCGCCATTGACACCGCCTTTATTGCCCAAAACTTCCCCGAGCGCTACGCCACCAAGGCGCACGAGGGCATTCTCAACCCCGAGCACATCGCCGAGAGCTACTGGCAGCTCCACCGCCAACCGCGCAGCGCCTGGACCCACGAGCTGGACCTGCGCCCCTGGTGCGAAACCTGGTAACCCCCTTTTTTTGGAGCCTTTGCAATGGCCAAAACACTCGAATTTTTCTTTGACTTCGGCAGCCCCACCACCTACCTGGCTTCCACCCAGCTGCCCCAGATCGCCCGCGAAACCGGCGCGCAACTGGTTTACAAACCCATGCTGCTGGGCGGCGTGTTCAAGGCCACGGGCAATGCCAGCCCCGTCACCATCGCCGCCAAAGCGCGCTGGATGGGCACAGACCTGCCGCTGTGGGCGCAGCACTACGGCGTGCCCTTTGCGTTTAACCCGCATTTCCCGATCAACACCCTCACCCTGATGCGCGGGGCCTGCGGCGTGCAAATGCACGCGCCCCAAGACTTCGAACGCTACTTGCAGGCGGTGTTTCACGCCATGTGGGTCGTACCGCAAAACCTGGGCGATGCCCAGGTGCTGACCGCCGTGCTGGAAGCCGCAGGCTTTTCGGCACCGACCTTTATGCAATGGGTGGCCGATGCCGAGGTCAAAGCCCGCCTCATGACCAACACCGAAGAGGCCGTGGCCCGGGGTGCGTTTGGCGCGCCCACCATTTTTGTGGGCGAAAAATTGTTTTTCGGCCAGGACCGGCTCGACTTTGTGCTCAAAGCGCTGGCCTAAAGTCCTGTTCTCACGCCCCGTTTATTGAATGCACCCTATTGAAAGACGCTTATGCACCGCGTAGCCATTAGCAGCACCGGGATTTTTGTCCCGCCCGAAACCATCACCAATGAAGAGCTGGTCCACGCCTACAACCGCTACGCCGCGCTGGAGAACGCGCGCAACGCCCAAGCCATCGCGGCCGGCACGCAAGTGGCGCTGACCGACTCCAGCGTCGAATTCATCGAAAAAGCCTCGGGCATCCAAAGCCGCTATGTGCTTGAAAAACAAGGCGTTTTAGACCCCGAGCGCATGCGCCCCCGGTTCACGCCCCGCCCCGATACCGATATTTCACTGATGGCCGAAATCGGCGTCAAAGCCTGTCAGGACGCGCTCACTGCCGCCGGCAAAACCGCTGCCGACGTGGATGGACTGATCTGTGCGGCCGCCAATATGCAGCGCCCCTACCCCGCCATGGGCGTGGAAATTCAGACTGCGCTAGGCATCAACGGCTACGCCTTTGACATGAACGTGGCCTGCTCCTCGGCCACTTTTGCGATTGAACTGGCCTATAACGCCGTGCGCACTGGACAGTCGCGGGCGGTGCTGGTGGTGAACCCGGAAATCACCTCGGCGCACCTGGCCTGGAAAGACCGCGATTGCCACTTTATTTTTGGCGATGTGTGCACCGCCATCCTGGTCGAGCGCCTGGACTTGGCGCCGGCCGGCGCATTCGAGATTTTGGGCACCCGCCTGCTAAGCACGTTTTCCAACAACATCCGCAATAACCAGGGCTTTATGTCGCGCGCGGAAGACCGCGACCCCGAAGACCGCGACCAGCTCTTTCGCCAAGAGGGCCGCAAAGTGTTCAAGGAAGTTTGCCCGATGGCAGCCGAGCACATAGAAAGTCATTTAAAAAGTTTGGGCTTTGCGCCCACCGATATGCGCCGCTTCTGGCTGCACCAGGCCAATTTGTCGATGAACCAGTTCATCGTGCGCCGCTTGCTCGGCCGCGACGCCAGTCACGACGAGGCACCGGTTATCCTCAATGAGTTTGCCAACACCGCCTCGGCGGGCTCCATCATCGCGTTCCACCGCAACAAATCCGACGTGCAAAGTGGCCAAACCGGCGTGATCTGCTCGTTTGGCGCTGGCTATTCGATAGGCAGCGTGGTGGTGCAAAAAACCTAAGCGCCTGCCGTGGAGCGCAGGCCCTGCCAGGTTTGACCTTAGATCAGGCTGCGCTTGAGGCGCAACTCGTCAATCTCGACGGCACCGACGCGCACCGTTTTGACGGCGCCGTCTTCGCGGGCAAAACCTGCCAACTCAAAAAAGCGCAGCGCCGTGGCGTTGCTGGCGGGCAGCCAGATGCTGACATGGGTGCAGCCCTCTTCAAACAAGCCCTCGCGGGCCGCGTTCCACAAAGACAGGCCCACGCCCAGGCCCTGAAAGTCGGCATCGACGTAGATATCCCAAATCTCGCCCATGGTTTGTTGCGTGCCCTCGTCGCGGCTGCGGTCAAAGCCGGCAAAACCAACAATGCGATCCCCGTGCAAGGCCACCAGCACCTGCGGCTCGGCGTATTCGATGGCCTCGCGCCAATAGGCTTGGCGCTTGTCTAGCGCCATCACCGGCAATTGCGCGCCCTCGGGCTCACCGGCAAAGGCGGCGCGCACGGTGGCGTTGTGGAGTTCGGCAATCGCCTTGGCATCGCGCAGCACAGCCGGGCGCACGGGGAAAACAGAGTTACTGGACATGAATCAATGCAGAAATACAGGAAGGGCGCAATTGTCGCAGCATTGGCCCGCCGTCCATGGGGCCTAGCGCCCAACGGTCTAAAGGGCCATCAGGGGACATCAGGGCCCCTTCAGGCCCCAAGGGCTTGCCTTCGCCGTTAAGCTGTGGTCATGGGACTACGCAATATCTTTGGCCAGCGCGCTGCGCGCTGGGGCTTGCTGCTGGGTATGTGGGTTCTGGCCACCAGTGCCCACAGCGCGCCTTTTGAGGACAGCATGGCCCAGCGCACGCTGGCCTGCACCAGATGCCACGGCCCGCAAGGGCGCTCCGGGCCCGACGGCTACTACCCGCGCCTGGCGGGCAAACCGGCCGGCTATTTGTACAACCAGATGCTCAACATCCAGCAAGGCCGGCGCCACTACGCGCTCATGCAAAACCTGCTGGCCCCGCTCGATGCGCGCTATCTGCGCGAAATCGCCCAGTATTTTTCCGACCTGGACATCCCCTACCCGCCGCCGGTGGCCCAAAGCCGCGACCCGGCGCTGCTGGCACGCGGCGCCCAACTGGCGCGCCAGGGCGATGCCGCCTTGAACATTCCGCCTTGCATGCAATGCCACGGCCAGGCACTGACCGGGGTGGCGCCTTCGGTCCCCGGCCTCTTGGGCCTGCCGCGCGACTACCTCAACGCCCAATTGGGCAGCTGGCAAACCGGGCTGCGCCAAGCGCAAGCGCCCGACTGCATGGCCGCCATCGCCAAGCGCCTGAACGACTCGGACGTGCATGCCCTAAGCAACTGGCTGGCCAGCCAGCCTTTGCCCGCCCAGCCTCGGGCGGCTACCCAGCGCGCGCCCTTGCCGCCGGGCGCAAAAGACATCCGCTGCGGGAGCGCGCCATGGTGAGCGGGCGCAGCTTGCGCCGCAGCGCCGCCGCACTGCTAGCCCTGGGCTTGGCAGGCCTGGTGTGGGCGCTGTGGGGCTTTGACGCCTATTTCGGCGCAGCTAGCCTCGCGGTGCAGGCCACGCAGACTGCAGCGCAGGCTTTGCCTGCCCGCATTGAAGAGGGGCGCTATCTGGCGCGCGTGGGCAACTGCATTTATTGCCACACTGCCCCCGGCGGGGCGCCGCTGGCGGGCGGGCGGGCAATCGAAACGCCGTTTGGCACGGTATACGCCAGCAACCTCACCCCCGACCCGACCTACGGCCTGGGGCGCTGGAGCCGAGACGACTTTTGGCAGGCCCTGCACCTGGGCACGCGCCCGGACGGTAAGCCGCTGGTGCCGGCCTTTCCGTACACCAGCTACACCCACATCAGCCGCAATGACGCCGACGCGCTATGGGACTTTTTACAAAGCCAACCCCCGGTGGCCCAGCCCAATAAAGCCCACGCCCTGCCCTGGCCGCTGGGCCAACCCTGGGCTTTGGCGGTGTGGCGAGCCTTGTTTTTTCAACCGGCCGCGCCCCAAGCGCTGGCCGAGACCGAGGCATTGGCGCGTGGGCGCTACCTGGTCGAGGGCCTGGGCCATTGCCAGGAATGCCACAGCCCGCGCAATGCCTTGGGCGCCATCCGCTTGGGTGCGCGCGGCGACGGCGGCACAATGCCGGGCATACCCTGGTGGGCGCCCTCGTTGCGCGACGCGCGCCAGGCCGGCGCGACCGATGCTGCGCAAACCGCCACCTTGTTGCAAACCGGGCAGGCCAACGGCCGTTTTGTGACCGGCCCCATGGCCGAGATCGTGCTCCACGGCACCCAGCACTTACGCAGTGCCGATGCGCAGGCCATGGCGCTGTACTTGCAATCATTGGTGAAGACATCGGCACTGGGGGCTGCATTGACCCCTTCTAGCCCGCCAGATGCCCCAGGCCGCCAAATATATGGCGACCAATGCGCCGCCTGCCATGGCGAAGCGGGCCAGGGCCGCGCCGGCGCCTACCCGGCCTTGGCGGGCAACCGCGCCGTTCTGATGGAGCCGCCCCAAAACGCGATTTTGAGTGTGCTGCACGGCGGCTTTGCGCCTAGCACCTCCGGCCAGCCGCGCCCCTTTGGCATGCCGCCCTTCATGCTCACGCTCAGCGACACCGAAGTGGCCCAGGTGCTCAACTATGCGCGCAATTCCTGGGGCAATGCGGCCGCACCCGTCAGCCGCTTGCAAGTGCAGCAGCTGCGCGGCGCACCAGGCCGACCGTGAACGAGGGCGCAATGGAGCCTGGCATCAGCCTGCTCTACGAAGACGCCGACCTATTGGTGCTGAATAAGCCCGCCGGCCTTTTAAGCGTGCCTGGGCGCGGTCCCGACAAACAAGACTGCCTGAGCGCCCGCGCGCAAACCCGCTTTGCTGACGCGCTGGTGGTGCACCGGCTGGACATGGCCACCTCGGGCATTTTGCTCATGGCGCGCGGCATCGCCATGCAGCGTGCCCTGAGCGCCGCTTTTGCACAGCGGCAAGTGGATAAACGTTATGTGGCCGACGTGGCCGGTCTGCTCGCGCCATGCGCGCCAAAAGCGCCATGGCAGCTGATCGACCTGCCCATCGCCCCGGACTGGCCGCGCCGGCCCCTGCGCATCGTGCATCCCGAGGGCCAACCGAGCCAGACGCTTTGGCGCTGCATCAGCCAAGACCTGCAGCGCCAGGCCAGCCGTCTGGAGTTGCAACCACTGACCGGGCGCAGCCACCAACTGCGCCTGCACCTGCAGGCCCTGGGCCACCCTATCCTGGGCGACGCTTTGTACGCCCCGGCGCCGGTGCAGGCCATGGCGGCGCGGCTGCATTTGCATGCGTGTGATCTGACCCTGGCGCACCCGCGCACCGGCCAAAGTCTGCAATGGCACTGCCCGGCGCCGTTCTAGACCGCGCCAAGGCGCCCAGCGCCTAAAATGCTCGGGTGACCTCCATCCTCAACGCCGACCTGCACTGCCACTCCGTGGTCTCCGACGGCACCCTGACACCCGAAGCCCTGGCCGAGCGGGCCAAAAACAATGGCGTCGAACTCTGGGCCCTGACCGACCACGATGAAATCGGCGGCCAAGCACGCGCCGCTGCCGCTGCCAAAGCCTGCGGCATGCGCTACCTGCATGGGGTCGAGATTTCGGTCACCTTTCTGAACAAAACTGTGCACATCGTCGGCCTGGGCTTTGACCCGGAGAACGCCGCTTTGCGCGAAGGCCTGGAGCACACCCGAGGCGGGCGGCGCCTGCGCGCCCAGGAAATGAGCGACGGTTTAGCCCGCGTGGGCATCCGGGGCGCTTTTGAGGGGGCGCTGCGCTATGTGGGCAACCCGGACCTGATCTCGCGCACCCACTTTGCCCGCCATTTGGTGGAAACCGGCGTGTGCAAAGACACCAATGAGGTTTTTCGCAAGTACCTGACCGAGGGCAAGCCCGGCTACGTCGAGCACCGATGGGCCACGCTGCAAGACGCGGTGCGGTGGATCACGCAGGCCAATGGCATGGCGATCGTGGCGCATCCGGCGCGCTACAAGTTCACGGCCAACGAAGAGTTTGCGCTGTTTACCGAGTTCAAAGGCCATGGCGGGCGCGGCGTCGAGGTCGTCACGGGCAGCCATTCGGCAGCCGAGTACGTCAGCTACGCCGCTGTGGCACAAGAGTTTGGGCTGGCCGCCTCGCGCGGCAGCGATTTCCACAGCCCCGACGAAAGCCATACCGAACTGGGCACCCTGCCCTACCTGCCTGGCGCGCTCACGCCGGTGTGGGAACTGCTGTCCAGCCGCATCCAGTAGAGCGCGCTATGGCCCAGTTCTTTGAAGTCCATCCGGTCAATCCGCAAGGCCGCCTGCTCAAGCAAGCCGTGGCGCTGCTCGAAAAAGGCGGCGTGCTGGCCGTGCCCACCGATTCGAGCTACGCGCTGGTCTGCCATGTGGACGACAAAGCCGCTGCCGACCGCCTGCGCCAGTTGCGCGGCGTGGACGACAAACACCACCTGACGCTTTTGTGCCGCGACCTGAGCGAGCTGGCCAACTATGCGCGCGTGGACAACCGCCAGTTTCGGCTCCTCAAGTCGGCCACGCCCGGGCCCTTTACCTTTATTTTGGAAGCCAGCAAAGAGGTGCCACGCCGCCTGAGCCACCCGGCGCGCAAAACCATCGGCCTGCGCTTGCCCGCCCATGTGTGCCTGCAAGCGCTTTTGGAAATGCATGGCGCCCCGCTGCTGGCCACCACCTTGATACCGCCGGGCGAGACCGAGGCGCTCAATGACGCGGCCGATATCCGCGCGCGTTTTGAGCACCAAGTGGCCGCCGTGATAGACGCGGGCGCCTGCGCCCTGCAGCCCACCACCGTGGTGGACCTGAGCGGCGCCGAGCCCGAGATCATCCGCCAAGGCGCTGGCGATCCGGCCCGCCTGGGCCTGTAGCGGTGCGCCGGCCCGCCTAGAAAGCACGCTGTGGACATTGCCCATCTCATCCAAACCGTCAGCATTTACGCCCTGCCGGTGATTTTTTCGATCACGCTGCACGAGGCGGCGCATGGCTATGCGGCGCTGTACTTCGGCGACACCACGGCCTGGACGCTGGGCCGCGTCTCGCTCAACCCGATGCGCCATATCGACCCCATGGGCACCATCGTGCTGCCGCTTTTGCTGTACTTCAGCACCTCGGGGGCGTTTTTGTTTGGCTATGCCAAACCGGTGCCGGTCAATTTTGCGCGTTTGCGCCACCCCAAGCGCGATATGGTCTGGGTGGCGCTGGCCGGCCCGGCCATCAATTTTGCGCAGGCCCTGGTCTGGGGCGCCGCCCTGTACCTGCTGCAAGCGGGCGAGGTGAGCGAGCCTTTTTTCATCAAAATGTGCCAAGGCGGCGTGCTGACCAATGTGGTGATGTGTGTGTTCAACCTCTTTCCGCTGCCGCCCTTGGATGGCGGGCGCATTTTGGTGGGCCTCCTGCCCTACCGCCAGGCCTACTGGCTGGCGCGGGTGGAACCCTGGGGCTTTTTCATCGTGATGGCTTTGGTGCTGACCAAGATCATCAACACTTTTTGGATGCTGCCGCTCATGGGCCTGAGCTTTGACGCCCTGGACGCGCTGCTCAGCCCCTTGCGCCTGTTGCTGCAGTCGGGCGCGGGCGGCGCCTGAAAACCCTTTTTTGTTGGACGCTTTCTTCTACCTATGCGCACTGAACGTTACCTCACCGGCATCACCACCTCGGGCACGCCCCATTTGGGCAATTACGTGGGCTCCATCCGCCCGGCGGTGCAAGCGAGTTTGCGCGCCGATGTAGAGAGCTATTATTTTTTGGCCGACTACCACGCGCTCATCAAAATTGACGAGCCAGAGCGTATCCAGCGCTCCACGCTGGAGATTGCCGCCAGCTGGCTGGCCGCCGGCCTGGACCCGGAGCGGGTGGTGTTTTACCGCCAGTCCGACGTGCCCGAAATCCCCGAACTGACCTGGTTTTTGACCTGCGTGACCGGCAAAGGCGTGCTCAACCGCGCCCACGCCTACAAAGCCTCGGTGGACAAAAACACCGCCGCCGGCCAGGACCCGGACGCCGACGTGAGCGCCGGCCTGTTTATGTACCCCGTGCTGATGGGCGCCGACATCTTGATGTTCAACGCCCAGCACGTGCCTGTGGGGCGCGACCAGGTGCAGCACATCGAGATGGCGCGCGACATGGCCAACAGCTTTAACCACCGCTACGGCGAGCACTTTGTGCTGCCACAGGCGGCCATCGAAGAATCGGTGGCGCTCTTGCCCGGCCTGGACGGCCGAAAAATGAGCAAGAGCTACGACAACCATATTCCCATGTTTGCCAGCAGCGCGCAGTTGCAAAAGCTGATCGCCAGCATGAAAACCGACTCGCGGGCGCCGGGCGAGCCCAAGGACACCGAGGGCTCGGCCCTGTTCCAGATTTACCAGGCCTTTGCCAGCGCCGAAGAAACCGCTGCTTTTGCCCAAGAGTTTGCCCAAGGCATCAGCTGGGCAGCCGCCAAAGAAAAACTGCACGCACGCATTGACCGCGAAATCGCCCCCATGCGCGCGCGCTACGAGGCACTGATGGCCAACCCGCAGCAAGTCGAGGCGCTGCTGCTGCAAGGCGCCGTCAAGGCGCGCGCGCTAGCCACCCCGTTTATGGCGCGCCTGCGCCAGGCCGTGGGGCTGCGCCCCTTGTCAGCCACCATGCTGACCGAAAGCGGCAAAGCGGCCAAAGCCGCCGTGGCCAGCTTCAAGCAATACCGCGAGAACGACGGCAAGTTCTACTTCAAACTGGTGGACGCCAAAGGCCAGTTGCTGTTGCAAAGCACTGGTTTTGACAACCCCAAATCCGCAGCGCAGCTCATGGCCCAGCTCAAGGCCGAAGGCAGCGCCGCCTTGGGCGCGCACGCAGCGCATTTACAAGCGGGCAGCGCCAGCGCGGCCGACATCGACGCCGCCTTAGACAGCCTGCGCGCCGCCTCGGCCTAAAGCGCCGGGCGAGCCGCCAAGCTCCATGCAAAGCAAGTATTTTTTGCAGCTGGTGTGCTTGTCGGCTTTGTGGGGGGCGTCCTTCATCCTTACCCGCATCGCGGCGCCGCAGTTGGGGCCCAATCTTTCGCCCTGGCTGCGCATGACCATGGGCACCGCAGTGCTGGCGTTGATCATGCGCCTGCTCAAACACCGCTGGCCGCTGGAACATTGGCGCGAGCTGATGCTGATCGGCTTTTTGGCCGTCGCCGGGCCACACGCCTTGTATTCGCAGGCGGCGCTGAACTTGCCCGGCGGCTACGGCGCGCTGCTGTCGGTCACGGCGGTGTTGTTTGGCGCCTTTGCCTCGGCATTTTTGAAAGAAGAGGCGCTGACGCGCGGCAAGCTGGCCGGCTGTTTTTTGGGCCTGCTGGGCGCCGCTTTGGTGGTGCGCCTGGGGCCGGTGCACCCCAGCACGACGCTGATGCTCTCGGCCCTGGTGTGCGTGGCTGCAGCAGCGCTTTCGGGCATTGCAACGCCGTTTTTAAAGCGCGCCACCTCGCGCATGGAGCCGCTGGCGATCACCGCTGGCATGCACGCCGCCGCCGTGGTGTTGCTGCTGCCCGGCGCAATCTACGATTTGCCGAACGCCCATTTCACACCCAGCGCGCTGGGCGCGGTGGCCGTGCTGGGCATCGCGACGTCCGGGCTGGCGTACTGGATGTTTATGCGCATCATGCAGCACGTGCCGCCTATGGCATCGATGACGGCCAATTTTCTGAGCACCGGCTTTGGCGTGTTATGGTCGGTGCTGTTGCTGGGCGAAGCCACCAGCCTGGCGATGGCAGTGGGTGGCGGCCTGATTGTGCTGGCTTGCCTGCTGGTGTCTAACGTCAATCCGCTGGCTATGCTGCGCCGCTAAGCACGCACCGCCGCCTCGATGTCGGCGATCTCGATCTTCTTTTGCTTCATCATCGCGGCGAACGCCTTGGCAGAGACACTCCGGTCGGCATGCAAGGTCAGCTCGGTCAAGCGCCTGGGGAAAACCTGCCATGACACCCCATAGCGATCTTTGAGCCAGCCGCAGTGACTTTCCTCGCCACCATTCGTGGTGAGCGCTGTCCAAAGCCTGTCGGTCTCGGCCTGATCGTCCGTCTCGACCGAAATCGAGGCGGCCTCTGTCAAGGTGAACATCGGCCCGGCATCGAGTATCTGGTAAGGCACCCCGCCCAGCGTGAAGTCAATTAACCAGGAAGCGCCATCTCCGGAAATATCGAAAGTCGCCTCGATCCGGCTTCCCGGGATCAGAGAACAGTAAAACTCTGCGGCCTCACGCCCGCGACCGTCGCGGAACCACAGGCAGGTGCGTATGGAATGGCTCATCGAATTGCTCCTGTTGTTTGTGCAGCTTGGTTCAACGGTAATGTGCGCTAGCTTCAAAGTCAAGCTGCAACGCGCTTGCGCTTAGCTAGCATTACACCAATCGATAAATTTCGCTCCACCCCCATACGAAGTGCGGCGTTGATTCGTGACTGGTAGCCAGCGCCTTGCGATTTAAAGAACTCCAAAATGTCCGCATCCAATCGGACCGATGTAAGCACCTTCGTGGGCGTAGCTTGCGGCCCACGTCCACGCTTGATAACTGGCGCACCTAACATGTCCTCTGTCCATGCTGGATTGTCTGGGTCGTTAACCTTAGTCGAGGTTTTCTTTGGCAACTTGGCGGTAGTAGCGAGCTTCATGTCTTTCTGCCTTTCGCAGCGATATCACGTAAGGCCCTTTGGGCGCTCGGTATAAACCATCACGACCATATCTGACGCCAGAGGACCAAAGCAGACCAAGCGCTCTTCGCCGTAGTCTTGCCGTTTGTCTCCGCTAGTCACCGTGAAGTAGTCCCAGATCGCATCAAAGGACGACAGGCTTCTCGGCGAACGCCTTGCCCCAGACAAGCAACTGGTAGGTGCGGCAGCTCAGGACGAAATATGGGTCATTTTCGATCAGCTCAACAGCGCGCTCTTTTGATGGAACGTCTAAAACCCAGAGCCCTCCGACAAAAGCACCGCCTGGAACCTCGCGGCAGCCACCCGCGATGAGAATCTCGGACTCATGTTTTTTGAGATATTCGAAATGCAAATCTTGTCGCTCCTTTCGAATTTCCATCATCTCGGGTGTGTCTGAAAAGAATGTGATCCAGCGCATGAAATCTCCGTAGGTAGTTTTGGGGTTGGGTAGGCTCCAAGGTCTGAATTCACCGGCCTGCGCGGCTTTTAGCGCAGGTCCGGTGGAATGATGGGTTGGGCGTCGCTGCGCTATTCGTACTCGTGATTTGGAACGAACCCATAGTGATTCGCTATGTAGTTGTATGCCCGATTGATTGCCTCAGTTAGATCTGTCATTGTCGTCTCTAGCTGCTTATCGAAAAGACCGAGGCTTATATCTCCTGCATGGACAAGAGCATTTCTGTGTTCGACAAGCGCTTCTATTGAATCGTATAGAGGCACTCGGCGACCCCGGTATGGCTTGCGTAATGGGGAAGCTAAGTCCAAGTTTGGATCAAGTAGCTTGAAATTCCCGGCAATTGCACTTGGTCGTTGGAACGAAAAGAACTCGGCTACAGAGCGCTCAACCTGAACTGAACCTATTGCAAGCTTTTCTAGGTCTGCTTGGCTTAGCTTCGCGCGCTTTAATGCTGCCTCCCGTTGCTTCGAGTAAAGAAAACATGCTGCAAATGTAGCCCGAAAAAATTCTTCCCAGACCGCGATCATGTATGGAACGAGCAAATTGTTTGAAAGCAGTCTGGGGTTCATCCCGTCAATGAAATCGAACCCTGTCGAGGAGTCGCGAGCTACAGGACCCTCAAGCTTGCGATTCATTAGGTAGACCTTGGCTCTACCGAAATTATTGTGAAACCTCCACCTGGCCAAGTAGCAACCCGACGAGATGGGAGGCGGCGGTGGTTCATCAGGGCGCCAGTATCTATTGCGGCCTGCATCGGTTTCGAAGTGGCCGCCAAACAAATCGCGCAGGAGCTTTAACGTTCTATTTTGGTGGGTTAAATCCCAATAGCTGCGAGAAACAGTTGATCGGGTCGTTACCTTTATCGGGCCTTTGGGAGTTTTGTAGATGTCTAGCCCAACCCCCGACCAGGATCGATAGTCTGTTTCGTCATACCAAAAATACCCCGCAACACGATTTGGTACTTTTAGGCCATCGCTCGCTTGCTTGTAGCCGAGTAGATCGATGATTTCCTTGACCTGGGCAACCGTAGTTGAAGGTTGAAGGACGGAGGTGGAGGTGTAACTCATATGCCAAGAAGTCTAGACGCCTAACGTTCGCCATAACCGACGTGCAAAAGCATAGCGAAGCGGCGCTTTTGCACGTCCGAGTTGATGGTGTTGTTAGGCTTCATCCAATCGCCACTGCTTTGGTTATTGCTATTAATACAGCAATAGAAACATAAAATCCCCAAACCGAAAATGATTTCATGGCTTGAAATTGAAGTCGCGAGATGCTGCCTTTTGGTGAAACTGAATATAAATCTTCGGTCGTTAATGTTTTATTATGGAGCTTGGCGATGAAGTCGTTATATGAGTTTCGAAAACCTGTCTCCAGCGCAAGATAGTACGCATCAATAGCCGCAAAGACGATTGTTGGAAGCAGTGCAATCCATGTGTATTCGGGCTTTCCCTTGTCTGCCACAATAACAAGCACAGCCGAAACCAACGTAACGCACCAAGTTTTTGAGGCGGAACTATTTTCAGCCATCCGTTGGATAACATTCTGAATGATAGACAGATGAGTCTGTATGGAGGCGGACTCACCATCTATAACTATGCGCGATTCCTCTGTCATGTCACGATCTCTGTGCAATTGCAGAATCAACCCAAGCTGCCATATTTCTGGCTATTTCATTGTAAGTATTCTGTCCCCTAGGATCGTAACATCTCACTACTGAAGACAGCTTTCGGCCCTCTTGAAACGTGAATGTATCGAATGGTTTCTTACCTTTTGCGGTTATTCCATTTCGCGGGCAACGAAGTTTATGTATATGGATGCCAAACATGGCCTTGCCATCATTCCATGCTTTTTCGATTTCGTACCGTACCCATGGTCGGTCTGCTGTCTCTGCACCAACTAGAACAATGACGCAGCGCTTGTATTTGAAGTTTTCATCAATCCATCGCTTGATAGACGAGTCACCGCCTCGTTTGACCTGCTCCCAGTCATTGGCCGACACTGGTTCGTTCCCCTCAAGTGCGCCAATATTTCGAATTTGCTGCACACGCATTACATCATTTGCGTAATGAAAGCTGAAGAACACGGGAACTCTTGCCATTGCCATCCCCTTGCAAATTAATATTTTATGTCTTCAACCCAAGTGCCGCCTTGGTTTGATTTTGGTTCGAACACTGCGTAGCCTGATTTTTTGGTTGTTTGGTCTGACGCATCTGTGATCCGGCGATATAGCTGGAGGTACTCATTCCCATGCCATCTACCGCTATCGTCTTCAGTTGGAATAATTAAAATATTCTCGTGCCTCTTGACCGCATCGGCATATCCAATTTCCCATGGGCACCACCTCGAACCAGTGGAGTTTGCTGTGGCGAGAAACAGAAACCAATTTAGTTGGCCAATCTTATTCTTAATTTTTGATGCGGTATTTTTGTCTGGAGATTCTGGAAGTTCTTCATCAAGCCAATCAATATACAAATTCCATCCACTTTCATTCAACAGATTTTGCAATCCCTCTACCAGATTCTTGTCCTTGTGGCTATGGCACAGAAAGGCAGTTTTTTGATTTTTGGATAGCGCCTCATTTAGTGACTTCGCAGTTACAACACGAGGAGCTCTTGCCGCTGCGGATCTTAAGTCTCGTTGTTTGATTGCCATCTTTCCTCCATTGATACGGTGTTGCCTTGGCCAAGCCTAACGTCGGAGTTCAGCGGCGGCCGAAGGCCGTCCGATGGAACGACCTGTTAGCGCCCATTCGACCGACGCGTTCAGTCGTCATGGCTGAGGCGGCTGTTGAGGCAGCGGCGGATCAACGAGTCCCACGAGCTTGCAGAGCGCTCCAAGGTTTGGTGCCATCAACGTAGGCAATGGGATCTCTGCTGCGATAGGTGCAAAACCTGCATTTCCAAACTGATGCCATGAGGCCAAATAGTTAAGCGCCGCCGCATACAGCAAAACTCCAAACGTAGTCGGGCTCGCCTGGCTATACGGGAGTGCCTTGGTCCCAACGACGTGCTGATTCGCCGCATAGCTGCTGACCAAGCCTTGACGGTGCAGCACATTCATGTCGATCACTGGATTCAGACCAAGACGCATGAGCTCGTTCGTTGAGAACCAAACCTGCTTCTGCGAAAGCTCGTCCTGCATCCCCGGTTGAATAGCAGAACCAACTTCAACCAACATCTTGTGCAGAGAGTTGTAAATCACAAAGTGAAGATGCAGCTGCTTTGACGAGAGCGCCTTGATGCAGTCTACGTAGATCAATGCTGAATCGTCCTTGCCGTCTTCACTGCGGCTGGCTGCGAGAAGGCCTCCGAAATATTCAGCGCAAACCTCGTCATCTGTCACGGCACCGTTCCATACTACGTCTCGCGCCACGCGAAGATTTGGCTTGGCGCCGTCGTTCGGGTCAGTGACCTTTTTCGCGGCGTTGGACAAGATTTTGTTGCGATTCACCTTATAGATATTGTTCAGGTCATCGCCCATTTCGGCGAGAGTTTTCCCGAACAACTGCTGCGCTACATAACCGGCGGCAGCAACTCCCCCGGTGACGATGATTTCTTCAGTTGCCATATGGTCCTCCATTCATAGCTGTGCGCGCTAACGGAATGTAGATCGCGAAACCCATTGGAAACATCCGGGCACAGTCGATACGTCTTTTGGATGAAATGTCTGCAAGCCTCTTGCGCCTTGGCTTACAGATTCGTTTACTGTAGTTTTATGCAGGTATAAATTTGCCATGAACCCCGGTGCCCCTTTCTTGCCGTCCACCCGCTCGCCGATTGGATGCGCGAGCGGGTTTGGCATGTGCACTATAGCTTCAACATCGTTAAATATTACGTTTTTGATAACATTTCTTTGCACATTGGTCAGCCCATGGGCAGTTTCCATGCGCCCCCCACCAAGGCACCATTTGGCAAATAGCCGAAAATACGGTCCAAGCCCACCCTACCGATACGCCCGCACACCAACCCCGCCCCCATGCCCAGCATCCTCAATATCTCTGCCTACTTGTTCACCCCGCTGCCCGATGCCAAGGCGCTGCGCGAGACATTGCAGCGCCGAGCGTTAGGCTTGCAGCTCAAGGGCACGGTATTGCTGGCCCATGAAGGCATCAATATGTTTCTGGCCGGGCAGGCCGAGCAGGTGCGTAGCTTTGTGGCGCAGTTGCAAAGCGACGCACGCTTTGCGCCGCTAGCGC
>Ga0114968_10002041_pt1 | contig 15566 bp, 8 predicted proteins | sample M_130807_EF_Meta_FD_87020 | JGI IMG/M metagenome (GOLD analysis project Ga0114968, IMG submission 87020) | Freshwater microbial communities from Lake Montjoie, Canada to study carbon cycling - M_130807_EF_MetaG | ecosystem: Environmental > Aquatic > Freshwater > Lake | place: Lake Montjoie...
ATTAATGGAAGTTTAAATGTAAATACCGATATTTTTATTAATAATACTAATATCAGCAATATTATTGATAATAAAATTACAAATAATTCAAATATTCTTGTCAATTATTCAAGTTTAATTAATAAACCATTATTATCTACAGTTGCACTAAGTGGCAGTTATACAGATCTAATAGATAAACCTGCAACAATGGAAGGAACAAGTAATTTTAATGATCTAATTAATAAACCTTGGATCAATAATAACAATAATATTTATAATACAAATATCGGAAATGTTGGCATTGGAACAACTAATCCTCAATATAAACTTGATATCAATGGTTCTTTAAATACAAATAATGAAATTTATGTTAAAAATGTTAATATTAGTAATATTATTGATGCAAAAATAAGCAATACTAGCAATATTATTGTAAATTATAATAATTTAATCAATAAACCATCTTTATCATTGGTTGCTACTACGGGCAATTATGATGATTTAAGCAATAAACCATCATTGGCAACAGTAGCAATCAGTGGTAATTACAATGATTTAAATAATAAAACTTGGATAAATATTAATAATAATATTTATAATTCAAATAGTGGATTTGTTGGTATAGGAACAACTAACCCACAATATAAATTAGATATCAATGGTTCTTTAAATACAAATAATGAAATTTATGTAAAAAACATAAATATTAGTAATGTAATTGATAACAAAATTTTAAATGCATCAAATAATTTAAATACAAAAATAAATGCAATTACAACAGATACATTGCCAACTGGAACTAATAATCGATTTATTATAAACGATATATATAATCGCAATATAACATTTACACAAACATTAACTTCATCTAATATCATCACAAGTAATTTAAGTGTTATCGGAGATACAACAACATTAAATACAACCGTTTATCAAACGGAACAATTACAAATAGTGAATGATACGACAGCAACACCAATTATAATTAAACAATTGAATACAAATTATAATGTTGCTGAATTTTATAATAATACACAATTAACATTTCTAATCAATTCAAATGGTAATATTGGTATCAATAATATTAATCCTCAATATAAATTAGATATTAATGGTTCTTTAAATACAAATAATGAGATTTATGTTAAAAATATAAATATTAGCAATGTTATTGATGGCAAGATATTAATAACTTCTAATCAACTTGTGAATTATAATAATTTAATCAATAAGCCATCATTTGCAACAGTTGCTACAACAGGAAATTATAATGATTTAATAAATAAACCTTGGAATATTTATGCGAATGATATTAGTAATACAAATAGCGGTTTTATTGGAATAGGAACAACTAATCCTCAATATAAATTAGATATTAATGGTTCTTTAAATACAAATAGTGAAATCTATATTAATAATACGAATGTAAGCAATATTATTGATAATAAAATAGTAATAACTTCAAATATTCTTATTAATTATTGCAATTTAATTAATAGACCAACTTTAGCAACAGTTGCAACATCCGGCGATTACAATGATTTAATAAATAAACCCGCGGGTAGTATAGGAGGTGGCGGTGTTTCAGATTATAACGATTTAACAAATAAAACTTGGATTAATTTAGGAAGTAATATTTATAATTCAAATAGTTTTAATGTAGGTATTGGCAAAACAAATCCTCAATATAAATTGGACATAAATGGTGATGTTAATATTAATGGATCGCTGAGAATGAATAATTCGATTATTCCATTTTCAACGTATTCTAATACAAATATTATAGCAAGTAATGCAAGTTTTGGTTATAGTAATTCAAGTCATGGTTATTATATGTTTTTAACTAATGGCAGCATTAGATTTCCGCAAAATACAAATTGTGATTTATTAGTAGTTGGCGCAGGCGGGAATGGTGGCGGTGGTTTTAATTCAGGCGGAGGTGGTGCCGGAGAAGTTATTTATTATCCAAATTATATATTTTCAAATAATGTAAATTATAATATTCAAGTTGGCAATGTTAATATTTATAATAATAATAATAGTAAAATATCTAAAATAACAAGTAATAATATTGATATTATAAATGCATTAGGTGGAGGAGATGGATCAAGTTTTTTAGGATTATTTACAAATACTACATCTAATATAATAATTAATAACAATTTTATTGCTGCATATAATTATACATGCAATTTATCATCAATTATAAGTCCAAATAATTATAATATTACGTTTGCAGATGGTGCAATTACTTTTTCGGGATTAACCCCTGATAATAGTTATCCTATTTTAAAAGATGCGAATGGTAATAACATTAATCCTACTGCTTGGTATAGATTCGATAATAGTACTAATTTAGGTCTTGATACCATGGGCTCTTTTTCTATGACCAATAATAATGTTACTGCTGATACATTTCGTACTAAAGGTACATTTTCTGCTAGTTTTAATGGTTCGAGTTCATATATTATAGGTACAGGTGTTAATTTAGATAATAAAAGTTATAGTATTTCGTGGTGGAGTTATTGTACAAATTTAAATGATGTAGCAATATATACACGTTATGATACAAGTACATATCCTGTAAGAGGTACACTTCATATTATATATAGAAGTAGTACTGCTTTTTCATTTGCATATTTTGCAGATGATTTAGATATAAATATTACAACATCTGAACATCTTAATAAATGGGTATTTTTTACTTTAACTTTCGATACAGGTAATAATAATAGGAAAAACATCTATATAAATGGTACATTGAGAGCATCAGTAAATGCTGGAGGTGCATTATCATCTCCAAATCAGAATTATAATATAGGTAGAGGTTTTTCGGGTGCTAATTATTTTCCCGGAAAAATAGATGATTTTAGAATATATGCAAGTAGAGTATTAACACCAGAACAGATCACCGAATTATATAGAGGTCGTGTGGAAATATATCAATTTCCATCAAGTGGAGGAAGTGGTGGAGGTGGAAGTACTATAATACAACAAGGTGCTGTTGGTGGTAATAAATGGAATGCAACTTATTCGTATGTTAATAGTGGTTCTAATGGAACAACGTTACGAGGCGGGAATGGTGGTTCTTCAATTAATGGTGGTTATATTGAAACTATAACCGGTAATAATTTAATTATGGGAATTGGTGGAAATGGTGCTACATCTAATTCTGTTTCAATTTTAAAAACTTATTATGGCAGTGGAGGCGACGGTAATGGAGGGTTAGGTACACAAGGTATTGTTATTATTAAAGTGCCATTAAATATAATTAAAACAAAATTCGATGGATATATTAATTATAGCAATGTTGAAAATCCTCCATATATTAATGATTTAATTAATTCTAAAAATTTTATAGACGTTGGCTATTACAATCAAGTTAATTTTCCATTAGCAAATATTTCAATGGCAAACGAATGGTTTATTTATAAAGGAACTGCCCCTACAAACACGGATAATTCATTAATTTTTTGGCATTTAACTTCTAATATAAATAGTAAATGGTGGTTTAATGGTACAATTGCAAATACTAATAATGAAATTTCGGATGAAAGAGTTAAAAAAGAAATTTCTAATATTTCAAATCCTTTAGAAAAATTAATGTTATTGGAACCAAAAGAATATATGCTTTGTGATGATAAAAATTACTTAAAAAAATATGGAATAATAGCTCAAGATGTCCAACGTACATTGCCTGAATTTGTTTACACTGATAATGATTATATTGCTAATATTTATACAGCTGCAATGTACATTGAAGAATTGATAAATGATAATTATACTTATAAATTGCAAACAATAATTAATATAAGTAGTTTAATAAATATAAATGACGAATTAAAACTTTTATTAGATAATAATAAAAATACAGAAATAATTATCGAAGATTTACCTTATCATAATAGATATAAAAAACGGTTTGTAATTGTAAAATCTATTATAGATAATTATACAATAGAAATAACAGAAAAAATAGAATGCACAGAAATAGAAAAAATAAATATATTTATATATGGGAAAAAAGTAAATGATTTCTTAAAATTAGATTATTCTTCTTTATATTCATTGAATATACAATGCTGTAAGGAATTATATAATCTAATTAATAAACAACAATTGCTAATTGATAATATTGAAAATAAAATATTTAATTAATATAAAATGAGTAAAAATTACCCTATTTTGAAAAATATAGATGGTAATATAATTAATCCTACCGCATGGTATCAATTTGATGATGTTAGTAATTTAGGCGCAGATACATTAAATAGATATTCAATGATAAATGTCAATGCGGCAAATGATACTAATTCAGTTAAAGGAGAATATTCTGTAAAATTTAATGGTTCATCATATTTAAAAGGCACAGGTGTCAATTTAGATAATAAAAGTTTTAGTATTTCATGGTGGAGTTATGCTACAAATTTAAATGATGTAGCAATATATTCACGATATGATACAAGTACATATCCTGTAAGAGGTACACTTCATATTGTATATAGAAATAGTACAACTTTTTCATTCGCATTTTTTGGCGATGATTTAGATACGAATATCACAACATCTGAACATCTTAATAAATGGGTATTTTTTACTTTAACTTTCGATGCACGTAATAATAAAAAAAACATTTATATAAATGGTACATTAAAAGCATCAGCAAATGCAAAAGGAACATTATCATCTCCAAATCAAAATTATAATATAGGTAGAGGTTTTGGGGCGGCTAACTATTTTATGGGCAATATTGATGATTTTAGAATATATTCTGATTTAGTATTAACACAAGAACAAATTTTAACATTATATAATCCTGTATCTTTTTCGTCGCGCGATAATATGCAAATAGATGAAACCGCGGCGATTGTAAGTAATATAGAATTAATACAATATCCTTCTACGTTTCCAAATCAAGATAGTATTAGTAATGTAATAACGGAAAGAGCGAGCGATGGTTCAATATATTATATGCAAACATTTAAAATAAATAATTCTTTATATACAATAAAATTTTCATCTTATAATGAAAGTTATAATAAAGCAACGCCTTTATATTTATTCGATAAAAATACGAATAATTCATTTTTATCTACAAATAATGGTGGAAGTTTTGCGAATTTTCGAGATTCGCGATATGATATAAATACTGGTAATTATCAAGGTATTAAGAAATATAGAGAAAATTTAGGCGAATGGGTTGCAATTATATTTCCTGATCAATTTGTATTAAAACAATATGGATTTATTGCTAAGAAAGGTTTTGAAAATTGTGCTCCAGGAAGATGGAGTTTATATGCGGATATGGAAAACCCACAATTAATTGATACAAATAATATACGATTATCGAATGTTGATTATTCGAAATCTAATTCTCCGAGCACATATATAAAACAAATTCTTACAAATACCGTTAAAACGAATTCATATGTATTTGTATTTCATGCGACAGCAAAATCTGATTTAAATCAAGATCAAGGAAATAAAATAAATTTCATTGAAATTTTATTATACGGGTTGCCTATAAATACAGTATTGATTTAAATTTTAATTTTATTTTAATAAAATAAATATGGATACATCTATTTTAACATTCGATCCTTTATTGATGTCTTCAATTATATTAATGCAAATAGGTGCAAAACACTTGGATTTAGAATTAACTGAATTTCAGAAGAAGTTATTGAAAAATAATATAGTTCAAGCAATTATTTTATTTGGAATTATATATATACCCGTGAGAAATATTTTTAAAACATTTATAATTGTTTGTTTAATTTATTTAATAATTCATGTTTTATTAAATGAAAATCATAAATATAATTTATTTTCTAAACATTGGTTATATACGGAAGGTGTCATAAAAGATTATAATAATATTAAAGAAAAATATTATAAAAATATTTCAATGCTTCATTTATAAATGAATTTTATTATTTTTATTTTAAAAATTAAAAAATGATTTTTATATTTAAAATTAACTTTATAATTAATAGGTATGTCAATTTATGCGGAATTATCTTATAATGATCAAAAAGTTGAAATTCAAGAGGTAAAAGGTATTCAATTTAGTATTTTAAGTCCTGAAGAAATTATTAAACGTTCGGTTGTTAAGATTACTAAAACAGATACTTATGCTGGCAATGAACCTGTGATTGGTGGTTTATTCGATTCGCGTATGGGCGTACTTGAACATAATAAAGTTTGTTCGACTTGTGAACAAAAAAATGTATTCTGTCCGGGGCATTTTGGACATATTGAACTTGCAAAACCCGTATTTCATGCAATGTTTTTCGATATTACTAAAAAAATTCTCAAATGTACTTGTTATAGATGTTCTCGTATGTTAATTTCACCGCATACACAACACGAAGATTTAAAGAACGATATGGCTAAAATTTTAAATATCAAAAATAATCAAAAGCGATGGGAAGCGTATTTTAAGTTATGTAATACAACAACTAAAATTAAGATGTGTGGTGATGATAAACACATTGGATGTGGCGCTAGACAACCTGATAAATATAATAAAGAAGCTGCAATGAAAATTAATGCGGAATGGAAAGATAAATCTAAAGAAACATCGACACAATTAGAATTTACTGCAGAAGATGTATTGCGAATTTTTAAAAGAATTACGGATGAAGATATGGAAGTTATGGGTTTTAATCCAAAATGGAATAGACCCGAATGGATGATTTGTACCGTTCTACCTGTTCCGCCTCCCGCAGTACGTCCAAGTATTATTGAAGAAAATGGACAACGCAGAGAAGACGATTTAACACATAAATTAAGTGATATCGTAAAGACTAATAATAATATTATTGATAAAATTAATAAAGGTGCTAATGAAGATACTATTAAAATTATCACAATGGTACTTCAATATCATATTTTCACATTCATTGATAATCAAATTCCCGGATTAGCGCCATCGCAACAGCGAAATGGACGTAAATTAAAATCAATTTGTGATAGAATGCGTAAGAAAGATGGAAGAATTAGAGGAAATTTAAATGGAAAGCGTGTAGATCAATCGGCGCGTTCAGTAATTACACCAGACCCTTATATTAGTATTGATGAATTAGGTGTACCAATTAGAGTTGCATTAAATATTACATTTCAAGAAGTTGTGAATGAATATAATATTGAAGAAATGAAGAAACTTATATTAAACGGACCCGATACATTTCCGGGTGCGAAATATGTTAAGAAAGCGAATGATATGATTACTATCAATCTTAAATATGCAGAACTTACCAAGATTGCAAATGAAATTAAATATGGAGATGTTGTGCATCGTCATTTAAATAATGGAGATTATGTATTATTCAATCGTCAACCATCTTTACATAAAATGAGTATGATGTGTCATAAAGTTATTATTATGCCTTATCAAACATTTAGATTGAATGTTTTAGATACACCACCATATAATGCAGATTTCGATGGAGATGAAATGAATCTTCATTGTCCACAGAATATTCAAACGATGAGTGAATTGAAAGATTTAGCCGCAGTGCCTTATTTAATTTTAGCACCTCGCGATGGTAAACCAAGTATTGAAGTAGTACAAGATACATTGGTTGGATCATTTAGATTAACAAAAGATTATACGATTGTGAATGATAAACAAATGGCAAATCTTCAGATGTGCAACAGTTATTTTAAAGGAAAATTAAATAAACCGAGCAAGGATTATACATATACAGGCAGAGAGTTATTTTCAGAAATCTTGCCACCATCATTGTTTATTGAAGAAAAAAATAAAGCAGGTGAGAAAGTAGTTATTTATAATAGTGTATTAACACAAGGAAATTTAGATAAAGCTGTATTTCATAATATCACAAATGGATTAATTCCTGTCATCTATCATGATTATGGTCCCATTGAGATTAAGAAATTCTTAGATAATACACAAAGATTAGTATGTAGATGGCTATTGACAGCTGGATTTAGTATTGGAATTAGTGATTTAGTAACTGATAAAAATACTGATAGCGAACTTAATAGTAAAATCAAGGAAATGAAAGCGAGTGCGTATAAGAAACTCGAAGATATGAGAAAAGGAGATTTAGAAAATAATAGTATCTTTAATAATGAAGATTTTCTAGAAAGAGAATTAATTGGAATTTTAAATCAAACTACAAATGAAGTTGCAAAGATCAGTCTTGCAGAAATTGATGAGAAAACAAATAGAATGTTTAACATGGTTAAATCAGGTTCGAAAGGCAAAGAAACGAATATTGCCCAAATTATGGCTTGTGTAGGACAACAAAATGTAGACGGTAAACGTATTGCATATGGATTTACTGATAGAACATTACCACATTATACTAAATATGATGACGGTCCAGAAGCACGGGGTTTCGTTGAGAATAGTTTCATTGCGGGATTATCTCCACAAGAGGTATTCTTTCATGCAATGGGTGGTCGCGAAGGTCTCATTGATACTGCTGTTAAATCGGTAACAGGAGATACGCCGATTATTATTATTGAAGATGGAAAATGCAAAACAATTAATATTGGAGATTGGATTGATACTAAACTTGATAATCCTTTAAATAAATCTGATATTGAAATTTCAGGAGCAGACCAAATGAATTTAGAATTTCTAAAATTGACAAATAAAGTATATATTCCTACATGTACAAATGATGGAATAACATCTTGGGCTGAATTGACAGCAGTTACACGCCATGATCCAGGAGAAATTTTATATAAAATTACAACAAGTGGAGGAAAAGAAGTAATTATTCCTAATTCTAAAACACTTTTAATTTGGAATGGTAAGGAATTTAATGGAGTTAAAACAGAAGATGTTAAAGTTGGACAATATGTTCCATCGAATGTTAATTTACAAAAACCTCCAATTATTTATAAAGAAATCGATATGGCTGAATATTTTCCAAAAAAAGACTATATTCATGGTACTGAAATGATTTTAGCAAAAAAATTATATTTGGAAGAAATTGCAAAAGTAGAAGCTATGGGTAAAAATAAAATTACAAGAGGATGGTATGAAAAAAATAATGGAAAAACATTTACAATTCCTTATGACAATGTAATTAGATTTGCAAGAGCCGCAATTAGTGGTAGATCTAATACAGATAATATTAGAAATGGTGGTATTTATCCATTTAAAGCAACAAGATGTCATAGTTTTATTCCAAGTAAATTTGAATTAAATAGAGAAAATGGTAGATTTATTGGATTATTTATTGCAGACGGCAATGCTAGAGATTTTGAAGGTAGTGTTGCTATTACTAAAGAAGAACCAACAGTAATAGAATTTGTAAAAAAATGGTTTGACAAATATGAAATTACATATAGAATTACTACTAAAGAAGTTAAACAAAATGATAAAGGATTACTTGTAGGTAAATCTACAACAATTATAGGCAATAGTTCATTATTAGCAAGATTTTTAGATGCATTTGTAGGTACAAATTGTTATAATAAACATATACCAGATGTAGCATTTACAGCCCCCGAAGAATTTATTATTGGATTATTAGACGGTTATTTCTCAGGGGATGGTAGTGTTGCCGAAGATGGTGGAATTACTGCATGTTCTGCAAATAAACAATTAATAGCAGGTATTAATTTATTATGTAATTATTTAGGAATATTTGGAAAAATATCTAATGGTAGAGCAACAACAACTAATTTAAATACTAATATTAATGATCTTGCAACAATACACAAAATTAGTATTCGTGCCCAATGGGCTAAATTATTTTCTGAAAAGATAACACTATTAAATAACTCTAAAAATGAAAAATTAGCAATTAATTTAACAAGAACTAATTTACATAAAAATTTTAATCAACATAATGATGTTGTATTAGATGAAATTAAGAATATTGAAATTCTAAATGATGAACAAAAAGTTAATTATAAGAAACTATATGATGTAACTGTACCATCAACTATTAATTTCATGTTAGGAAACGGGCTACATAATATTGATACTTCAGAAACCGGGTATGTCCAGAGGAGATTAGTAAAAGCGATGGAGGATGCAAAAATATATTACGACAATACTGTGAGAAATGCTTCAGGAACTGTAATTCAGTTTATTTATGGAGAAGATGGGATGGACGGATGTAAAATAGAAAATCAGTTTATTCCAACGATTGAGATGACATATTTAAAGATGGAAGAGGAGTATAATTTAACAGAAACGGATAAAATCAATATATATTTAACGGAAGAAGCGAATAAGGAAATAACATTAGATACATATAAACGTTGTTCTAAACATTTCGAAGAATTATTGGAAGATAAGATGTTTATTATTACAAAAGTGAATAAGAATAAAAAGAATAGCAAAATTACTTATCCAATTCCATTTAATCGTTTAATAAATACTGCAGTTAAGCGAAGAAATACGACTGAAATCACTGGTACATTAACGGATCTTACACCTGATTATATTTTAAATAAGATCGATAAGATGATCGAAGATTTATATGTAAAAGACACTGTACAAGGCATGATATTCTTCCATATTTTATTGAGATGCAATTTATCACCAAAGAAACTAATTATTAAACATAATTTTACGAAAGCAATGTTCGATTGGCTTGTAAATCAAATTTATGAATATTTCAACGAAGCATTAGCACAACCAAGTGAAATGGTTGGAGTAATTGCTGCACAAACAATTGGAGAAATGGGTACACAGATGACATTGGATTCGTTCCACGTTTCAGGTACAGCTGCTGCGGTTAAAGCTACAAGTGGTGTGCCTCGATTAAAAGAAATTTTAAGTGCAACAAAGAAAACTAAAACTCCTACATTGATTATTTATATGAAACCTGATGTAGCATCAGTTATTAATCCGATTATGGCAGAAGATGGTGTAGATTATAATGATGATAGAATTGATAAAACGAAATTAATTGCAATGAATGTTAAAAATAGTATTGAAATTACTAAATTATCGGATATTCTCGAATATAGTGAAATCTACTGGGATACAGAGCAATTCGACAAATTAAATGATAAGGATAAAGGAATATTAGAAATCTATAATAAATTCAAACCATTATATGAAACTATTAATAAGAATTTCAGTAAATCCCCATGGGTATTGCGAATGAAATTTAATAAAGAAAAAATGGTATCATTCGGATTAAGAATGATAGATATTTATACTAAATTAAATAAGACTTATAATAAATACATTGATTGTGTATACAGTGATGATAATGCGGATGAATGTATATTTAGAATTCGATTAACTGAATTTGCATGTAAAGATATTGAAAATAAGGATGAAATTGCCGCGATTAAAGCAATGGAACATAATATAGTTTATCAGGTATTATTGAAAGGATACAAGGGAATTAATAAAGTATCATTGAATAAAAAGAAATATGAATTATATAATGAAGATAACGGTACATTCGATAAAGTTGTAGAATGGGTATTAGATACCGATGGTACAAATTTAATGGAGATATTATCAAATCCAAATATTGATGCAACTAGAACTATCTCAAATGATATTCGAGAAATTTATAGTGTACTAGGGGTTGAAGCTGCAAGAAATGCATTATATCACGAGCTTGTTAATGTTACTGGAGAAGGTTCAATGAATTATCGACATTTATCATTATTAATAGATACAATGACATATCGAGGTAGTTTAATGTCGATTGATAGACATGGTATTAATAGAAATTCGAGCAGTGCATTAAGTAAATCATCATTTGAAGAAAGTGTAGATATGTTAATCAATGCAAGCATCTTTTCAGAATATGATAATACTACAGGTATTTCGCCACAAGTAATGTTAGGTAAAGTGCCAAATTGCGGATCTGGAAACTTCGATATTATTTTAGATGAAGAATATATGATGGAATTATTAAAGAACAACAAGATCACAAAGAAAACCGATAAATATACACTGGACGAAATTAATGAAGAAGAAGAGGAAATTGAAGACTGTGTTGAAGAAAATATAACATTTAACTTTAATCTAAAAACAAAAGACGAATGTTTCAATCTAAATAGCAAACAAGATTTCAAAATTATCTAAAATATATTCAACAATTGAATATACTAATTCGAACGATATACGTTTCCTCGCAATATCTTTACTTTCTCTATAATTAGTTAAAAACAATGAATTATATTTTTTTCTGTGATCTTCTAAAAAATCATTGATTTTTTCTATTATCATTTTTTGTTTTTCAATATCAATTGGAGGATCTATGATTAAAGTTGCATACGTTCGTGCAGATTGATTTGGCGTGTTATCGATATAAATATCTTTGTCTTCAACAAATGATAAAGATATTTTATTGTTATTATTATCATCAATACATTTAACAAGAATATTTGTATTAAGTTTATCTAAATTTTTTTTAGTCAATCTAGTAATTTTATATTTATTTTTTAATTTTAAATTATAAATTTCTCCACCAATCATATAATTATTATCATCATTTAATTCGGTTTTTATATTTATCTTAGAAGGATATACATAAATATTTAAATAGTTTTTTTTATTTTTCTTCAATTCAAATTGAAAAGAACAAATCGTATAAGTTGTGTCGTCAAATACCGGTTCTTCAAAAATATTTAATAGAAGAATATCATATATTTTCAGAAAAGCCTTGCGTAATTTTATATCCGCATTTCGAATTGATGACCAGAAATTCAGAGGAACTATAAGTATACCACCTATACAAATATTGGTTAGTAATTCTTTAATTAGACATTTATATAAATCATTTACATCATATTTATCAAATAAATATTTGTCATCGCATTTATTTCTTGCCAAATAAGGTGGATTTGTTATTAAATATTTATTATTATAATTAGGAGGTTCTTTTATTGTATCTTTTTGTATTATATGATTATTTTTAGGTTCTATATCATAATATTCAATATTATAATTTTTATTTTTATCTTTTTCGATAAAATTGATTAAATCACAATTGCCTGCAAACGGTTCAATTATATCTATTATTCCATCAGGAATTATCATATTTTGTAAAATATATTCATGGTTTGTTGTATAAAATTGCCCTAATTTTTTTTTATTGTTCATGATATTTATATAATTCATTTTTTTAATTAATTATAATAAGATGAATAGCAACAATTTTTTTTGGATCATTATATTTGTTCCCATGATATTAGGTTTTATATCAGGAAAGATAGGTAAAGTAGATGAATGGTATATGAAAAAACTTAAAAAACCGCCATTGAACCCACCTAATTTCATATTTCCGATTGTATGGAGTATATTATATTTATTAATGGGTATTTCATACTATTATGGATTATATGATAAATCATATATATATTGGACAATTCCAATTATCCATTTAATATTAAACTTTAGTTATAGTCCAATCTTCTTTTATTTTAAAAAGATTTTGGCAGCGGCAATAATAACAACATTAATATTAATAACAGCATTAATGGTAATGTATCAATTTTATTATTATTCAGAATATAAAATTGCCGCATATTTATTAATCCCATATATTTTTTGGTTATTATTTGCAAATTATCTTGCGTGGTCTATTTATTTTATAAATAAATAATAAATCATGTGTTGGAATGCAGAAGTCTCTTTAAATACATTTTTATATGGACTTGTATCGGCTATAGTCGTATATACACTAAACATTGTGCCTAGTTATATCATATTAATATTGATGTCAATAACATCGATGCAATTATTAGAATATTTTGCATGGACTTATATTGATAATGAAAAAATAAATAAAATGTTAAGTATTATTGGATTACATATAATATTTTTACAAATATTTTTGGTGAATTATTATGGTTCCGAAGAAAAATATAGAAAATATTTATTATCGACAATAATTATATTATATATATTATTTGTTCTAATTGAATTTAAAAATATAAATTTTCGGATGTCGAAAGCAGAGAATGGTCATTTAAGATGGCATTGGTTAGATTTGCCTATCCCATGGATAATTATAGGATTATTATGTTATATAATACCATCATTATTTACAAAAAATCTTTATGGATTTTATTTTATAATCATACCATTGAGCATAAGTTTATACACTTATTATAGATATTCAACATGGGGGTCGATGTGGTGTTATTTAAGTAATTTTGCATGGTTATTTATATTAATACATTTTTTCATTACCAGAAATTATAATAAATAATAATATGAGAATGAATTATTGTCCATTTAAGCAATTTTCGGATATCTTAGGAAAGCCAAATGAAGGCGCTCATTCATATCGAATATTCAATATCGCAATCGTAGATGTCATATTGACAGTAATAGGTGCTATGATTTTAAGTTATGTATTTAATATCAATTTCTTGTTAATATTAATATTATTATTCTTATTAGGAATAGTTTTACATCGTTTATTTTGTGTAAATACGACAATCAATAAGTCGATATTTGGTTTCGTAGATTAAAAAATGATATTATCATAATAAAATATTTTATATATAAATGCAAAACATAAATTGTGATCTAATTAAATATTTCGAAAAAATAGAAATGTGTATAAAAAATATATTATTACGACCAGAAAAAGATGTATTAACCTATGATATTTTAGATACAGAAAAAACAAAAATAAATAAAATAATAGCATTGAAAGAAAAACAGCGCCAAATGAAAATTGGTGAAATTTGGCAAGAAGTTTTAGGAAATTATGATGATTGCATAGATTTAAAAATTGGTCATGAAACAGGGCTAGATATAATATCACATGCGAGAAAATTTGCAATTGAATTAAAAAATAGAACAAATACAGATAATTCATCATCAAAAAAAGCAAATTTCGATAAATTAGCTACATTTAAAAAAAATAATCCTGATTATAAATGTATTTATGCAAATATAAATGCTGCGACTGAAAAAACTACATTACAAGGTTCTATAAAAACAATAATACATAACGATGTTGAAATTGAAATATATACAGGTTATAAATTTCTTAATTTTATATTAGGAGATGATAGAAATGCTATTATAGAATTTGTTAAAAATACAATTGATAAATATATATAAATTTTTATAAAATCTCTATTAGCGATTGACCCATATATGTTGCTAAATTAACAGGGACAGCATTCCCAATTTGTTTATATTGTGAACTCATACTACCAATAAATATATAATCGTCGGCAAATGTTTGTATTCTAGCATATTCACGTATTGTTAATGGTCTTTCTTCTAACGGATGACATCGTTCTGTTTGTTTTTGCGACGGTGTACATAATAATGTTAAACATGGTTTTTCCATAGATAAGCGATATAATATGCCTCTTTTTCCTCCACCAGAATTATAACTATTTCCCAAATATTCTTTTCGCAAATTTTCGGGTAAATTAATCCAACATCCTCCTTGTGGTATAATTTTAAATAATGCTTTTTTTTCTTCATTATAAGTTGCACCATTAGAAAATTGTACATCATATAAAACATCTTTTAATACAGTTTTCATTAAACTTTCTTTAGGAAATTCATAAGAATGATTTATGGTATTCAGTATTCCAATAATAAATACTCTTTCTCTTTTTTGTGGAACATCATATTTAGATGCATC
>Ga0114968_10002043_pt1 | contig 15563 bp, 20 predicted proteins | sample M_130807_EF_Meta_FD_87020 | JGI IMG/M metagenome (GOLD analysis project Ga0114968, IMG submission 87020) | Freshwater microbial communities from Lake Montjoie, Canada to study carbon cycling - M_130807_EF_MetaG | ecosystem: Environmental > Aquatic > Freshwater > Lake | place: Lake Montjoie...
GACGTTGATACGTTTGGCGACAAAATCAGCAAGACTGGCAAAATGATTGGCGCAGCCTTTGTTGCCGCTGCCGCTGCTGCTGGTGCTTATGCCGTCAAAATAGGCATTGAGGGCGTCAAAGCCGCCATTGAAGACGAAAAGGCACAGACACAGTTAGCCTTAGCCTTAGAAAACGCCACAGGGGCAACAAAGGGGCAAATTGCTGCCACTGAACAATCTATTCTTCAAATGTCACTGGCAACGGGTGTGGCAGATGATCAACTTCGACCAGCACTAGGACGCCTGGTTCGATCAACAGGCGACATAACAAAAGCACAAGATTTGCTGGCAATTGCACTGGACGTCAGCACGGCAACGGGCAAACCACTGGAAACAGTTGCAGCCGCGCTTTCAAAAGGTTTTGACGGTAACACGGCAGCCCTGGGCAAATTAGGAATTGGTCTTTCTTCAGCAGAACTTAAAACAATGAAGTTCACCGACGTTCAAGACAAATTGACAGAATTGTTTGGCGGGGCTGCTGCCCGAAACGCTGAAACTTATTCGGGGCGAATTGCACGCATGCAAGTTGCATTTGACGAAGCAAAAGAAACTTTAGGTTTTGCCTTATTGCCTATCCTTCAAAAATTTATTGACTTTATTAACCGTTATGCACTGCCAATTATTACTTCATTTTCAGACGCGTTTAGTGGTAAGGAAAACGGTTTGGGCGGCGTGATCAGTCAAGTTGGTCAGACAATTTCAAACGTTTTCACGCCAATCGTCAACGGATTGGTCAAGGCGTTTGGTTACGTCAAAAATGCAATTGGTGATAATCTTGACACGTTCAAAGAATTTGGCGGTTACATTGCAACTTATCTTGCACCAGTAATCGGCACCGTACTTGGCGGGGCATTGCAGGTCGCAGGCAAAATTGCAGGTGGTGTTATTGACGTCATTGCTGGTGTTATTAAAGTTTTGAACGGTTTAATTGCCGGTGCAATTGCTGGAATTAACGGTTTGATTTCTGCTTACAATTTTGCAAATAACATTTTTGGCGGAAAAGACATTGCCAAAATAAGTGCGCCAACAGTTAGCGTTCCAAAAACACCAACGGTTTCAACTGCTGTCCCAACAATCCCAACCATTTCAGTGCCTTCGGGTGGTGGTTCGGCGACCACGTCAAGCGGTGGCGGTGTTTCAACTGCCGCAAAGGTTGCCGCTACTGCTGCCGCTGCGACTAACGTTGTTGCTGGTTCATTTAACACTGGTTCATTCCGTGCAGCGGAAGCCGCTTCAATGGGCACAACAATCAACTTGACCGTGACTGGTGCATTTGACAAGGAAGGCACTGCCCGCACAATTGTGGAAACTTTAAATAATTCCTATTATCGCGGCACAGGCGGCGCAACTGCCCTACAAATAGCATGACGCAATGGAATCCCGTTTGGCTGGTTGAAATTGACGGTGTTGAATACACCGACGCCATTTTGGCAAATCTTGTCATTCGTAGCGGTCGAACAAACATTTATGAGCAAGCGCAAGCGGGATACGTCAACATTCAGTTAATTGACCTAAATCAAACAACAATTCCAGTTTCGATCAACTCAACGATTTCAATTCAAGTCAAAAACACTTCAAACACGTTTGTTCCGATTTTTGGTGGCAATGTCGTTGACATTAGTTTGGAAGTTCGTGACGTAGGTTCAACCACATTCACACAGACTTATTCGATCACGGCATTGGGCGCATTGGCACGTTTGCCAAAAGCATTGACCAACGGCGTGCTTTCAAAGGATTTTGACGGAAATCAAATTTATACGATTCTTTCAGATTTATTGCTTAACACGTGGGCTGAAGTTCCAGGCGCGTTGACCTGGGCAACTTATGACCCAACCGCAACCTGGGCAACGGCTGAAAACATTGGGCTTGGCGAAATTGACCAACCAGGCGACTATGAATTGGCGGCACGATCTTCAGACCGCACAGACGTTTATTCATTAGTTTCAGCATTGGCAACGTCAGGGCTTGGATACATTTACGAAGACGCGCAAGGTCGCATTTCATACGCTGACGCCACGCACCGCAGCCTTTACCTTTCAGACAATGGTTATGTGGAACTCACGGCAAATCAAGCCCGCGCGGCAGGTTTGCGCACTGAAACCCGTGCAGGAGACGTTCGCAATAACTTAACTATTAAATACGGGGCAACAAGTAGCAGCGAAAGAAGCGCAAGTGATGCGACTTCAATCCTAAATTACGGCACACTTTCGCAAATCATCACAACCACGTTGCACAATGCAGCCGACGCAACCGCCCAAGCAAATTTTTACCTGGCACTTCGTAAAGACCCGCAACCAATTTTTAGTGAAATTACCTATGACCTGACCAACCCTGAAGTGGACAATTCTGATCGCGATAATTTGATTGGCGTTTTCATGGGCATGCCCGTGGCGATCAGTGACCTACCTGCGAACATGGGTTCGATCTTTCAGGGCTTCGTCGAAGGCTGGTCATTCAAAGCGGGATACAACACCCTTTCGGTTTCGCTGCTGGTTTCACCAGTGGCGTATTCATTGCAGGCATTGCAGTGGAACGAAATTTCCAACACATTTACTTGGTCGGGCGTGTCGCCAACACTTGACTGGGCAAATGCGACAATAGTCACTTAACAAGGAGAAGAACCTATGACGAACCCGACAACGCCGTTCAGTTGGCAAATGCCGACTTCGACCGATTTGGTCACGGATTTACCAGCAGACTTCGCAGTTTTTGGACAAGCAGTTGCAACTTCAATGGCTGATTTGCTTGGCGGCACAACTGGTCAGGTCTTATCAAAAGCGTCAAATACTGACATGGATTTCACATGGGTTGCGCAAGACGATTCAAACGCAATTCAAAACGCAATTGTTGACGCTAAGGGCGATTTAATTGCAGCAAGTGCAAACGATACTCCAGCCCGCCTAGCAGTAGGCAACAACGGCGAGACACTCGTAGCAGATTCTTCCACTTCAACAGGATTACGCTATCAAGGCACAATGGCTGCTGGTAAAAACGCAATTATTAACGGCGGTATGGACATTTGGCAACGAGGAACATCAGGCACTTTTTCCAGTTCAGTAGTTTATCCTGCTGCCGATAGATGGTTTGCTGCTTGCATAGGTTCTGCTCCAACTTGCACAATGTCACAACAAACTGCCGATACGGTTGGACTGAGATACGGTCTGCGTTTTGGTCGCAATAGTGGTCAAACAAATACTGGTGGAGTTTATGTAGGAAGCGTTGTTGAAACTGCTTCGGCTATTCCTTTTGCAGGAAAGACAGTTACTTTATCTTTTTATGCAAAAAGAGGCGCAGATGCATCAGCATCTTTAGGTGTTCAACTTTATACAGGAACAGGCACAGACCAATCAGCAGCAGTTTTATTTAGTGCTGGCTGGACAGGTGGTGCAAACACAATTTCAACATCTCAATCTTTAACTACAACTATGACTCGGTATTCTTTTACTGCGACTTTGCCTAGTACCACATCAGAAATATCAGTCACTTTGAGTTATGCTCCAAGTGGAACTGCTGGCGCTAATGAGTGGTATCAAATTGAAGGCGTACAGGTTGAGGTCGGTTCAGTAGCCACAAACTTTACCCGCGCTGGCGGAACAATCCAAGGAGAATTAGCCGCTTGCCAGAGGTATTATGTTCGATTCAATACCATTAATGCGTATAATATTTTTGGAACTGGCATCAACACTTCAACAACGGCAAGCAATACCCAAATTCCTTTGCCTGTGCAAATGCGAACAGCGCCAAGTGCAATAGAATACTCCACATTGGGAGTTGCAGAAGGTGGCGGTTCAATCGTTGCGGTTACAAGCGCCACTTTTGCTTATGGTTCGGTCAATGAAGTATCTTTAACTACAAATGTGGCTTCAGGTTTAACGCAATACCGACCTGTACATTTATTTAGCAACAACAGTACATCTTCATATCTTGGATTTAGTGCGGAGTTATAATGAAAACAGAAATCGTAGAAGTTACAAACATTGATGGTTCAATTACAGAACACATTATAATTGACCGAGGTAATGATGAATTTACCTCAATGCCCAAAGCAGAATACGACCGCCGAGAAGCGGAACAATCCACACCAATTGTGACGGCAGATGAGTAACTTCCCACAAGGCACAAGTGCCAGGTTGATCGAAGTTGCAGCCGCTGAAATCGGCACAATTGAAGAAGGCGACAACCTGACAAAGTATGGCAAATTTACAAAGGCAGACGGTTTGCCGTGGTGCGGTTCATTTGTCAATTGGTGTGCAGCACAAGCAGGCGTCAAAATTCATTCAGTTGTTGGCACTGCTATTGGCGCACATAAATTCAAAGAAATCCAACGTTGGTCAAACATTCCACAAATGGGTTATTTGGCTTTCATGGATTTCCCACATGACGGCATTGACCGCATTTCACACATTGGCATTGTTGTTGATTTTACGCATGGTGAAGATACGGTCACGCTAATCGAAGGAAACACCAGCGGTACAGGCGATCAGCGAAATGGTGGCATGGTCATGGTCAAACAACGATCACTAAAGCGTGACATTGTTGGTTTTGGTATTCCAAAATTTGTTCCATACAAGGGAGAATTTCCAATCGTTGAAATGCCAAAAGCGGCAGCAAAACCAACAAAGGAGAAAAAATGGATAAAGCCAAAGCAGTAGCAGCGTCCTGGGGTCGTTCATTTTTGGCGGCATGCCTAACGCTATACATGGCAGGGGTCACAGACCCAAAAAAATTGCTCATGGCAGGGGTTGCAGCAATTGCACCAGTTGTCTTGCGCTATCTAAATCCAAATGACAAAAGTTTCGGAGTTACTGGGGAATGAGTCCGAATGAATGGGCGGCGGTTGTTACATGCTGCATTGGTGTAGTTGCCGCCGTTTATTCGGGCGTTCGCGTTATGGTCAAATCCATAATGCGTGAATTTCAACCAAATGGCGGTTCAAGCCTAAAAGACCAGGTTAATCGAATTGAAGCAAGGCTTGATTGGCTTGTTCAGAAAATGATTGACTAAGGAATTGACATGGCGCAACGCAAACGTAAAGTGCAAACCGTTCGCGAAGATAACTATTCTGCCCTGGAACAATACTGCATTGCACTAAATGAATACTACAAAGCACTTCGCAAGGCTGGTTTTTCAGTCGAATTAGCGTTGGGCTTAATGAGCGACCGCGAGACGTATCCACATTGGATTTTGCCCGAACCAGTTGAACCAAACAAAATCGGTTCGATTGAATACCCTGAAGACGAAGACGAATGAAAAAAATAGTCGTAGTCAGTGACCTTCAAGTCCCGTTTGAAGATCGAAGGGCAACGGCTAATCTCGCAAAATTCATTAAAGCATTTCACACTGACGAAGTGATCACGATTGGCGACGAAATAGATTTCAACACAATTTCAAAATGGTCACGTGGGCTAAGCGAAGAACATGAACCGACGATTGGACGCGATCGTGATCGTTGCGTTGAGTTATTGTGGGAATTGACCAGGCACGTCCCTGAAGCCAACATGGTTCGTTCAAACCACACTGATCGTTTGTTCAATTCAATTGCCAGCCGTTTGCCTGCTTTACTGGGTGCGCCTGAGTTAAAGTACGAAAATTTTATGAAACTAGATGAGTTAGGTATCAAATTCCACCGCAAGCCTTATGCGATCGAAGGTACAAACTGGATAGCCATTCACGGTGACGAGCAGGGCACAACGCCAAACGCAGGGGCTTCAGCCCTACGTGCAGCCCGTTTGCATGGCAAATCAGTCATTCAGGGTCATACGCACCGCCTGGGGATTTCAACTTTTACAGAATCAAGCGGATACAAAATGGGGCGCACATTGTGGGGCATGGAAGTGGGCAACCTTATGCGTTTTTCAGCCGCCAAATACACAAAAGGGACGGCAAACTGGACGCAAGGTTTTGGCATTTTGCGGGTTGAAGGTTCAAAGGTAAGTCCGCAAATTGTGCCTATTGAACGGGACGGTTCTTTCATAGTTGACGGGAAGGTTTTCGGGTAGCGACACGCCGCAATTTACGCGGGAAGGTTGCATTTGTCGGGGCTTAGTGTCACCCTTTTTGCAGGTTACAAAAGGTAACCTAGAATCGGGAGTTCTAAAATGGTCGTTGACCTGCTTGACGGTGAAACATTGTATCGCCTAGTTATGCTGATGATTTGGTCAGTCGGAACAATTGCAATTGGTTATTCAAAAGGCTTTAAAGACGGACGCCGTGAAGGTTATGCACGCGGCAAAACGATTGGACGCCACACTTCGAACGCGGTGAAAAAATGACTGAATTGGCACAAACAATCAAAATGGCAATAAACACTTCATTTGGCTGCTGCCACCAAATCGAAGGACATGGTTGCACTTCATGTCTTTCCCAACACATTGCAGACACCTTAATCAACCAGGTGGAAGGGAAGTTCAATGGGATTTCTAGATAACTACGAGGCTTCACGCGAACGTTTAGAACGCTGGAATCGCACATTCCCAACAGGCAGGATTGAAACACGCATTGTTGAATTTAGTGCTGAAAAGGGTTACGTTCTAGTTGAAGCAAAAGCGTTTCGAAATCAGGAAGACGTGTTGCCCGCAGGCGTTGATTACGCTTACGGGTATCAGGGCGCGTATCAGCAAAACATGAAACGTTGGTTTTGCGAAGATACAGTCACAAGCGCGATAATGCGTGTTCAACAACTTGTCATGGGTGGTGCTGAACGAAGCACTAAAGAGATCATGGAACAGGTAGAACGAACACCAGCCAAAATTGCAAACACTGACACAACCGATTATTGGACAACAAAATTTGGAGACGTGCCAAGTTACAAGACCGCAGGCGAAGCCGAACAATCAGGCGTCCCGTCATTTGGTTCAAGTCTGAATGAAATTGCACAACAATTGGGGGCTGAAATTATGCCTGAAGCACCCAAGTGCGATCACGGTCACAGGATTTGGCGTGAAAGCAAGGAAGGTGCTGCGAAGAAGTGGGGCGGGTATTTCTGCATTGAACGTGAGAAAAACAACCAATGTCAGCCATTTTGGTACGTTGTAAGTTCCACGGGCAAATGGGCGGCACAGTTGTGAGCGACTACGTTGAAATAATCAACCCACGCACTATGACGTGCAAACTTATGAAAAGCGGTGAGATCGTCGCCGAATACAAATTGGAACAATGCGACAAGTGTTCATCACTTTCAAGGCTAGATGATTTCGGATACCAAAAGGGTTTTGGTTATGAGAAGATAATTTGGTTTTGTGCGGTTTGCAGATGAAAATGCAATTGACGCATGATGAACAAATGGTTTGCATGCTTGCTGCAATTAAGTTGACAGCAGAATCAACAAAGGGCACGGACAACCCACAACGTTATCAAAAGGATTTGGGAACGTTTGAATACCTGGTTGAAAGTGCCGAAGCAATTGGCAGCGAATGGGTCGTTGCAAAATACTTCAATCTTCCATTCGACCCGTACGAAAACAAATTCAAGGTCAAAGCAGACGTGGGCAATGCAATTGAAGTCCGCTGGACAAAATACGTTGCCGGGCAACTAATCATTCACGAATACGATCGACCAAATGACATTGCAGTTCTTGTCACTGGTCAAGCACCACACTATTTCATTGCGGGTTGGATACCTGTTGCAATGGCACAAAGACCCAAGTATCGCCACAGTAAGCAACCAAATTGGTGGGTGACACAAATCAACCTTCAGCCAATTGAGAATTTGAGGAAATCAAACTATGGACAAAGTGCAATTTGAATGTCGCATGTGCAAGCGCAAGACCAGCCAAATCATTGTCAACATAACCGATTTACTTCCACCAGGGGTCGAAACGATTCAATGCACGGTGTGCAGTTCAATGACAGTTGCACAGATTAGACAGTCAAATGCCGATCTATGAGTTTGAATGCACAGTGTGCAAAATCCGTATTGAAGTGGATAAGTCAATCCACGACGAAAGTCAACCAATGTGCTGCGGGGCAAACATGAGTCGAAGGTACTCAACTTTTGGCATTTCATTCAAAGGTAAAGGCTGGGGGCACCAGTGAGAAGTTATACACAGGGGTTATGCACAGCCGTGCAAAAGGTGTGGGACACGCCCAAGACCATGCGTGAAGTTATTAGACCCTTGACTTCATGCTGTACGCTGGACGCATACAACAAACAACCCGATTTTAGGGATTTAGACAAGAATGAAGTTCTTTCAAATAATCTTGAAAAGAAGATAAATAAAAAAAGACTTCAACGGTTGTTGTTAATCACTAGCGTGTTCGCAACGATAGGCGCAAGCCCTGCACATTCTGCTGCTTATTCAATTGATCACTTGAAACTCTATGCACATTCTAGGTTATTGGACTATAAAGAATTTCAGTGTTTTAACAAGATCATTACAAAGGAATCACAATGGTCATACACTGCACGCAATGGAAGTCATTACGGATTAGGTCAAATGAGATCGAAGCACTACCGTGACCTTGACCCTTTCAGACAGATAGACTCAACCATTCGTTATGTAACAATTCGTTATCAAACACCATGCAAGGCATGGACGTTTCACGTGAAACATGGGTATTACTAATGAGCGCATTAAAGGACAATGGCAGCACAAGCCAATGGCGCAAGATCAGGCAACGCATACTGCAACGCGACGGTCATACTTGTCAGCATTGTGGCATGGAAGGTAATTCGGTTGACCACATAATTCCAAGAAGCCTGAATGGAACGGACGAAGACTGGAATCTTCAAACGTTATGCGTAAGTTGTAATTCTGCAAAGGGTGGGCGGTTTTTTAATAGTACACCGACACCCCTGACCCTTCCTGGTTTAAATTCCCCCCAAAACGACTCAAAAACCCACGAAAATGACTGAGAAGGTCATAGAAGGTCACCAAACGACTCAAACAGGCTTAAACGGGCTTCAAACGGTTTTGGGTAGGGACACAGAAGGTGAAAACGCCCTATTTGGCGTTCAAACCCCTAGAATTCACACGCCATTGAACGATTTACCTTCACGCGGGCATGAATTGGTTGATTTAGCCAGTAGTTTAAAGATTGAATTGCTGGAATGGCAGAAATTTGCGCTTATTCACACGCACAAAATCAAGCCTGACGGTAGGTGGGCTACGCCAGTCAATACAATCTGTGTCGCACGTCAAAACGGAAAATCATTTTTACAGTTAATCAGAATTCTTGGCGGGCTTTTCCTATGGGACGAAACGTTGCAGATTGGTTCGGCGCACCGCTTATCCACATCACTTGAACAGTTTAGGGCGATGGTTCAAATGATCGAAGGAAATGAGTCACTTGCAAAACAGGTCAAAAAGATTCGCTGGCAACATGGCGGTGAGGAAATCGAAACAAAAACGGGAAACCGCTTCATTGTGCGTGCAGGCGGTTCGGCTGCCCGTGGTGTTTCCCGACCTTCGACGATTCACTTGGACGAATTACGCGAAATGACAGACATTGAAAGTTTTGCTTCATTGCGTTATACACTTATGGCGGCGGCAAACCCAATGGTCATGGCGTACACAAACGCAGGCGATTCAAGCAGCGTTGTGTTAAACCAATTTCGGGATAGGGCGTTGGCTTCAATCGCAGGCGTTGAAGATGACATAGGTTACTTTGAATGGTCAGCACCAACGGACGAAATTAGCGTGGAAAACGCGCGGTACTCAAATCCTTCAATGGGCACACTAATTCACGCGGACAACGTACGAAGCGTTTTGAACGACCCGCCTGACGTGGTTATGACTGAAGTTTTGTGCCGTTGGGTGGTTGCGATCAACAGTGCCGTGGATTCTGCTTCGTGGGGCAACTGCCTTGACAAAACGGTTGATCTTGACCCTGACAAATTGACCTGGCTAGCAATTGACCTTTCGCCTGATCGAAGACACGCAAGTCTTGTTGGCGCGCAAAAACTGGGAGATGAAAAGTTCGTAGTCAAATTGTTGCACACTTGGACAAATGAATTGCAATTGGACGATAAAGCCATTGCCAACGAATTGGCAGATTATGCGCGGAAGTATCCAACCGAATACGTGCTTTATAGTCGAAAGACCAGTGGCGCGGTTGCAGCAAGGCTTGCACCTGCTGGAATTCCCGTTTATGACATGGACAATGCTTATCCGCAAGCATGCGACGAAATGCTGTCAGCAATCAACAGCGGTCGTTTAAAACACCGTGGTCAAAGTCAATTATCTGAAGAAGTTTTGGCAGCGGTGCAATTACGTCGTGGCGACGGCGGTTGGGTTATCGGACGACGGGCTTCACAATCGGTTGTTTGTGGTGCAGTGGCAGTTGCGCTTGCAACACATTTTGCGACACGCCCAGACAATGATCTTGACATCATGGTTGGATAACCGTATAAGCCTGACACAATTCGCGCATGGGATTTACTGATCTATTTACGCGCAAGGCTGCAACTGCCGTTCCAGTTGAAGCCGCAAACGTGGACGCAGCCGCTATTGCACCTTATTACAGTGAAATCGGAAACCTGTTCCTATTCGGTGGAATAGTGACTGCGTCCCGTGCGGAAGCAATGAGCGTTCCAACCGTCGCACGCGCACTTGGCATAATTCAAACAATTTCATCACTTCCAATGCACACACGCAACGAAGCAACAGGCGAAAAGGTTTCACAACCACGCGTTATCAACCAGCCTGACCCACGAATTCCAGGGACAACATTTTGGTCATGGATTATTTCTGATTTGTTTTTTTTCCCAACTGCTTACGCATTTGTTATGGATAGGTATGCAGACACGGGGAAAATTCGCGCAATGGAACGAATTGCACCTGAACGCGTAACAATCACAACTAATGGCATGGGTTACGAAATTGCGTCATACGCGATTGACGGTTCATACGTTGACCCTGCCAACCTTGTTGTTTTCAACGGCACGCAAGAAGGTTTGCTTTCTCGCGCAGGTCGTACGATTAAGGCTGCCGCTTCCTTAGAACGTGCGGCAATGAATTTTGCTAATGAACCAATTCCACAAATGGTTCTAAAATCAAATGGAACATCATTGCCAGCAGACCGCGTTTCTAAATTACTAACCGCCTGGAAAACTGCACGCGCTTCACGAAGCACTGCATTTCTCAATGCTGACGTGACACTTGAAACAATTGGTTACGACCCAAAGAATTTACAATTAAACGAAGCCCGAAACTACGTTGCGCTTGAATTATCACGCGCATGCGGTTTGCCAGCGTACTTCACTGATTCGCAGCAATCTTCATTCACTTATTCAAACGCATTAGACAAGCGACGCGACCTGGTTGATTTTGCGTTCAGAAATTACATGTCAATAATTGAGCAGCGTCTATCTTTCCCGGACTTTACACCAGCAGGCAACAAAGTGTTGTTTGATCTTGACGATTTCTTGCGTGGCAATCCTTATGAGCGCGCGCAGGTTTATGAAATCCTAAATCGTATCGGCGCAATGTCGATCGACGAAATACGCGAGGAAGAAGACATGCTGCTATGAAAAAAGTAATCACACCAATGACAATCACGGCGGCAGATTCGAACAGTCGCACAATCTCAGGTCGCATTGTGACGTTTGAGGAAACTGGCAACGCTTCAATTGGCAAAGTTCAATTTGCTAAGGGTTCAATCGAAGCAACTTCAGTTTTGCTCAATCTTGAACATGACCGTACACGCCGAATCGGCAAAACACTTTCAATTGAATCAAGCGAAGAAGGAATTGACGCAACATTCAAAATTGCACAAACAACCGCAGGCAATGACGCACTTGTCGAAGCACAAGAAGGCTTGCGCGACGGATTTAGTGTGGAAGTTTCATTTGACGAATACGAGACATTGAAAGACGGAACGGTTCGAATTCTTGCAGGCGAATTGACCGCCGTTGCATTGACTAGCGAACCTGCTATCCGATCAGCACGCGTCGAATCAGTCGCGGCAACAGAAGAAAATGAAGTTTCAGATTCGACAATCGAACCTGAAGTTACACCAACAACAGAAGGAGACGAAGTGGACAACACCGTCGCACAAGCGGAAGCCGTTGAGACGGTCGAAGCCGCAAAGTCAGTAACTGCACAGTCAAACAACGTGGGCGGCTGGAAGGCAACACCACGTATTGAAATCACTGCTGCCAAGTACCTAGAAAATAAGGTTCTTGCTGCAACAGGAGACGAAACAGCACGTCAGTACGTACTAGCAGCAGACAACACAACAGACAACGCTGGACTTGTTCCAACACGTCAGTTGACTGAAGTTATCAACGGACTAGGAACAAGAATCCGTCCAAGCATTGACGCTATTTCTAGCGGTGCATTGCCTGACGCTGGAATGACTTTTGAAATTCCAAAAATCACACAAATGCCAACAGTGGCAGTCACAGCCGAAGACGCAGCGTTTTCTGATACAGACCAAAATTCTGCTTTCCTAAGTGTGGACGTTAAGAAGTTCGCGGGGCAGCAAAAATTTTCCGTTGAATTGCTCACAAGAACTTCACCGTTATTTTATGATGAATTACTTCGTAATATGGGCGCGGCAATGGCTAAGGCACAAAATGCTTATGTCAACGGTTTGCTAATCTCAGGTGCAACACTTGACGGCACAACAGTTGCAACATACCCAACAGCAACTGAATTGCTTGGAATTATTTCACGCGGTTCAGCAAGCGTTTATGGCGCAACTGCTGGATTACCAAATCCATTTGCACGCAATTTAATTGCGTCAACAGGTCAGTGGGCAAACCTCATGACATTGAACGACGCAGGTCGTCCAATTTATTCACAGGTTTCAAATCCTATGAATCAGCCTGGTGTTGCAGTGCCAACAAGTTTGACAGGAAACGTTGCGGGCTTGAACCTATACGTTGACCCAACCAACGGCGGCGACGGCGACGGAACATTGCTTGTCGTTAACCCTGACGCATACACATGGTATGAAGGTACTCAATACCAATTGCGCGCTGAATCAACTGCTGACGGTTCAATCACCGTTGGTATTTATTCATTTGGTGCATTGGCAACAAAGATCGCCGCGGGTGCGTTCAAGAACAACAAGGCTTAATCGCCACAAACTAATCATGCGGCGGGTTCTCCCGATCTCGCCGCAGCAGATCGAAAGGAACGGACATGCCAGTCATTGTCACAGCAAGTCAATTGCGTACGGTGCTTGGCGTGTCCGTTTCCCTTTATTCTGACGCCTACTTAGACGAGATTATCAACACGGCTGAAGCGGTCATTCTGCCAATGCTGGTTGCAAATACTTCAGCAATTCAGTCATACAAACTTGAATCAAACGTCGCGTATTTCTACACCCAACGCGATCACCATTTTGTTGCAGGTCAATCAGTCATTGTGACTGGTTTGCCAGCACCGTTCACAGCAACTCACACAGTTGTTACCGCAACACCTTATTCATTCACCGCTGCATTGACTTCATCAAATGTCACATTGCGCGAGATTATTCCAACAGGTACAGCGACACTTGCAGGCTATTCTGCCGCTGATCTATACGCAACCAGCGCGCCAATTGAATCAGCCGTTCTTGCAGTTAGTGTTGAAGTCTTTCAATCACGCGTTGCAGCGGGTGGACAGATTGAAGGCGTAGATTTTGCAAGCACGCCGTACCGAATGGGACGAAGCCTGACAAATCGCGTGTCAACCTTGCTTATGCCATTTTTAGACGTTGAAACGGTTGTTCAATAATGCCAGCCAATTCAATTGCTGAAACCCGTGCAGCGTTAGCAAATGCCTTTAGTGGTTTATCTGCTACCTGCTACGCGTCCGTTCCCGAATCGCCAATTCCGCCTGCAATAGTGATCGTCCCAGACTCACCGTTCATGGAAGTTGTGCTGATTGGAAAAGCCAAAACACAGGTCAAATTAAATTTTGCTATCACGGCAATTGTTGCTTCAAATAGCAACGCAGGTTCACTTGACAACCTGGAAAAACTCATAATCGGAATTCTTGCGGCAATGCCCGCAGGATACGTTGTTGGCGTTGTTGAAAAGCCAACGGTGTTGGAAGTAGGACAAAGTCCAATGCTGGTTGCTGACATAAACGTTTCGACGTACTACACACAGACAACATAAGGGGAATCATGCCAACGACAATCATCACAGGTCGCGATCTCGTCTTGACGATTGCGTCCACAAATTATGACGCACAGGCGACCAGTGCGACACTAACCAATTCACCAACGATTGAGACTTATCAAACACTTGACGGCAAGGCATACAAGCGCATTGACGATCAGTGGACATTTGACGTTGAAATGCTTGCAGATTGGGGTGCAACATCATCATTGTGTGAAGCACTATGGGCAGCAGCCGAATCAGCACCAAACACAGCATTAGCAGTATCATTGACCGCAGTGACGGGTGCAGTTTTTGCCTTCAACGTTATGCCGATCTATCCAAGCGTGGGTGGTTCAGCACCTGACGCTCAAACAATTTCAATGTCATTCGTTGTAGTCAACGCAGTGACTGAAACATTTAGTTAAAAACTACTAATCGGGAGACAAAATGAAACTACCAATAACAATTGAATACAACAACGGCGACCAAATCACCTACACGGCAGCACCGCCTGAATGGGTGAAATGGGAGAAAAGCACTGGTCACACGATCAGTCAGGCACAGGAAAAGATAGGAATTTCCGATCTTGTGTTTCTTGCTTATCACGCCATGAAAAGAGAAGCGGCTGGCAAGCCAGTCAAGCCAATCGAAGCATGGACCGAGACAATTGCTGAAGTTATTGTCGGTGAAGCAAACCCAAAAGTTACGCAGTCGGAAGCCTTAGCCGAATAGTTTGGGAGATAGCCCTGGCAACGGGGCTATCACCAAACGAATTTGAAAGTGCCGAAGACATTTTGACGGTCATTGAAATTTTGGAAAGGCGGGCAAATGGCTAAAGACGCGATCAGTTATGACAAGAATGAATTGCGTGCCATTGTCCGTTCTTTCAAAGCAATGGACGATCAAGCGTTGGCGCAAGCAAAAGAAGCAACAAGCGAATTGGCAACTTACGTTCAAAGCAAGATTAAAGCAACCGCGGCGACGCGTACGCGCAACCTTGTTGATAATCGTGTTGCTGACGGTTCAAAGGTTTCCAAATCTTCAAAGGTTGGCGAAATCTCATTTGGTTATGCAGGGCAGAAATTAAGCGGTGGTGCAACAACGCAACAAATTTGGGGTGGCGTTGAATTTGGGTCAAATAAATACAAGCAATTTCCAGTGTGGTCAGGTCGTGAAGGTCGCGGGTCACGCGGCTGGTTTATTTATCCAACACTTCGAAGCCTGCAACCTGAAATCATCAAAAAATGGGAAGAATCGTTTTCAAAAATAGTTAAGGAATACAACTAATGGCTGGCAGTCGTACCCTTAAACTTTCAATTCTTGGCGACGTTGACAATCTTAACAAATCGCTAAAATCTGCAACGCAAGACGTTGATACGTTTGGCGACAAAATCAGCAAGACTGGCAAAATGATTGGCGCAGCCTTTGTTGCCGCTGCCGCTGCTGCTGGTGCTTATGCCGTCAAAATAGGCATTGAGGGCGTCAAAGCC
>Ga0114968_10002045_pt1 | contig 15559 bp, 16 predicted proteins | sample M_130807_EF_Meta_FD_87020 | JGI IMG/M metagenome (GOLD analysis project Ga0114968, IMG submission 87020) | Freshwater microbial communities from Lake Montjoie, Canada to study carbon cycling - M_130807_EF_MetaG | ecosystem: Environmental > Aquatic > Freshwater > Lake | place: Lake Montjoie...
CCAAGTGAGCTCCACGGGTGGGAATTCCTAAAAGAGTGATTGAGTCAGCCCCGTCATAGCGCTCAAGGATTTCATGAGCTATGCGGACAATCGCACGCGAAATATCGGGTGCAGGCAGAACTGTTTTCATATAAATCTCCTTCCCCACCTCGCAGGATGGGTCTTAAAGGATGCGGAGCAAGAATAGCAGTAGGTGCACTAAACCTGTGGATGGGCCAAGTCACTAGTTTTCTGATCAGACTAACTTGGGCCTCATGAATACAAATCCGCAGCCCGATGCCTTTTTTCGCCCATTTCCCAGCAACATAGAGATCGGTCGCCGGATGCGCACGGCGCGTAAGAACCGAGGCTGGACAATCGCTGAAATGGCCGCGGTCGGCAAGATTAAAGCCGTCGTAATTGGCTCATATGAACGCGGTTCACGAAATATGCCAATTTCTCGTTTGGGTGAGATCGCCAGAATTCTCGGGGTTGATGTTGCGTACTTGCTCGGACAACCCTTAGCTCGCCAAGCATCCAGCTCAATTCTGACTCTGGATCTGCGAGCCATCAGCCGCCCTAGTTTTTCCAACCCAGCCAGACTCACTGTAGTGGTTAGTTATTGCGCTGGAATCGTCAAGAAACGCAGTGATTGGAATGGTGAAGTTTTATCAATTCGTGAATCTGACTTACTCAACTTGAGCTTTGCGTTGGGAATCGAACAAGCCGACTTATTGCAATGGCTGATTGCCGAAAACTATCTAATTACAGAGATAAATCACTCTTGATCGAAGTTATTTTCGCTAAGACACCATGAATGTAGCCTGCGGATTCCTCGGTTGAAAGATCCTTGGCAAGTATCAACGCTTCATCAATAGCAACGGGATCAGGAATCTCAGTAGCCCAGAGGATTTCGAAAATCGCTATCCGCAGAATGTTGCGGTCTACCGCAGCAAGTCGATCTAAATCCCAGCCTTGTATATAGGTTGCGATCAGCTCATCAATTTTACGTTTATGTTCAGCAACACCGGCTACTAACTCTTTGGTGTAATCACGAACCGGGGGCAACTCTGAATCATCGCTGATACTAAGGCGAGTTTCAATAATTGCTAGTGGGTCGCTCTTACGAATATCTGCCTCGTAGAGAATATCCAGACAGTGTTTTCGAGCCTTACTGCGTGCAGACACTAGTTAGCGCGACCTTGATACGATCCATCTCTAGTATCAACCATGATCTTCTCATCTTGCTTGATGAAGAGTGGCACCTGAATTTGAATTCCAGTCTCAACCGTTGCTGGCTTGGTACCACCTGAAGAGCGATCACCCTGCAAACCTGGCTCGGTATAAGTCACCGTCAATTGAACTGAAGCTGGTAACTCAATATAAAGTGGATTATTTTCATGAATTGCCACAATTGCCTCAGTATTTTCCAGCATGTAATTGGCGGCATCTCCAACAGTTGCCGCAGAGATATTCATTTGATCGTAAGTCTTGTTATCCATGAATACGAAATCTTCGCCCTCTTTGTAAAGGAACTGCATCTCACGCTTTTCTAGAATAGCAATTTCGATTTTGACGCCAGCATTTAGAGTCTTTTCTACCACTTTGCCAGTTAGAACTTGACGCATCTTGGTGCGTACGAACGCTGGACCTTTGCCAGGTTTAACATGTTGGAATTCAATTACCGTCCAAAGTGAACCTTCAATATCAAGACACATGCCATTTTTAAGATCACTCGTGGTTGCCACTTGGAAACTCCCCTTATTGCGAAACTGTACGCTACTGTTAGCCACCGCAGTTCGGTGGACTCGAATAGGTGCTCAGGATACCCAATACTCGTACGAATACTTAAATCCGCACCTGCTTAATCAATTTGTTAATGATTACTTAATTAGGCCCTTAAGCGCTGAGATCGCCAAAGCGTATGAATTTGGCCCAAAACCGCCGATCGTCCCGTTTGCTACACCAGAAATAACTGAGGTGTGACGAAACTCTTCGCGGGCCAAGGGATTAGATAAGTGCACTTCAATTAGTGGTGACTTAACTAATTCAGCCGCGTCACGAATCGCATATGAATAATGTGTAAATGCAGCTGGGTTGATGATTACTGGCGTTGAATTATCGGCAGCTTCATGTAACCAAGAAATGATGGTCGCCTCGTCATCACTTTGTCGAACATCTGCTGCAAAACCATGGCTTTTGGCAGACTCTTCAATGAAAGACTTAAGTTGCGGGTAATTGAAATCCCCATAAATACTCGAGTCGCGAATATCTAACCGAGCCAGGTTCGGACCATTAATCACCAAAATCTTCATGCGCCAAGCCTCTCATATGCTGCGAGTAAGTCGCTTTCACTTGGTGCTTCAATTCGTAGCGTTTTCCCGATTTCGCTGATTGCTACAAATCGCAATGTGCCAGATCTTGATTTCTTGTCGATGGCCATATTTGCCCGCAGCTCTGGCCAATGACGACTCTCATATGAGGTAGGCAATCCAAGATTACTTAGAATCTCCCGGTGTAAATCAGTTTCCTGTTCGGCGAGGATGCCGCACTGATTCGCCAGATTTGCGGCGAATACCAGTCCAATCGAAACGCATTCGCCATGTCGCAACGTGTACTTACTATGCAATTCGATGGCATGACCAAGCGTGTGACCGTAGTTCAAGATTTCACGATCAAAGCTTTCTTTAAAATCGCCACTGACGACTTTTGCCTTAACCGTAATTGAACGGGTTATAAGTTCTAGCGTCAATCCACGATCACTACGAACTTCCAACAAATTTCTCTCTTTAAGAAGTTCAACAATCTTGGCATCTACAATAAAACCACACTTAATTACCTCGGCTAAACCAGCAGCGAAGTCGCGATCACTCAAGGAATCGAGCCAGGTAAGATCTACTAATACTGCAATCGGTGAATAAAAGGAACCAATTAAATTCTTGCCGTACTCACTATTGATTCCGGTCTTTCCGCCAACTGCCGCATCAACCATCGCTGCCAGTGTCGTAGGAACGGCCACCCAATCAATGCCACGCAACCAACTGCTGGCTACAAAACCAGATAAATCTGTAACAGCTCCGCCGCCTACCGCCACGATCAAGTCATTGCGTGTGAAACCGGCAGCCCCTAACCAATCCAGTACTTTTTGGTAGGTACTAAAAGACTTACCCGCTTCAGAATCTGGCACTGTGAAAATGTGTATCTGCGCATCTGCAACTGGCAGCTTTACGATGCGATCGCGCATAGTCTCCGAAACAATTACGGCTACTTGACCGCGATTGGTTAAATATGGCTCGATCGCTTTCTGCCAGTCAATATCAATAACAACTTCATAATTGCGATCAGCCGTAATTGAAATCCTATTCATTAGGCCACCGCGAAAATGTCAGCACAGATTTCATTAACAGTACGATCATCAACTGGCACTACTGCGGTTGCGAGACTCTCATAAATTGGACGTCGCGAACTCATCAGTTCGTTCCATTGGGCCCGTGGATTTCCCAACAAAAGCGGACGATCACGATTGAAACCAACGCGAGCGGCAGCTTTCCCGAGCGAAATATCCAGAAAAATTATGGTCGCGCCACAGTTACGTAGCAATTCTTGAGCTTGCGGTGAGATAGGAGCACCTCCCCCGAGAGAGACAACGCCATTATCTGACTGCAAAACTTCGGTTAACACAATCAATTCCTCGCTGCGGAAAACTGGTTCGCCCAAATCAACAAATATGTCGGAGATCTTCTTACCCAATTTAGCTTCGATCAGGGAATCAGTATCAGCGAATTTAACTTTCAATTTCTTTGCTAACGAATGGCCAATAGTGCTCTTTCCGGCACCCGGTGGGCCAATCAGAATAATCTGGTTGCTCATTTTATCGATAGGTGCGCGATGTAGCTTTCGAAATTGCGCTTAGTCTCACCAACACTGTCGCCCCCGAATTTTTCAAGCACTGCTTCAGCGAGCACAAGTGCAACCATCGCTTCGGCTACAACTCCAGCAGCTGGCACGGCGCAAACATCAGAGCGCTGATTAATCGCCTTTGCTGCCTCACCAGTCTTAACATCAATAGTGTCTAACGCTTTTGGAACTGTGGAAATAGGTTTCATTGCAGCCCGCACGCGCAAGATTTCCCCATTAGACATGCCGCCTTCAGTGCCACCTGCTCGGTCAGTACGACGACGGATAGCACCGTCTGGACCACGCTCAATTTCATCATGTGCTACTGACCCACGACGAGTTGCAGTGGTAAATCCATCGCCAACTTCGACACCTTTAATCGCTTGAATACCCATCATGGCCGCAGCTAACCGCGCATCTAGTCGACGATCCCAATGCACATGTGAACCTAGCCCAGGCGGCAAGTTATAAGCCAGTACTTCAACTACGCCACCTAGCGTGTCGCCATCGGAATGAGCCGATTCTATTTCGGTAATCATCGCTGCACTTGTAGTTGCATCGGCACAACGAACCGGATCTTCATCAATTCGCTTCATATCGCCTTGACCGGGTAGCTGCGTGTTTTCAGGAACTCGTACTGATCCAATCGATAAGACATGGCTTAGAATTGTGATGCCACATGTTTGTTGTAAAAACGCACGAGCTACTGCGCCAAGTGCAACACGCGCCGCAGTTTCGCGAGCACTGGCACGTTCTAGAATCGCGCGAGCATCATCAAAGTCATACTTTTGCATTCCAACTAAATCTGCGTGTCCTGGTCGCGGGCGACTGAGCGGTGCATTGCGACCTAAACCTTTAATCTCGTCTTCTGGCACGGGATCAGCTGACATAACTTTTTCCCATTTTGGCCACTCTGAGTTTGCGACTTGAATCGAAATAGGTCCACCTTGAGTTAAGCCCAATCTAATTCCACCGAGAATAGTGACTTTATCGGCCTCGAAATTCTGTCGAGCACCACGACCAACACCTAAACGACGGCGGGCCAAGTGGTAATCAATATCGGCAGTTGTTATCTGAACTGAAGCCGGAATTCCCTCAATGATCGCACTTAGAGCTGGGCCATGAGACTCACCCGCAGTTAACCAACGCATGGGCTAATTCTCGCAGATGAATCGCTTTTATGTCGCCATATTAAGTGCCACCGCCGTCAAGATGGCTGGGGCAAATGCAATTCGTTGCGGGAAACTTCGCTTGATTACTAGTCCAGCCATTAACTGCATCCATGGAAGAGCAATAAGAAGAATTAGTGGTTTTCCTACATTCTCATAATGCAACCAAGGAGCTGCAAAAAGAAGCAATTTCACATCACCCATTCCGACCCACGAAGAAAACCCTGCAGCCAAAACCAAAAGCGTGAATACCAGCACGTGTAGTGAAAGATTGAAGGATTTCCCAATCAGGTAGAGCGCTGGCCAAACTAAAAGTACGCCGATTAGAAGAGCTGAATTATAGATTCGATATGTAATCAAATCTAAGGTGGCAATGATTGCCGACCAGAGAATGCAAACTGTAAGGGCTAATGAATCCAGGGTCATGCCAGGCAAACTAGCCATGAATTAAGCGATAGTCCTCGCAACAAGAAATTGCTGTGTAGAAGTTTCCTAGAGTCGTTTCAACGCAGCTTCTCGCATCAGAGGTGCCAACTGTGAGCGCTTAACTGAAGTACCCGAAAAGATGGCAATTTGCGAAATTGCTTGATGGACTAAAAGATCTAAGCCATCAATACTCTCCAGACCGACATTGCGCCAGAAACCCATCAATGCGGTTGGCCAAGGATTATAAAGTGATTCGAAAAGAAGAGCGCTGGCGCCCGCAATTCTTCCTACCAGTTGATCGGCTGCGCCAGCAGGAGACGTATTGATAATCAAATCGTATTTTGACCAGTTGATCTGATCATCAAAGCCAATTACTGACACCGGTGCAAAGAGCGCTGACTTAATCAAACTTTCACCGCGATGTGCACTGCGACTTGCTACATCAATACAAACACCAACACTATCGAAGGCGGCAATCGCTGCTCGAGCAGTTGCTCCACCACCTAAAATCAATAGGTTTTGAAATGTGGCATTTGTTTTTGCGGCCACACTTTGTTGGAAACCGACCACATCAGTACTATCAACTTTCCAGGTATCACCGACTTTAATCAACGTGTTAGCGCTTCGAATGCGCTGTGCTAACTCCGAAGTTGGAAAGCCTAAATCAACCAGCTCTTCTTTCAGTGGCATCGTCAATGAGAAACTGTTTAATTCTGGTGGCGTAGCTTCCAGGTATTTAGCCAGAGTTCCACCTTTAACTTCAACTGCAGTGTATTTCGCTGAAATTTCCAAGCACTCATAAGCTATCTGGTGAATGACTGGTGAAAGGGAGTGTGAAATAGGCGAGCCAAGGACTGCGCCATTAAAGGTCCTCAATCGAATGCGCCTGCCTTTCGGTTCTTTTGATAGAGCAACTTCCAATTACTAAATTCGGAAAATGACTTAGTAAAGCGAGTATCACCTGGAGCTACCGTAATAAAGAATAGCCAATCTCCTTCAGCTGGGGCGATTGCAGCTTTAAGAGCTGCCAGACCAGGATTTCCAATCGGCGCAGGCGGCAACCCATAGTTTTGATAGGTGTTGTACGGCGATTTCAATTTCGTGGAATTGTTGCTCAGGAAAATTTCGCCTCGGGTGTTCTTTAGATAGTGAACTGTCGAATCTAATTGCAGCGGCATGCCGATCGCCAGGCGATTTCGTATCACCCGCGAAATTTGACCAAAGTCTTTAAGATCTCCTTCGGCTTGAACAAGTGAAGCCACAGTAACTAGTTGTTGCTTAGTTAACTTCCGCTCTGGATCTACAAAATCTAAAGTTGAGATCACTTGGTCGAATCTATTGACCATACTTTGTAGGGCTTCAACCTGACTTGTACCTTCAGCGAAACTATATTGCGCAGGGAAAAGCACTCCTTCGAGTGAGGTGATGCCTTTGGGCAAGGTGATTTTTTTTGCTGATTGAGATGGATTCTCTGACCAAACCTTTGTTGCCTTCATTTGTTCGAACACTTCAGTTTTCCAAGCGCCTTCAGAAATCCTAATTAAGTCAGTAATTCGACTTGGATCTAACAGTTGTTCAAGCGCGGTCTTCCCGCTGATTTCAAGAGATAACGAATGCGTGCCTGGTGCAATCGAAGCGGACTTTGGATTCGTGACCGCGGCTCTAAAGAAACTCTCCGCAGATGCGACGACACCTGCTTCGGCAAGAAGTCTTGCAATCTCAGCACCCGTTGCCCCAGTTGGGATGGAAATGGACACGTTCTGTTCGTTTTCAGAAACAACTCGATCTGGAAAGTTCGGGTATCCCGAACCTAACTGATTGATTTCCCGTAATCCCAAAGTGAAAGCAAGGATGAATATTCCTACAACAGAGAGGCGCTTTAACGCTTGGCTATTAAGCATCTTTGGCCTTTTCAATCGCAAGTCCTTGTTCCAGAATTGCTACCGCAGCTGCCATATCAATTTTGCCGCGCGCATTCTTTGCATTGACACCGCTTTGTCGCATCGCAGTTGTTGCCGATACCGTTGATAAGCGCTCATCGATCATCCTTACAGGAAGCTTGAATTCCGATCGCAGTTTCTCCGCGAACGCCGCCGCTTTCTGCGCTGAAGTACTAGATTGCCCGGAGAGATTAAGTGGCTCTCCTACATAAATTGCAATAGGTTCGTGCTCAGTTAAAATTTTCGATATCTGTGCAAATAGTTTTGGATCACCGCTAGCCAGTGTCGTTAGAGGTGATGCCAAAATAGAATCTGGATCCGAAATAGCCACGCCAATTCGCACATCACCATAATCGAAAGCGATCCGGCGACCTCTTTCCATCAGCGTTATAGGGCTGCCACTGCGGCGGTTATTGCCACTAGTGCTTCGCCTGCTTTGCTGGCATCAGTGCCGCCGCCTTGTGCGAAATCATCTTTACCACCACCGCCACCGCCCAATACAGCTGAGCCAATTTTCACTAGAGCACCTGACTTTGCACCGAGTGCGCGTGCCGAGTCAGAGGCGGCAACAACCAGTACTGACTTTCCGGCTGCCGAACTGATTAATGCAATAACCGAGGTTGTGAAACGATTGCGCAGATCTAGGGAAATTGTGCGCAAATCATCGCCAGCGATTCCGTCAGGTAACACCGCAGTGATCAAATCAATCTGACCAACTTTGGTAACCGATTCGGCAATTGCTGAGACAGTACCTAAAGCTTGAGCAGAACGAACTGCGGCCAATTCTTTTTCAATCTCTTTTATCTTTTCAAGCAGATCATTGATGCGCTCAGGCAATTCATCCACACGAGCACCCTTGATTATTTGGGTTAATGAGTTCAAAAGTAGATGCTCTCGGGCTAAGAATTTATAAGCATCGACGCCAACCAAAGCCTCAACGCGTCGGACGCCAGCACCGATTGAAGATTCGCTAAGTAGTTTTACGACGCCTAATTGACCAGAACGTGCAACGTGTGTGCCGCCGCATAGTTCGCGTGCCCAATCGCCAACGCTGACTACACGGACGGTGTCGCCATACTTCTCGCCGAACAAAGCCATCGCTCCAATAGCTTTTGCTTCAGCTTGTGACATGCTCTGCGCAGTTACTTCCAGGTTATCTAGCAATAAAGAATTAACGCGTGACTCAACTTCATCTAGTGCTGCATCTGATACTGCGCCAGTTGCTGGGAAGTCAAAGCGGAAACGACCTGGTGAGTTTTCTGAACCTGCTTGCGTAGCAGTTTCGCCTAGAACTTCGCGGAAAGCTTTGTGCACCATGTGCGTCGCGGTATGTGCTCGCGAAATTGCAGCTCGTCGCTCTTGGTCAATAGTGGCAAGCGCGCTTTGGCCAACGGAAACTTCACCAGTTAATACTCGCCCACGGTGAACTGACAAACCGTTAACCGGTGCTTGCACATCTTCGATTTCAATAATTGCACCATTTGTCAGTTTGATAATTCCGGCGTCAGCCAATTGTCCGCCGCCTTCGGCGTAGAACGGCGTGCGATCAAGAACCACTTCAACTTCATCGCCACTTTTTGCACCTTGTGCAATTACGCCATCAACTAATAAACCATTGATCTTGCTTTCAGCTTCAGTATGCGTATAGCCAAGGAAAGTTGATAGGCCAGATCCATCAGCGATCTGCTTGTACTGGGATAAATCTGTATGGCCAGATTTTTTCGCACGAGCATCTGCTTTAGCGCGGTCTTTCTGCTCCTTCATTAACCGTTGGAAACCATCGGTATCGATTTGCAGGCCAACTTCTTGCGCCATTTCAAGTGTTAAGTCATATGGGAAACCGTAAGTATCGTGCAACTTAAATACTTCTTCGCCACCTAAAGTTGAAACTTTCTTCGCCTTCAGAGATGTGGCAGCTAGATCGAAAATCTGGGTTCCGCTCTTAAGAGTTTGCAGGAAACTTTCTTCTTCAGCGACTGAGACTGCCAAAATGCGCTCTTGGGCCGCAACTAGTTCCGGATACTGGGGACCCATCGCACCAATTGCTGCCTTTGTTAATTCAGAGATAATCGAATCGTGCGAGCCAAGCAGACGCATATTGCGAATTGTGCGACGCATCATTCGGCGTAATACGTAGCCACGTCCTTCGTTTCCAGGTGTTACGCCATCGCCAATCAGCATTGCTGAGGTTCTGGCGTGATCGGCAATAACGCGCAAGGAAATATCTGATTTCTCGGAACTGCCATAATTAATGCCGGTTAAGGAACTCGCCATCTTGAGAATTTGCATGGTGGTATCGATCTCATAAATGTTCTCAACACCTTGAAGAAGGGCTGCTGTGCGTTCTAGACCTAAACCAGTATCAATGCTTTTGGCCGGCAACTCGCCTAAAATTGGATAATCATCCTTGCTAGTGCCAGAGCCACGTTCATTCTGCATGAACACTAAGTTCCAGATTTCTAAGTAACGATTTTCATCGGCGATTGGACCGCCTTCGGCACCAAAAGCTGGACCTCGGTCGTAATAAATTTCCGAACATGGACCGCATGGGCCTGGAACTCCCATAGACCAGAAGTTATCCGCCATACCGCGACGTTGAATACGTTCTTTTGGAACACCCATCTTGTGATGCCAAATATCAGCCGCTTCATCATCGGTATGGAAAACAGTTACCCATAACTTATCCTCTGGAAAACCATAACCACCTTGGGCGACAGGTTTAGTTAACAACTCCCAGGCAAGTGCGATTGCACCCTCTTTGAAATAATCACCGAACGAGAAGTTGCCACACATTTGAAAGAATGATGCATGCCGAGTGGTCTTGCCTACTTCATCAATATCTAAGGTTCGAACGCATTTTTGCACTGAAGTTGCTCTTGCGTATGGAGGTGTAACTTCACCTAAGAAGAATGGTTTAAACGGCACCATGCCGGCGTTGACTAAGAGCAGATTTGGATCATCGGCTATCAGGGATGCGGATGGAACTACGGTGTGCGCTAAGCCTTGCGCATTCTCAGATTCGAAAAAGCGCAGCCAACGTGAACGTATCTCGGCAGATTCCATTGGTACTGATCACTCTGCCTTTGTCTTTTTGGCTTTACGTTTCTTCGAAGCTCCTGCTGCACTCATTAAGGCGCCCGCAATCTTTAGTGCAGGTCCGCCTTTATCAACAAAACTTGAGGTTGCCTCAGATGCTTTGGTCGAAATATTTTCAACGTTCTTAGTGATTTTGTTAAAACTCTCCAGCGGCCCATTAACTAGAGTGACAGTTTGGGTTACGCCATCTAATAGCGGAACTGTCTCATCGGTTAAGGATTTAAGGGAAACCTTAGCCTCATCAATTAAGCGACCGAAACGAATCACAGCATAGGCAACTGCTACTGCGATCGCGAAGAGCGAAACCGCACAAATGATCAAAGCAATTCCGCCTGCGCTCATAACTTCCCTTTCGCTACCTATTAACGGAATCCTATCGCTTAGCGGTAGGACTACTTCTTTTCAGCCACTTCTGGAACCCAATCGATTGCCGCTTCCTTGCGTTGGGCAGGTGTGATCGGAGTTGGCGCTCCAGTTAGCGGATCGCCACCAGATGCGGTCTTAGGAAACGCGATCACTTCGCGAATTGATTCGGAACCACTTAGCAGTGCGCATACCCGATCTAGGCCAAGGGCGATTCCGCCATGAGGTGGAGGTCCGTAATTAAAGGCATCCAATAAAAAGCCGAACTTGCTGTTGGCTTCTTCATCAGTTAATCCAATAACCTCAAAGACTCGTTTTTGAATATTGCGATCGTGAATACGAATTGAACCGCCACCTAATTCAGTACCGTTTAAGACAATGTCATAGGCGTAGGCCAGAGCCGAAGCTGGATCATCCTTAAAAGTTTTAGCGAACTCTGGCTTTGGACCAGTAAATGGGTGGTGAACCGCAGTCCAGCCACCGCCATCAGTCGGTTCGAACATTGGTGCATCTACAACCCAGAGAAATTCCCAAGCGCCTTCATTTATCAAATCACAACGCCTTCCAATTTCATTACGCACTGCGCCTAACAAATTCTGCGAAGCGGCGCGTTCACCGGCGGCAAAGAATATTGCATCGCCATTTGCTGCACTTGCTGCAGCTACTATTCCGGCTAGTTCTTTCTCAGAAAGATTCTTAGCTACTGGGCCACCTAAGGTGCCGTCGGCGTTCACTAAAATATACGCAAGTCCTTTAGCTCCGCGTGCTTTAGCCCAATCTTGCCAAGCATCTAACTCGCGACGAGGTGAATCTGCTCCCCCAGGCATAACTACCGCGCCAACATAGGGTGCTTGGAAAACGCGGAAGGGAGTTTCACTAAAGAAGTTCGTTAGCTCAACTAACTTCTGGCCGAACCGAAGATCTGGTTTATCGGAACCATAATCTGCCATCGCATCGGAATAAGTCATCCGCTTTAGCGGCAGTGGAATCTCGTAGTTAACGGTTTCGCGCCAAACTGTAGAAACAATTTTCTCAGCGATAGCCAAAATATCTTCCTGATCGATGAATGACATCTCAATGTCGAGCTGGGTAAATTCTGGTTGACGATCAGCTCGGAAGTCTTCATCGCGGAAACAACGAGCGATCTGGTAATACTTCTCCATGCCCGCAACCATTAGAAGTTGCTTAAACAACTGCGGTGATTGCGGCAAGGCATACCAAGAACCTGGTTGCAAGCGAACTGGAACCAAGAAATCGCGAGCACCTTCTGGGGTTGACCGAGTTAGGTAAGGTGTTTCAATATCAAGAAATTCTTCGGAATCCATAACTCGGCGAATCGCAGCCGTAACTTTAGAACGCATGCGCAAATTTGCGGCAGGCTTTTCGCGACGCAAATCTAAATAGCGATATTTCAGCCGAACTTCTTCCGAGATATTGGCATCATCGCCGCTATCAACCGGAAACGGTAAAGCCGCGGCTTCGCTAAGCACGGTGACTTCATCGGCCATAATCTCGATCTCACCGGTTGCAACATTGGTGTTCTCGTTACCAGCTGGGCGTTCAGAAACAACACCAGTGATCTTCAAACACCATTCAGCACGCAACATGTTGGCGATAGCCTCATCGCGAATTACAACTTGAACCCAACCTGTGGCGTCACGGAAATCGATGAAAGCAACTCCGCCATGATCGCGGCGGCGCGCAACCCAACCAGCCAACGTAATGGTTTGCCCAACTTGACTCTTGCGGATCGTGCCTGCCCCGTGTGTCCGGATCAATTTAGCTACCTAGCTTTCCGTGAGTCATCAATACGAATTTTTTGGTCCGATGCTTATTTCAAGGCGCCGGCTAAGGAGTCAAGTCTAACCGAGTTGGCGATACCGCTGCTCATCTCTTTAACTTCAACCACCCCACTGGCCAACTCTGCATCGCCAATTACTAGTGAATAACGAGCCCCACTCTTATCAGCTATCTTCATTGCCGTTTTTAGAGCGCGGTCACCAAATGCCAACTCAACTTTAAAGCCCGCAGCACGTAGATCGGCTGCGTACTTTAAGGCAGTCGATTTAGCTGCTACACCCATTGGAATAACAAATAAGTCACTGACAAAAGTCTCTGGGATAACTACGCCTTCGGCTTCAATGGCAAGTAGTGCACGATCAAGTCCGATCCCAAAGCCAATTCCAGTTATATCTTGGCCACCAATTTCGCCCATCAAACCGTCATATCGGCCGCCACCTCCAATACCTGATTGCGCGCCAAGTAAATCGTGCACGAATTCAAATGTGGTGCCGGTGTAATAGTCGAGACCGCGGACCATGCGAGGATTAATCGCAAAGGCAATCCCCATAGCAGTTAGATGATCTTGAACTTCAACAAAATTAGCTTTGGATTCTGGCGATAAGTAATCCAATAAAATTGGCGCCTTTGCCATCAGGTCGCGAACTTCTTCACGCTTATCATCGAATAACCGCAATGGATTCAACTTTGCGCGTTCTTTTGTTTCTTCATCGAGATCAAGGCCGGCTATAAATTTCACGAGATCTATCCGATGCGCAGAACGTGACTCGGCGTCGCCCAATGACGTCAGCTCTAGGCGATATTTCGTGAGACCTAACTTCTTAAACCCAGCATCAGCAATTGAAATTACTTCGGCATCGAGAGCCGCATCATGAGTTCCGATTGCTTCAATCCCGATTGAGTAAAACTGTCGATATCGACCTTTCTGCGGGCGTTCAGCTCGGAAGAATGGTCCACAATAATAAACTTTGGCAGGCAGCGAATTGCGATCAAGCCCATGTTCACTTACTGCACGCAATGCACCAACTGTGCCTTCCGGACGTAGCGTGATTGAGCGACCACCACGATCTTCAAAGGTGTACATCTCTTTAGAAACTACATCAGTTGAGGCACCGATCCGGGTAAATAGTTCGGTATCTTCAAAAATAGGAAGCTCTAGTAGTTGGTAACCAGCTGAACTAATTGTGCTCTCTAACGTTGAACGTACCCACGCGAATTCGTTGCTGCGCGGCGGTACATACTCACTTACTCCCTTAGGTGCTTGAAATTTCGTCATCTGCTCGCCTTCGCCGCTTCAAGTAAGTACGGATTGCTCTTACGCTCAATCCCTATCTTAGTTTCTTGGTAGTGACCTGGGAGCACTCTTAGCTCATCACTTAGTGGCAAAACTTTCTTGATCAAGGTTTTCATCATGTCATCGCTGGACCCAGTAGGTAAATCAGTGCGACCAATAGAACCGGCAAACAAGACATCTCCACTAACCAGAATTTCGTCATCTACTAAATACATCAACGACCCACGAGTGTGCCCCGGGCAATGAATCACCTTAATTTTCAAACCGACTAGTTCAATTTCCTCACCACTTCTTAACTCTCTAACTTCCTTCGGTTCGGAAAAAGTCATCGCACCTAGTGTTGCGGCGAATTCAGGGCTTACTGCAGCCGCCGGATCGATTAGTAGATTGCGATCTTCGCGATGGATATACGCGGGAATCCCATAGCCATCGCAGACGGGAACGACTGAAAACGTGTGATCTAAATGTCCGTGTGTTAAAAGAGTTGCGACCGGCTTCAAGCGATGTTTACTAAGCAGGTCAGCTAACTCCATTGAAATATCTGGCATGCCTGGATCAATGACAATGCATTCTGAGCCCTCGCCAGTAGCCAAAACCCAACAGTTGGTGGCATACATTTTGGCTGGGAAGCCAGCAACTAGCATTGCTACCCCGCCCTTCCACGCTCAATTTCGCAGCCTTGCTTAGACCCATTGGAAATACCCTAGGCGGACAGGGTACCTTTACCTTTCCAACCAACGACGTAGTGCGGCGAAGATTTCGATCATTTTCCTACCACGTCACCCAAATGTTTTGCCATCTATCACTCAACCCAATAGCGAAGGCTGATTTGAGAATTTCTCGACAGCTACCGCGCTGAAAGGATCCACCATGACCGAGAATCCAGTAACTCCCACCCAATCACCTGCAGTTGTGTCTGCGGCATCAGCACTCATTGGGGATCCGGCTCGATTCGGTCGTGTTGGCGAAGATGGCACTGTTTACGTAATTACTCCCGAAGGCGATAAGCCAGTTGGTTCATACCCAGGCAAGAGCAACGAAGAAGCCCTGGCTTACTTCGTCCGTAAGTTTGAAGCAATTGCTTCCGAAGTCGCTCTGCTATCAGCTCGCATTAAATCTGGCGCCATGGTTCCGGGAGATGCGACCACTGCCGTAGTTAAGTTGCGTGAACAAGTTCGCGAGTTAAATGGAGTCGGAGATCTAGCCGCTCTCGCTGTTGCCGTTGAACAACTTTCACCACTAATTGAAGATCATCGTGGCGCTTATGAGGCAAAGAAGGCAGCTGAAGAAATCGCAAAAGCTGAACGTCTCGCTCAAGTTTTAATTGAGAAAGAAAAGATTGTTGCTGAAGCCGAATCATTAGCTGACTCAACAAGTTGGAAAGTCACTGGCGACCGGCTAAAGGCACTTCTCGACGAATGGAAATCTGCCCCTCGGTTAGATAAGAAGACCGATACCGATCTTTGGAAACGCTTTTCCTCTTCTCGAAACAAGTTCGATAAGCGTCGCCGAACGCACTTTGCAGCTCTTGAGGAAGTCACTGCAGTGGTTTCGGAAGCGAAGAAGAAATTAGTTGCTGAAGCCGAAAGTCTTGC
>Ga0114968_10002048_pt1 | contig 15543 bp, 14 predicted proteins | sample M_130807_EF_Meta_FD_87020 | JGI IMG/M metagenome (GOLD analysis project Ga0114968, IMG submission 87020) | Freshwater microbial communities from Lake Montjoie, Canada to study carbon cycling - M_130807_EF_MetaG | ecosystem: Environmental > Aquatic > Freshwater > Lake | place: Lake Montjoie...
ATAATTACCATTAAATCCTATTGATAATTGGTCATCATAGAAAAATTGTGTAACATTTTCTGGAGTAGAAGATGCAGCATATACAGTAGTTGGATAGTAAGTTGTGTTATTACATGCGTTATATTTACTATTCCATCCTTCGTTTCCTATTTCATATGCGTATGAAGTTACAGGTGCAGGGTTAAATCCAGCCACAGAACCTGATAAACCAGTATTTTGTATTTGTAATAATTGTGTAGATGCTAATGAAGTTTTAACTTCAAACTTACCTTGTGAAAAGAAATTTTGAGTATCTGCATAATATTGTTTTCCAAATTCTCTATTAGCTTCTTTACTAAATTGTTGAGATACATAATCCGAATCCAATGTATCACCAAAGTTTAATTCACTAACAGCTAAATTATTAGCAGGAGTTACTTCTATTTTATCATTAAGATTTACATATTTGTTGAAATCCCATCTTCTACCTGTATTATACCAATTATTAAATGATTCAATAATAAACTGATTAGCCACAGTTTTAGATGGGTATATTACTAAATTAAATTTCTTTTGTATTGATGTCAGAAAATCTATTTGTTTTATACCTTGTGTACCATATGGCATATTCAAAGGAATATTCATTACTAATCCATCACCTATTCCAGTTGCTTTAGTTACTTCTAAATAAGATTTTGGTTGTCCACCTTGGTCTAATGTTAAAGTAAAATTTGATGCTGAACCTGAATAATTATACATCAAATAAAATCCATAAGAACCTGATGGTAATAAATCAGAATTAAATTGTTGTGTTACATTGAATGTTTGTGTTTTTGTTGTTGGTGTATTATATTGATAAACTTCGTCCATATAAGAGTTTATTACACCTAATCTTTGGTCAGAAGTATTTGTATTTGTGTCTAAATTCTTAATCTTAAATGTAAATAATGGTACACTATTTCCAGCACCAGAAGCACTTATTTGAAAATTAAGATTTATATTTCCTCTTAATTGAGTTGGATATGTATTACGAAATACTAAATCACCTCCCATCTCTCCGCCAGGGTTTGAAACAATATTAGCCCATGGTAATCTATAATCAGTAGTTGCACTTAATACAACATTTGTAGACCCGCTTCCAGATATAGGAGCTATTTTAAATAAACCATATGTTTCTGGATTTACTTCTGAATATAATGGATATCTTAATTGTCTATTACAAATTAAATAAGTTCCATCAAAACCACCATTACTTATAAATGATGAGGAGTATGTATATCCTGCTTCACTAAATATTGCATCCCATACTACTTTTGTTTTAATAGCTGGTTTAAAATCTTGCACACATAAAGCATCATATTGAGAATCTATTCCATAATCAGCTTCTTCAGGATTATATCTTATCTTTTGTCCATATTCTGCTAATGGATAAACAATACTACCACTAAATAAACTACCACTCCAAGAAGATGTAATAGCTGAAATAGATGATGTATGATTGTATGAATTTAATGAAGTTAAATCATTTAAATAAGACCTATTAATAGTTCTAGCAAAAGAAGATACTGCTCCAAAGATTGTTACCTCATATGAATCAATAAATTTATTTTGATATAAACTTACTTTGTTTAATTGTAAATAACCTTGCGATAAATACAATCCACCAAAATCTAAATAAGCTGGTACTTTTATATTAGTTGCAAAGGTATCAGGAGAATCAACACTAATATCATACACATGTTCAAAAAACGCATTGTTTTTCTTTGTACCTGGTAATGTAATCTGTCTTGTAAAATCAGCAGGTATAACCCCAAGGTCAAAAAGACCCGTAACATTATCAGAAAGCTTAATTTCCTCATCTGTAAATAGGTCTAATATCTGTCCATCTGCAACCAGTTGAAATTCTATGCCCTGTTGTGATATAACTCCTCCCATATATTATAAAATTAGTTTGTAACCCTGACCTAAATTGAAATTAAATCCATATTGTATTACTTTATCTACCACTCCGGTCTTAAATACAATAGAATCAGTTGCTATGGTGATAGGCGTCAGTGTGGTTGAGCTTTCATCCTTAATCCAATATACCTCCTCACTTACCATTAACTGCTTCAGGATATCGTTATAAGCTTCAGGAATCCAATCCGTATTAACTGATATAGATTGTTTACTATCTACTATATAATTTAAATTTGCACTATCTCCGCTATTATATGATAGAGATGTACCTGTCCACGTTCCTAATTGTGGTTGATATCCTCTTACCGATGTATTAAATGATTGTTTATTAACCATATCAAAATTGAAATAATCAAACTGTCCAAATCTATTTTTCCATTTGATTCTTACGTTAGGATATTTCTGCTCACACTTACTATTAAAAAGTATTGGTGTACCTAATGCAGTAGCACCATTAAAAGCTTGTATAGTATAATATTCAGGAGATGCATATGGGAATCCAGTTTGAGCTGGAAACAATGGAACTTGCTGAATTTGTTGTGAAGATGATATTGAAGAAGATACGTTAATATCAGTTGTACCTGTATTACTTATAATTCTAACTTTTGTAGGGACAGATGCTAATACTCCAGCTCCTGCAGTAAATACTCCAATAGTACCTGTATTGGTATTAAAGAAAGATTGTGTTACAGGCCCACTGCTCATTAATGGCCAATGTGGAGTTGTTGTTGTAATAGATGCTCCAACAGATTCTGGAAATACTTGATAACCATCTAATCCTTTGAATGTTGAAGATTGTGTATGAGAAGATGTTACATAAGTTGAACCTGATAGGTATCTAAAATATCCATCAACCTTAAAGTATTTTACGTTTGAAGGATTTTCTTGTCTTGAATCTTCTAATGTAGAGTTTATAATTCTACTAACATCAAATATACCAACACCAGAAGCATTTGGGTATTTAACCAATGTATATTCGGGTATTGAGCTTGATTGTGCAGTTGTACCTGACCAATAATATAGGTCAGCGTAATACTGAAATGATGAGCTATATATTACAGCACCTGTTTCAGTTAGTGTAAATATTGTAGGCGATTGTACTAATGAACAAGTTGCCGGTGTTTGAGTTATTGAAAGTGACATCTAATAATCTTTTTAATTTAACCCTTTTAGGATAAAAAGTATTGGATGGTTACTTTTTATATGAATATCCGTAGTCCTGCTTTAATATATCCTTCATTTCATCCAATACGAATATATCTATTTCAGCCTTCTGGTAATCATTTATCATATTTTTAAGGGAATCTGAATCAGCTGCAGTTGTTGCAAATGGTCTAGGTCTTACTTTCTTTCCTCCTCTATGTGTAAAACCGAAGTTCATAAACACACCATAGTATAGGGATTTTAAATCAAATTGTTGAGTACCATTCTTATCTTTAGTTTTAACTACTTTAATGCTATTTCTTAATGCACCTGTTTTAAATGCGCGTGTAGTTCCAACTGTAATGTAGTATTTAGCAACATTCTCATACTTTAATCTGATTTGTTCTAATGTTGGATATCCTGAAGCCATACTATAAAAGTGTTGGGAATAAACAAGTATCACAACTATTGAATACTACTAATTCCATATTTGCTACCCAACCTGCTAATCCATTATCAAAATTATCTGAAAATGGTGTAACTTGTATATCATTACTAAATTCAAATGCGTTTACACCTGTTCTAGTAAAACATATTAAGTCATTCATTACACTTAACATATTTGCATGTATATCAACAGTATCATCAGTTCCATCAAATGGAATTGTTTGTAAATTTGCTGAAGTGGTTGATTCATTATTCTTTAACTTAACTTTATCAGCAAGTGTAATTTGAATTCCATAAGTAATTTCTTTTTCACTCATAGATGCTTTAGTAATCATTACATTACCTAAAGGATATGCTGGGAATTCTTTTGTATCAATAGAAAACATATCACCTTGAGAAACAAAATTAATTGAAGGATGATTCTTCATTATTGTTTTCCAATAATCTAAAATGTTATAGTACAAGGTATAATTTGTACCAATATTACTTACTACTTCTGCTCCCATATTATTATAAATTTATGCCACCAAAATATGCATTACCCATATCAGGGAATATTTCAGTTTGATTTCCGATACTTTGCAAATATTCAGGTATTTGATTTGAGTATGATATTAAATAGTTTTGTAGACGAGTTGCGTAGTAATCAGCGTTATTCATACTCTTTTGTAAAAGGTAATCTACATCCGATTTGCTTACGCTTTTAGACTGTTCTGATTCGTGTCTAACTGCACCTTCACTTTTGAATTGCACTCCAGAGAATGGAAGATATTCAACAGTTGCGTACCATATCAAAGTAGGTTTAACATGCTCATTCATTAAATCTAAATAATATCCAGTGAATGGAGTACCTGCTTCTATATTTGCCTGTAATTTATCATATAATACTGTACCTAATAGATTTAGTAAATACTTTTCTTGTGCAGTTTGTACGAATGGTAATAATCTATCTGCATCTATTGAACCCTGTAAAGGTGTCTTTTTGATTATATCGTTTCTTGTTATAAAGAGTGCGTATGCCATAGTTAGTTTTGTTTATAAATTTCAAATTCTTTTGTGAAATTTGGATTACTCATTTGTAACACACCGCCATTATCAATTCCACTATCTACAACATTTGCTCCACCATCTTCGGTAGTTGCAGGATTTTCCATTTCTTTATTTGTAGTATCAGCAACTTCATCAATTGTTTTATTAGTATCTTCTGCTTGTTGAGAAAGAATAGCTAATGGAGTTAATTGGTCAAAGTATAATTCAACATCAGGATATCCACCTGTTTCTAAAGCTATTGATAAAAAGTTTATAATAAGATTTTGGAATGGATTGATTGTCATCGTTTGTAAGATAGAGAATGCCGTCATCATTTCTTCTGATTGAGAGCTGAATCCAGTAGATACAGTTCTAATTCCAAATAGTAATGGTGAAGTAACTCTATGTGCTACTAATATTCTATCCTGTGCGTACTCACTTACATATTTGTATTTATCATGCAAGTTATCAACCTGAATTGTTTCTATTGTTGGTTGCTTTTCTTTATCATCATTAAATGTAAGAATAAATCTACCAGCATTTCTAGTGCCTGTAAACTTAGCTTCAATCATATCTTCAATTGTATCTCTTTCTTCAGGAGCTGGAATACCATTATTCATATTAACCATTACTAAAGGTAAGAAACCATTTTCAATATTGTTAATGTGTAAGTTAGATAATTCAGCTTCTACATAAGAGAATTGTAAAGCAGGAATCCAATCCGGTAATGAGTAATAGTATTTACCAGGTGTATAATTTTTAATATAAAGTAATTCCATCTTTTCAGTTGATGTACCAAATGCAGGAACTTTCTTTTTACTTCTTTGTGCTTTGTAATCAGTCCAATCAGTACAATAGTAATAATTCTCAATCTTTGGATTATCGTATAGTTTCTCAGCTCTTATATTTTGAATAGGAACATGATAGAACTTAACTACTTTAGTATGGTCACTATTCCAATATACTTGAAATGCTGCATTACCATATAGTTTAATATCAAATGCCACACGCTTCATTTCCTCTTGCGGAATTAACTTATCTAATACCTTTTGGAATTCTTCATCTTTAGAGTATAATCCTTTACCAAATATTAAATCTGCTATCCCTTCAATACAAGCTGAATTAGTTGTAGATGTTGTGAAAGCATTTGTAATGTTTTGAAAGAAGTCATCAGGTCCTATAATACCAAATGGCACCCATTGATATCTGGTTTTTGTATCTTCAGTTATCACAGGTATTTCCTGCTGTGTCATATTAACAACACTAAAGTTTTGGTTTATTTTCATATTAATCTAAAATTATATATTCGTTATCCGTTACATTACTAATATAAATACCTTCTAATGGTATTTGATTTTTATATACAGGCTTATCTATTGATTGTGATTGATATACTTGAATACTTCCGTTCCATATACTACCACTAACACTATCAACAATTGAAGCTCTATATTCATCACCGATTGAAGAAGATACTAATGTTTTAACTGATGCTGTAAATGATAATAAACTTTCATATGCGTTATATTTGTATGAGCTTATTGATGCGGTTGTATTTACTAATGTGTACATATCCTGCAGATTAAGCTTTAATACGCCTGAACCTGTTGGTTTTGTACGAAGTGTAAATAAATTACTACCTGAGATATAGAATGGTTGCATTAAGTTGTATTTAAGTTGTACTTATGTATATAATTTAACAACTTTCCAAACTATTATAGTGATAAGCATAAAAAAAGGGAGCACTTAGTCTCCCTTTAATATTTTTAAGTCTATACTGATTAAGCTGCGCTACCAGATACGATAGTAGGTTTGACAGTCAAGTTTCCAAAAGGATTAATTGCTGTTGAACCTGAAATGAATGCTGCTGGTAATTGTTCTTGTCCAGTAAACGTTACTGAATAACCATAAAGGTCACCCAATGCTGCTCCTGTTTGAATTGTACCTGCAGTTACATCTGCACCCTGTGTTTTTCCAACTAATAAAGTGTCTCCAGACAATGTAGTTACCGCGATAATCGGTCTACCATATGCCATCAACTTTAATTGAGTAGTCATTTCGTTAGTAAGTTTCTTCAAGTTAAGAGTTAATTCTTGAGAGAAGAAAGTTGTACCATTGTCACGAGATGAATTAACAGTTTCAGTATAGCTTGAATTACCTTTCAAATCATAGTAGTACACTGTACTTCCTGAAGGATAGGCGGTGATTTCACCATTTGCATTTGTTGTGAAAGAAGCAGTTGCAAAGTTCATAAAGTACACGCCAGTTAAGCCGCCTACTGATTCTTTACAAGGTTCTGTTCTTCCCAATGTTAAATTACAAGCCATGTTGTTTAATTTTTAATTTTGTTAATTTATTTGAGTAAAGGGAGATATAGTTTTTACTTTAATCTCCCTATTACTTACTCAATTAATAGTTTTTGTATATAGCGATGTCAGAACCGATACCATAAGTTGTACCAGCTGTGTATCTCATTATAATACGATAATTTTGTGAACCGTCTAATTGCGCCATATCCAATACTCTTACTTCATTATAGTCTGATAAAAGACCAGTACCGAAGTATAAGTTTGATTTTTGTGCAGCCACCATTGCTGATGAAGCTAGACCAGGACATAATGCCAATTCAATTCCTTGGAAGTTCATTGGTTTCTCTCCTACGTTCATTTGGTTGTTGTATCCATTAGCTCCTGCAGTACCACCAGATAATGCTTGTTGGTAAGCTTTTGCTACGTTTGTTGGTATGTAGATAGTTAAATCATCTTTACCATAAACAGTTTGAGGAATTGCATCATATAATCCTTGTAATTGAGCTAATACGTTAGCTGAAGTTACTGAACCAGATACAGATGCTGTTACAGGTGCGTTTACACCACCTGCTACAACTGAAGAACTTAAAGCAGTATAGATACCACCGAATTGTCCGTTAGTTGCGTTTACTCCTGTCCATATAGAAGTTTCAGTTGCTGCTGCAACCTTTCCACCTACATAAGAGATTAAGAAATCGTTGAAATCTTTTGGAATTTCATCAAATGCGCTATAGCCCAATTGAAGTGCTTCCCAAGAATTTAAGAATTCTGATTTACATAATTCAAGGTTTACTTGAAGTTCTTTTGGTGTAAGTATTCTTTCAGTAAGAGCTACTGTACCAGAAGTTACGAAGTTACAAGAAGCATCGTTGATAATACTATCTACTGCGATTGATTGGATAACACTCTTATACTTTACATTCGGCATGATTGTAATGTATTTGTTGTCCAACGTTCTAGCTGATAGTAATGCTGCTGCGATGTACTTACCTGCAAATTCTCCAGCGTAAGTAGTTGTAATACTAGGCTGTGCGAAATTTTGTTGTTTTTTCATTTTTAATGAGTTTTTATTTATAAAGTTTAGAAAGAAAAGAGTTTTGCGGATTTGCAATACTATTCTTTCCTAAGTTTGTTTTTGGTTTTTGTGCATTTTCTTCAATAGGTGCACCATCTAATTTTGGTAATTCTTCTTCATCTTCTTCCTCATCATCACCACCATCTACTGCAGCCATATTCTCCGGCTTATCACCAGGTAATTCTTCAGTTTTCACTTTCTCTGCAGGTTTTGAATCGTCAATCAAGTCTTCTTTAACCATCATGCCATCCATTTTCTTTTCCAATTCATCAATACGATAAGCCATCTTTTCAATTACGGATTTCATATCTTCTTCAATTGGTTCTGCAGTTTCATCAGTTGCAACTGCTTCATCATCACCCATGTCACCACCAGCGATTGATTCTAATTCAACGTTTTCTCTTTCAGTAATCTTACCATCGGCAGTTATTACTTTAATTCTTACGTCATTACCTTCAGTATCTTTTAAGATTACTTCGTGTTCTCCGTTTGGAGCTGGAGATTTAGTTCCATCTTCTGAAACTACCTCTACCATTTCACCTACATCAAAAGTAGGAGATTCTAATATCGTACCATCTGCTAATTTAGCATATGTTAATACAACTTCTTCTCTCTCTAATGAAAGAACAGTTAATATTTTATTTAGTACTTGCTTTGCGTTCATATTATTTGTATTTAATTATTTAACAATTTGTTTTTTATTTATAGTAATTTTTGCTTTATGGGCAAGGATTAATATTTGGATTACTTTCTTGTCCTATTACATAAAAGTCTGCAGAGGATGAAAATAAATGATATGTGTAATGGTCAGTTGTAATGATATTACCTCCACTTGCTAAAGGAGCTCCTTCATATCTGATTGCTACAAATCCCTTACTTCCACTAACACCATTTTGATTATAGTAAGATGCTGCTGAACCTCCACCTGTATTAGGTATAGGAGTTAAACTTCCTGATGGAGAGAATAATGCGTTTGGTGCACCTACTCCAGCTAAACCAGATGTAAATAATGAAGATGTATTTTCGTTTAATGTAAAGTTACCACTTTGTGAAAAGAAATGATATGTGTAATTAGTTCCTGCATCATAAGATATAATACCACCAGTTGCTTTAGAACCAGTACCAACATATCTTACAACTACACTACCACTAGCACCATTTGATTGAACATTATAAGCATTACCAGGTAAACCTAGACCACCTCTACCAGGGTAATATCCATATTGAAGTGTTGTTAATCCATTAGCTCCTTGAAAATCTGTAGCTTCTTGTGTTCCACCTCCACCACCACCAGCATAGTAATTTCCATCTACCCATTGTAATCCAATACCACCAGCACCACCTTGCCACGTTCCAGCAGGAGATGCAGCTCTAACTGAACTACCACTACCAGCTGCTCCTGCACCACCGGCGCCTGAACCTGAACTAATACCTAAAAATGGAGTTGTTAATCCCCAACTACCAGTACCAGAGTTTCCACTTGTATTGTAACTATTAGCTCTTTGTCCTCCTCCAGCTAAAACACCAAATGCTGCTGAACCTGTTCCATCATATGCTTCCAGAATGCCGGCTCCATATCTACCAATTCCACCAGCTCCTATTATTATAGGATATGTTCTAACTATTGGTTCGCAAAGGAATGAACCAGTTATTGCTGCTCCACCTCCACCACCCCATGCTGCACCGACTGCAGGATATTCCTGATTCATACCACCTCCACCACCACCTACAACGATATAATTTATATCTAATGTAGGTATTGCTGCTAATATTTCTAATTGTCCTGATGATGTGAATGTATGAACTACATACGGTCCATCATAAGTTATTTGTCCACCAGTTATTTTTTGAGGATAGTTTCCTAATCCTGTACTATTATATTTTATTATTACACTTCCACTTTGTCCAGCCCCTGCAGGTGCATTAAATTGACCGGCTCCACCACCACCAGAATTACCAGCACCTAATCCACTAGCTCCCAAATAAGATGTACCTCCACCAACATTTACACCACCACCATTACCACCAGCATAGTAAGAGCCACTCCAAAGAGCACCATTACCACCTGCTCCCCCAGTCCATATACCACCACCTAAATCAATACCACTAGTACCATTTTGTCTAGCTCCTGCTCCACCACCTCCATTTGTAGCACCACCGGTAAAACCAGTTGTGTAATTTGAGTTAGCTGAACCAGTTCCAGAGTTACCACCTGCAGCAGTTCCACCACTTCCACCACCAAATCCACCTTGTGCACTAAATGCAAAGGCTGATGAACTAACACCATTTGAACCAGTTGTTAGATTTACTATGGCTCCACCTACTCCTACTTTTATAGGATAAATAAGTTTATCACCAACTATATAGCTTGTCCAATTTGCATCTTGTTGAATTACATACGAACCAGATAATACTGCTCCACCACCGCCGCCACCTGCATATTGAGTAGAAGATATTGCTTGTTTAGATTCACCAGAACCCCCACCACCAACTATAAGATACATAAATCCTATTGGTTGAGGAGAAGTAAATGATTGAGATACAGCTATACCTGCTCCACCACCTGAATAGTATGAAGATGAATTTAATTCACCACCATGACAACCAGTGCCAGGATAAGGTAAACAACCTGGTAAGTTATAAGTCCATTGAGAACCTGTACCACCATTTTGAATTGATGCTGATGTTGACGCTCCGTTTCCAGCGAATGTAGAAGATGTAATATAAATTTGAGATTTACCACCAAATCCACCACCAGTTCCTATTGTAAAAAAAGATGATGTTTCACCATTACTACCTGTCCAAGCTAAAGATTGAGATGTTGCCAACCCACCTTTACCACCACTACCAACTACGATAGGGTATGTTGCAAATGGTTCAACGCAAAAAGAACCTGAAGTAATAATACCACCATTACCAGCTATACCAACTTTAGGAAGGTCTGAACCTGAATTAAATGAATTATTACCTGCAGCTGCTCCACCACCTCCAGGTATTATTACATACTGAATTTGAAATTTTCTAAATCCTTCACTCTCTTGTTCAGTAAATCTAGACCTTTCAATATTTGAAGAATTAAGGTTGTAGTTTAGATTTAACATATTTTATTATTTCAATGCAATTACTCCAAACGCTGTTGAAGATGACGATACTGCTGTAAAGATACCAGGTATAAATCCTGATGCCGATACAAAAGTTAATACCGATGAGTCATAAGTTTTAGCAACTAATGTACCTTGAGTACCAACATATAATCCACCTGCTACAAATCCAAATTGAGGATTATCAGGAGTACAACCAGCAATAGAGCCTGTTCCAATTACGGCTGCTCCACCTACGAATTGAGGATTAGTGATATACGAATTTTGAGTTTCTAATTTCATATTATTTGTTTATTTTATTATTTAACAATTGTAAACTTAATTTTAGTGATTAATTATACATTCCTGCCAAGTGATGTTTGAAATGTTTGTACTATTGTGTTTAAGGTAGATGCTTCAGTATTATTAAAGGCTCTAGCTATAAATGATAAAGAATATTGTCTTGTTGAACGTTCATTTGTTAAACCATCAGCATCATTTGCTGTAAAATATAATGCTTTTGTTATTGTATATGTTGTTGGAGATGCTTTAGATGCAATAGAAGTTCCATTTTTATATAAATTCATATTTGTACCACTACTTCCAGAAATACACCCAAACCAAAATCCAGTAGAATCTGTACTTGCTACAGTTAAAGAACTACTATTGAAAAAATATGCTAAATTGTTTGTATATCTAGATATCAAATAAGTGTCAGCTCCAGCAGGACTAGCTGGGAATGGTGACTCTGCACCCATATCAATTCCTCCACTAACATTTGTATTAACATATACACCAAATGAATTATTAGTTGCCCAATCTGATGTATTAATGCTTGGTGTAAATGATGTATTTGTATTTGAAGTAGTACCACTACCAGAAATACCTGTATTAGTAAAATTAAAACTTCCTGTATAATTTAATGTAAATGATGATGTTGTAATTAAATTCCATTTACAAGAATCAGAAGTACCTCCAACTAATGGGTATAAAGCATAAAACTTATTCCACAAATTATTACTCTTTAATTGAGAAACAAATGTATCTAAAGAATTAATTATATCAGTATCATTTATTTGTGCAGCTAATGCAAAATTTCTTACATTTTGGTCAATTCCTTGATTTATTTCTAAAGTATCATCAATTCTATTATTTCCTATAAAAATATCATTAATTAAAGTATCTCCTATATAAACTGTTTGCATAATTAAGGTTTTATAAATCCATCTCCTGTCCATACATCTCCAATATCAGGAAATGAATATGGTGATTCAGGACCAATACACACATATTGCGTATTTAAATATGGCGATGGTTCTGATAAACTAAAATTTACAATCTCAAATACTATATTTTCCGAAGTTAAGGCCGCCCATGTTTTTATCATAATTTATAATTTTATCCTGTTGTTACTATTGATAATGGTATAGTATATGTTGCGTTTACTGCACCTGTATATCTTGCTACACCTTTTGTTACTCTAAAGTCTTGAAATACCGTTGGTCTCATTGCAGCCCCCACCCAACCCATCATTCCAAAAGCTGCTGTTGTACCAACTGCTCCTGATAGGGTCATATTTCCTCTAATTGTTCCATTTAAACAAGCATACCAAGTTGTTCCACTCCTAGTTAATGCAATGTGATACCATGTACCATTTACTGGATTACCACCTGCGTAATCCACTAATGTTTCACCTGCGCTAGCGTTTTGTACAACCCACCTATGATAACCAGCTGATGAGTATCCAAAAAATCCACATCCATTATTATAGCTAAATAAAGACCATGTATCTGCAGTTCCTGAAACAGGGTTATAATAACACTCAATAGTAAAAGCACCACTACCAAAGTTTATATTTGTAGCTGTGCCTGGCAGAGCACCCATATTAGTTGATGAAGGCCTACTCATTGAAGTAGCATATGGTACTGTTGAAAAGTTTGTTGTTGATGAAGTTGTCTGTCCACTACCAGTCAATGCGCAATCTGCAAATGAGCTACCACCATTTATATATCCACTAATATCACTTCTATAAGATGCTTGTCCAAATGTACTACCAAATTGTGTACCTGGTATTGCTACCGTTACTGAACTTGCGTATGTATCAGGTCTAATGATATAACCTGCTGCAGCTGCCACAGGTTGTCCAAAGTAAAATGCTGTTGGTGTAAATAAACTCATATTATATAAACTTTTTAGATGATACTAAGTAAGCTGTTGTTGTATCCCAAGCTACTAAAGATAGAATATCTAATTGAGCTGAACCAGATGATGGTAAATAAGCTGAGCCAGATGGTTGCTTAACATTTGTTGAGAATGATGCTGATGATACTGTACCAGTTGTTACTAATATATTTGCTGTTTGTCCTGCTTTAATATTTGTTACTTCAAAACGAGTTGTTGCACTATTTGCTAAAGTTACAGTAAACATTTGTCCACTATTTAAATTAACAGATGCTGTATTTGAAGATAATGTTAATGCTATTGGTAAAGATTGTGCTGAACCTGTCACACTAAAAGAACCAGTAATTTGTGCTGAGCCACTGAATGGGAATGCTGTTGTTGTTAATCCAGAAGTTCCACTTGTACCTGAAGTACCTGAAGTACCACTACTTCCACCAACACCATTAATACCAGAAGTTCCTGAAGTTCCTGAAGTACCTGAACTTCCGTTTACTCCATTAATACCTGAAGTACCACTAATACCTGAAGTACCTGATGAACCATTAGTACCTGCTGTTAAATTACTTCCACTAATGATATACATTGCGTTAGGGTCAGTAAGTGCACTTGCTACTAAACTTGCGTATGAAGCTGATGTTAAAGTTATTATGTTTGTTACTGCTGGTACATTTGTGTATGTATCGTATATATTTGAAATTAAGCTACCGCTATAAATTCCAATTGATTGATTTATTGAACCAGTTACTCCTAAAGAGCCTGTTATTTGTGCTGAACCAGTATAAGGGAATGCTAATGCAGTTTGGCCTGAAGTACCTGAAGTACCATTTGTACCAACTCCGCTTGTTCCGGATGTACCACTACTGCCAGCTATACCATTGGTACCTGAAATTCCTGATGTACCACTTGTACCAGACGAGCCTGTTGCTCCAGACGAACCTGTTGCTCCAGAAGTTCCTGAAGTACCACTAGTTCCACTTGAACCATTACTTCCATCAATACCAGAAGTACCCGAAGTACCACTACTTCCACTAACGCCTGATGTTCCTGATGTGCCATTTACTCCGCTTGTACCACTGCTGCCACTTACTCCAGAAGTTCCTGATGTGCCACTAGTCCCGCTACTACCACTACTTCCATTTGTACCTGAAGTTCCACTAGTCCCACTACTTCCACTAACACCAGAAGTTCCACTTGTTCCAGATGTACCGCTACTACCTGATGACCCATTTAATCCACTAGTCCCAGATGTTCCTGATGAGCCTGATGTACCACTACTTCCTGATGTTCCACTTGTCCCACTCGTACCACTACTACCACTGCTTCCATTTACTCCAGAAGTTCCTGATGTACCAGAAGTACCACTTGAACCAGAACTACCACTTACTCCACTAGTCCCACTTGTACCAGAAGTACCTGAAGTTCCACTACTTCCAGCAGTTCCTGTTGTTCCATTAGTTCCAGACGTTCCCGAAGTACCTGAAGGTAGTTGAGATATTATAAATAATAGGTCCTGATTATTAGTAAAGGAATATGTTGATGTTATTAAAGTTACTGGAAACGTCCAATATGTTGTATTATCTACTCCTGTTCCTACTGTCCATCTTTGATAATTTGTATGTAGTGCTTGGTCTTGTAATACTATGATTGAACCTGATGGAATATTACCTAAGAATATATCATCGTTATTTCCATTTTGGTCTATCTCACTTACACTTATTGATGTTGCTGATGCTTGAGTTGCGTTATTCCAAATAAGATGTCCATTACCAGGGTCACCAGTTGTTACATTAGTCTTTGCTTGATAATTAAAGAATGTATTTGATTGTCCATCTTGGCCGCTTGAACCAGATGAACCTGAAGTTCCACTAGTCCCACTGCTTCCACCAGTACCTGCCGTACCATTAGTACCGCTTGTTCCACTAGTGCCTGAAGTACCACTCGTTCCACTGCTGCCTGAACTACCTCCACTTCCTGCAGTTCCATTTGTTCCGCTTGTACCAGAAGTGCCTGAAGAACCTGAAGTTCCACTAGTCCCACTGCTACCGCTTGTTCCACTACTGCCTGAGCTTCCTCCACTTCCTGCAGTTCCGTTTGTTCCAGAAGTACCTGATGTTCCACTACTTCCGCTTGTGCCACTTGTACCAGACGAACCTGTTGCTCCAGATGAGCCTGTTGCTCCTGAAGTACCCGATGTGCCTGAAGAGCCTCCACTACCAGCCGTACCATTCGTACCACTAGTTCCACTTGAGCCACTTGTACCACTGCTTCCTGAAGAACCTGATGTACCAGAAGTTCCTGATGTACCGCTACTTCCAGAACTTCCACCGCTACCTGCTGTTCC
>Ga0114968_10002049_pt1 | contig 15541 bp, 11 predicted proteins | sample M_130807_EF_Meta_FD_87020 | JGI IMG/M metagenome (GOLD analysis project Ga0114968, IMG submission 87020) | Freshwater microbial communities from Lake Montjoie, Canada to study carbon cycling - M_130807_EF_MetaG | ecosystem: Environmental > Aquatic > Freshwater > Lake | place: Lake Montjoie...
ACCGAGTAGGTATTTGGGTTTATCGCATAGGTGGAATCGCAATCTTCTATCTCATCATCCAGATTGCCTTCGGAAAGAACATATTGGATACCCTCGCCAGTCTTTTCTCATGAAAAGCTCTTACACCTTTTATACACGACCAAATTCACCAAGTGGGCTTTCAAAGTTCGTTCATGATTTGTTCACTTTATGTTCACTGCGCTTTAATTTGAAATAAAATTTAAATCTATCGACTTTTTCTATGGTTTCCCCCAGTAAATCTGACAGGGGCGGGGCTCAAATGAAATTTTCACTGGCAAAGCATGCATTAGTAGCAATTGCCGTTACTACATCCCTTGCCGTAGCGCCCTTGGCCAACGCAGCCACCTGGAAAGTTGGCGGCGCGTCATCGGTTAACGATCTTATGTCAGCATGTCAAGGAAAATTTCAGACCGCTACCGGTGATGAATTCCTATATAGCGGCACTGGGTCTGGTGACGGAAAGAACGGTATACACAATGAAACATTTGACTGGGCATTCTCTGACAGCATAGATACAGCACCACTTGCTAACGAAATCCACCTTCCAACCTTCATTTGGCCCGTAGCGATTCTGATCAACCTTGGTACTGTCGATAAGCGACCAGTAAACCTCTCTACTGCAACAATCGCACAAATCTTTTCAGGCACCATCAAAAAGTGGAACGATCCAGCGATCGTGGCCGATAACAACCGCACGGTGACCCAGGTTAAATATAGGACAAAAAATGGCGTCACAGTTAAGGATAAGAACGGTTCACCTATAGTTCTTTCGACTCGTAGCGTGAAAATTAATCGCACAATGCCGAATCAACCAATTACTGTTTATTACCGCTCCAAGAGCTCTGGCACTTCGAACAACCTAACCCGCGCATTTGCTGCGATTGCGCCATCAATTTGGACTAAGCCAGCAAACGATTTGTTCGCTACCGCATTCCCGGGTGATGTAACTAAGGATTCAGTTCGCTTCCGTGGCGGAGCGAGTTCGGGTGATGTTGCAAACGGAGTGAAGGCAACGCCATACTCAATCACTTACGCTGAAGTTGGTTTCGGTGGCGCTCCATACAACTTGATCGTTGCAGATGTGATCAACGGGGCTGGTAATGCAATTACCCCAAATAGTGATTCAGCCATGGCTGCAGCCGCAATGGCGACTGTTAGGGCTGATGGAACAGTAGCGTTCAACTACGGCAATACAAACCCAGCTGCTTACCCGTTTACTGCTACTACCTACGCGCTTGCTCTTACTGACTATGGCAGCGATGCAAAGGAAGCAAGTGTAAGGAAAGCACTCGATTACCTTGCAAGCAAGTGTGCGAAGGACAACCCAGAGCTCGGTTTTGGTGTTTTCACATCAACAAATCCATTTGTTGAAGCCTTCGCCAAACAGCTCGCGAAAATTGGAAACTAACTAACAATTATTTAGCTCGCCCAGTTGCGAAATACGCAATCATGCACAATCTAGTGATCAAAAGGACTTGAATCAGCGCTCAGTTGCTTCTCGCGCGGGAGAGAACATGAAACGACGTAAGATTGCAACAATTATCGCGTTGAGTTTGCTTTTTGGTTCCGCCATTCCAATCACTATTGCAGTATTTCAAATGTCAAAAAGTATTCATGCCAGCGGCGAAGCTCCCCAGGGTTTTAATAGCGCTTTCGCTGATGCAGCAGTAGATTACATCGAAGCTAAAATTGCGATCAAAGAAATATCCGTTCCCTCTCGCAAAGAAGGCGTTCAGGTTATTTTCACGCCCCATGGAAAGTACGCTAATGATGATGGATCTTTTGCCTTTCCTTCTCACGTAGTTCTCAATGGTTTCATTATCCGGACTCAGGGCTTAAACACAGAGGCCTTAAACTACCCGGCAAAATCGATGCCTATCCCAATTCAGGGCGAGGTTAACTTCAATGGTGATGCAGGTGCTTATCCGTACGACAAGTACGCCAGCGATATCCGCGTTCAACTAATCGTTGATTCTGGTGCCGAACAAAACCCTCCCAACATTGCGCCAATTCGCGCGACGATCACCAGCTCCATTCATGAGTGGAAATACACTGCTTCACAAATCACCTCAACAAATCTTGGAGAAGTTGGAATTCATTTGGATCACGATCGGGCGGGGTCACTCAAGACTTTTGTATTCTTTCAATTATTTTTAATCGCCTTGATGGGCTTGGTCTCCGTAATCATCACATCGGTAATCATTTTGCGTGACCAAAAGATGGAAATTCAATTCTTCACGTGGCTCGGGGCACTCGTATTTGCGCTGCCAACGGTACGTGGTCATATGCCAGATACACCTGAAATTGGCGTCATGATGGATTTGATCGTGTATCTGCCTGCTACTTGGCTGGTTACTTCTTCGATTATTGCATCTTCTTACCGTTACATCAGGCTCAGGATTGCAGAAGCTCACTAGCCGATCCTTAAACCCCAATTTGACCACTACGCACGCCATGACAACGAAGGCGACTACGAAGTAATCCAAACCGTCGCCCCAGAAGAATTCGCTGCAATCGCCAATAAGTTCGGCCTAGACCCAACCAATGACATCCTTGCAATAGTTCAACAGATCTCAGATGCCGGCAGGGGAGAAGAGCTCGTCGATGCCCTCAATAGCAAAGAGATTAACTGCGAGATATGGAGCTGGAGTAGCTGAGGGTTAAGGGCCTACCCGGTGATTAAGAGTTAACGGAAGTAAGGTCTTACGCACTACTAATCACGCACACTACCTTATGTAATAAGCCTAGTAAACGCTCAATTATCGATTTTCTCATCTAAATGACTATCCGCGTTACTACCCCGTTGCTACCTAGGTTGCTATCGGGCAGAATTGCAGAATGGCTGAAATTGGAAAAGAACGCTGGGGACAGTACAAGCGCTATGTCTTAGAAATCTTGCGAGATCACCCAGAAGGACTTCATTGGAAGGACTTATTTGCAGAGCTAGATAGTCTCTTGCCTGCAAATGAATTCGAGAACGGTTCCTATGAAAGTACCGGCCTGCGTCGACGCCCGTACATAGTTCGCTTCTCCACCATTGCGTTAGTAAAAGCAGGTTGGCTATTGAAGGATAAAGGGTTCTGGTCAATCACTGAAGAAGGAAAACAGGCGTTAGTCAAATACAAGACTCCTGATGACATCCAAAAGCAAGCGAGTCTTCTTTATAACGAGTGGCGTTCCGGGCAACCTGATGATCAAACTGACCAAGTACAAAATCGAGAGATCGAAATGGTTGCATCGATTGAAGAGGCTGAAGATAACGCCATGGCAATTATCACGCAATACCTGGGCAGCATGGATCCGTACCAATTCCAAAACCTAATTGGCGCGCTACTTGAAGGTATGAATTATCACGTCTCCTGGATAGCCCCTCCTGGCAAGGACGGTGGCATGGATATCATTGCATTCCAGGATCCATTAGGTGCAACTGGCAGGCGAATTAAAGTTCAAGTTAAACGTCGCGCGGACAAAGCAGGCGCAGAGTCTTTGCGCTCTTTCCTGGGCGTGCTTTCTGATGATGACATTGGTCTTTACATTTGTACCGGTGGCTTTTCTTCTGACGCCGAAAGAACAGCAAGAGAGTCTGAAACAAAGCGCCTAACTTTGCTTGATGCAAAAGGATTATTTGCACTTTGGGTTGAGTATTACGAAAAGTTACCGCAGGCGAGCCGCGCACTTATGCCACTGAAGCCCATTTATCACCTGGATCTGCCTAAGTAGTTCGATGAGTTCTTCTTACGATGAGTTCCTTACACAGGCTTCAATATCTGAAGAACGTTGGATGGAAATCGCAAATGAGCATGGCCTTACTGTTGATGAGTACAAAATGATTCACAGGAAAGCTTGGGAGAGTTTTAAGACGCCTAAACATCGGATGTTTATGAATGTCGCGATTAAGGGAATGGTTGAGCGCTACAAGAATGGCATCAAAGATGATTAATGATTAGCTAGCAAAGCCTTTGCGTTTGAATTCATGTTTATCGCTGGTTGCCTCTTCTAGGTACTCAATAAAGTCCTGGATGAACTGCCTGGAAAAGACTCTATGACTACCGATCTTGTGGGATTGCAATAGTTCTAGCTTCACTAACTGGTCGATAGTGGCCACAGTAACTCCAAGCATCTGGGCTGCTTGCTTGCGGTCGATAAGGTTTGCAATTTCGTTCATTGGTACTCCTATTGGTAGTTGTGTATCAATAATTTTCTCGCGGTAATTACAAACTGTCTTACTAAACGCAGAACTATTTATTTTGGCTACTGCCTAAATTAACAGTAGAGATCTGCGCTAGAGACCAGGTTTCCGTGCATTTAATAGGACTATTATCATGATAACAAGGACGAGAAAATTCCCCGCGATAATCGGAAATATTCACTCTTATCATGATAAGAAGCACCACGCAGATAGTAATTATTTATACTATATATTGCACATAGGCATATGGCAGGGAGTAGTTTGGGTAAGAAGATATTTCCCTAGGGAAATATTTTTTCAAATTTAGAGTAGACAAATCAAATATAGAAATGCACAGCACTTCACATTTAGTTAATCTAGGGAAATATCTTCTTATTAAATCTATGTTGGAAGATAGTTTATATAACCGCGCCTTCTATAACCGCGCTACGGGCCTTCTAGGTACCAATAACGGGTATCGTGTAACCGCGCTTTGGCTACTGTCTTAAGACATAACTCGTATCTGGGCGTAACACCTGGATGGTCAGACAATTAGCGACCATTTAACCCTGGGGGTCTTTTATAGGGCCATTAAGGGCAAATACCTTTCTGTTGTCACAGTCTGCCGCTAAGTTTTACCCATGGAAAAGAAGGGGGTTGAGGATCAGGGGGGCAACCCGGGTTCTATAACCGCTTTTCAGTCTAAATACTACGCACACGAGCTTCTGCGGAGTTATTCAAATGATCATGTGGGAAAGCTAGCTGGGCTACTTTTTGACGCCCAGGTTGAGCCGAAGCCACATCAGATCGATGCGGCACTCTTTGCCCTTCAAACCCCATATCTACCTGGAGTCATCCTGGCTGACGAAGTAGGCCTTGGAAAAACAATCGAAGCGGGAATCGTAATCACCCAATACTGGGCTGAGCGAAAACGAAGGATTTTGATTATTGCCCCGTCCAGTCTGCGCCAACAGTGGCAGCAAGAACTTCGGGAGAAATTCCTTATCCCTTCAACTTTATTGGAAGCGAAATTTAAGGAAGAGCAGCTTTCTCAAGGAATCTCACACAACACCGATGTACTCATTTGTTCCTATGAGTTCGCGCTTCGCCATGAAACAAGCTTGATGAGACAATGGGATTTGGTTATTTGCGACGAAGCCCATCGTCTTCGTAATTTTTATACCGGACGAAATAAAGGGTCTGATGCAATTAGCCATATCGTTCGAGGCGCGAATAAAACACTTCTCCTCACGGCAACACCACTTCAGAACCGTCTCGAAGAACTTTATGGACTTGTAAGTGTCTTTGACCCAACTTACTTTTACTCTCTAGATGCGTTCAGGGAACGGTACATAAAAAGTCGTACATCAAAAACCAATGATGATCTGGTTGATCGTGTTGCCGTAATTAGCAAAAGAACTTTGCGCAAAGACGCGGATAAGTACATTCACTTCACTAAGCGCTTGCCTCTCACAATTGAGTTTTTGCCCAGTAAGCCAGAAATCGAGCTGTATAACAAGGTAAATGAATATCTCCAACGCGAAGATCTTTACGCTTTCAGTAACTCTCAGCGCCACCTCACGGCTCTCATTATCCGTAAACGCCTCGGTTCCTCCACCTACGCTGTAGCAAGCACACTCGAGAACATTGCCACTCGTCTCAATGAAGAGCTTCAGGCGGGCATCCGTCGCGATAATCGTGGCGTCATCATTGTCAATGATCTATCACCGGAAGACCTGACCGATGAAGAATGGGAAGAGTTAGAGGAAAGTGATAAATCTTCTTCGGAAACTTCCTTCGGTCCAGGAGCGGGTGAAAAGTTAAGCAATGAAGTTCTTGAGGCGATGCGGAATGAAGTCACTGAACTTCGCAGCTACGCCGAACTTGCTCGAAGCATCACCGTCAATGAAAAAGCATCAAAACTCAATGAAGCTATTGATTTGGGATTTGAACGGCTCCATGAGCTAGGTGCGCCAGAAAAAGCAATTATCTTCACTGATTCAACAAAGACCCAAGAGTACATCGCACGTTCCCTAGTTGAAGTTGGCCGCGGCGAAGGACTCATTCTCTTTAACGGCTCCAACGATTCTCCTGGGGCGAATGAGATTTATAAAGAATGGTTGTCGGCCAACAAAGAAGGCGATGTCATCACTGGTATTCCTGCTGTCGACCGGCGCAAGGCGCTCGTCGACCACTTCCGTACAACGGGCAAAATTATGATTGCTACAGAAGCTGCTGCAGAAGGTATCAACCTCCAATTCTGTTCGATGGTTGTGAATTACGATCTGCCATGGAATCCACAACGCGTAGAACAACGCATTGGACGAGCTCATCGTTTTGGTCAGAAATACGATGTAGTTGTTGTGAATTTCTCAAACAAGGGCAATGTCGCTGAAGCACGAATTTTGGAGCTTCTTGCGGGCAAGTTTCATCTATTTGAGTCTGTCTTCGGCGCAAGTGATGAAGTACTAGGTGCTATTGAAGATGGCTTCGACTTTGAAAAGAAAATCAACCAGATTTTGAACAACTCTCGAAGCGACGCTGATATTGATGCAGCCTTTAAAGAACTGGAAACTCAATACGCCACCGAGATTACATCTGAAATGGCCGCAGCTAAATCCAAGGTCTTCGACAACTTAGATCCGAATGTTCAGGATCGTCTTAAAGCGTATGACTCACAATCTAGCGACGTCTTGAATAAGTTTGAACGCCTATTACTGGCTGTTACAAAACGCGAACTTGCTCCGAACGCGAAATTTGAGAATGACGGTAGAAATTTCGTCCTACACGATTCACCTGTTGCCGAAGCTAAGACGGGCCATTACTACTTTAAGTCTGTCCCACTTGAGAATGCCCACCAGTATCGATTCGATAGCCCTCTAGCTAAGTATGCGGTAGAAAAAGCTGTCACTGGAGAGACTCCAAGCTGCCTATTGTCATTTAGCCTGAGGAAATCTCCACGCGCAAGTACTGCGGTGAAAGCGCTGGTAGGCAAGTCAGGTGAGCTGACAGTTAAAGTTGTGACCTTCAGCATGAAGGCTAAGAATGACAAAATCACAGAGTCTTACATGCTTGCTGGTGCCTTTACTTCGGAAGGCCAGTGGTTGGATCATGAATACGTTTCAGATATTCTCGATTTACACTGTAATGAGTTAGGGAAATTAGTTTCAATTGATGAGCAACAATTCGAAGAGCATCTAGAAGAGCGCGGAGATCAGCTTCAAAAAGAAGTCCAAGGCCGAAATTCTCGATATTACGACCAACAAGAAGAACTCTTGTACCGAAATCAGCAAGATCGTCATGCCGAGTCTGAAGGGAAAATCCGCGAATATCGGAATAAGGAAAAAGAAGCCAGAAAGAACTCAAAAATAGCTGAAGATCCAATGCAACAGCTAAAATTCAAACAAGAAGCGCGTAGATGGTCGGATAAAGCAGAAGAGGAAGATGAGATAGCGCGAGCCGCCCGCAAGAAGATGCGCGAAGAAGCAGAAAATTACCTAACTCTAATTGAGCAATCGCTTAAAGGAACAAAGACGGTCGAGAATCTTTTTACTATTGCATGGAAAATCACACCCTGAGCATTCGTTTCAACCAAAGATAAGTTAACTAGAAAAGGAAATAAGAGAGCATGAGTACTCCTAACGAAGATTTTCAGAGAACAGAAGGAAGTAGCCCAGACTTCCGCTCCGAATTTGCTTCGCACTTGGCCTCTCTTTTTCCAGAGGCTATTGCTGATGGAAAAGTTGATATCAAAAAGATTCAAGAGCTACTGGGTGATGATTCGGTTGACGATCGCGAGAGATTTGGTCTTTATTGGCCAGGGAAGAAGAGAGCTCTAAGGGCCGCTCAAGATTCAACTACGGCAACTTTAAAACCTGATATAGAAAATAGTAAGAATTGGAACGAAACAAAGAATTTGTTTATTGAAGGAGATAATCTTGAAGTTTTGAAAGTTCTTCAGAAGCACTACCATGGAAAAATTAAGATGATCTATATAGATCCGCCTTACAACACAGGCAAGGACTTCATTTATCCAGATAATTACAAGGAAGGCCTCGAGAGTTATCTTGAGTGGAGCCGACAAGTAAATGAAGAAGGTAAGAAAATTAGCTCTAATTCAGAAACTGAAGGTCGGTATCACTCAAACTGGCTGAACATGATGTACCCAAGATTGAAACTTGCCCGAAATTTACTTCGAGATGACGGGGTAATCTTCATCTCCATTGGCGACACTGAGTTACACCATTTAGCTAAAATTTCAGATGAGATATTCGGCGAAGCAAACCATGTTGCTACTTTTGCATGGAAGAAACGCGGTACGGGCGGCCAAGTAGCTAAGAACGCCATCATCAAACAAGTTGAATATGTTTTGCTTTACGCGCGCTCACTAGATGGACTCCAACTCTCTGGCCCAAAAAATGAGAATGAGGGCGAAGAAGGTTGGAGAGATTTTCGTAAATCTGGCGGACAATGGCAACGTAAACACCGTCCAAATCAGTATTACCCCTTTTATTTGTTAAAAGACGGATCACTATCCTTAAATGAAACTAAAGGTGCAACCGTGATCTTGCCTCAAGATTCGAACGGTGTCGACGGGTTTTGGGAAAATGGGATGGAAACTGCCCGTCAGCGAATTGAACAAGGTGATTTTAGAGTCAAAGAAGCCAAGCAGGGTTTAAAAATTGAACAACGTGATGTAGCGAAAGCAACATCCAATGCCGGAAGTTTTATAGATATCCCATCAACACGAGGAACGGATGAGATTAAGAAATACTTTGGGGATAACGTAGTTTTTGAGAATCCAAAACCTACTGAAGTATTAAAGGCGCTTGCGGTGATTTCAGATGTGCGTGATGGAGAAATAGTCTTGGATTTCTTCGCAGGGTCTGGTTCAACTGCTGACGCAATAATGCGAATGAATAGCGAAGATGGTGTCTCTCGCCAGTGGATTCTTGTCCAACTTCCAGAGCCAGTCGAAGAAGATACGCCTGCCGCGGCATCCGGCTTTAAGAGAATTTCTGATCTATCGCGAGCTCGCGTAGATAGAGCTGGTGATTTGATCAGCTCAGATTTATTGGGCGGCAGTGTTGATGTTGGTTATCGCACCTTTAGTCTCACAGATACAAACTTTCCTAAATGGAAAGTTGATAGTGATGCCCAACCCAACGCACTGGAGCAACATTTGCTTGATTTAAAGCAAAACTCAGCAAGTTCAACTACTCCAGAGGCTCTCTTGTTTGAAATATTAATTAAGCAGGGGTACTCACTTTCTGAGAAAATCGAAGAACTCAGGCTTGATGATTTGATTGTCCAAAATGTTGGATCAGGCCTAGTTCTTGCTTTAGTGGAAGTTCAAAAGAAACCAACCTTGAATCAACTAAAGAATGTACTTTCACAAAATCCAGCCCGATTCATTATTTTGGAGGACATTTTTGAAGGTGACGATGAACTCAAAACAAATTTAGTTCAGGAATGCAAATCCCGCGGTATAGAACTCTGGACGGCTTAAATGGAATTCAAATTTGATGCCCACCAGCAATATCAACAAGATGCGATTGCAGCGGTTGTTGATCTTTTTGATGGTCAACCTTCGGAATTTTCAAAAGTAGAGTCGAAACTTACGTCAACTCTTCAAGACCAAGGGGCGCAAGCTTCTTTAGATTTGATTAACGAGGTAGGCGCAATCGGAAATAGATTAGTACTTGATCACTCCATCATCGTTCAAAACTTACAGTTAGTTCAGGATAGAAATGGTCTTGAAGTTGTGGAACCAGAAGAAGTATCTGGTTATGACTTCGACATAGAAATGGAAACCGGAACAGGAAAGACCTATGTATATTTACGAACTATCTTCGAACTCGCAAAACGCTATAGATTTACAAAGTTTATAATCCTTGTACCGAGTGTTGCTATCAAGGAAGGTGTCACAAGCAGTATCGACTTAATGGCAAGGCATTTTCAGGAACTTTATGCGACACCTTTTGATGCCACGGTGTACTCCGGAAGTAGTGCTGAGGAAGTTCAGTCATTCGCAACTTCAACTAGTCTGCAAATCTTAGTGATGACAATCGACTCCCTTCGAGGAGATAAGAACACACGTGTCATACATCAAAATCGAGAAAAACTTAATGGCTTGCGGCCAATCGATTATTTACAGGCAACGCAGCCAGTAGTGATTATGGATGAGCCTCAAAATATGGAGTCACTCCTCTCTTTAAGTGCTATATCGGAACTAAATCCAATTTGCACATTGCGTTACTCGGCGACACATCGAAAGACTAGAAATGTGGTTTATCGGTTAGATCCGGTAGATGCACACGAGCTTGGTCTGGTTAAGCAAATTGTTGTTGCTGAGGCGCTACAGCAAGGTGCAGATGCTGGTCAGTATCTAAAATTGATTTCAGTTACGAACGAAAAAGGTTTCTCTGCCAAAATGGAGCTTGCTTGCCGAAAAGAATCGGATGGGTCAATTGAGCGAAAAGTAGTTTCAGTAAAGAACGGCCAAGATCTGGCAAAGTTGACAGGGAATCAAGCCTATGAAGGATGGCTAGTGAATGAGCTTTCTATAGAGCCCGAGTCTGCCGAGGTGTTTCCACACGGAAACATAAATGCTGGTGAAGTTATCGGTGGTTCTAATGATTCCATTTATAGAGAAATGATTCGTGAAACCATTCGTGAGCACATGCGGAAAGAAGTTCTGCTGCGCGAAAAAGGAATAAAAGTCTTAAGCCTATTTTTCGTTGATAAAGTGGCGAGTTTTATTGGTGAAGGAGTAAACAACGACACAGCAAATGGAAATTTTGCTCTTTGGTTCGACGAGTTATTTAAAGAAGAGTTAGATAAGAATCCCAAGTGGAAATCACTGCTTCCCGAGGCACCAGTGGAATATAGAAGTGCCTATTTTGCCTCAATTAGAGGAAAAAAAGGGCAGTCGATCGAATTTACCGACACTACGGGATCATCCAAGAATGATGATGACGCCTACGACTTGATTATGAGAGCAAAAGCGCGCCTACTTGATGAAAATGAGCCAGTTCGTTTTATTTTTAGTCACTCTGCGCTTCGCGAAGGCTGGGACAACCCAAATGTGTTTCAGATTTGTGCCCTTCGAGAAATGGGTGGGGCGACGGAAAGACGCCAGACCATCGGAAGAGGACTGAGATTACCTGTAAATCAAGATGGTGATCGTGTTGCCGATAGAAGCATTGCTCAATTAACGGTGATTGCTAATGAGTCGTACAGAGATTTCGCTGACAGTCTTCAAAAAGAGTACACAGCATCAGGAGTGAGCATTGGATTTGTTAGGCCCGGTGAATTCGCAAAAATTCAAATTGTGGATGCTCAGGGAGCCGAGAAATTACTTGGGTATGCGGGTTCCAAGAGCATTTGGGAAGAATTGGTAAAAAGGGATTTCTTAGACGAACAGGGTCGTCTGTCAGCAAATTATCGACCTGACATAAAGGGATTTACGCTTGGACAAGCTCCTGACTTTTTCTGGCCCGAGCAAGAAATAATTCGAATAATGGGCAATTCCAAGGTAGACCGCTTTGTTAAGCAGCATAGAAAGCGAAAAGCACGTACGCTGAATAAAGAACTTTATGTGAGCCAGGAGTTTGAAGAATTTTGGAGAACAATCTCGCAAAGAACTACCTACCGCGTAACGTTGGATAGGGAAGCCGTAATCAAAGAAGCAGTAAATAAAATCATAGGTGAACAACCAATCCAACCCCTTCGTGTCCAAGTCACAAAGGCTGGTGTTAAATTGGTTCGTGGTGGGACACAAACTGCTGAAACTTCATCGAGATCAGCAGAGTTGAACACCACATATCAGCTCCCTGATATCGTCACTGAGCTTCAAGAAGTAACTTCATTAACTAGACAGACTCTCATCGATATACTCGTCAGAAGCGGAAAACTTGGTGAGTTTATTTCTAATCCAAACGATTTTATCTCAATGGTCAAGCGCAACCTACAGAATGTCCTAGCGACAGCTGTCGTTGAGGGTCTTCAATACGAGAAAATTGGGGGTTACGTATATGAATTACGTGAACTTCAGAAAGATGGAATGGAAGAGCGAGATTTGTTCATAGACCGCTTATATGAAGTCAAGAACAAGCAAAAGACCGACTTCGATTACATCCAGATAGATTCTGAAGGAATTGACGCTCCTGAACGCCAATTTGCTGAACTCTTAGACTCTCGAGAAGACGTGAAGCTATTTATGAAGCTTCCCGAGAAGTTTAAAATTGACACTCCTGTTGGTAATTACAATCCAGACTGGGCAATCATCAAGCAGGTGGACGGGAAGGATCATATTTATATGATTCGCGAAACCAAGAGCACATTGGATGAATCAAAGCGCCGTCCAACAGAAAATGCCAAAATAAAAGCAGCAAAGAAGCACTTTGACGCAATTGGAATTAAAGCTGATTCAGTTGACTACGCGGTTGGTGTCCCAGGAAATTGGAGTTTGTGAGAACTAAAGATCTGCTGCCGGTCTTAATTGATCCATTCTATTTATTGCTACGTCCATAGACTCGCTTGTGGCAAATACGTAATTTCCGATCACTGTTGAAACCTGCGTGTGTCCTGAAAACTCCATCAGCGTTTTTAGGTCAGTCTGTCCAGCCATGGCCGTGAATGCAGTCTTGCGGAGTTGATACAGCTGAAAATCAGACACCCCTGCATCCCTAAGGAGATTTTTGAAGGCTAATCGATCACTTTTTTCATCACCCAGTTTTCCGATGGAATTTGGGAACATGAGATCGTTGTCCTCAGCCCACTTTGCTTTGTTGAGGCTTTGGTGGCGTTTATGTGCAAGCAGAATCCTCACGGTTTCTTTACTGATCTTCAGAATACGCGTTGTCTTTTGCTTTACTGGCTTCAGCCTTAGTCCTTTGCCTTTGGCTCTTTGAACCTGTCTTTCAACCAGAAGTGTGCAAGCTTCCATATTTAAGTCAGACCACTTCAAACCAAGTGCTTCGCCTGGGCGTAGTCCTAGCATGCCTGCAATCTCTATACGGGCGTGCATTCGCGGATTCTTTGCTGCCTGCAGATAGACCTTTTCCCAATCAGGACGAGGAAGTGGCTTCGTAGTCTTTGCCGTGACATTAGGCATCTTTGTATTGCGCACAGGATTTCGCACTAAGTCTCCTAAGCGCACTGCGTCGTTATATGCAGCCGATAGTGCTGCACGGGTGATCCGAATGGTGCCGGCACCAAAACCATTTGCATGCATGCTACGAAAAAGGTTTTCAACTGTTTTCGTAGTTAGCTCTGATGCTTTGATTTTGCCGATGGCGGGTGCAATGTGATTCCTGATGACGCTCTGGTAGGAGCGCTGAGTGCTCTCCTGGTCTGGACCATATTGCGTATTCGCCCAGCCGACCAAGAATTCTTCCACAGTCATCTTTGGGTTAGTTGCGTAGGTATTTTCACCAAGGTCGCGAGCGCGCCTTTGGTCTGCAACCCAGTCTTCTGCCTCTGACTGTTTAGTGAAGTTCTTAGTGCGAAGCTTGCCATTGATATCTTTAATGGCGGCTTTCCAGACCTTCCTACCATTGGATTTTGTTATCTGATAGATGCTGCCTCGGCCATTGGATCTCTTAGGCTTATTAGATACTTTTTTGTCTGTGTCGGGGGAGTTAGTCACTTTCTCCTACCTCTCGTTAAGAGTATTGCGCTTCCCCCGAGGTCGAACCATTCGACTTTTCACAACACTTGGTTTGTAGAACTAAAGCAGCGAGCGCTTTATTCCCAACCAAATGCGTTACTACCTCGTTACTACTCAATCATTCTTGGCGATGTCTAAGAGGACTATTACATGTGCTTTCCCGTTCAAAAGTTGAACTTTTCAGTATTTAGCTAACAGTCCTTCAGCCACCTCTTGCGGATTAAGAGTTAACGGAAACTAAATAACCGTCCTACCCCGCTCCAACGACAACGGCCACGCAATCTTTACGCCTAGTTTTTCGGCAGCGTTAATTGCCCACCTTGGATTACGCAGCATCGCGCGGGCAAGGAATACGGCATCGGCTTGGCCAGTGGTGATGATGGATTCGGCTTGTTCGGGTTCGGTGATGAGGCCGACTGCTGCGGTGAGGATGTTGGATTCATTGCGGATGGCTGTTGCAAAGGGGACTTGGAAGTTTGGTTTGGCATCGATCTTGGCGTTGTGGATGGCACCGCCTGATGATGCATCGATTAGGTCAACGCCGAGTTCTTTAAGTTGTGTGGAAAGTTTTACGGAATCGTTGATGTCCCAGCCGCCTTCGGCCCAATCGGATGCGGATAGGCGGACAAAGAGTGGTGTGGTTGTGGGGATTGCGTTGCGGATTGCTATGGTTGTTTCAAGTAGGAAGCGGGTTCTGTTCTCGTAGCTGCCGCCGTATTCGTCGGTGCGGTGGTTCATAAGTGGGGAATAGAACTGGTGGAAGAGATAACCGTGGGCGGCGTGGATTTCGATAACGTCAAAGCCGACTTTTACAGCGCGTACTGCAGCTTGTGTGAAACTTATGGTGAGTTCTTTTATTTCATCAATGGTTAGCGCGCGTGGGGTTGGATAACCTTCGAAGGCAGTTGCAGATGAAGATGTTGCTTGCCATCCGCCTTCTTCTGGTGTGGCCATGCGGTGGTCATCCCATGGGCGCATCGTTGATGCTTTGCGACCGGCGTGGGCTAATTGGATTCCGATCTTTACGTTCTGTGAATGTGCGAAGTCGATAACTTCTTTAAAACTATTTGCGTGTGCATCATCTTCAATTGATGGGCAGGCAATTGAGATGCGACCTTCGGGGATGACGCCGGTTGCTTCAACCATGATGAGGCCGGGTGCGCCGGTGGCGAATGCGCCGAGGTGGGCTTTGTGCCAGGGGCCGATGTGGCCGTTGGTTGCTTGGTATTGGCACATGGGGGAGACCCAGACGCGGTTTTGGAAAACGGTTTCGCGGATGGTCAGTGGTGTGAAGAGTGCGCTCATGTAGTGATAATAAAGGTTATTGGAAAGAGAAAACCCCGCCATTGCTGACGGGGTTTTTCGCTGTGCTCAAAAGTGCGGCCCCTTGACTAGGTAATCTAAGAATATCAAAAAGTTTAAGAGAGCGCCTTAAAAGTTATACACAAATGGGGCTTCTTTGTTTAATCCAAAGCGCGATTGTCGGGGATCTCTAATAAACTTCGCCAATGAGAAAAATTGTTGCATGTGTTGGCGTGGCCTTACTTTTATCGGTGGTTGTTGCACCGGGTTCATCAGCTGCTGTTACGGCAGGGGCTGCGTGTAAGAAGGCGGGGCAGGTTAGTACTGCTGGCGGAATGAAATACACATGTGTGAAAAAAGGTAGCAAGTTGGTTTGG
>Ga0114968_10002050_pt1 | contig 15532 bp, 16 predicted proteins | sample M_130807_EF_Meta_FD_87020 | JGI IMG/M metagenome (GOLD analysis project Ga0114968, IMG submission 87020) | Freshwater microbial communities from Lake Montjoie, Canada to study carbon cycling - M_130807_EF_MetaG | ecosystem: Environmental > Aquatic > Freshwater > Lake | place: Lake Montjoie...
CAGCAGAAGCTGGACCTGTACGGCACTCGTTTCGACATCGTCTCCAAGGCGCCTGATGGCTACTTCGACAAGCGATGGCTGCGAAAGAACCTTCTTGGTCTCACAGATGAAGAGATCGAGCTGATCGAGGAGGGTCGCGTCAAGGACAAGCTCCGTGAGATGGAGCTGGAGAAGGTGCAGGCCGAGTCAGAGGGCGGTGGTGTCACACCTGAGCCTACTGAGCCTACGGGCGGTGAGATCGGTGGCGGTATGGGTGAGCCACCTCCCATGCCTCCTCCTCCACCTGAGGCATCTCCCGGTGGTGCGTCTGGTGCACCCGCGACTCCGTCTCCGAAGCCTCCAGCGAATCAAGGGGCTGAAGGTGAGCCAGCACCCAAGGCGCTTGACGAGTTCGACTTCAGCATCAGTGATGAAGATTCACCTGTGAGAGCACAGAGAATGATCGATCGAAGCGTGAACAGGCTCAGTGATCTTCCTGTTGTTCTCAGCGAGGCAAGAAAAGCGAGGACAAGAAAGAAGGGTGAGTCTCAAGAGGATCACGCTTACTGGCTGCGATACAACGCCGGGCGTCGCAAAGCAGGAGGAAATCTTCGTGCCTCTGTTGATCACAAGGAGCTAGTTGGACACGATGCAGGCGATGAGAGAGACGCAATAACACACCCGTACGGTGAGAAGAAAGATCACTCTCCAAGTCTTCGGGATCTTACACCGGGCCTCGACGAGTCTATGAGAGACATTGATGAAGTGGTGAAAAAGTACACTTCAATTTCTACAAATGATTTGAACGCTACCTTGCGGTCACTTAAGGCTGGCCTACCTAAAAGAGAGGAGCAGGAGTAGATGTCCTCACGACAACACAACAAGAAAAGAAACACGGGAGTCATCTACGAGCTGCTGCTCAAAGGTGTCTCCGCTAGCCTCGTTGAAGGTGACAAAAAGCGGGCGCAGGCTTGTCTAGACGTCATCAGCAGGCACTTTCGTCAAGGAACAGAGCTCTACAAGGAGTTCCGTCTCTTTAACGCGCTTGCGAACTGCGAGATTAGCTCGTCTCCCGTTGCAGCAGTAATCATAACTGAGGCGAGAGATGCCGCAAGAAGAGCTAATCGTGGCCAGCTCGAGAAAGAGAAAGGGCATCTCATTTCTGAGATCAATAGAAGGTTAGGACAGGACTTTTATGACACGCATTTTGATCGATATCGTGACTATGCGACGATTCAAGTCCTCTTCAATTCCTGGCGATCACAAGAGTCTGAGATTGGTTCGCTGTTCGAATACGAGAAAAAACTCGTTGAGTCAATGCTCCGCATGAAGCTTCCTGACAAGATTGAAGATGACATGCAGAAGCAGAACGATGTGAACTCGCTCGTTGTCAGCATTATGACAGAAAAGCTGAACACTAAATTCGCAACTGTGATGACAGAGAAGCAGCGCCAGGTGATCAAAGAGTACATCTTCTCACCTCCCGGATCAGATCAGACAGCACTGCGAAAGACGATGAGTGAAATCAAGCTGCAAGCAATCAATGACCTTGAGGACTACGTCCTCAGGGAGAGTAATGAGTACAACACGTCGAGGTCAAGTGACATACGACGCTTACTTGAGTCACTAGACACTGAAGTGATTGATGATAGTGTCATCATCAAGTTCCTCACTGCTTCTAAGCTGAGTCAAGAGATAAGAGAGGGTGAGGCATGAGCGACAAGAGAATTCTCACTGAGTGGATACCGTTTGAGTACACTCCCCTGCTTGTTGAGCAATCCCGCACTGAGAACTCCGGGAAGATCATCATGAAGGGCATCCTTCAGAAGGCTAATACTCTCAACCAGAATGGCCGAATCTACCCGCTGCCCATCCTCACTCGAGAGATTCAGAACTACCAGAAGTTTATTCGAGAGAACCGAGCGCTTGGTGAGTGTGATCATCCTGCAGCGTCAGTTGTTGAGCTCAAGAATGCATCTCACATCATTCGATCTGCCAGAATGGACAACGGTGTTGTCTACGGTTCAGTAGAGCTTCTGAATACGCCTTCCGGAAAGATACTTCAGAGCCTCGTTGAGTCTGGTGTCACACTGGGAATCTCATCACGAGGTGTAGGCTCTACAAGAAAGCAGGGTGAGCATGATGTTGTTCAAGAAGACTTTCAGCTCATCTGCTTTGACTTTGTCAGTGAGCCCTCTACACCGGGCGCGTTCATGATGCGAGAAGGTAAGATCATGGAAGCAGATCTCAAGCGCGTCTTTAATAGGTCAGATCGCGTCAACAGGATCTTTAACGATATCCTCAGCTGGGAAAACAAATGACACGTGAAGATCTTAAGTCACTGATTCGTGAATGCCTTGTCGAGATCATTACAGAGGGATCGAAGCCTTCTGTGCCATCAAGGATGTCACTTCCTACCCAGCCAAGTCTTAGAGAGAACACTTCTAGACTCTCGTCGCAAGAAATTCCTCGTCGCAAAACTGTGGGTGGCATGAGCCTCGATCGTCCTGCAGTGCCCAGGCAAGACTTGTCAGAACAGAGATCAAACAACGCTGTGAAGATTCTCACTTCTGATCCTGTTCTGTCCTCCATCTTTGCAGACACAGCTGCTACGACCCTTAAAGAGCAATCGACAGCAGAAAAGATGAGGCCTGGGACATCAGCTGATCCCATCTCGCTAGCCACAGCAGACAAAGAAGTTCATGAGCTATTCGGTGAATCAGCTCATAATTGGGCATCAATTGCTTTTGGTGGGACTCCATCGCGCTAAGATCAAAATTGACGATATTTACGACTGGAGGCTTATTCCATGTCAAACGTCGTTAATCTCACAGCCAACACCCTGCGTCGAATCATCTCTGAAGAACGTGCGAAACTTGTTCTTGAGGCGAAAGCCAAGAAGGCCAAGAAGAACAGTGACCCTGCTGTCTCAAAACACCAAGGTCCTCCTGCTGCTCCTAAAGTGGGCGGCAAGATGGGCAAGAAGACAAAGCCGACCAACAACTCCAAGGCTACAAAGGCTATGAGCCTTGACGAGCGTGAGGTCGATGCAGACGAGATGGCGCATACGCTCGCCAAGAAGGTTGAATATCTCAAGGAGATGAAGCTGATGGAGCAACGTCTTCGCAGCAAGCTTCGTCTAGTTCTCGAGAAGAAGAACGGAATCGAGCAGGATATCGTGGATCTTCTCTGATCACGATAGGTAAAGCAGAGGAGTGTAAGATATGCCAACACATAAGCAGGCGACAGTTGTGGCCTTTGGGCCACCAGGAACTGGCGGTCTTGGACACAGAACAGATGCGAATCTGAAGGCTGCGTTCAAATACTCTCCTCTGTACACCGAGTACACAGAGGTTGCTGTGACCAATGCGGGCATCTCAGCTCTAAATGGTAACGGCGGTGCAGGCGACTCCATTCCTAATATTGGAGTCACAGATGGCACCATCAATGATGGTGGTCACACATTTGGGTCGTACAGTCTGAACTACGACAATGCGGGTGGCGCACCCAATCAGGACGAGGTCGTTGTGGGTGGAGGTGGTCTTCCCGCCTCGGGATTCATTCCCAACCTTTCATCGACTGTTCCAGGCGACATCTCGCCCACGCAGCAGCCCGTCTACGCAGGAACCCTGCCAGCTGCAGGTGTCGAGTACGGAGTTGGCCTGGGAGGTCTTGCGAAGCCCGCAGATACGACTCCCAATGTTGCTTCCCAGACAATCGGGTCCTACATCAAGGGCAGATCTTATGCAGGATCTGGCGGCTGATGCTGCTTAGAGAATCCTTTGCAGGTGCTCTTCCGCCAATGGACGCAGGTCCTGGCGGAAACGCTGGAAAGCCTCGAGGCAGTGGAATTGAATGGCAGACCCAGAACGAATGGCCTTATGCATCTCCCATAGCTGATTTGGGCGATGACGATGATAACGGGGACGATTCTGCCAGATCTAGAAGGTTGACCGCAAGGTTTACTACCAAGGTGGGTTTAGTTGTTCCCAGACGCGACATGGGTGGGCAGAGAGTTGATGTGGGAAGCTATGTGGGTGGTCAATCTGGCACCTTCAACGCGCTTGAAGAGTGGGGCGGTGTAGGCGTTACGCCTACATCATCTGTCGGCTTCATGCCGAACAGCATTGTGCCACTTGTTCATTTCAACAGGATGACCAACAGGTCGCAGGATCCAAATGATCCTGCACAAATTCCCAACATTACTTCTGGGCCAGGTGTCAAGCATAGAACGGGCACAATCTACGGAACTAGTCACCCTTCGTTTCTTGCAGGAGATGATCAACAATCATTTATTCCAGGCAGGGGTGACATTCTTCCTGACAGAGATGAAAGAGGTCTCATCAAAGCTCTTCGTAGATTTCATGATCTTCATGACAAGAAGTACGGAAAAGCCAGTTCTAAACTCCCAGTTATTGTTGGCGAGTGGAAGTAGCGTGAAAATAACAAAAATGGCTATATTTACGAGTCGAGGCATTGATTGATGACTAGCAGCCTGTTTCAAGAGGCACTTGCTGATGCTAAGCAGCTCAAAGAAGTTGCAGAGCAGAACGCAAAGAATGCGATCATCGATGCAGTCACACCAAAGATTAGAAAGTTCATTGAGGAGCAGCTTCTAGAGGGCACTTCTAACGCTACTGACGCTACTGACGAAGAAACAGATCTGATGCCCGGTGCGACATCAGAATATGATATCGATCTCACGACTGACGGTGGCAAGCCAATTGATGATGCGTCTGCTGGTCAGGGCCTTGCCGAGAGGGTGAGCCTTCTTCGCACAATGAGCAAAATCGCTGAGTCGCTCACCCCTGCGGAGAGTGCTGCTCTTATTCCTATCGTCGAGAAGATGAGGAATGCCGCTGTCAAAAAGTCTGGTTCCGCAGGAATTTCCCGCGCGGCGCCGTCTGACGTGAGATTCACTCACATCATCAAGGAGAACACTGCTATGCAGGACAAGAAAAAGATGTACGAGGTTGATCTCGACGAGCTCATGTCGGACGAGATGGGTTCTAGAGAGAACATGAACATGGGCGCTGAGGACGAAGGAATGGGCTACGAGGACGAAGCAATGGACGATGAGATGGCCGACCTCTATGAGTCGCTCTCTGCCCTTCTTGAGAAAGAGGGTGATGACGAAGCGGAAGAGGAAGAAGACGAAGATGAAGACATGCCCGTCGAGCCTACGGGCGAAGACGAAGACGAAGACGAAGACGAAGAGACTGCTGACGACGCTGGCGGCGTGGATACGACCCCGGCAGACGGTGGCGATGTCGCTGCTGGAATCGCGCAGCTAGAGACAGAAATGGGCGAGCTCAAGGACATGCTGCAGCAGCTCATGTCAATGCAGGGTGGCGGTGCTTCCGCACCTGACGATATGCCTCCTGCACCTGCAGGCGGCGAGAAGCCTCCGGGAGCAGCAATGCCTCCCTCACCTTCTGAGCGTGTTTACAAGGTCGATGAGGCTGCACTGCTTCGTGAACTTCGCGCATTACGTGAAGGCGCGAAGGGTTTTGAGAAGCCTGCCAAGAAGATCAAGGGTGCTCTTCCTGAAGCGTCTGAAGAAGACGAGGGAATGGCAGACGACGAGATGTCTGACCTCTACGAGGAGATGGACGATGAAGCCATGGACGAGATGACGTCAGGCGCAATGCCTGCTCACTCCAAAGGCCACGGCTTCAACAAAAACACTTCTGGTGCGTTTAACACACCGGCAAAAAAGGTCATGAAAGAAAATCGTGACCTCAAGGTTAGCTTAGTGAAGCACGCTGAGGCTGTTGACAGTCTCCGTGGGCAGCTCACTGAGATGAACCTGTTCAACGCGAAGCTTCTGTACGTGAATAGGCTCCTCCAGGATCGCGAACTTTCCGATGCACAACGTCGGAACATCATCGAGTCACTCGATCGCGCCCGGAGTCTACGTGAGGTGAAGCTGTTATACAAGGGTCTGTCTGAATCGATCGGTCGCAAGACCATGTCGAACAAGCGCCCTGAGTCGGTCAATGAATCGGTTGGCAGCAGGGCGGTCAGCCCGACCTCTCGTCCGCTTGCAACTTCAGGAGTTCGCCTGAATGAAGCAGTCGAAGTTCATCGCTGGGCAGTTCTTGCTGGTATCGGATCTAAGGCCTAAATCACCCACAATCAGTTAGGAGAATCAATCATGAGCAGGTCATTTTCACTTGAGCAGCTCTCAGAGGGCATCAAGCAACGTCATCTCGGAACCGTCAACAAGCGCCTCGTCGAGAAGTGGAACCGTACAGGTTTGCTTCGCGGCCTCGAAGGTCAACGCCGTGAAAACATGGCGTCGCTCCTCGAGAACCAGGCAGCCCAGCTCCTCCGGGAAGCTAACTCTATCGGCGCTGGTGGCGGTTCCGGTTCAGAGTCTGGTGACATCCGCGGTTTCACCAACATCGCCTTCCCCATCGTCCGCAGGGTTTTCGGCGGTCTCGTCGCCAACGAGCTCGTGTCGATCCAGCCGATGAGCCTCCCTGCCGGGTTGCTCTTCTACCTGGACTACACCTACGGTAACAGTGTCGGCGGTGACGGCGGCACTACTGCCTCCACCTACACGGCAGGCCAGTCAATCTACAACAGCCCCACTGGCAAGGGAATCCAGAGCGGATCTCTCGCCACCGGCGGTCAGTACGATCTGGTTGGTACTTCCTTCTCGAAGGTGCACACCACCTCGCAGGTTACCGTGCTCGCGCGCGGTGCTTTCGCTGGCACCTCGGTCATCACCGACAACAAGCTCGCCTTCGCGACGGGTTCTGACGGCAAGTTCTTGCAGTTCGATCCGCAGATCACCACCCTGATCGAAGACGACGCTGCGACGAACGGTGCTTTGGACGCGACAGGCCGCTTCCAGTTCCTGGTCCTCCAGGCATCGGATTTGGCCTCTCTTGACTCGACCAACGTCAAGTCGCTCTCCCTCTTCTCGACCCAGGCGGGCACGGCGAACTTCGGTCTCCGCGCTCTTCCGGACTCGATTCAGGGCGGAACCGGCATTCTTAACGTTCGTCGTCTCAGTCAGCTGGGAACCTTCAGCGGTGGCGTGTTCACCCCTGATCCCTTGGTCGACCCGAGCACAGCAACTGCAGCGATCCTCACCGTCGTCACAGGTGCCTACGGCATCGCTGCTAACACCTCCAAGGCTGTCAACGCTATCACCGCGTCCTACCCCAAGGCGGACGTATTTAGCGCCAACAGCACTGACGGCTCAGCCCTGACTGTGCCGGTGTTCGAGTCTGACTTCGGTACGACTCCTTCACCGACCATTCCTGAAATCGACATCAAGATCGAGAGCATCGCGGTGACTGCCACCACGCGCAAGTTGCGCGCCAAGTGGTCGCCGGAACTCGCTCAGGACCTGAACGCTTACCACAGCCTCGACGCTGAGGTGGAGCTCACTCAGATCCTGTCCGAGCAGATCGCTCTCGAAATCGATCGCGAGATCCTGAATGACCTGCTCACTCAGGCGAAGGGTGCGAACTTCTTCTGGTCGCGCGCTCCTGGCAAGTTCGTTAACAAGACGTCTGGCCTCGAGTTCGTTCGCAACTCGTCCCTTACCCCGGGTCCTGCCTTCACCGGCACGGTTCGTGAATGGTACGAGACTCTCATCGAGACGATCATCGATGTGGCGAACGAGATCCATAGGAAGACACTGCGCGGCTCGGCGAACTTCATCGTCGTCGGACCCGACGTGGCAACGATCCTGGAAGCCTCGATCTTCTACAAGCCGTCATACAGCATTGATGGATCCGGCCAGGTCGGCTCTTCAATGTCCATCGGCGCTGACAAGGTCGGTACCCTGAGCAACCGCTTCACAGTCTACAAGGATCCGTACTTCCCCCGGAACAAGATCCTGGTCGGCTTCAAGGGCGGTAGCTACTTGGAAACCGGCTACGTCTACGCTCCGTACGTCCCCTTGATTGTCACGCCCACCATCTTCGCTCCCGAGGATTTCACCCCGCGCAAGGGTGTTATGACTCGCTACGGCAAGAAGATGGTTCGCGCCGACTTCTACGGTACGGTCACTTGCATGGACATGAACATCATCTAGTCGTGCGGTAGCCCAGCTCGCTGAGAGCTAAACGGCTGCAAATCAGAGTGGCGCCCCCTAAAAAGGGCGCCACTTTTATTTTTAGATCCTCACTTGCACCACATCGCGACCTGACCAGTGTATAATCACCATACAAGCTGGTGATGACATGGTGTGCGGCATCTGCGGAGGTGAGTTCGAGACGGGAAAGCGTCTGTCAGACCACATCAAGAAGGCGCACAGCCTGCGCGGTGAGGAATACACGATCCAGTGCTGCTACAGCGGCGTTCGACCCACGTGCGTTTCGTGCGGTGCGATGACCAGATACACATCCTTCAGCTTTAAAGAGCACTGCATCGGCTGTAAGGATGTTGCAGCGGCGTCCGGGGGTAGGCGGGGAGGAAAGGCGCCTGCCTGGAATCGAGGAAAGACAAAGGAGACTGACGACAGGATCCAACAGCAAGCCGTTATGTTCAAGGGCGCAGGAAATCCCTTCTTTGGACTGCGGCACAGCCAGGCCTCAATTGAGAGGATCAGGGTGAGCAAGAGGATCACACCCCAACAGCTCTCAGAGAGGATCACTTCACGACCGGGCCTCACGACAGATATCGCCTATGGTGAGTACACCTCCCGTCAGCGCCAGTACCTGCCATTCAGGTGTGACGTCTGCGGCGTGACATCCCAGAAGACGTTGCAGGCGTTCGAGAGAGGATCACTCTGCAGTAGGTGTCATCCTAACTCGTCCTCACAAGCTGAGCTGGAGATCGGCGACTTCATTCAGTCTCTCGGATTCGAGGTATCTAGGAACAACCGCAGGGTCATCTCTCCCAAGGAGATCGACGTCCTGGTGGAAGAAAGGAGCTTCGGACTTGAGTACGAGGGTCTGTTCTGGCACAGTGAGGCCGGAGGCAAGGCGCCCAGCGCGCACCTCCACAAGACAAGAGAATGCGAGAGGATGGGCATCGCTCTACTTCGTGTGTACGCCGACCAGTGGAGGACAAAGAGGCCTATCGTCGAGTCAATGGTGCGTCACAGGTTAGGACTCAGCAAGAACAGGATCCACGGGAGACAGTGCACCGTGGCTGAGGTGTCTGGGCAGACGGCAGCACACTTCATGGACAGGTCGCACATGTACGGCTCAACCGCTGCTGGAAAGGCATTTGGCCTCACATGCAATGGAGATCTAGTTGCAGTAATCACACTTCGAGTTCCACGACAGCGTCGGCACAGAGAACTAGGCCTCGTAGAGATAGCGAGGTTCGCCTCTGCGCCCAACACAGTCGTCCTGGGCGGCTTTCAGAAGCTGCTGCCGCATGCTGACGAGTGGGCGAGAGCACGTGAGTTCAGCGGAATGATCAGCTATGCTGACCTGGACACGGGAACAGGCGGTGTGTACCTCAAGGCGGGCTTTGATCTCATAGGAGAGACTGGTCCATCGTACTGGTACACCAACGGTGTCGACAGGCTTGATCGGTTCAAGTACCGAGCAAAGCAAGGAAGGTCAGAGCGAGAAGTTGCTGGTGAGTCGGGTGTCTATCGGATCTACGGTGCAGGAAGCAGGATCTTCACTCGTAATTTTTGAAGTTCATTGTGTATCAAATGTGCTCACCTACTCTAATAAAGATTGTACTATTAGGAAAATTGGCGGGTCACTCTTCACGGAGTGGCCCGCTTTTTCATGGAATGAAGTTGTACATCCCGTAATTAATATGGTATATTAATTACGGAGGTAAGAAATGGAAGCTGCAATCAAGTCTCAAATGTCGCCAGGTCGTCTTTATGTGTGTGAGCACGACATTAGGGTCAAAGGTCATCTCGCAGACGGAAGAGAGGCCTTCGCAACTCTCGTGCAGGGAACGCCTGTCATTGCACTCCACGGAAAATGTGGAGAGGAGGCCATCATGGCAGATGGCACGATAATTGCATTTACGTGGGGAACACCTGGTTGGCAGACTCTTTTTCTGGACGTAAGTGGCAGCCAAGAATCGAGTCTCTCTTAGCTGCAAGAGACACAAAGGCAGCGGAGTCTGGTAAAGGGCATAGATAGAGATTAAGCCCAGACTCTTATGCTGATATCCCCGGCAGTCTGGAAGCATGGGATCAAGTAAATCATGCCTAAGATCAAGTACACAGCAGAGAAGGGTCTCGTTCAGGAGACCGGTTCCGGCGTCGACTTCCAGACCGACAGCCTCTCATTCAATGCCATGCCTTTCTCACCGGTTCAGCCGATTGCGGCTGCTGCTACTGTGACCTCTCCTGGCGTCTATACGATTGCCGGCGGTTCACCTACGGCAGTTGTGATGCCGCTTGCAGCGTCACACCCCGGTGCGACCTTCGTGTTTCGCAGCGCTTCAGCCCAGGCTCACTTCCTTACAGGATCAGCTGAGACTGTAGGCACTCCGGTGTTCGTTGGTCAGCAGGGCGCACTGCCCGCCGGCGTCGGAAGCAAGCTCACCTTCGCGGCCTCCTCTGGTACCTCCGTGGTGATCGTGTCGGACGGCAGCCGCTTCTGCATCACAGCAGGCTCAGGCTCAATCTCACTGTCCGAGTCACTCCCGGCGTAGTGCCGGTCTAGGAGAAGACCATGGGTTTTAGACCACTCAACGAGCAGGAACAGACTATCATCGCGGGCGCAGCCAAGAAGGCGGCTGAAGCCGCTGCGGCGAAGACTATGCCTAGTGTTGTTAGTCCTACTCCCGAGGTCGCAAAAGATGAGGTCACTGATGCAGTTGCAGCGGAAGAAACTTCTGTCGTAGCTCCCGTCAAGACCCCATTCAAGAAGAAGTCGACCTAGTCGATCTCTCTTCGAAGCCTGTAAGGCGGCCCTTCGTGGCCGCCTTACTTGTTTTTGGGATGTCAGGTCACAGAATATCTTGTCTCCCTCCTACCTAAGATGATATGCAACTTACTGAAAGCGAGCTGCGAGAGATCATAAGGCGCTGCCTCAAAGGCAGCATTGATCCTGATCGCCCTGCTGCAGACCAGCAGTTCTGCCTGTATTCGAAGAAGAAGAATCCGAAGACAGGACAGAGGCGTCTTCTCGGTAGACATAACAGTCTAGAAGACGCACTTGGGCAGGAGCGACTCATCCAAGCCATGAAGCACGGAAAATAATGTCCACTTTTACAACCACGCTTAATCCTACGCCTTTTGCCGCTTTTGATACTGATGCTGCGTTTCAGGCAGATGCTGACTCAATGGTCACGTTTGTCAAGCGTAAGCTCGGTGATGACATCCTCTCAGTAGAGCTAACAAAGAAGCAGATCTGGGCCTGCTTTGAGGAAGCTGCTCTAGAGTACAGCTCTATTATCAATCAATATCAGGCTAAGTCGCAAATTGGGACCTTCCTCGGAACTGCTACAGGCTCTATGTCTGGGTCAGAGGAGCGGTACCCGAGAGAGTCACTTGAGTTCCTCAACCGCTTTGCGGAACCCTATGCGACAGAGGCTGGCGTTGGAGGATCGTACAACTCGCTAAGTGGGTCAATTGCTCTCGAATCAGGAAGGCAGGACTACGACATCTACACTGAGCTGAAGGATAGCACAGATACGCTGATTATCAGCTCATCCATGAACCCAGATGGTCCTGGAAATGGAAAGATGAGGATCCTAGAGGTGCTTCATTTCAGCCCGCAGGCTGCTTATCGCTTCTTCGATACGTCATCTGCGGTCAACTATCTGAACAACGAATTCTCATTTGAGTCTTTCACGCCAGAGACGATCTTCTACGTTTTGCCTGTGTTTGAGGACATTCTGCGTGCTGGGATGCTCGACGTTTCCAATAGAGTTCGTAGGTCTAACTACTCCTATCAACTCATGGGCACCAAGCTCCGGATCTTTCCTACGCCCTCTGTTAACCTTCCTAAGAACCTCTTCCTCAGGGTGAGGTTTAGGATGGACCCGCTCAATCCGCCTCGTCCAGATCCAACCACGTATGGCGTGTCAAACCTCTCAAACATTCCGTTCGGTAATTTGACGTATAGCCGTGTCAACTCAATTGGTAGACAGTGGGTAAGACAGTACGGGCTGGCTCTTTCAACAGAACTTCTTGGAACGATCAGATCGAAGTTCTCGTCTGTGCCTATTCCTGATGCTGATCTAACCCTCAATGGTCCGGATCTTATTTCACGTGGCAGAGAAGACAAGAAAGAGCTCAGAGACAAGCTCAAAGAGATGCTTGAGACTTTGACCTATGACAAGATTGCAGAGACACAGGCATTGAAAGCAGAAAACATCATGAAACACCTTAAGACGATCCCCGTTCCCGGCGGGAAGATCATCACAATGGGCTAATAGATGTCACGTCTCTTCATTACAAATCGTGAGATCGACTTCGTGAGTGACATCACAAAGGAGATCATCAAGGATGTCATTGGTCAGAAGCTCTTCTACTACAATATCTCTCTAATAAAGTCCAAGGTGCATGATCTGTATGCAGAGGCACCGGACAAGATTTTCGAGATGCCAATTGTCATTGACTGTCGAGTCAAGTGGATCTCGCCTGAGATTCGCACAAACAACTTCGGCACTGAGGCGTACTCCAAGCTCGAGGCATACGTCCAAGGTAGAGACATGATCCAAAGAGGAATCAAGCTTAGCATTGGTGACTTTTTCTCTTACGGCAGTGTGTTCTTTGAAGTTACCTCTCTTTTTAATATGAGAAACCTCTTCGGACAAGTTGAGCATATCGATGGCTGGAAGCTCATGGGGACTCAGTCACGCCAAAGCAATTTCGTGTCAAAGGTGTTTGGACCCACTTCAGAAGAACATACAGATGCTGATGCAATTCAGACTGACTTCAATCAGCAGCGTGGTTTTGCTCAGAATGATGAAGGTGGCACAGGAGACATGAGAGACCTTGTTAGAAGAGGGGTCCTTGATCCTCCTATCTCTGGTCCTGCGAAGGTCAAGAAAAACTCTGAGAGCTCTTCAGATGATACTTCCTTCTACGACGAGACTTAGCAATGTCAAAAAGCACAGGTCACAATGATGGATTTGTCAACGATCACAAGATCCCTACGGGACGTGAGGGCGACAATGTTCCTGATGACTTCTACATTCCTCCCGCAGGAATTGAGGATGCTGATCGTGCTGTCTACGACATGTTTGACTCTCAAATCCCGTTTCAGGTAGTCCAGCGAGGAAAGCAAGGGGCACTCACGCAACCCGCCAGAGGAGCAACTGAGGCTGTCGTTAAAGTTCCTGTGATCTTTGCCACGGGTGAGCGTTTTGCACATGTCAAAAAGCTTCTTCCGTTCAGAGATGACAACAACACGATTATCCTGCCTCTCATCTCTATCGGCAGAAAGAGTCTTGAGATCGGTACACCGCAGATCATGCCTGCCATAACACATCGTGGCGTCAGCGATTTTGTGCTGACCAGAAAGCTCGCACGTGAGGATGCAGACTATCAGCGGTTGATCAACAAGCTCAGGTACAAGAATGCACCTGACATCGCATCACGCTCCAATTTCGCGTTGCAAGACGTAGCACCCGGTAGCCAATCATCTCCTGGCACAATTGCCTCAAGAAGAAATGGTGGCAACCTGTCATATGTTGATCCCGTAGATGATGACCCACTTCTCACACGAATTGGGGACAATATCTTTGAGATCATCACCATGCCCTACCCCGTGTTTTTCTCAACGTCGTACGAGGTCACATTCTGGTCGCAGTTCACACAGCATATGAATTCAATGATCGAGATTCTGGCGACTGCGAGAACAGGCATTGGTCAGGAGTACAAGATCAAGAGCAAGAAGGGCTACTTCTACATCGCAGAACTCGCGCCTGCAGTCTCTCTCAACAACAACACAGATAACTTTGCAGATGAGGAGAGAATCATCAAGTCCACATTCACGCTGAACGTGATGGGCTACATCATTGCAACCCAGCATCCAGGTCAGACCTCGCCATTCAGGCGGTTTCTATCAGCACCTACGATCGACTTTCAGACTATCCAAACCTCGGGCGAAGTTGAGGTTCCAGTCGACAATAGCGTCCCATCCGGTGATGAGTCTAAGTTTATGCTGAGTGATCTTAAAGAAATTGATGAGAGAGGAAGAGACATCATTGGACGAGGCGAAGAGACTGCTACTGTGCCAGACACGATAGCAGATCCATTTACAGGATCCCGTGTCAAAATCTTGCATCAAGTCCCACGAAGAGGTGAGACTGCCGCCTCAGGAAGGCTAGTTGTCGATCTAGAAAAGATCGGACGATGATACTTGCATTCCTTCTCAATACTTAGAAGGTCTACAAAACTGCGGGAGCGTTTTTAATGGCTGAGCAGACCTTTCTATCACCCGGATTCTTCGAAACCGAAATTGATCTCACACAGCGTGTCCAGCAAGTAACTGGAACTCCCGGTGGGATTGTCGGTACAGCTGAGAAGGGTCCTGCATTTGTTCCTGTGACTATCGGCTCTTTCACTGACTACCAGAATAAGTTCGGTGGTCTTGATGATGACAGGCCTTCCTCGTATGCTGCGTATGAGTTTCTGAAGAACAAGACTGCCCTCACGTTCGTCCGTGTCCTCGGCGCAGGAGGAAATGCCACACTCTCTGACATATCTGCGACCAACGCGCAGGGCATCGTCAAGAATGCTGGGTTCAAGCTTACACCGACCCAGATCACATATGCTAACCTTGACCGGCGTCATATGGGTGCTGTGCATTTTATTGCTGCTAAGCACATTGTCTCTGCTAACGAGACAATCGGCTTCCCCGTATTCAGTGATAACCTGTCCTTCAATGTTGGAACCACACCTGGCTCCGACACAGCGACCATGATTCGTGCCATGATCCTTGTTCCCTCAGGGACGAGGATGCAAGTACTAGATCATGACCAGGTGTACACAGTGGCCACAGCGCTGGATGACACAGCTGCAATCGGAACATCTGCATTGACGAATGGTATGGCAGGTCGATTCAAGCTTGTCATCTCTTCGTCTGCACCTGGATTCAATACCGCAGAAAGACTGACAGGTATTCGGATCTACACTGCCTCACTTAATCCGAGAAGCAGTGACTACATCTACAACATTCTGAACACAGATCCCAATGCTTTCCAGAAAGAGCAGCACCTACTGTATGCTCACTTTCCGGTTGAATCCGAGATTGCTGATGTGACAACATCAGGTCAAGGTGTTGCGATTCTCTCGGGAAGCAGCAGGACTTCATCTGACTCAGGCAACACGTCCCAGACTTTCCTTAGCGCTTTTGGTAGATTTGATGCCAGGTACAACGCTGCTCGCACCACGAGCTTTATCTCGCAGCCTTTTGGAAATACCGAGCACGACCTCTTCCACTTTGAAGCACTTGATGATGGCAGTGTTGGCAACACGCAGGTCAAAGTCTCTATCGCGAACATTCGAAAGTCAGATGATCCCAACAATCCTTTCGGAACTTTTGACGTCATGGTGCGGCGATTTGACGATTCTGACTCGAATGTTCAAGTCCTTGAGCAATTCTCTCAGTGTGATCTAGATCCTCAAAGCGACAAGTATGTGGGACTCATC
>Ga0114968_10002055_pt1 | contig 15509 bp, 14 predicted proteins | sample M_130807_EF_Meta_FD_87020 | JGI IMG/M metagenome (GOLD analysis project Ga0114968, IMG submission 87020) | Freshwater microbial communities from Lake Montjoie, Canada to study carbon cycling - M_130807_EF_MetaG | ecosystem: Environmental > Aquatic > Freshwater > Lake | place: Lake Montjoie...
GCGGCGAGCCCTCTGTCGTGGTGAACGCGGTGATGGCCGGAAAAGGTAACTACGGCTTCAATGCAGCCAATGACACCTATGGCGACATGATCGAAATGGGTATCCTGGACCCCACCAAGGTGACCCGCACGGCTCTGCAAAACGCCGCATCGGTGGCATCGTTGATGCTGACGACCGAGGCCATGATTGCCGAAGCCCCGAAAGACGACGCTCCTATGGGCGGCGGCATGGGTGGTGGCGACATGGGCGGCATGGGTGGAATGGGCGGCATGGGCATGTAATCCCGGCCGTTCCGGCGCGGCCCGCTTGGGCCGCACCAGCACCTCACCAAAGCCCCGCAGGATGCAAGTCCTGCGGGGCTTTTTCTTTGCGTCGGCTGCGGCGGAAAGCACCGATACCAACGACAGTTAGAATTTTTGTATGGATCGCGTCCCTCAATTCCCCCGTTGGCTGGCCTGCGTGGCGGCCGTGGCGTTTATGGACGGGGCCGTCGCCCAGACCCCGCCACCCCGCATCGGGCTGGTGCTCGGCGGCGGCGGGGCACGCGGTGCGGCACACGTGGGCGTGCTGCAAAAGCTGCAGGAGCTGCGGATTCCGGTGGATTGCGTGGCGGGCACCAGCATGGGCGGCCTGGTTGCCGGTGCCTTGAGTTCCGGCCTGTCGCCTGCCGAGATGCAAACCGCCCTGCGGACGGCCAACTGGCGTGAAATGTTCAGCGACGCAGCCAGTTACGCCGACTTCACCCCCCGCCTCAAGGGCTTTTCGCAAAACTACGTACCCGGCAGCGAGGGTGGCATCAAAAATGGCAGCTTGCAGTTTCCCTCTGCGGTGCTGAGCGGGCAGAAGATCAAGTTTTTCATCGACCGGTTGGTGGGTGCCCACGTGGCACCGCAGCGGATCGAAGGCCAGGCGCTGCCTCTGGCCCTGGTGACCACCAACATCGTTACCGGGCAGGCCCGGGTCTGGCGCAGCGGCGATCTGGCGACCCTGATGCGGGCCACCATGTCGGTGCCCGGTCTGATGGCACCGGTCAAATACGAGGGCCTGAGCCTGGTGGATGGCGGCCTGGTGGACAACGTGCCGATTGCACAGGTCCAGCAACTCTGCCAACCCGATGTGGTGATTGCGGTCAACGTCGGATCGCCGCTGCTCAAAGCGGAAGATATCGACGCATCGCCGCTGTCTGTCACAGCGCAGATGGTCAATCTGCTGACCGAGCAGAACGTCACGCGCTCGCTGACCCTGCTACGCCCTGGCGTGGACATCTACATCCGCCCGGAACTCGAAGGTCTGACTGCGGGTGATTTCGAGCGCAGCGACGAAGCCATTGCCCGGGGCCACGCCGCAGCGACCGCATTAGAAAACCAATTGCGCGCACTGGCACGCAGCGAGGATGACTACGCGCTGTGGCAACGCCGCAGCGGCCGCCAGGCCCGTGCGGCGCTGCTCATCGACGCGGTGCAAACCCAGGGCCTGGAGCCGGCCCGCGCGCAGGCACTGACCGCGCAGATGCGCACCCAGCCGGGCAGCGCACTCGACGTGCAAACCCTGGAGGAAGATTTGCTGCATGCCTACGGCGAGGGGCGCTACAGCAACGTCGCCTACCAGCTGGACCGCGCGTCGGATCAGAACACGCTCACGCTGTTTGCCACCGAAAAGCCCTGGGGCCCCGACTTTGTGCGCGCCGGGGTGAACTTTGCGTGGGGCAGCGGCGACGAGGCGCGCTACAACATCCGCGCGGCTTACCAGCGCACGCAGCTCAACGCGCAAGGCGGCGAATGGTTGCTCAGCGGCCAGTTCGGCGCGGATACCCAGGTGGGAAGCGACTGGTACCAGCCGCTGGACCTGGCTTCACCCTGGTTTGTGCAAGCCCAGGGCCTGGCGGGCTCGCACGCAGTAGACCTGTACAACAAAGGAAAAGCCCAGGCCCGTTTCAAAATTGACTACAACGAGCTCAACGGCGGGCTGGGCGTGAACCTGGGTCGCTACGGCGTCTTGAAATCGGGTCTGCTGCTGCGCAACCAGAGTGCCACCACCACCGTCGGCTCCGACAGTTTGCTGCCCGCCGACAACGCCAGCAACACCAGCGCCTGGTACGCACTGGCAGATTTGGACCGTTTTGACAGCCCCTACTTTCCCAGTGCCGGATGGCGCGCCCGCTTGCTGCAAACCCAGACATCGGACTACACCAAACTCGATGGCAGCTATGCGCAGGCCTTCAGTTGGAGTGGCAATGTGCTGACCGGCCGGATCGGGTTCACGCGGGCGGTGGAGGGAACGCTGCCGCTGAGCGACAGCGCCTGGCTGGGCGGTGTGAACAACCTGTCGGGGCTGGCCTACAAGCAAATTCTGGGGTCTGATATGCGCTACGCAGGGCTGCGGGTGGAGCGCATCGTCGGCCGCACACCGCTGGGACTGCGCGGGGACTTGCGCGTCGGGCTGTCGCTGGAAGGCGGCAGCATGCAAGAGCGCTATTCCGAAACCCAGGGCAGCCGCATCGTGCGCTCGTCCGGGCTTTACCTGGGGGGCGAAACGCCAATCGGGCCGCTCTACCTTGGCATCGCCCAGGCCAGCGACAACGATGCGCGGCTGTTTCTGTTTATTGGTAACCCATGAAGCGCAGGCAACTGCCCTTCACTAACGCGCCAGCGCTTTGAGTGCGAGCTTGATGCCCTCACTCACACCCACATCGGCCGGCAAAGCCTTGAGCGCCAGGGCTGCCTCTTTGTCGTTGTAACCCAGCGCGATCAGCGCCTGCAGGATGTCCGATTGCGCAGGGCTTGCGGCCGCTGCGGCCGCCGCACCCATATCGGCGCCGAGCTTGCCTTTGAGTTCCAGCAGCAAGCGCTCGGCGGTCTTTTTTCCTATGCCCGGAACCTTGGTTAAGCGCGCGCTGTCTTGCAGCGTCACGGTCTGCGCCAGCTCGGCCACACTCAAGCCCGAGAGCACTGCCAGCGCCATGCGCGGGCCCACGCCGGTGATCTTGATCAGCTCACGAAACGCCTCGCGCTCGGTAGGCGTGGCAAAGCCGTAGAGGATTTGCGCATCCTCACGCACGACGAAGTGGGTGAGCAAGATCACCTTTTGGCCACTGGCCGGCAGGTTGTAGAAGGTGCTCATGGGCACTTGCACCTCATAACCCACGCCACCGCAGTCCACGATGACCTGTGGCGGGTTTTTGTCGCTCAAGATGCCAGTCAGTTTGCCAATCATGGGGTGGGTCCGGGCTAAGTCATATCATCGGTGCTTCGCCACAGGCCAACAGGCCGCAGGCGCGCGCTGCGAGGGATTATCGGCCTTGGTACTCAGACATCTTTTCTCACCCCTGAACAATATCCGCCTGGGGCATCTGTGCGGGCCCACGGACAGCCATCTGCGCGCGGTCGAGGCGGAGTTGGGGGTGCGGATTTCGCACCGGCATGAGCAGTTCAAGGTCGAAGGTGCAAAAGCGCCGACGTACCGGGCCATGGAAGTGCTGCAAGCGCTGTATGAAATTTCGGCGCGCCCGATTGAGGCGGAAACCGTGCAGCTGATGCTGCGCGGCGAGGCGCAGGATCTCGCCGCTGACGGCCCGGCGCTGGCCACCCGGCGCGCCGACCTCAAGCCCCGCAGCAGCAACCAGGCGCGCTACCTGGACAACATCGCCAGCCACGACATCACCATCGGCATAGGGCCTGCGGGCACCGGCAAGACTTTTTTGGCGGTGGCAGCAGCCGTGGACGCGCTGCAACGCAATGCGGTGCAACGCATCATCCTCACCCGCCCGGCGGTTGAGGCGGGCGAGCGGCTGGGCTTTTTGCCGGGTGACTTGAACCAAAAAGTTGACCCGTATTTGCGCCCGCTGTACGACGCCTTGTACGACCTGATGGGTTTTGACCAGGTGCACAAAGCCTTTGAGCGACAGGCCTTGGAGATCGCGCCGCTGGCGTTCATGCGCGGGCGCACGCTCAACAACGCCTTTGTCATCCTGGACGAAGCGCAAAACACCACGCCCGAGCAGATGAAGATGTTTCTGACCCGTGTGGGCTTTGGGACCAAGGCCGTGATCACCGGCGACGTGAGCCAGATCGACCTGCCCAAAGCGCAGCTCAGCGGCCTGATCGACGCCGAGCGCACGCTGCGCCGCATCGACGGCATCGCCATTACCCACTTAACCAGCGCCGACATCGTGCGCCACCCGCTGGTGGCGCGCATTGTCGACGCCTACGATGCCGTGGCGCGCCTGGAGGCGGACATCAGTGATGTGCCCGACCCCGCCCCTGCGCAGGCGCGCAAGGACTTGCCCAAAGCCCGCTCCCCGCGCACGGCGCGTGTGCGGGCCATGCCGCGCTAGCGGCCCAGCTGCACGCACCATGCTCGCTCAGCTGCACCTGTCGCTGCAATTTGCCCGCTTTGCCGCTGCGGGCACGCACCGCGCCGCCCTGCCCCGCCACAGCGTCGCGCGCTGGATCCGCCACGCCTTGGCGCGGGATGCCGAAATCACGGTGCGCATCGTGGACGAAGCCGAGGGCCTGGAATTGAACACCGCCTACCGCAAACAGGACCACGCCACCAACGTGCTGACCTTTGATTACAGCCGCGAACCCGTGGTCTGCGCCGACCTGGTTTTGTGCGCGCCGGTGGTGGCGCGCGAGGCACAGCAACAGGGCAAAACCCTGCAGGCCCATTACATCCATTTGATCGTTCACGGTACCCTGCACGCGCAAGGCTGGGACCACGTTAAAGCGGCGCAGGCGCGCGCCATGGAAGCCCGCGAAGTGGACATTCTGGCCGGATTGGGCGTGCGCAATCCTTATTGAAAATCCTGGCCAATACCTAGCGGAATTAGGACTGGCGCGCCCTTAAAGAACGCCCACCAAAGGCAAAAGCCTCTTCTCTAAATTGCGTACAAAGCGAGGCGTGTCAAACAACACTCCGCCCGAGTGCACCTCTTGCAAATGCGCGCGTAAGCGAGCCATCTCATCGGGCTGATTCGCCAAGGCAACAGCCCTTTCTTCGTAATCTTTCAGGTTGTATGTAATCAGCGACTCCAAACCAGCGGCAGTCAGCAATGCACCGGCCATCCGCGAGGCAAATGAGCGGCCTGTCAATGTCAGCAGGGGCAGGCCCATCCAAAGCGCATCGTTCGCTGTGGTGCCTGCATTAAACGGAAAACTGTCTAGAAAAAGATCCGCCACTTGGTAGCGCGCCAGGTAGTTTTCGGGGGAAACTCTGGGAGCAAAAATCAAGCGATCAGGATCGACCCCGCGGGCCTTAGCTTCTTTGATCAAATTGGCCTGGGACCACTGGTTGTCACCCAGTAACCAAAGCACGCTGCGGGGCACGCGTTTGAGAATTCGCATCCAGACGTCAAAAACTTCCGGCGTGAATTTGTAGTTGTTGTTGAACGAGCAAAACACAAACCCGTCCTCGGGGAGCTTACAGTCCAATCGGCTCGGCTTCGCGCCCACTGGGCGCTTGCGGTCGCTGACCTGGTAGATATCCGGCATGTACAGCGGGCGTTCGGAATAATGGACTGCCTCGTTCTCGGGGATGAGGAACCGGTCGGCAATCACATAGTCGATCGAGGGCAAGCCGGTCGTGGCTGGCAAGCCCAAGTAGGTTATTTGGATCGGCGCCGGTCGGTAGGACAGAATGTTGGCACGCGCCCCAGCGGTTTGCCCTTGCAAGTCCACCAAAATATCGATTTCGTCCGCCCGGATTTTTTGTGCTGCGGCTTCGTCAGACATTTGGTCAATCCGCGTGAAATGGTCCATGGCATCGATCACGCGCTGCCGCATCGTTGAGCCGTCCAGCGGGCTCCAGCAATACCCGTAGACCTCAAATTGTTCGCGGTCGTGCAGTTCAAACAACTCCACCGTCAACAGAGATACGGGATGCAGGCAAAAATCACCAGAGCAATACCCAATGCGAATTTTTTTATGACCATAACCGGCCGGGTTGGCCAGCTTAGGAGCATCTAGCAAAAGCTTTTTCTTCACAAAGCGCAGAGCCGCCTCCAACTGCGCCGCAGGGTCATCCGAAATGCTCAACATCGACAGCGCCGAAGTTGCGTCCTTCATAAACTGGGGCTTCACTCGCGGCAAGGGAACGTAGGTAGGCCAGACGCATTGCTTTTGTCGCAAGGAAATCCAGTGGTGCAACACGTCGACCTGTTCAGGCTCCAATGCCAAGCTCTTAGTCAGCATGGTTGAGGCCTCGTCGAATTGCTTTTTCATCTCGAGCACTCGACCTAGCTGATTGAAAGCCATTACCAACAAAGGCTTGTTGTCTGGAACTGTAGGGTTGACGTGCTTCTCCACCCATCGCCATTCCTCAATCGCTTCATCAACCTTACCGAGGCGCTCGAGCAAAGTACCCAGATTGAGGCGCGGCTGAACAAATCCTGGCGCCAGCTGCATGGCGCGGCGATAGGCCGCCTCTGCACCTGATAGGTCGTTTTCATTGCTCAACGTAGTGCCAAGGTTGAACTGGACGATGTGTTCGTAGGGCGACGATGGATTGCGGGCCAACCAGGTCTGGTACAAAACCGCGGATAGCGGGCGCAATCCAAGGGCATCCAATCGGGATGCGCCATCTATCAGGGCAGTAAACTCAAGCTTGCCTTGCCAGGCAAGAAGCAAATCGGCGGCAAATTTTTCAGGTACGGACAATTTCAAACCCTCTTGGTAACAAACAACAAGACAAGCCACGGGGACTTTCCCGGCTCCACATTACAGGTTATTGTGCACGTGACGGAGCACAGACGCCTACAAAGGCTACGAGTGCATCGCCCGCCTTAAAGAAATAGACCACTCAAGGTGCTCATCAACAATGTCCTATGTGACAGCCGCGATCCCGGGCCGTAAATCTTGGATAATGCCGTTGACGTTGGCTTACCCACCTGGAATTACGCCTTATATAAACCAGCTAGGAAAAATAGGCATTGGTGTTTCGATTCGACTTTGATTGCACGCTCCGTGAAATACTACTTACAGAACCCAGAATTCAAATTCGTTAGCGGCCTTCACATTTATTGTCCTGGCGAAACGATTACCGATGTTGTCGTTGGTGTAGCTAAGGTAGATGACCCCTTAACATGGGACTACCCCGGATACAGGATACAGACGCGAGGCGAATGGGCCACTATTAGCTTTGAACGTCCTGATAACTGGAACCGGTTCGAGATTCAATTAGCATCGAATAACAGCAACCCGATTTCAGGGAGTTTGGTTTTCCTCGAGCCGCTGCCGGAGGCTGACATCCTGCGCTTTTTGAAGACCAAAAAGGTAGTTTTTTTGGGCGCTGCGCGAAACTGCGAGCAGAGAATACCAGGGACATTAGAAAAACTATTGGAACTCGCTGAGCTGTTCGAAGATTACAGGTTAAAGATATATGAAAATGATTCGAGTGATCAAACTTCAGCCATTTGTCAGAAAGCGGTAGATGAAAATGATAAAATAACCTTGATCTCTGAAACCGGACTCGACAAGCTTTTACCGGAACGAACGCAGCGCTTGGCGTATGCTCGAAACAAACTACTAGACGACACGCTAGCAAACCATTCCGACTTTGACTATATCTGCTGGGTTGATATGGATGGTTTGGTAGATTCCCGGTTTTCAACGCTCGGGTTCCTTAGCAACTTCAAATACCCTCAAGTGTGGGATGCAGTATTCCCTGTCTCATCACCCTCTTATTACGATATTTGGGCACTTCGCGAACAAGGTATTTCACCCCTCGACATAGTCTGGCGAATGAGGCACCAAATACCCAGCGTCGTGAGTAAAAAAGATATGCATCCGGCAGTTCAACAGCTGGCTCCCGGCTCCTTGCTAGGATGGCTGCGAGTCGAATCGGCTTTTGGGGGCCTTGGACTGTACACCATGAAGGCTGCAGCGCAGGGCCGTTACATCGGAATGTTCAACAACGAGGAAATTTGCGAGCACGTTCCCTATCACCAAGGCCTTGCGAGTTCTGGAGCACGACTATATATTAATCCTGAGTGTATTACGCACAACCCCTAAATTCTTAACTGACCCAACAGCGAATAAGTAATTATAAAATATGATTTTTTTGAAAACTAAAAAAAGTATTAGAATTTTCTAGACAACATCTAACAATGAAAAATCTCACCAGTCTGGTTTCAAGTCGTGGGCTGCTAAAGTCCTGCCACAGCCGTAACAGAAATCCGATTTCCAGCTCATCTCAAATCGACATAGATCTATTAAGGAACCATTCGCATGGGCATAGCATCTACGTCTGCACTGATGCTCTCCACAATTTTGCTGAAAATTTTTATCATTGTATTGAAGAGGCTTTCGTACTGGTAAGTGGAGATGGCGATACAGCGGTCGACACCGCAATGCTGAAGGAACCAAATATTGCCGCAATGCTTGAAAGCGATTTGTTGCTATCTTGGTATGCGCAAAATTTAACTGTCGATCATCCGAAATTAAACCACCTACCCATCGGACTCGATTACCACACTATGTGGGAAAGGCCTGGCGCATGGGGCATTTCTGCAATTTCTGCGATAGCCCAAGAGACTACACTATTAAATATGCTGGCTCGCGCTCCAGCATTTAGTGAGCGCTATATGAACGCATACTGTAATTGGCGTCCTGTCGCTGGTTGGGGGGACCGGGAGGCCTGCTACTCCCAAATAGACCGATCCGTCTGCTTATTCGAAAGCGGATCGATATCACGTGCAAGCACCTGGCAGAGGCAATCAGAGTTCATGTATGTAGTGAGTCCAGAAGGAATCGGAATAGATTGCCACCGGACGTGGGAAGCAATCTTACTGGGCTGTGTACCCATCGTTAAACGCAATGCCATCACACAGCTCTTTGAAAATTTACCCGTCTTACTAATTGACGACTGGAGCGAAGTTACCCCTGAAACCATGAGGACCTATGGCAGCTCCCTTGCAGCAACAAAATTCGATTTCTCAATCCTTTTCCGAGAGGAATGGCTGCAACGCATAGCAGGAAAGAGGTCCCATTTGCTACCGACAATGACCCAATCGGAATTCAAGAAGTTATTGACTAAGAATACTGGATGAAAAGTGTCGATGCTGACATTTTTTAGCAACTAAAACTTTTAAAGTAGCCTTTTCCCTATTTTTTCTTAGTGTTATACTTCGACGTAATTCCCGAGGAAAATTGTGTTTTGGGTTCAAAAAGCTTTGTACGCGAAACTTTTTCAAACTTTTTCTTAGGTCTCGGAAATATTATATTCAGTACTTTGATTCGCCCCATACCCAATATTGGAATAACATGCTAACTACCTCACTTGATTTGGGTTGCGGAGCAGCACCCAGAAATTTCTTTAATGCAGACTTAGTCTACGGCATAGATGTACGTGACGATTTGGAAAACAACGTTATTAAAGCGGACTTAGTAACTGACCCAATACCATTCCCGGAGAATTTTTTTGACTTCGTTACTGCACATGACTTTATTGAGCACATTCCTAGAATAATGTATTTACCGCACCGAAAACAACCCTTCGTTGATTTAATGAGCGAGATTTGGCGAACTCTGAAACCTGGCGGTAAATTTTATTCCTCAACCCCAGCAATTCCCCACAGTCCGGCGTTCCAGGATCCAACGCACGTAAATTACATTACAGAGGCCACTTTTCCACTATATTTCGCTGAACCCAATATATATGCAAAAGCGTACGGATTTAAGGGCTTGTTTGCCATTGAAGGACAACAGTGGAATGGACCGTTTCTAATATCTATACTCGTCAAACAGAATATATGAGAAACTAACGGCAAGCTTCACTAAATACAAGGCAATGCACCCTACTGAAGCCTGGGCATTCTCAATGTGGGGTGATTAGATTGCAGAAGAGTAAATGCCACAATATTATTTCAAACCTTACTCTGAGACCGCACCACAAAATCAGATTGCGGAAATTTAGTAGAAACACCCCAAAAGGCAAAAGGCTCATAGTCTGGATAACTGTAATATCCTCTATTTAGAGCCATTTCAATGTGACGCTCAGCGCAGCGCATTTTTATCAAATCTAGGACAGACACTGGCCTGCCGCTCGAACAATTAATGACACCCTGCGAACTTGGGGCTTCAAGTAGATGGGCGAAAATTGAACCAACAGTTTCGACGGGAAGATAATCACGCAACTGGCTTCCCTCGGACATATTAAATACAGGCTCTCGTTTATCTATGGCCTCATCAAGTTGAGATATCAAACTCCTAGGATTTTGACCAGGACCGTACATATAAAAAAGCCGAAGCCATTGCAACAAAAAAGGGGTCTCCTTTTGTAATAATTGCAGTGACTTACGAAGTGTATCTTTAGCGAGTCCATAGGCAGTCGTTGGCTTGGTCTCAGCTTCTTCGCTGAGTGGTCCGGACTGTAATCCATATTCTAAACAAGTTCCTGCGACCATTAAATGCTTCACTCCGTATTTGATCGCCTTGTGTAAGAATTCTAAATCAGCCGAGAGATTTTTTTCAATATGGAAAAAACTGTTAAAGTTTGGGAGTCCTGGCCAGGCTAGGTGTATCAGCGTGTCCGGCATTCTCTGCATGTCAAAGACTGGGGATGTGTCTTTATGCAAGTCGCACACTATGCATTCAACGCAATGAGTCCAAGGCATTGCACAGAAATTATCTACATTTCGGACCACGACCACTACCTCGTGTCCCTTATTCAAAAGGCATAAAACAACGTGTCGCCCCACGAATCCAGTCGCCCCAGTAACCAAAACTCTCATTCAAAGACCTTGATTTCAGGTAGTGCTATAAAAAACTTCCCACCCCAGGCTCTTATATCTTGCAGTTGCTCCATCACCTCGGTAGATATATTCCAAGGCAATATAAGAACAAAGTTCGGTTTATTTTGAAAAATTGCGTCAGGCTGCAAAATTGGGATGTGACTGCCCGGCATGAACTTACCTTGTTTCGACATGGCGGCATCGCACACGAAATCAATAAGATCTCGCTTTATCCCAGCATAGTTAATTAACGTATTTCCTTTTGCAGCAGCACCATAAGCCGCGATTTTTTTACCCATCTTTCGCTGCTCAATTAAAAAATATAAGAAATCATTCTTAATTCGATTGGCCTTAAGTTGAAAATCACGATAAGCCGAAAGAGAGTTCAAACCGTAACCTAACTCACGTTCTATTAAATCAAGAACAGACTTAGATACCTCCTTAGAATCATCTTCATGACAGCCATAAACTCGAATGCTCCCGCCATGTGTGCTCAATTCTTCCACATCATATATCCTTAATCCAAATTTTTTAAAAATAGTATTAACCGCAATTAGCGAAAGATATGAAAAGTGTTCATGATAAACCGTATCAAACTGATTATTTAAAAGTAATTGAAGTAGGTGTGGGAATTCAAGTGTAATGGTACCAGACTCCGCAAGACAAGTCTTCAAACCGATTGTGAAGTCGTTGATATCTGGAACGTGGGCATATACATTGTTAGCGCAAACAAGATCTGCGCGTCGGCCTTGATTACTGATTAGCTTTTTAGCAGTTTCAGCACCGAAAAATTCATTTATCACTGGGATACCCAAAAGCTCAGCTTGGTGGGCCGTTCCTTGAGTGGGTTCCACGCCAATACAGGGTATTTTAGCTGCAACAAAGTTCTTTAAAAGGTAGCCGTCATTTGAAGCAATCTCAACAACCAAGCTATTACCATTTAGCCCTAAACGGCCTGTAATAGAGTCAGCATATTGTTTAGCATGTTTTAACCACGTTTTAGATGTTGAAGAATAATATGCGTAGTCTGAGGAGAAAAGATCCGATGCTTGCGCATAGTCTGCAGTTTGAACTAGCCAGCAAACGTGGCATACATACAACCTAAGTGGCAAATAGGTTTCAGCAGAATGCAACTGCTCTGAAGATAGATAGTAATTTGAGGGCGGTGCCCCGCCCAAATCTAAAAAAATATGCGACAGGGAACTTTGGCAATGTCTGCATTTCATAATAAAAAAATCCGCCTAGGGCAAAAGTTGGTGATTAAGATCCCTAAATGAGAGCTCGGTCGGACTTAGCGGCCAACGGATTCCAATCTTTGGATCATCATATCTGACTGCTCCTTCTGCAGCAGCATTGTAAGGTGCCGTGTGTAGGTATAAGAGCTCACTATCTCGATCTAATACTTGAAATCCATGCGCACACCCTTCAGGGATTACTAACGCATTTGCCGAAGCGGGAGATAGCTCGACACCAAACCAAGCCAAATAAGTTGGCGATTCAATACGTAGATCTACTGCAACATCAAAAACTCGGCCCTTCAAACATCGAATTATTTTCATTTCAGCAAAGGGCTCATGTTGATAGTGCATGCCCCTGACAGTACCAATCTTATGAGATTTAGACAAATTAATTTGTTGAATGTTACGCAAGCCAAGGATCGACCGAAGAGATTGCTGGCAAAATGTACGACCAAAGGATCCCCGCGTATCCATTATGAAATCACTTGTATAAATGAAAACACCTGAAATTGAAGTGTTTTCTATAACCATTATGCAGCTCCTTGGGTCCAGTTTATCTTCTGAGAAGAAGCACACTCAATATAATTTTTTATTTGACTTTGGGTTGCCACTTGATTTTTTTCGTAGAATTGTTGATACCAACTCGCCGTCGCCATTAGTCCTTGGTCAAATGGCCATGCTGAACACCAACCCAAAAATTTACGCGCCATGGTACTATCAAGTTGAAGCATACCCGCCTCATGAGGATGCTCTTCATTTTCTACACTCCATTTAATGCTGGGTAAATTCGAATGCAGCGCTTCAACAACCGATATAACTGAACGGGTCGCATCATCTGACGGGCCAAAATTCCACGCTCGGGCAAAGAACTGATCTCCTTCTAACAGTCTTTGGCCAAGCAATAGGTACCCAGACAAACAGTCGAGCACATGCTGCCATGGTCTAGTCGCATTTGGTGACCGAATGTTCACTGGCACGTTAGTTTGCATCGATCTCACTAAGTCTGGAATAAGTCGGTTATCCGACCAGTCCCCGCCACCTATAACGTTACCAGCTCGCGCAGAGGCGATTAAGGTGCGACCTCCTGAAAAGAAAGATTTACGAAAGCTCTGTACGAGGTTTTCGCATGCCGCCTTTGAGGCGCTATATGGGTCATGACCACCGAGTGCATCGCTTTCCCGATAACCCCATACCCACTCTTTATTTTCATAACATTTATCAGTTGTTATCACTACAACAGCAAATAGATCCTTAATTTTTCGCGAAATCTCCAGTACATTTGCAGTCCCCATCACATTGGTTTCCCATGTCCCCAATGGGTCAGTATAGGATTGACGCACTAAAGATTGAGCAGCCAAGTGAAAAATAACTTGAGGCCGAATCTGCTCAATTTTATGGGAAAGCAATTCGTAATCACGAATATCAACAAAGTACTCCTCAATGTCCATTTCCAGAAGTTCCCAATGGTTGGGGTTTCCGTTAGGGAGAAGTGATATACCGCTTACATCCGCACCCAACAGCTTCAACCAGTTAGTTAGCCAACTACCCTTAAAACCTGTGTGGCCTGTTACTAAAATCCGCAGTCCCCGGTAAGAGTCATTAAACTGCATTACCAATTCCTCCAAGGAGCCTTACCCGATAACCAAAGCTCTTCGAGCTGGTTCTTCTCTCGAAGCGTGTCCATCGCCTGCCAATACCCACGATGCAAGTAAACCCCTAGTTGTCCTGCGGCAGCAAGCGTCTGCAAGGGGAATTGCTCCCACACTGTGCTGTCGCCTTGTATATAACTCATAATGCTTGGCTCCAAAACAAAAAAACCACCATTAATCCAAGCTCCATCTCCTGCAGGTTTTTCTTGAAACCCGGAAACTCTACCATTTTCAATAGTTAAAGCACCGTAGCGACCGGGCGGCTGAATGGCAGTTACTGTCGCGAGACGGTCCGACGCATAGTGGTGAGCCACTAGTTTACTGATGTCAACATCAGAAACACCGTCACCATACGTGAAGCAAAACGCTTCATTATCCAAGTATTTTGCTACGCGCTTCAAGCGACCGCCGGTCATTGTTTCTTCGCCGGTATCAACTAGTGTCACCCGCCATGGCTCGGCGTATCTATGGTGAATATCTAAAGAATTTTCTCTCAAATCAAATGTTACATCGGATGTGTGCAAAAAATAATTAGAAAAATATTCCTTTATAATATAGCCCTTATACCCTAAACAAATAATAAAGTCATTAATCCCATGCGCAGAATACATTTTCATAATATGCCATAGTATTGGCCTGCCGCCAATTTCAATCATCGGCTTAGGCCTTAAATGAGATTCCTCACTTATTCTTGTTCCTAATCCGCCAGCCAGTAGTACTGCTTTCATATATCAATAGCTTATTTTTATGTTAGTTTATAAAATGCATATTAAACACTGATTTAGTTCTCGAATTCATTGGACAAAATTAATTAGTCCCAATTAAGAAATCCCCGGGAAACCGTCAGCTTTTACAGCGAGATTTCTTTTCTCATCGGCATCGGCATCGCGGTATAGGTCAGTGTGCCTATCCCATACTAAGCAATTAGTTTGGTCTCCACGACGGAATATATTCATTGGATTACGCCAATTCGTTAAAGCATATTCCGCATTCCATGTAACCATCATTGCTGGATATCCGTGCTCAATAGCCCAGCGAGAAAAATTTTTCGTCCCATGCTCAAACTCATATCCATCCATTTGATTAGTAACTGTAAAAGGATATCTTCGCATCAGTTTCGGTGAGTAAGCGAAACAGCATGTGCGAAGATGGGGAGATAACTCAAAAGACGCCATAGGAGCATAGATGCCCTCTCCATACCGATTAAATGCCTCCAATATTCTCTCAAGCCAACCTTGTCTCCAAAAATAGACTTGACTTCCACAACATATTACCAAGTCAGAATCTAAAGTTCGAGTAACGCTTTGGAACGCTCCAATGTCCCGACCATGTCCATTGTAGTAAGAAAAATCCGCCTCTAAACCCTCAAAAGTGTGTTGAGTATCTGAGTCTTTTTCACCATTGCTGTATATAACTAGTAGTTGATGCTTAGCTTCAGGCTTAAATTGACGATACGTTTGAGCGAAGCGTCGATGAATAGTATTGTATTCAGGAGGTAGGTGGATACGCGGATCACCAGTACCTTGAACCTTAAGGTATATTAATTGAACCTTCATCGAATCAATTTCGCTGAATTTTTAACCCATAAATAGATAAAAATAATAATTTTTAAATCGCAATGCCAAGTTTCTTGAGTGTCAGCATTGCTTCATTTATGTAGCCATCTTTTTGAGCCAATAACAAGTAGTGATTTTTCCCATGCTCAATAATTCGCCGTACCGGAGTTAAAAACGATGCATAAGCGTCCGCATCATCGGAAAAAAAGTGGTCAGCAACCTCTATATTGCCATAAAAATGCAGTTGCCAATCTTGAAACTCGGAACCTCCATGCACCTCTTGTAAACGGGGATTGTTGCGAGCGTACACAGTCGGCTCGTTCACATATAATAAGCGACC
>Ga0114968_10002056_pt1 | contig 15504 bp, 13 predicted proteins | sample M_130807_EF_Meta_FD_87020 | JGI IMG/M metagenome (GOLD analysis project Ga0114968, IMG submission 87020) | Freshwater microbial communities from Lake Montjoie, Canada to study carbon cycling - M_130807_EF_MetaG | ecosystem: Environmental > Aquatic > Freshwater > Lake | place: Lake Montjoie...
GCAGATGATGGAACTACGGAAAGTGTTCCGAAGCCTAACGCTGCAACAGCAACAAGCGCGATGCGCTTGAAAGTTGTCTTTGTAGACATTTGTTTCCTTTCGATTAGTCGAGTTCGAGAATTTCTCGCCCTCGGCTTGAATTAGATCTCTCTAACTCGATTCGATGAATCGCACGTGCTGATTCACCAAATTCCCCACCGTGTATCCGGACGCGATGGGGAAACCTATTTATTTATTTTTCACTTGAACAGCTTGCGCTAGCACCTGTGTCTTGCCAGAGTTCAATAGAACTCGAGTTGTGATCGTCGATGGTGCATCAACGAGGTCGAAACCGCGTGAGCCAGTTGGCAATACAAAATCTGATGTTTTGAGATATCCGATGTTTGAGGTAGCCGTGATCAAGTAGTTGCCATTTGCAAGGCGATCGACCGATGTATCAGTTGACTTAACTTCAACTGAGCGCCAGCTACCACCGAAGCCAATGTTGATGTTGTTAACGCTGTAGTTAGTGCCTGTTCCATCAACAGTGATTAGCTGATCGATAAGAACATTTGGACCAACTGATCCTGTAATGAACTGGTTGTTGATGAGAAGTCCTGATGTACCAACAGTTGTTAGACCCTTTGTAACGCGGCCAGTTCCTGCAACTGAGTTTTCATCAGTAACAATGAAGCCTGTTGGAATGCCGTCCTTATCAAGACCCAAGAATGAAAGTGCTGCAATCTTTGCGTAGATCGCAGCTTGCTGTGCCTTCTTTGCAGCAGCTGTTGCTGTAGCTTGTGCCTTAGCAGCAGCTGTTGCAGATGCTGAAGGTGTAGAAGCAGCAGGTGCCTTTGGCTCAACCTGAGCAATAACTGGCAGAACTGGAGATTCATTTCCAGTCATTGAGTTAAAGCCAAGGAAAGCTGTGACAACTAGAAGTAGTGAAAGGGCAGCCTTTGATGACTTCTGTGCGATTTCAACTGTCTTCTTGTATGTTGTTGAAAGAGCGTTAAGTGCTGTTAGGCCAGTTTTCTCATCAACGATCCAGTCTTCAAGAACGCGAACCATTGACTTGCGAGCGCGGCCCAAGATGTGGCGAACATTCGCAGGGGATGTGTTCAAAGCTGTTGCGATCTCTTCTGTTGTGCGGCCTTCCATTTCCCACATCACAAGCGCTGTGCGCTGATCTGGGGTGAGGCGAGAGAGAGCTTCGCGGATAATCGCGGCATCTTCTGCTGCAGTAATAGTTGTATCAAGATCAATGTGGTTCTCAGATGCGATCTCGTTGAGGCGCTCCTGGGTTGTATCTGCATCGATTGCAACCAAGTTAGGGCGTGCACCGCGAGCGCGGATTACGTTCAACGCAAGGTTATTAACTGATGTGCGAAGGTATGCGATCGCGCGATCTGCTGAATCTAGATCAGGGGCAGCAAGCATGAACTTAAGGAATGCTTCCTGAACTACTTCATGTGCTTCAGCCTCGTTCTTTGTGATGCGACGAGCCTGAGATACCAGCTGTGTGCGGTGCTCTGTGTAGATCGCTGATAGCTGGGCAATCGACCAATCAGCTGCGGATCCCTGTGCGGGTGTATCGATAAGAGCGTCTGCAGGATTTGCGCTCAAAATGCGGGCGGCATCGGTCGCTGCAGCTGCTTTCGCCGCTTTCGACTTCAATAGTGCCATTTAAGTAACTCCCGCGAGTTGATAAAACGAAGACAACGTCTTGCCCTCTAATAGTTAAGACACCGCTGGGGGACAAATGTTGTGTCCTTTTGAAAAGAATCTTTAGAAAGATCCTCAGGTTGCGGTGGATTGAGCGTAGGTGGGGGATTGTTATGTAAAGACAGGGCTTTCGCCGAATGGCAGCGAGAAACAAGCCTGCCGGAATCAGGTCTCTAGTCTATGGGATAGGCAAGGGTAAAGGCGGCATTGAGGGTTTAAGCGTGTTGCGGCCTAGACCGGGCTGAGCATGAGCGCTTTTTTGGCCGCTTCCTTGCGGTTATTTAGGAAAGTGCGTGCTCTTCTGATTCAAGCTCTGGGGCAGCCAGCATGAACTTGTTAAGTGCATCTTGAGTGATCTCTTCAGCTTTGATCTGATCCTTTAAAACACGGGAGGCATGGGCATGGAGCTCTGAGCGATGCTGGGTATAGAAAGCCCCCAGGTCGCCATCAGTCCACGCGAGTGGAGCTGTGCTCTTTGATGCCATTAGATAAATCCCCGTTCGTAGAAGCGTCCTTCTATCTGCTTCTACGTATTGACCGGTCATTTGTAGCGGAGAACGGACAAAACGGACATATCCTTAAGTTATTACGCTTAATTCAATGCTGTGAGCGTGGGGAAGGGGTGTGAGAACTGCCAAGGTTACAGGAGTAAATGACCATAAATGACCATCAAAATGCGCTTATTCCATATTTATAACCAAGGACTAGACTCTGGAAACGATGAGCTCCCGTATAAATAAGCCCTCTGCCGAGGTCACAATCGACCAGGTGGCTAAGGCTGCCAAGGTGAGCCCAGCGACCGTTTCCCGCGTATTGAACGGAACGGCCAAGGTCTCTCCCGAGAAGGAAAAAGCTGTCCGCAAGGCGGTGGCAAAGTACAACTTCACCCCCAACGCAACCGCCCGCCGCTTGGCTGGTGGCCGAAGCGGTTTGATTGCGCTACTGATGGAAGAGTCCAGCGAAGAGTTCTTCTTTAATCCCTTTTGGGGAGAGGTTGTCCAGGGGTTTTCAACTGCAATTACCGATGCAGGATTACACCCGCTTTTATTGATTAGACGAAAGAGTGGAACAGAGGACTCACTGCTTTCCACACTGCAAGCGGGGCAAATGGATGGATTGGCGATCTTTAGTCGACACCGCCCTTTAAAGAGTTTTGAAAAAATGTTGGATCCAAAGATGGCTGTTGTCTATGGCGGAGATTTAGGTGGATCTAAGAATTATCCCTTTGTGGATATCGACAACATAAAAGGTGGATATTTAGCCACCAAACACTTAATTGATTCAGGATGTAAGAACATAGTCACAATTACTGGGGATCTAAAACTACAGTCCGGTCGAGATCGACTAGATGGCTATGAACAAGCAATCAGTGAGGCCGGTATGAAGCTCCATGATGAATTAGTAATTCATGGTGATTACACCCAGCCAAAAGCAGAAGAGTTGGTGAGCCAGTTACTTAGGAAAAAAACTAAGTTTGATGGAGTATTTGCAGGAAATGATCTTTCGGCACTTGGTGTTATCAATGTTCTTATGCACAATGGAATTAATGTGCCAGGCAAGGTTAAGGTCGTTGGATTTGATGATTCACCCTTTGCCAGTAGAAATGAACCTTCAATAACAACAATTAGACAACCGATTGGTGAGTTAGGTTCCCAGGTTGCTGCAAGTCTTTTAGCGATACTAAATGGCCAAGAAGTTGAAGATAAGCTCTTGGATGTAAAACTAATTAAGCGCCAATCATCTGCATCTAAATAGCGGTATTGGCTGTAATGATTTCTTTGTACTTTTTAAAGCTCATTTTTGGTGTGCGCTCAAAAGTTTCATAGTCGACGTGAACGATGCCAAAGCGCTTTGCATAGCCTTCAGCCCATTCAAAGTTATCAAGTAGCGACCAAGCAAAATACCCCCTAACTGGAGCGCCTTCTGCGATTGCACTTTGAAGAGATTGCAGGTGTGCAACTAAGTACGCAGTGCGCTTTGTGTCTACCACTTCGCCATCGACCTTCACGTCATCGTAGGAAGAACCATTTTCAGTAATAACTACATATGGAATCTGTGGCCAATCCTTATGAACGCGCTTTACTAGGTTGCCAAGACCCGCAGGTGTTACCACCCAACCCATGGCGGTTAGATCATTAGCTAAATGCGATGGAGCTGAGCCATCTACCCGTTGTGGGAATGGCATAAAGCCAACTTCAATAGCTGGCTTATCCTCCGGACGAGGAGATCTGACAAAACCATCACAGTAATAATTAATACCCAAGAAATCTGGCGGTGCAATAAGTAGTTGTTCGTCTCCTGGAAGCAGAACTTGACTTAACATTTGCCCATAGCAATCAACAAGATTTTGCGGATACTTTCCTGTTGTCAGCGCATCAATCCACCAACGATTTAAGTTTGAATCATTCAATGCTGCAAAATCAACAACCTCTTGATCCTGGGGTGATTCATTATGAATATTGTTCATGTTCACAGTCAATCCGACAGTTGCTGCAGGGTGGACTCTCTTGATCGCGCGAGTAGCAGCAGCATGGGCAAGAGCAGTATGGTGACTTGCAGCAACAGCTAAATTGAAATCTTTTTTGCCTGGTGCATGCACGCCATTTGAATACCCAAGCCATGAAACACACCATGGCTCATTGATCGTGATCCATGTTGTTATGCGATCACCAAATGCTTCGGCACATGCTGTTGCATACTTTTCAAATGCATCAACAATGTCTCGGTTAGCCCAGCCACCTTTATCTTCAAGTGCTTGCGGTAGATCCCAGTGATACAGGGTGACCATTGGTTCAATGCCAGCAGCAACTAAGGCATCAATCAAGCGATTGTAGAAATCAAATCCGCGCTCTTCTCGGGTAGCGTCTCCATTTGGAAATAAACGTGGCCAAGCGATTGAAAAACGATAGGCACTAACACCAAGATCTTTCATAATCGCAATATCTTCATCGAATCGGTTGTAGTGATCACAGGCATGATCGCCAGTATCACCGTTTACAACCTTGCCAGGTGTCTTTGAAAATGTATCCCAGATACTTGCTCCACGACCATCGACATCAAATGCGCCTTCAATTTGATAGCTCGCTGTTGCAGTTCCCCAGATGAAATCATTTGGAAAATGTGATGTCATTTCGTAGATATCCAATCTATAAGGGCTAACAAGTACGAACTAGGCACTAACATTAGTATGGGAAGATTCGTATTTGTAGTCTACTGAAAGCGGTTTCATAGGCAATACTGTAGGCTAATTACATTCTAGGTATTAGGGGTGAACATGGCCATCGGGCCCGCACAATCACTGTTGTGGTCTGAAGAGTTCGCAGACCACCATGGCGGTCACCTCTCTGAAGATACCTGGAACTTTGATATTGGCGATGGGTCCTCTGCTGGCCTTGTGGGGTGGGGTAATAATGAACTGGAGTATTACACCAAGGATTCTGTCAGTATCAATAAGAACCTAACCATCACAGCGCAAAGAGTCCCTGAAGATTCGGGGCTGCAGTGTTATTACGGTCCTGCGCAATGGACAAGTGGAAAGATTCACACAGCTCGAAAAATTGGATTTAAATACGGTCGCTTAGAAATCAAAGCAAAGATGCCAAGTGGCGTTGGCACTTGGCCTGCTCTGTGGTTACTGGGCGCAAGTCTTCTAGATGGTGTTACATGGCCACATTGTGGCGAAGTAGATATCTTGGAAAACACCGGAGCGCATCCATTTCAGGTTCAGGGAACAATCCATGCCGATGGATATTTCGCTGAAAACGGATTAACAAAAATTATTCAGTCGCCGACGATACTTTCTAGTGATTTTCACACTTACTCAATCAACTGGACACCTAACTACATTGAGTGGTTCTTTGATGAGCTTTGCTATAACAGAATTAATCGAGACGAAGTTGAGTCTGACGGTAAGCCATGGCCTTTTGACCAAGAGTTCTACCTGATCATGAACCTAGCAATAGGTGGCTGGTTTGCAGGAGAAGTAGATGAAAAATTAGAAAAGGCCGAACTTCATGTTGAATCAATTAAGTACTACTCAATTGACGGAGTTGGCGAACTCATACTGCACTAACGCTTTATAACTTCGCCGATCCCGTTGATCGTTGAGAATCTAATCCAATCAAAACTCATATTTGCTTGCTTTAAGCCAGTTTCAATTGGCCCGCCAAGATTTCCGCCCATGGCAAGGTTGACGACTAAATAGAATTCATGATCAAAGACCCAGTCTTTGTCCTTCTTTTGTTGACTTCCAAATAGGACGCCATCTACATACCAATCAATACTCTCTGGCAACCAATCGACAGCGTAAGTGTGATATTCATTTGCAAATCCATTTGGCATATCAACTGTTGTGCCACGTCCACCAAAACCACCTGAAAGCAAACCATGTAAGTAGCCATAGGCAGTGTTTGGTGACTTTCCTACTAGCTCGGTCACATCAATCTCACCACACCAAGGCCACAGTCGATCATCAATATCTGCGCCAAGCATCCAGAAAGCACCCCATGTACCAGCACCAACAGGACCTTTGATGCGCGCTTCTATACGGCCGTACTTAAATCCCAATTTTCCTTTTGTAATGTATTTCGAACTGACCCATTCACAAGCTCCTTTGTAATAACAGGTGTATTCATTTGCACCGGTAGTAGTTGCATCTATTTGAAGGGCACCTGCCGAAGTGATCTTGGCTAACGTTGGTATGTAGTACTGACGTTCTTTATTACCCCAGCCACCACCTGCTGCTGCTTTACTTCCATCTCCGTTTTCCGACACCCAGATCGAACTATCTGGGGCTGAACCAGCAGTCAAATTAAATTCATCCTGCCAAACTTGAACATAACTTCTCTTAAGTACAGGGATAGCTATTTCAGCTGAGTCAGCTTTGTTATCACTAAAACCTTTAGCACTGTATTTAGCATTTACATAGATCCGAAAACCTTCATCTATTCCTGCCGGTACATAGGTAGCAGACTTTGCGCCAGCAATTTCAATTGGACCTTTATACCACTGGAATGAAACCTTGGTAGATTTTGGTGAATAAGAACCAGTGGTGGCAACAACTTTATTGCTAGCTGCATCGACAATACTTACTGAAGGCTTTGTATTGACAATGACTTGGCCAATTTTGCCTACAACTGAAACTGAAGTTCCCATAGATCCAATTTCTTTAAACTGAATTCTTTGGTTTTTCTGCTTTGCTGTTGCCCTAAAACTTAGCTTGTTTCCACCAGCAACGGCTTTTCCGTTCACAAACCACTGATAAGTGTTCTTCTGGGCCACAGGCCATGTGGCTGGAATTGCAAGGAAATTCAAACCTGAATTGTCAGCGTAGGTAATCTGTGGTGGCACGGTTGCAGCTACACCCTGAGCTTGAGTTCCGCCCAGTGTTATTGGCACTAAGAAGACAAGAAATGCCAATAAAGCACGTAAATACTTCATTGGCATTTCTTGTTGGCCCCTTACTTAGCTACAACTTTAGATGTGTATGTCTTGCCGTCAATAACGACAGTAACTGTTTTAGCCCCGCCAGATACTTTGACCGGAACTACCTGCATAGCCGATGAAAGCTTTACAGATGATTTCTTTGCTCCAGTTACGGCAACACTTGCTGTCTTACCAGCAGCCCCTGCAATTGCAACTGAAACAACAAAATCTTTTCCAGATTTTGCAACTGAGGTCGTGATTCCACGGTAATAATGGAACTCAACATTGTCGGCAGAGACCGGAGTTGCTCCTGCGATTTCAGGAACTAGATTTACAAATGCTGAACTAGCTGCTGGCATCGCAGATGTTGCTGATGCTGGAGCGCTATTAGGTTTTGTATCAGCATTTTTTAAAGTAAATACTGCAAAACCAAAGGCGTCAGTTGTTGCAAGAAGAGTTGATTTGCCACCATTGACCTTAAGGCTTACCTCTTTGTTTGGCACAGCTCGTCCATCATCTCCTGCAACTTTATAAACAACGACTAGATCCCCGCCCAATGGTGCATAGGCCTGCTTAAGATTGTTGTTGCTGACAGAGTTTGTTGCATCCAATTTAGGTGTGACAAGAGTGATCGTTGGTTTTGTCGCTGGCACCACAATTGGAGCCTTTGGTTTGAAATAGTGGAATTCACTAATTACTGAGTGATCAGCAGGCTCACTATTAACTTCTGGAAGCATCTGTGAGTGCAAACGATCTAACTTGTCATCGCTAAAGATTGGCTTAGATGTGTATGACTCTGGCTCTGGCTCACCAGATGAGTCAAGATCTAAGTTTTTAACTGCAAAAGTCACGTTTCCAAATGCATCTGTGCGGTGTATGACGTTAGCTTGGTCAAATGGTGGTCGGTCAATTCCTTTTGTCTTAACTCCATCAACCTGAACAATTGAAGCCGCTTCGCTATAGCCCTTATTGATTCGAAGGTTTACAGCTGTGAAAGCAAGTGGCTTTCCATTTTTGTCTTTAACGTTATAGGTCAAGTTAATTGTTGATCCAACTGGTGCAAATGAAACTTGGAAAACTAAGCCGGATCCAAACCATCCTTTAGCAACCCAACCATCAGCCATTTGCTGATTAACTTTTGCATCCCATGTATTTGTTGCATCAAGAACTGGTGATTGCAGAGTGATGACAGCATCCTTTGGGCCACCAGTAGCAGCATTTGCGCTATATAAAGCAACTGGAGAAATAGCCAGGATCATCGCAAGGATGACGCCGATGTGGGTGCGGAACTTAGACATGTATATGCCTTTCTTGCCTAGGGTGGATTGAGATTTGAACATTAACCTTTAACAGCTCCGTCCATAACACCGCTAACTAATCGGCGACCGACGAAAATAAAGAGAATCAAAAGTGGAGCTGTCGCTAAGAAAGCACCACCCATTTGTAGTGAGTAGTCAAGCCCATATAACGGCTTTAATTGGGTAAGTGCAACCTGCAATGTGAAGCGCTCTGGAGATTGCAGAACAATGGTTGGCCACAAGTAATCGTTCCAGGATGCTAGGAAGGCAAAGAGTCCAAGCACAAATGAGCTTTGGCGAATACTTGGTAGGACAACGCTCCAAAAGACTCGAGGCACTGAGGCTCCATCAATAGTGGCCGCCTCAAGGATTTCATTTGGTACTTGCGCATCAATGATCTGGCGCATCCAAAAAACACCAAACGCAGTCACAAGTGCCGGAACGATTAGCGCATACAAGGTGTTAACCAAGTGCAACTTATTAGCCATGATAAACAAGGGCACGATGCCAAGCTGGCTTGGAAGCATCATTGTTGCCACAACAAAAAGAATTGAGAATTGACGACCTTTAAAGTGAAGTTTCGCAAAAGCAAATCCTGCGATCGCAGAAAAAATTACTTGTGCCACGGCAACAGCTATTCCAACAATAAAAGTATTGATCAAAGCTTGTGAGAAGTAGACACCTTCGGCATTTAATACCTTGTTGGCAACCTCTAAGAAACGTGGCCCTGGGACAAGTGATGGTGGAGTCTTAGAGATCTCCGCATCTGTGTTGGATGAAACAATAAACATCCAATAAAAAGGAAAGATTGATAGAAAAGTAATTAAGCCCAGCATTAGGTAATGCAGCTTTGAAGTCTTTTGCCATTTTGGAATGTTGCGCTTCATCGGCTGCCCTCACCTGAAATCTTACGAGTGATAACAAAGTTGATTGCAGAGATGATCAAAACAATCACAGTAATTGCGATTCCGATTGCCGCGGCATAGCCATACTTATTGTTAAGGAATGCCTGGTTATAGAGAAACAGTGTCAGAGTCAGGAACTGCTTTGTTGATCCACCTTCTGCATTGAGTTGTTGAGGCTCAGCAAATACCTGCAATCCACCGATGGTTCCGACGATTAAAACGAAGGTAATAGTGTTCTTTAAAGAAGGCAGGGTTACGTATATAAACTGCTGCCATTTAGTTGCACCATCAACTGATGCGGACTCATAGAGCTCATCTGGGATTGCAAGCATCGATGCCAGGAATATAAGGGTGTTGTAGCCAACCCAGCGCCAAGTAATCATTGTTGCAATTTGAATGTGGCTAGGAATGACACCTTCAATGAAGTCGATGTTGTCGACCCCTGGGATCAAGCTCAAAATTCCATTGATCAAGCCGTAATCACGACCAAATAACTGTTGGAAAACAATTGTGATTGCAATGACTGAAGTGATGTTAGGAACCAAAAGGATTGTTCGCCAAAAAGACTTTCCCTTTAGGCGCTTATTGCGCAAGATTGCGGCCAAGCTGATTGCAATAATCATCTGTGGAAATGTTGAAAGTGCCCAAATACTAAATGTATTTCTTAGTGCAATCCAGAAGTCTGAATCCTGAAATAGGAAAATAAAGTTATTAATGCCATTAAATTCAGATTCGCCCAGCGGGTCCCATTTAAAGAACGCGATATAAATAGAATAAACAACAGGGGCGACACCGAAAATTAGGAAGATAATGAAAAATGGAGCAATCGCTGGATATCCCCAGCGACCATCCAAAGATGCAATTCCTGGAAGCGCTTTCTTTTCTTTCTTGCTCTTTTGCTTCCAAGGAGTAAGAGGCGCTTTAGAGCGCCCCTTACCTTCCTTAAATAATGTCATCAGAAAAATGCTTTAATTCTTAAAGAGTTTATCGATGTCTGAAAGCACAAGCGCATAAGACTTGTCAGAGGTCATCTTCTTTGAAGCAACTCGACCGAGTCCTGCGCCAAATGTTGAATCAATCTTGCGTTGCAACTCTCCCTCAAAGATTGGCTTTAATTTCAAGACACCCTTTGTGTAGATCTGACCGATTGGAGCGTTGCTAAAGAACTCATCTTTGTAGTCAAGCAAGGCTGCATCATCATAAAGAACAGAAGTTGAAGGGAAGAGGCCGTATGTCTTAAACACCTTCAACTGTTGTTCTGGAGCCAGGTACCACGTCAAGAAGTCATAAGCGGCTTGCTTATTCTTTGAGTAGCTTGGGATAGCTAGCTGAGTTCCACCCTGGTTTCCACCGCCGACTGGAAGATCTGCAATGTCCCACTTGCCCTTTGTATCTGGTGCTTGCTTCTTGATGTAATCAAGCATCCAGGCTGGTGCCAAAATTGTTGCCATTGCGCCCTTGTTCATTCCAATGTTCCAGTCAGATGTGAATTGGCCTAGACGTGCACCGATACCTGAATTGAGCGCTTTAACAGTTGTGTCCCACGCTTTCTTAATCTGTGGGTTTGTCTTGTAAACAAGCTTTCCTGCATCTGTTCCATCAGGCTGGTAATACTTCACAGTTCCTTGGTTCATCACAGCTGCATAGATAGATCCAGCATCGTCGATGAATCCCTTGCCTGACTTCTTTTCTGCAGGAGTTAACTTAGAAACATATTTTTGTCCTGTTTCAATGAACTTGTCCCATGTTGGCCACAACTTTGAAACCGCAGCTCTATCTGTAGGGAGTCCGGCTTTCTTAAACAAGTCAGCTCTGTATGCAACCTGAAGACCGCCTACATCTGTTGGAATACCAATAACGCTGTCATTAAATGCAACGCCTTGCTCCCAACGCCATGGAAGGTAGTTCTTTTTGATGTCATTTGCTGACAAACCAGCTGCAACCCCTGCAGATGCGTTTGTATCTGATGTCTTCATCTGACGAAGATCTTGGAAACAGTTAGGACGGTTACCTGTGCGCCAGTATCCGGAATATGGTGTTTCAAAAGCAATGATGTCTGCAGGTCCACCTGTTTGGCAGGAAAGAATTGTCTTTTGGTGCAGAGGATCTACATCGTTTTTGATTGGGATGATTTTAATTTCAGGGTGGAGCTTTTGGTACTCACGTTGTAGACCTGGCTGAATTACTTCTCCGAAGGTCCAGATGGTTAGAGTGATTTGCTCTGCTGCCTTTGCAGGTGCTGTCAGCAATCCAGCTGATACAGCTAACGCGACTATTGCCCCAAGAAAAGAATTTTTGGCGGTCAACTTACTCATGTGTGAAACCTTCCCTGTAAAAGACCTGACATCCGGCAAGCCTTAGTAAAACCTCGAAACTCTCAGGAAAACTCTCGCACTTGGGGTATCCATGAAAGCGGTTTCAAGGTACGCTATTTAAGTCTTTTAGGCCATTTGGCGCAAGGGTTTTTTGGTTAAAATTCGATAACGAGGGGAGTCCAACATGGCCAATAAGAAAGTGATCCTGGCACCAGCCAGTCTTCTGGCTGCCCTCTCTGTGGCCCTGTCTCTTCTTGTAAACCCGGTTGCAGATGCCGCCACTAAAAAATCTCTAAAGCTCTTGTGGTCAGATGAGTTCAATGGCAAAAAAGGAACATTTCCTTCCTCCAAAACATGGAGCGCCGAAATTGGGGGCGGAGGCTGGGGAAATTCTGAACGCCAGTACTACACCAACAAATCCAGCAACGCCTCTATGGATGGCTCTGGGCGATTAGTAATTACTGCCAACAGAATCTCCAACGAATATGCAGAGCAAGTTGGCGAAGTTCCAGGCACAGAGGACATTCTGAACCGATGCTCTGAATGCCAATTTACAAGTGCCAGATTAAAGACTGCTCGCAAACTCAGTTTTCAGTATGGGCGCATTGAAGCCCGAATGAAACTGCCTCAAGGCATTGGTACCTGGCCTGCTTTCTGGATGCTTGGCGGAGATTTGCTAGATGGCGTTCCGTGGCCTGAGTGCGGGGAAATAGATATCATGGAATACCGCGGTGATGTATCTGATCAATCAACTTCAGCTATCCATGGACCTACCACCCCGTCAGGTTCAGGACTTGGCACCAGATTTTTAAGTTTTGCACCATTGTCAGAGGGCTATCACAACTACGCAATTGAGTGGAAAAAGAATTCCATTGACTTCATTGTGGACGGCCGAGTAAACGGATCTGTCTCTTCACAAGACACTGGTTCGAGAGGCTGGGTATTTAACCAAAAATTCTTTGTAATCTTGAACCTGGCTATGGGTGGCACCTATGCAGGTGAATTCATCGATCCGACCTTAAATCAAGCACAATTAAGCGTGGATTACATAAGATTTTATTCTGTAAACGGTGTTGGGAAAGTTATAAAAGGCTAAGTTAACTAGGAAATAGGAGCAGGAAATGAAGCACACAACGAGTACACGCAAGTTCATTAGCGGGATTGCAATGCTTGCACTCCTACTAGCTGGCAGCCTTTTCGGCCAGAGCTCATCTACTGCTGCTGGTTTACCAACAGTCCGCGTTGTTTCACCAAGCTTTAACTCAGCAAATGAAACATTTGCCTCCGATGGTCTAGGTCAATACTACGCAGCAGGTGGTCGTAGTTACTTTAAGTATGTTGGCGCAGGCTCAACAATCACGATTACTTACATTGTCACAAGCGATGGAACTGCACCTGCTGCCGATAAGACAATTAACTTCATGGTCAACGCCCCATACAGTGGATCAAAAGCAACATGGGAAGTTAATGGAAAATCTGTGGGAGCCTCCCAAGATTCAGCAACTGGCTACGGACTGTTAGTTACTGGTAAAACAGATTCAGCCGGCAAAGTCTCTTTCACAATCAAGAGCACTGAATCTGCAGCAAATGCGATGCCAATTCCAAGCTCAGAGACACAGCCACGTGCCACCTCTGGTCGCCTCTATGGAAACATGAAGGCAGTAATTGATGGTTTAACAGATATGCAACAAGTTGTTGACCTTCTCACCTTTGACATTACAAAAGCTGCCGCCGAGACATTGCCTGCGGGAGGAACAACCCCAACTCCTACGCCAACAGCAACCCCAACTCCTACGCCAACAGCAACACCAACTCCTGTTGCGCCTAAGTTGTTGCCTTCAATGCGCCTTGTCTCACCTGCATATGGGCCATCAAATAGCGTTGATACAACGGGCGATATCGCACAGTATTACTCAGCAAAAACTCGTGCTTTTTACACATACATCGCTTCAGGTTCAACGTTAACCCTGAAGTACTTGGTGACAAAGGATGGAACCGCTCCACTTGCAAACACAGAGGTAACTCTTCAAGTGAACTCTCCTTACAGCATTTCTAAAGCCAACTGGATTTCAGGAACAACAAAGATCGGTGTTCCAGCATCAGAATCTGCATCAGGTGCAGATCTAAAAGCTAAAACCAATGCAGCTGGTGAGGTCACCTTCGTCATCAAGAACACTGACACAACAGGCACGGAGGTTGTTCCAGCATCACCAAATGCAATGGCACCAAAGACTCGTCTTTATGGCACATTCAAGCCAGTAATTCCTGGCTATGGCGATAAAGATGCAGATGTGGATCTAGTGACATTTGATGTTTATGCAGCCCCGAAGCCAGTTGTTAAAGCAACAACAATCACCTGCGTTAAGGGAAAGACAACCAAGAAGGTGACTGCGGTTAATCCAAAGTGCCCTACTGGATACAAGAAAAAGTAATTCTCTTATAAAGAAAACTCCCGGTGTCTGATGTGGATACCGGGAGTTTTACTTATTAAAGACTTGCCCTTGGCCGTTTAACTGATAACTGCGAACCCAATCAATTGTCATTGTAGAAGATTGAAGATTTTCCCAAGACCCACTGAAGTTTGCATTTACCGCGTTATTCAAGATTAGGAAAAACTTATCGTTAAAGCCCCAGTGCGCACCCACATTCTGTGGGGTGGTCGTAGAAATCAATCTGTTGTCTACATAATACGAAATAGAATCAGGCAGCCAGGCCACGGCATAGGTATGAAAACCAGCGCTGACATCTGCTCCAACGCCTAGCGATGCGACATTGTAACGGTGATTAAAACAGCAAGTATTTGGCAAATAACTTGTTGAGTAATGAGTCGCAGAGGTTGTTGTGTAAGGATCATTGCCGCGAATCTCAGTAATATCCATTTCCCCGGATGTTGGCCATCCCACTTGGTTAATGTTGTCGCCAAGCATCCAAAAAGCAGGGTGGTTGCCGCTACCAGCTGGCATCTTGATACGCGCTTCGATAAAACCGTATTGAAAAGCAACTTTTCCGTGGGTATCGAAACGTCCACTTACAAAAGCACAATAGCTTGTTAAACATGTGCCTGCATCACTCGGTAAAGGGCTCTTAATACGAGTAGTTGATATAACCGCAGCTCCATCTTGGCTTCCATCAAGTTTGATCGCAGATGGTGCGTAATACACAACCTCACTATCAAAACATGCGCCTCCACCCATGCCAGAAGGAGTGCGATGACAGTTTCGTGCACTCCAATTTTTTGAATTAATTGAAGAATCTTTACTGCCCTTGAAATCATCACTCCACAATATATTCCCAATAACCAAACCTTGGACCTTCGGTTTTTCAGCCTCTGCTTTTGCTGCCGCGACTTCTGCTTCTTGTTTCGCCTTTAACTCAGCGGCGGCTTTGGCCTCAGCTAAAGCCCTTGCTACGGCTTCTTGATTTAGCCGCTCCTCTTCAGCGATCTTGGCAGCTGCTGCATCCTTTTCTGCTGCGATATGTGCCCATGTGGGGCCAACGAAAATTGTTGGTGCTGGTAATTCTTTCAATTTCCACACAAGCTTCTTGTTCACAGGTGAGCACACATAGCTCTTGCCTGAAACTGTTTGCTGGATCCCAGACTTCTTACACGCCGTTCCAGCAATATTTTTGACCACTGCATGGCCGTTCGAAGTCAGCAAGAGCCCGGAAAGCAGAACCATGACAATCATGGACTTCTTCGGTGGGGTGGCCGGCATTGGATTAGGTTACCTTGACTTCTATTCAGGTCTTAGAAAACAAAAGAAGATGTAATAGAGATGTGGGCCCAGACGGGCTCGAACCGTCGACCCACGGATTAAAAGTCCGTTGCTCTACCGACTGAGCTATAGGCCCCACTGC
>Ga0114968_10002058_pt1 | contig 15493 bp, 16 predicted proteins | sample M_130807_EF_Meta_FD_87020 | JGI IMG/M metagenome (GOLD analysis project Ga0114968, IMG submission 87020) | Freshwater microbial communities from Lake Montjoie, Canada to study carbon cycling - M_130807_EF_MetaG | ecosystem: Environmental > Aquatic > Freshwater > Lake | place: Lake Montjoie...
ATAGCTGATAAAAAACCAATTTCAGATAAACTTCCTGGATAATTAGATGTATTTTCTTTGGTTAGTTTTTGATTAATATTAGAAGTTAATTCATTGAGTAAATACTTCATATCAAGATTTGTAGTTTCAACATCAATACCAGCAAATTTCGATAGTTTTTCAATAGCTTCTATAAAGTTCAAACCTTCAACATCTTGAACTAACTTGACCATATCTCCACTACAATTGCATCCAAAGCAGTTATAGGTATTATTAGTTTGATTTACTCCAAAAGAAGGATTACCATCATCATGATTAGGCATAGGACAACGAGTATTAGCCCAATCACTTGATTTAGAAAATATGAAATCAGCATCATATTCTTTTTCCATAAAATCTACTATATTGACAGTCTTTTGCAATTCATCAATAAAAGCTCTTGAAACTTTTTGCATTTAACTCAATACCCAATCTGCTAAATCAAGTTCTTCATCATTTGAAATGTCTACTTTCTCAAAGTATTCTTCTTCCTGTCCTTCTTGATTAGTCTTTGATTTTCTCATAGGCGTTTTAGTTTCTTCAGGGACAGCTTTTATGGTACTTACAGTAGAGCCATTTAACGCATTGTGCTTACCCATGATAGCTTCTTGTTCTTCTTTAGTAAGTTCATTAATCTTGTTATAATCTGGATTAAGAGCTACAGGAAATGGCTGGAAATGAGCATCACGCATTTTTACTGGATGCAGAATACAGTAACCATGTTCCTTATTTGGTTCCATAGCTATAGCATAGGTACAAAGGTGCATCAATACCTGACCACCAGAAACCGCTGCTTGGTCAAAATTCATGAACTTGTTATTTTCTTTAGCTTTTCTGGCATCACGAATAGCTTCCCTATTAATTTGCTGAGCAGTGATGATGGGAATATTGTATCTTTTTGCCATAGTGAAAAGCTTCTTGATAGCTAAAGATTGGAGTTCATAATCTTTAGCACCTTTAGGAGCATCTCTTACTGTCATGTTGCCAATATAGTCAACAACTAATAGATCTGGTTTACCCTTACTAGCTATCAAATCACGTATCTTTGAATCTATATATTCTGGAGTCGGATCTTCCATATTTACATCATATTCAAAATATGGTCCATCCTCAGCTTTTTTCAATCCTTGAGTGATAAATTTTATTTCATCAGCGGAAAGATCAGTTTTCTTAATTTGACTATAAGGAATTTCAAACATGAGAGATACATGCCTTAGTAAGCAAAGCCAAGAGTTCATTTCAAAAGACAAGTAAAGAACTTTTTTATTACAAACCTGATTTGCATGCATGGCAGAATTAAGAAGCATGACGCTCTTACCACCTGAAGACGGAGCAAGAAAAACAACAATTTGTCCTGGTAGCCATCCAAATGTTTTCTCATCTAAATTGCTTATGCCACAATTAATTCCACGAAATAATTCTGGATGATTTAATCGTTTGCTGTATTCTTCATTAAAGAAATTAGCTGACTTAGAAACATCAAAGTTTTGAATATCTGTATGTGTTTCATTCATTTCAGCTTGAATTAAGTCAAGCTTATCCATGATTACATTAACAGCACTTGAGATACCCTTATTTTCACTAGGATTTGAAAGCTCTGTGTTACTTTCTGTCATCATTTCTGACATTAATCGTAAACATTGCTTATTCTTGAGTTGTGTAATTATTTCATGAAAATTGTTGTCATCTGTTTCAATTTCTAAAACTTCAGTCCAAACATTAAGTAGTTTTGCTTTAATTTTATCTGAAACATTGTATTCAAGAAACTTAGATTCAAGTACATATGAGGTAAATAAACTTCCTCCACTTGACTCCCAATAATCTGTTACTAACTTGAATAAACCTTGAGTAAAAGACTGTCTATCATTAGGAGCAATATGTGTAAAGTGATCTAGTTTTACACCCCTAGCTAAAAGTTTTTCCATGCACTTAGCGTTTCTTGTAATGTGAGCTAAGCACATAATTTCTAATTCAAATTGATCAAGTTTCATCTTACGTATGGCAATCTTACAGTAATACAGGAACGAAGTAAAGAGTTCCAGCTAGATCCAGAACTTATAGAAGCAGCATTTCCATCAGTAAACAAAAGTGTTGGTTTACCAGAGTTCAATCTTGCTGCGGATATTCTATCAAGTTGTAAGCTGAATTTAGCATAATAATCATAATTCTGAATACAATCAATAGCAATTAGATCAAGATTTTTGAACTCATCATAAAGATGTTCTGCTTGATCATTTTTATCAGTTTTAGTTAAGGTGTCGATGATGTTGGGAAATTCGTAATATTTAGCAGTAAGTCCTTTTTTTATAGCTGACTGGATCAGTACTGCTGCTATAAATGTTTTTCCACTACCTATATTTCCCTCAAACATTACAGAATGGAGAGGTTGTTTCACTCCTCCAGAATGCTTAATTTTGGGAGATTCATTTTTACAGATATTAACTATCTGTTTGTCATAAAATGAAATTAAGGCAAAAATCTTTTGACTAATATCTTGTTGACTGCCAAGATCTTTACCATTCTTACCATTTCTATAATCCCAATCTAAAACTGTTTTTTCAAGAAAAACAGCTGGTACATTAGCAAGGGTAAAAAGCTCTTTGAAGAATTTCTTCTTCTGGCAAGAGCACATTGAAGATAATCCATCTTCATTAAATGTATATCCAGAATAGTCACATAAAGCACAGCCTTTACCTTCAACCATTCTTTCGGTTCTAGCTTTGTCTCTAAGTTTTTCTATTTTGCCAACACCTAATATATTGTCAAAATCATTCATAAGTCTTCATCATCCAAATCTATGTTACCAGAAGGAAAATCAATTGTCGAGGCATTTCTAGCTCTTTCTATTGCCCAAGATCTAAGTGCATCAATCTCCTCCTTCATAAGTTTAGAAATGGGGACAAGATTTTGAATAGAAATAATTAAGTCTTCGTTGGATATATCGCGTTTATTATCAGAAAAAGCTTCGTACATAGATGATTCAATAAGGGATTCAATCTCAGCTCCAGTAAAGTTTTCTGTCATTTCTGTCAGTCTGGTTATCTTGAAATTTTCTGGATTTCTTCCTCTTTTTCGCAGATGTATTTCAAGTATCTTTTTTCTTTCTTGAAAACGCGGAAGATCGACAAAAAATATTTCATCAAATCTTCCTTTTCTAAGCAATTCGGGAGGTAAGCCAGTTACATCATTAGCAGTAGCAACAACAAACACAGGAGCATTTCTGTCTTGCATCCATGTAAGCCAAGACCCTAAAACTCTACTTGTTGTTCCGCTGTCAGAAATACTGGATCCTTTTGAGCCAGACATACCTTTATCAATTTCATCACACCACAAAATACACGGAGCAACACTTTCAGCAATCTTGAAAACTTGTCTCATATTTTGTTCAGAGCTTCCAACTAATCCAGAAAATACTTTACCCATATCTAATCTAAGTAATGGAAAGTTCCAGTATGATGAAATAGCTTTAGCAAATAGTGATTTACCAGCACCTTGAATACCAACTAACAATATGCCTTTGGGATTAGAGGGTAGACCATATTCTGCAGCTTCTTTTGAAAATGCATCTTTACGTTTGTCCAACCAGATTTTAAGTGCTTCTAATCCACCAATATCATTCATTTCTATTTTGTCTTCAATCCAGTCTAGCAATCCTGATTTGCGAATAATATCTCTTTTTTGATGAGATATTGCATCAGGAAAAAGAGCTGGATATTTGATCATACAGTATGTGCAAACTTGTTCACATTCTGAAATAGTTAAACCCCTAAATGAGTTTACAATAATATCAAATTCTTCACTTGAATAAGAAGTTTGAAATTTTTGTGCAAGAGTTTGTCTTTTGCTTGCACGAACCAACATATCATTGATTTTGTTTTCTATTTCTTCTTTTGTTGGAAGGGGAAAATCAATAACAGGAACCATCTTTTCAAAATCAGATGGAAGTTCAAGACTACTCGAAATAATAATGATGGCTTTGTTTTCCACGCAGAAATCAAAAGCAAGATTTTTAACATGTCTTATTATCCTATGTTCAACTTGGCCTCTATAATTTCCACTACCAAAAAATTTGTTGTAGTCCTTTAAGACAAGTAAACAAAATTTATTTTTTGGAACTAATAACTTGTGAAACCACGTAAGTACTTCTTCTTGGTCTAACTGTTTGTCTTGTTCTTTAGCTGGAAGAAATTCTGGAAATGTAGAATGTAATCCAGAAACAATATCCCATTTTATGAGATCCCAAGCAGTATCAGCTTTGGAACACATTTGTTCCAAAGCTGATATAACTCTATTTTCTTCTTGAGTAACTACATAAAGAACAGTTCTTTTAGATCTTACAAGTAGTTCTATTTCATTGATAATATCTTGGCTATCCATTTTTTATAAACTTATCATAATCAAATCTTGGAGAACCGGGATAATCCTCGTCTCTCCACCAAGTTTCATCCTTGAACTTTGCTGCTAAATCCTGGAATATTTCTCTCCATTCTAGCATAATAAATCCATCGAGATAAGGAGATCGAGAGATTGATTTTTGAAATATACTTTCTAAAAGTTTTCGATCTTCTAATGTTCCCTCATTCAAAGAAAGAAATAATTTTTGCAATCCACTTATAATATCTTTTTCTTCGATGCTCTTTGTTTGCATATAATAAGTTGATGCTGCAGGTATGCCATATTTAGAATAAATTTCTTTTGATTTACCAGCATTTGCAAGAATTTCTATTTCATTATAAATAGCAATAAGTGGAGTTTTATGATCACTTACTACTACGTCTTGGTAATATCTATTTAAGAACGATGGCAAATTCATTAGTAAGAAATGACCAGTTTTTTTAATCATTACTTCTTTATTCACAAAACACCAATCAATAAATTTTTTAGTCCATTCATTTTTAGGAAGCTTATTGTCTTCCATAAAATCAGAGATAGTGTTTACAATTTTATTATCAGAAGTATATGTAACTTTATAAAATCCGTCAAAGTTTTTCTTAAATTCATCTGCAAAATAATCTACAAATGTTTTAGTAGTCCATGCATTGATATCTTCTGGAAAACCTTTGTCTGTCTTAACAACAATTTTCTTAGATCTTTGTCGTTTATTAGCAGCAAATGGATTACTTAATTCTGATTTATCTGGAACGCACAACATATATATCCCTTGAACAAAATCGTAAGTTGGATCATTAATTTTTGATTTCATTGTAATCTAAATTATCTTGAATAGTTTGATAGTATTCGAGAATTTGAGCACTTGTCATTTCATTTACAACTGCTAACCCATTTTCTCTAGTTATCAGAAAGTTTTTATTTGCTATTTGAGCAAATCTATCAGCTCTGTGTGAAATAAATAAACACTGCAAACCTAGCTTGTCAACATAAGATTTCAAGAAAGCAACTAATCTATCCATCATTCTATCAGCTGAAACACTAGCCAATGCTTCATCCAACAAAACAATTCCATTATATTTTCTGTAAACTATAAAAGAAAAACGAAGGAGGATACTTATGATTTCTATCAATCCTCCCCCGTTAGAAACATATGGACATCTTTCAACAATTTTGCCATCAATCTTTTTGTAGATTTTTGGAGTTAGGTTAAAAGCAGCTGTCTCACTGGTGCTTGTTTCAGTAGTTTTGAACTTAAAAACATATTCTTCTTGAAACATATAAGATAAACCATCGGAGACAGCATTCTCTATAGTTTCAATTGCTTCAATTCTAGTGTCTGCAGCTCTTTGTTTCAAGAATATAAAGGCAGAGTTAGTATCACCAGATTGTTTTTCAATATCATCTAATTTTGTATCAATATCACTAATTTGTTTCTCTAGCATATTCTTTTGAGTTTGCTGAATTAACAAATCATCCTTGATTGGTTGTAGCTGTTTTCTTATTGTATCAATATCAATTTTGATCATCTGTTTCAACTAATTTATTGTAATTTTGATTTGCTTTGTTTACGAGTTTTACTAATACTTTCTCATCTTCTTCAACAGCAGCTTCAAGATTTTCAAGATTGCATCCAAATTTCTGAACAGAATCATCACTTAATTTTTTGTACTTTTGAGCAAGTTCTTTCTTTTGCTTATCGTAAGCATCAATCTGTCCTTCAGCTCTATCACGAAGTCTTTTTAATTTTTGAATTTCAGCAGCGATGTTCAATTCTTAACCACCTTATCATTATCATTAACTTGTCGAATAGCTTCAATTGCAATGTTGATAGCATTTTCAGACAATCCAACATTGTAACCAGCTTCTTTGATTGCAAACAACTTATCATCTAATGTAGTGAAATTCCAGTTAGATGTTGTAATACTTGAAACTTTCAATACTAAATCTTGAGCATTTTCTTTTAATTTTTTCTTTTGTTCAATACCAGCCAAGTTGAAAATCTCTTCTGCAGGACGGGATTTCTTGAGTGGAATATATTCTTTGTTGACAATCATCCCATCATCAAGAGTGTATTCTAAAAGTAAAACCTTGATCTGTCTAAACAAGTTGTCTTTAGATGCAGATCTTCTTGAAATAGCTCCTGGATTTATAAAAAGCTTACCATCACTTCTTGTTTCTTCCATTGCATGATGAATATGTCCAGATAACAATATCTTAGTTTTCTCATGCAATGGTGTATCTTGAAATAAGAAAATGTACTCTCCAAATCTATCTAGCTTGTCACCAACAGAAGCATGAGCACAATGAATTATAGCTGGATTATTAAGTAGCTTTCCTGAGAATATTTCATCATCTAATTGTCTAGTAAAATGATGAAAAGCAATACCCAAAGATGGATCATAATCTAATATTTCAAGCAATTCTAAGTGATGCAAAGTTCCTAATGCTGTTCTGTCTAAGTCATTAGAATGATCTTTGTCATGATTACCTTCTATAGCAATTATTCTAAAGTTCCAGTTTTGACGCAGTAACTTAATAACCGCATTTCTGAGAAGTGGACTTGGTTCTGGTTTTTCAAATAAATCACCTAATAAAATTATGGCATCTACTTTGTTAGATTTGGCAATTTCAAAACACTCTTCAAATTCTTCCAGAGTAGCTTGCATATAATCATCAACTCTATTTTCAGGAGTTGTGTGCCAAAGATGTTGATCCCCAACTACTAATATTTTTTTGACAGGTACATTATTTGACATTAGCATTTACCTTATATGTAGTAACAAATCCATCACCCTCACATGTAGGACAAACGGATGTAGTAGTCTTTTGTTTTTCTATTAGAGTATTGATTTCTCTGTCATAATTTTCGATTTCAGACTGTAAGGTATTAATGAAACCATCAATGCTTTGAGTCTCTTCTTCTATAGAGTTTACTTCATCAAGCATATTTCGTTTGTTAGTAATGATTGTGTCAGTTTCAACTATTAGTGTAACAGTTTGCCCCAAAACTCCATTTACAAATTCATTGGCTACAATCTTGTCCTTTTCAATTTCTTCTATTCTTTCAATTATAGAAATAGCATCATGAATCATAGAATTTTTCTCATCTACAATCAATTGTTGATTTTCTATTTCAAGAAGTTCAGTAGAAAGTAATTTGTAAACATTTTTGACTTGCTTCAGCTTTGTGGTTATGTTGACTACTTCATTGTAGATGTCACGACAAGTTATTAAGGTAGATTGCTTGCGATGCACTAGATCTGACAATTCTTTATGAACAGAAAGTATTTCATCAAGATCTTCGACAAGTTTTAATTTTCTATCTAAATCATCAAACTGTTCTAGTTCAGTTTCTAATTTTTGCTTATCGCTTTGTAATTCTTTAGTTTGAGTATTGTATTTTGTAATCTCTTTCTTAAGATTTGAAGCACCTTTTTCAAGATCATCAACTTGCAGCAAGACTGATATCTCTTGTCCTAATGAAAGTTCTTTTTTATCTACTAGAAATACGTCTTTTTTCTGTAGAGAGAATGGAAGTGGACCATCAGATGTTTCTGGAATATATCCAAGAAATTTCCTGTAATCCTCTGGCATATCTTTACCATAACTTTGAGCTGTTTTGGTTTCTCCACCAAAAGGTGTCATAGTTAAGATATTCTTTTTACCTTTGGTTCGTTCAAAGGTATCACCATTGACAAAAGTAATTTTTACTGTGTATTCTTTTTCGCCATCTCTAATCCATCCACTGTCATGCTTATCTAGAAATACAGAATACAATGCTCTCATGATTGCTGATTTACCATTGTCGCTACTTCCAGTAACAAGATTTATGCCATCTGCTAAATCAATTTTAGTATTGACATGGTTCATGAAATTGAAGAGTTCTATGGTTTTTATTTTACGATTGCTATTAGATAAAATCATATCAACAGCATTGTACTCATTATATCTGGAAAATGCAACTCTAAAAATTCAGATTTTGCTCTCTCTATTTCAAAATTAACTTGTGACAATTCCGGAATGACAATTTTATATAAGTCAGCTTTTACTATCTTAATTGGAGAGTAATTTAAAGGACAACATTTTTCACTTTTTCCATTGTGAAGTTTGTTACAACGCATACAATAAAATTCAGTCGATTTAAAATAAGGAATAATCATCTGCGATTTCGTATCTAATTCTGTTTTCTTGAATTTTAAAAATGTTTTGTTAGAAAAATCTGTAAATGAATCGCACATTCTTCTAACTACTAAATCTTTATTTTCAACAGTGATGGTGCTTGGAATTTTAATTTCGTAAACACTTGTAAAAATTATCTTGGTATCAGAAAGTTGACTAGGAGATGCTATACAAGATAATATATCATTGTTGGTCACTACTAATCTACAAAGCTGAGGCATTAACATAATATGAAAATTCAAATAGACAGAGATATGCTTTTGACAGAATTATACGAATTAAGAGCACAAATAACAGAATTAGCTTTAAATCACGAAGAAGCAAAGGACTGTCGTAAAAAAATTGACGATATAGTTAATCTTCTTATGAATTCCCCAAGTTCAGAAAATAACTCAGCATATCCAAAACCAAAGCTTAGGAGAGGGTAATGACACAAACAAAATTAGATGACTTGATGCAAAAGTCAATTGATAAAACTTTAACTATTTCTGATTTAGGAGAAATATGTGGAGCATTATTAGAAAGTTCCAGCAGACACTCAAAAGATTTAAAAATCAAAATAAATCATTTAGAACAAAATATATTAGAATTAAAAAAAGAAATCCAAGACCTTAAAGATAAAAGTGGCCTTGGATTTGGAGTGATTTTAGAAGATGAGGAAGACTAAGCTTCCTCATCAAATTTTACTGAAAAAGTTTGATTAGTTTCATAGCTTGCAAAAACATTAGATGAAATTTGATAAACTTCTTTGCTACCTGTATATGGACAAGTAATTTCGTAATCATCGTATTCCGCTTCTTCGTTAGTTCCTGGATCTATTTTAGTCTTCTTGACTAGTTTGACAGTTCCGCGAGACATTTTATTTCTAGATTGTCTTTGAGGAGATGAGCCTTCAGTTGTATCATATTCAGCACTGATAACTCCTAATGATCTTTCTCCCTCTTCTGTTAAATCTTCATCATCAATGTCGTCAAGAAGATCTATATCATCAATTGGAACTTCAATTTCAATAAGTTTTCCATCTTTTTCAACTAACATTGTTTCATAAATAAACTTATGGGTATCTTCGCTAATGCCCATTAATTCATCCATAGCAGCTTTTGTTTGTGCTTCAGCTGTCTTTTCATCAGAGATAATTCCACCAATTTTTCTTTCAGACATTTTTTACCTATGCTATTTTTTCTTCTACTAAAACAGATTGCAAAGAGAAATCTAATCTAATCGGATAGTTCAAACCTCCACAAGGAATGAATGTAAAAGTTTCAGATTTATTTTTCTCAACACTAATATACATGACATTATAATTTGCACGAGCTGGAATTAATTTAGTCATATAAATTATACCCCGATTAGAAAATACTAAAATACCAGCTCCACCTCTAGGAGAACATGCAAGCTTCAAAACTCCTGTTTGTGTAGGAGTAACTATAAGATTTATATTTGAACCATATCCTCCTGGAACCATAGTATCTTCTCTTTCACCTAATCTGTAGGAGAGTTTAGAATTGATATTTAAAGATATGTTTTTATCAAAAGAATACGTTGATTGATAAAAATCAAAGCTTTCAATTTTATTTTTAGTATTTCCAAATTGAACTTTGACTCTATCGTCTTTTTTAAATATACCTTCAACTATTCCAGAAATAGTAGTTTCAGGAGCTAAATTAGAAGTCATAGAAACTTTAGCATTAGTCTCTTTTGACAGTAGAAAGTTTTTTGAAGTTAATACTCCTGCTCTTTCTGGAAGTTCATGAGTATTAAATGATTTCTTCAGATTGCTAACTTGTTTTTGCGTTGAAAATGAAAAAGTTTGATTTTTGTCAGTTCCATTTTTGAAATGCAAAAAATACCTTACTTTGGTATCTTTATCAAACTTTTTTTCGTGAACAATTCCTGTCTCTTTTAATGTTTCTGGATTATTCAAGTATAAGAAATATGAAGATTGCTTGGACACAGCAAACGCACAAAAAGCTAAAAGTGACTTAACAATTAAAAAGGTTTTAGAAAGTAACGCCATTGTTATCTCCCTCCTAAATAACAAACAACATTATATATTTATTCTGTTTTTGAAGGGTTAGACACTGTTGCGAAAGAAAATTGACAATAATAATTTCTGGATTTTAAACATATGTTCAATAACAAACGCCACAAATATGCCTTAGATTTATCACAGCCTTTTAATCCTGAAAGTGTTCCAGGAACTACAGGTATTGAAAAAATTGAAAACATTGCTCAAATATTAGCTGAAAAAGTTGGACCACTTTTAGATGATCCTGACATGGCATATAAACTTGTTTCAAATAGCTCATACACTGATGTCAAACCAGAATTAAAATTTCTTGAAAAATACAGCACTTCAATTACTAAATTAATTAAAGAAGTTCAAAATATAAAGTCTAGATTTTATATTTCAGGCATGTCGGAAATACAAATCCAACAAGTGATCATTTCTAAGATGTTAGAAATTGCTCAACAAAAATTTATTCCTGAGCTTATTGAAATTATGAGAACAGGCAAAAGAAGCAATTTGGATGTCTTAAATCAACTTACTACATATCAACAACAAGAAGAAATAAGAACTATCAGAGAATTTATATCAAGAGAAATTCAAAGAGAAAAAAGAGAATTTTTACAAAGATTTCAAGATATCAAAGAAAAATCCTCAAGTATCCCAGGTTTTGGAATAGATCAACTGCAAATACTCATTTTATATCCAGATTATAGCAAAGGCAAAAAAATGTTACTATCTTCAGATCAATTTTCTGCTGATGGTGATTCAAAAAGACAGATAGAAATTATTGCTGATGAAATTACTCAGTTAGATAAAGAAATTAAAAGACTTCCTGCAGTTAGTACTTGGAGAAAAATATTAGCACTTCAAAATGATCTTCCAGAAAGAGAAAAATGGATTTCTTTGGTTCCAGATCCTGTTTCATGGAGTTTGCAATCTTTTGTTGGAATGGCATCAGGACAAACAAATCAAGAAACTGCATCATTAAAAAGATCTGATAGTAGAGACCCTGAAGTTGCTGAAGAATTGCAAAAGTTCTTTACCCCTAGAACTTACTTAACAGGAAGTCAATTACCATTTATGTCTCATGATGATTTTGATTTCTTAGTTGCTAATTCAGAATATTTTCCAGCAAACACTGATTTCTCTAATATAGACTTAAGAAAAATTAGACTTTCCTTTCCTCCTGGAGTGCAAAGAGATCCACAAGTACTTGCAAAAATTCAAGACATAGGTAGAAAACAAGAGTTTTTAAAAAGTAGATTTATTCTTCAACAGTTAAGTGATTTAGTAACTGATGATTATGATGGACCAAATATTCTTCAAGTTGTTAGAGATAGAAATTCAGAAGAATATGTTCAATTGTCTGATGAAGTAGGACAAAAACTTCAGTTCTTTTTTGAAACTGTTTGCAGAGGAAAGAAAAGTGAATTTGCTTATTATCTTCAAAAAATATTTAAAGAAGAAGAAGCAGATATTGTTTTGGGAAATACTAAAAAACTTTCAGATACAAGATATCAATCGTTTGGTTTTACATTTTTGTCTGGAGGAGAACAACAAATCTGTAATATTCTTAGAGAAGATTATAGTTTAGATGCTGTACCTATGCCAGTAGAAGTTCCTATCCCAGATGATTGTCCAACTAATACATACAATTTCAAAGTTGACTTCTTAATTTCTGCTCCTGTCTATATGGGAGAAGACGAAAATGGAATACCCAAAATTGAACCTAAAGTTATGTTTGCTGCAGAATATACTGACTGGCAAGGTGGACAAAAATCTACATTACCCAACAAAGGAAAAGATTGGTTAGATCCTGATGGAAATACTGTAAAGTTTACTCCTATTGATCCTGAGACTGGAGAGGTATTACAAAACTGGTCCAATGATGTGATGGTGACAGGACAACAAGTTTACGATCTTAGAACTCAATGGAAAAAGAGAACATATGAAGTTATTGGACATTTAATTGGCACTGATACTCTTATGTTTACAGATAAACATCTTAAGTACCCATGGAGAATTGGAGAAGAACTAGATGAAAAGAATATTGTCTATTCTTCGAAATATTGTTCACCAGAATCTATTCCGGATGAAAATTCTACGGAGAAACGTAAATGGGCATCTAATGATGGGAAATTTGTTTCTAAAACAGATAAGACATTAAAAGAAAGATGTTATGGCCTTAGGATGCTTCAAATGAGAGACAGAAAATTACATGAACTCTATGCATCTTCTGACTATAGACAAAATGTTTACGATAATCCTATTGAAATATGTGTGAGACTTGTTGACTGCAATATTGCTAAAGTAAAAATAGATGAAGGAATAAGACAAGTCAAAAGTGAGTTTATTGGTAAAGGTGGTTTTGATGGACCAACTATGAAAGCTCACATGGATTACAGAGATAACTTGATAATAAGAAAAAATGAAATTGATAGAATACTAAGTGGAACTGTTTCAATCAATAGAGATAAAAGAATACAACTTGATGATGAAAGAGAAGAAATCAAAAAAGAACTTCTTAATTATAGAAATTCTCCACTTGCTTCATTTAAGACAAGATTAGAAGAAGTTATTTCTCAAGGCGCTATACAACAAAAATTACAGGCACTTGAACAAATTAAAACAGAATTGAGATCTGGTGAATTTGCTCCTAATCTAGCGCAACTTAGAGTACGAATTACTGACATTGATAAGGGTATTCTTCCTTACATAAAATTTGACTAATGATATACACTTCAGACTATGTAGGTAAGTGGTATTGGTTAAAGTATGATGACAAAATTTTACTTGTTGAAAACATGTCATCAGAACTTGACGGAGCCACCAGTGCACAAAAACTAATACAAGGTGACAGTGGTACACATGTTATTTCAAATAACGGAAATACTTGGAGTACTACAATGTCAGCTCCTGCCTTACTAGAAGTAGTTTCACCTAAGCAAACTATCAACAGTCCCAAAGTAACAAGAGTAGCTGCACCATTTAGTTCGGGCTATATTGATGCTTTTGATTTACTAATTAATGATTTTGATTTGGTCCGGAGATTTCTTTTCAATGGAGGAGCAAGCTTATCACCTAAACACTTGCTTACTTCAGCATCAATTACCATCGATAACGATGTTAGACTTCAACTAGCATACAATTCATCGTTCACTCAAAAATTTCAAGAAATTCGATACATAAATGGTGATCCTCCCACAAACTTAGATTTTTTAGCTAGAACAGCAAAAAATTATGATTGTAGATTTAATGTTACTGCTAATGATGCAGCTTTAAGTTACAAAATTTTAAGTGGATCTATAAACATAACTGTCTCACATGCAAAAATGTTTCTTATAAATCTTGAATCCGAATATCCAGTATTCTCTCCTCAAGGATATCAAATTTCTGGGAGTTTCAAGATACCTGCCAACAATTGGAATAATATACTAAGTGTTTTTGAAAATAACGATGTTACATTGAGTAATTTTTCAATAGTTATAGGAAGCAGATATCTAAGATTAGGGCAAGCTTCATTGCAATCCAGTATCAAATTTAATAATGAAGCTCTTAGAACTGCAGAAATTAACTTCATAGGATATGCGAGAATATAATGCCTTACTTAGCTCCTGATGTTTTTTCCAACTATTATTATATTTCCATTGGAGGATACAGATATATTCTCGATTCATGGACAGAAACAACACAACAAGATGTTAATGACATTAGTATGATTCAGGGTGATATTGGCAACAGAGTAATAGATATAAATAATCCGCTACATCAAGTCACAGTAAATGGTCCATTATTAATTCTTAGAGACCTAGATAATCAACTTAACCCAAATGCTAAGACGGAAATACCCCCAGCAAACATTAATGATATTTTTGATTTAGTTAAAAATAATATTGGATCAGCTGTTGATATTCTTGTTTCTAACAACAGACCATATTATATTTTAGATAGTTCTTCGCTGAACATTGATCAAGAAGATGTTAGTATGACAGCTACTTTGACTAGTACTCAAAGTAATGGTTTTGATACAAATGTCATAACTCCAGTATCAGCATCAAAAATAGCTAGAGATAGTAGATTATTAGGAAGAACAGTGAGGTTTTGGGATTTTAGATTAAGATTATTTGGTGACTTTTTCCCAATTACAAGAGCTACTATCAATTTCAAAGTTGTTAGTGAAAAAGTTTTTAACATTGGAAATAACGTTGCTTATGGAAATACATACCCTGATTTCATAGTCACAGGACATGCTATAAATGGAGAAGTAACTATTTCTATTCTTCCAAGTCAATATGAAACTTTCAAATTATATCAAGCTCCTGGATCATTCAACGTCTTTCAAAATGAAATGTTTTTACAGCTCATCGATGGGTATAGAGGATTGAGAACTTTTAATTTTGGTGAGTATTTAATATTACCGAGAATTTCATTTGACATGGGTAGTAATAAAATGATTACTGCTGTTATTAGCTTCAATACATTCCTTAGAAGACACGTTCCAGTTGTATAAACTGATTAATGAATGAAGAAATTGTTCGCTTTACAATCCCTGGAAATCCTGTTACAAAGAAAACACACCAAAGAATTTTAAGAGTTGGTGGTTATCCTAGAATTTTCCCATCTAAACAATATGAAGAATATGAGAAGTACTGTAAGCCATTTTGTTTAGATATATGGAAAAATAAGGGTAATTCTCCCGTAAAACAAGGTGTTGCTATCAAGATCAAGGTTTGGTTATCAAGATGGATAATACCAGACCATGTTGGAATACTTCAATCTATTGGCGACATCTTACAAAAATGGGAAGTTGTAGATGATGACAAATATATTCATTGGACAGATTATGATCCTGAAACTGGAGAAAGAGAACATTGGTTTCAAGGTATAGATAAA